>Ga0210124_1000509_pt1 | contig 19465 bp, 18 predicted proteins | sample Muzzi_PWC_D2_FD_185554 | JGI IMG/M metagenome (GOLD analysis project Ga0210124, IMG submission 185554) | Wetland microbial communities from San Francisco Bay, California, USA, that impact long-term carbon sequestration - Muzzi_PWC_D2 (SPAdes) | ecosystem: Environmental > Aquatic > Marine >... | reverse complement strand
CGTCACCGAGGCACGCGACGTCGCCCACATCTCCCTGCAGGAGAGCGAGTCGCGCACCTCCCGGCTCAAGGAGCAGCTCGCCACCATCCGCGCGCGCCTGCACCACGACTTCCCGGACCTGCAGCCGGAGCTCACCGGCTATACCCACTTCTACACGGTGATCAGCGATCTAATCGTGCGCTCCCAGATCATCTCCCTGTCGATCGCCATCGTGACCATCACCCTCGTGATGATGGTGATCAGCGGCTCCTGGCGCCTCGGTCTGCTCTCCATGGTGCCCAACGTCTACCCCATCGCCCTGACCATGGGCTTGATGGGCTGGGCGCGCATCCCGCTCAACTCGGCCACCGCCATGGTGGCGAGCATCGCCATCGGCCTCGCGGTGGACGACACCATCCACTTCCTCAACCACCTGCAGCAGGAGCGCCGCCACCAGCCGCGCATGCGCCTTGCCCTGCCCAACACCATGCGCGCCGTGGCGCGGCCGATGGTCTACACCTCGATCATCCTGGGCATCGGCTTCGGCACCCTGGTGTTCTCCAACTTCGTTCCGAGCGTCTACTTCTCGATCCTCGCCGTGACCACGGTGGCGACCGCGTTGATCGGCGACCTCACCCTGCTCCCCGCCCTGCTCACCTTCCTCGATGACCAGCGCAACGGCGGCGGCGCTGAACCCACACCATCGGCGTCGTCCATCTAACCCGCATTTCTCACCATGAATCTGCTGCGACCGCGCAACCGCCCGAGTCTCCTGGCCGTGTCCTCGTCCGAGTCCTCGACATACTGCAGGTATGCCTGTGGGCTCGGACTTGCGGGCCGGCCAGGATCTACGGCCGTTTGCCCACTCTCGCGACGATCCCTGGTGAGAAATGCGGGCTAAGGAAGGCCCCGTAGGTCGGCTCAAGCGAAGCGGAGCCGACGCGCCATCGTCGGATCCGCCGCTGCGCGGCTTGATCCGACCTACTCTCGCGACAAGGCGAGGGCCACGCTTCCTGCCTTCGTGCCCCTTTCCTGCCTTCGTGCCCCTTTCCTGCCTTCCTTAGATGGAAATCGCGCTGCCGGGATCGGTCGCCAACGTCGCGCCATCCGCGGCCACCGCGGCGAGCATGGGGCGCAGCTCCGGCCACGGGAAGCGGCCGTAGCGGCCGTGGGCGGGGAGGAGCCATTCGAACGGGTAGTCCCGGAGCAGGCACACGCTCGCCAGCAACTCCTGCCAGTCGTACCAGCAATGGCGACGGAAGGCGTAGGGCCGGCCGGTGAGGCGGTTCACCGCGAGGTGGTCGCCGGTGAAGAGGAACCTCTCGTCGAGGCGAAAACAGTAGTGGCCCGCGGTGTGGCCCGGCGTGGGTAGGAGTTGCAGGCGATTCAGCTCGGGGTGGGCAGCGAGCCCGGCGATCGGCTGATGCGCCAGGTAATCGCCGAACCCGATCGGCGTGTTCGTGGTGAGGGGGTGGCAGCGCGGGCCACGGTAGGCATCCGCATCGGCCGCGCCGATGAACACGTGGGCGCCGAAGTGTTCGGCGTAACGCGGCGCGTCGGCCACGTCGTCGCGGTGCGACAGGAAGATGTAGGCCACCCCACCGCGCTCCTCCAGCCAGGCGCGCAGGTGGCGGTCCCAGCGCGGGGCATCGAACAGGACGTTGCCGAAGGGCAGGGTCGCCACGTACGCCTTGCCGCCGTAGCTCTTCTCCGACGCCTGCCCGAGAAACGCGACCGGCGCCTCCAGGGGCAGGGGAAACAAGGCGGCCGCCTCGGCCCGCCGCACCCCGGCACGCGAACCGATGCATTGCACCGGACACACGGCGAGCGCCGCGATCGCCTGCCATCGCTCCGCCGCGCCGATCGGCTGGCGCCGTACATAGGCATAGCCGTCGTCCTCGGTGGTAGGCGGCTTCTGGACGAAGACCTCCGGTGCCAGGGAGCGACAATTGTCACAGTCGATGCAGCGCCGGTCGACGTAGAACTCGCCCGGCGCGTTATCCGCGTAGGCAAGGCGTGGGTTGGCCATAAGAATCCCTGTCGGGAACGTTTTCCTTACACTAGCGCCGCTACCGTGACTCCGCTCATGAGCCCCGCGACTGGCCGGCGTGCCTCACCCGGCAGGTGCCCCGAAGGCGTGACGGCCAACGCGGACGCCCGACATCGCTCGGCGATCGGCAATCCATCTAACCCGCATTTCTCACCATGAATCTACTGCGCACGCGCAACTGCCCGCATCTCCTGGCCGTGTCCTCGTCCGAGTCCTCGACGTACTGCAAGTACGCCTGCGGGCTCGGACTTGTGGGCCGGCCAAGATCTACGGCCATTTGCGCGTGCTCGCAACGATCCCTGGTGAGAAATGCGGGCTAAGGAACGCAGGAAAGAGGCAGGAAGCCAGGAAGGTCTGCCTCAGCCGTGTGCTCCTCCTCACCTTCCTGCCTCCCTAACCTTCCTGCCTTCCTTAGATGGACGTTGCGAACCTCGCGTGCGGGCCTACTCCCGCGTCTCCAGCCGCTGCAGCTCCGCGCGCAACACCGGGTCGTCCGGTTTCGCGATCAGGGCCTTCTCGATGTAGCGCCGCGCCCGCGCCGGACTGCCCTTGTCCTCCGCGATCTGCGCCCATTGGGCGTAGATCGCCGCGATCCGGTCGATCCCGGCGCGCGCCTCGCCGTTGCCGGGTGCCTCGCGCAGGACCGCCTGATAGCTCTCCAACGCGTTGTCGCCCGGGGGGGTCGTCAACCGGTCCTCATCGATCTGGCGCTGCGCCGTGCGCAATCCCTCGACCACCTCCGGCGGCGGCGGCTGGGGCGCCACGGCGGCCGGGGTCGGCGGCGGCTTCGGCCGTGGCCGCAGGTCACGCCACCAGACCCAGGCGAGGCAGGCCGTGACCACGACCACCACGGGGTAGAACCAGCCGATGCGCCGGGCGGGCCGCGGCGGCGGCGCGGCGACCTCATCGCGGGGCGCCGTCACCAGGCCGTCGCGGGTGACGAAGGCCGGCTCGCGCGTCAACTGGGCCAACCGTGCGTCGCTACCGGAGCGGCGCGGCCGGCCCGGCAACGAGTCTTTCTTGGGCGGCAGGGCGACCATCGCCCGCAGGATAGTGGAATTGTGCCCCATCCTTCACGCATGGATCGTGACGGCCCTTTCCCTGTGGCCTACCCGTTCCCACAATGGGCCTCATTCGCCCCCCTGCGACTCCTCAACAAGGACCGTCCATGTCAGAACGTCCGCCCTCCCATACCCTGACCGCGTTCACCGAGCTCGACGATGGCAAGATCGAGATCCAGTGGGCCGATGGGGCCGTGACCACCCACCCCACGAGCTGGATCCGGTTCAATTGTGGTTGCGCCCACTGCGTCGACGAATGGTCGGGACGCAAGCTCCTCAAGCCCAGCGAGATTCCGGCGGACCTCCGGCCGACCGTGGCCGAGCCGGTGGGCAATTACGCCGTTCGTATCGCGTGGTCCGACAGGCACGACACCGGTTACTACCCGCTGGAGATCCTGCGCAAGATGCCCGTCGCCCCGGATGATTGGGATACTTACCTGCGCGGCGAGCAGGCGTGGCCGGATCCACCCACGGACCCGGACGATTGAGAGCGTCGTGATGGCCGCACCCGACCCCATCCCGACCTGCGCCTTCGAGCCGGGGCAGATCGTCGAACACCGGCTGTACGACTACCGCGGGGTGGTGGTAGCGGTCGACGCCGCGTGTCAGGCGGACGACGAGTGGTACGAGCGCAATCGCACCCAGCCCGCGCGTGATCAGCCGTGGTACCACGTCCTGGTCGACGGCGATCACCGCACGACCTATGTGGCAGAAGAGAACCTTAGCCTCTCGGACAACAACCAGGAGGTGGATCACCCGCTGGTCAAACGGTTCTTTACCCTCTTTCTGCATGGCCGCTATTACCGGGGTCTATCGCTCAACTAGTTCCTTAACTAATTCCTTAACTAATTAATTTTTATCGCTCTCTCGTGAAACCGGTCACGGCATTGAGGCTCCTATTGGTCGGACCGCAGCAACGACCCACGCCCATCGAGAAGAGTCAGATCGTGTGAAAGGATGACCATGACCACCACGCCCAATCTCGCCGTCATGCACGGCGTTACCGAAGCCACCGCCAGCGAGGTAAAGGTGCGCCTCGACCGCGGCGAGGAGCTCGTGCTCCTCGACGTCCGTGAGCTGCAGGAGTGGGATTACTGCCAGATCGACGGTGCCGTGTTCGCGCCGATGAGCCGTTTCTTGCAGTACATGGCCGACCTCGATCCCGACACACCCACGGTGGTGTACTGCCACACGGGGGTACGCAGCGTCTTCGTGGCGGCCCACCTGCAAAACCAGGGGTTTGCGGACGTCGTATCCATGGCCGGCGGGATCGACGCCTGGTCACGGGACGTCGACCCGACGGTGCCGCGCTACGGCCATCGTCCAGCCGTCCCCGCCCAGCCGATGTGCGGCGGCTGACGGGTACCGCCGAAGGTCAGCCCGCCTTTCTCGGCACTCTACCTGGCCCACCGCGGCACCGGTCGAGAATGGGGGTGGGGAGTGGGGCATGGGGGATGGGGGCAAGGATGAACCCAATCGGTCCGGTGGCCGCCCCGCGGCCAACCTCCCCCCCGCCCCGCATCCCTCACCCCCCATCCCTCGCGCGCCAGTGAATCGTGTTCGATCGATTCGCGCAGCGCTCGTAGCAAGGCCACAAGGCGACACACAGCGGGGATCACGGGTGCGGCGTCACCCAGCTCGCGCCATCTGGACCGATCTCCTTCTTCCAGATCGGCACGCTCTTCTTGAGCTCGTCGATCATCCACCGGCATGCCTCGAAGGCCGGACCGCGGTGGGCCGCGGCGGCGACGATCGCCACGATCGGCTCACCGATGGCGATGTCCCCGACCCGGTGCACCACGGACAGACCGATGAGGTCGAACCGCGCCATGGCGGCCGCACGCAATGCGCCCAGCTCCTTCTCCGCCATCGCACCGTAGTGCTCGAAGTGCAGCGCCGCCACTGGCCGCCCTGCGGAGAGATCACGGGCCACGCCGATGAACGTGGCGATGCCGCCGATGGTGCGACTCACGCGACACAGCCGCTCGACCTCCTCCCCGACCGAGAATGGCTCCTCCTGGACACGCACCCAGTCGCCCACGGTCACCCTCCCGAGACCGGCGGAATCAAAGCCACCTCATCCCCGTCCTCGATGAGATGGTCGCGGCCACGGAACTCCTGGTTGACCGCGAGCAGGAGGTCGTCGCGCGCCAGCCACGGGCCGAGGGCCGGCAAGTCGGCGGCGACCCGCGCGAGGAGGTCGCCCAGCGGCGTGCCAGCCGCCACTTCCGCTTCGACCCGCCCGCAACCCACGGCCTCGCGCACGCCGGCGAAGAGGTGGATGGAGACCATGGAGAGAATCTCGGCACGGCCTCTCGCGATAGTCAACCGCAAGGTGTCCTGCCACAATTCCTCCGCAGCGTCACCGGCGGGTAAAAAAAGACTCAAGAAAACGACGCAATCGCACGACGCTCTGGCGTAGGGGAGAGGCTCACCCGGCGGCCGGAACATTCGCCCCTTTCCTCTCGCCGCGCGTGGCATACACTGAGGCTGCGGCTCCCGCGACCGATAATTTCGCCCCCATAACGTCATGAAAACCGTACGCACCTTCGTCGTCATCCCGGCATTGCCGGAGCGCCTGGCGCCATTGCTGGAGATCGCCAACAACCTGTGGTGGACCTGGAATCCGGCGGCCGTGGAGCTCTTCCACCGCATGGACCCCGATCTCTGGGAAGGGGTCGACCACAACCCCCTGAGCCTCCTGGGCCAGCTCTCGCGCCCCAAGCTGGAGGCCCTGGCCCGGGACGACAGCTTCACGAGCCACATGGACACCATGCGGCGCAAGCTGGAGGAGTACCTGTCGGCGCCGACCTGGTACGACAAGACTTACGGCGACGACGATGGACAGCACATCGCCTACTTCTCCGCGGAATACGGCTTCCACGAATGCCTGCCGATCTACTCCGGCGGCCTCGGAATCCTGTCCGGAGACCACTTGAAGTCGGCCAGCGATCTCGGCCTGCCACTGGTCGGGATCGGCCTCGCCTATCGCCAGGGCTATTTCCGCCAATACCTCAACAGCGACGGCTGGCAGCAGGAACGCTACCCGGAGAACGAGTTCCATACCCTACCCCTACAGCGGGTAAGGGACGCGGACGGCAAACTGTTGATCGTGTCCGTGCCCCTCGGCGACCGCGAGGTGCAGGTCCGGGTCTGGCGGGTGAATATCGGGCGGGTCTCCCTCTACCTTCTCGACGCCAACGTCGACAGCAACGCGGCCGCCGACCGCGCGATCACCGCGCAGCTCTACGGCGGGGACGCCGAGATGCGGATCGAGCAGGAGATCTTGCTCGGCATCGGCGGCATCCGCGTGCTCCGCGCCCTGGGGATCGAGCCCACGGTGTGCCACATGAACGAGGGCCACTCGGCCTTCCTGGCCCTGGCGCGGATCCGCTGCCTGATGCGCCGCCACAACCTGAGCTTCGCCGACGCCCGCGAGGTGACCACCGCCGGCAACGTCTTCACCACCCACACCCCGGTGCCGGCGGGCAACGACCGGTTCGCCCCCGCGTTGGTGCTCAAATACCTCGGCCCGTACTGCGCCCCCATGGGCATCCGGGACGACGAGCTCCTCGCCCTCGGACGGGAAGATGCGGGCGACGAGGAGGAGCCGTTTTGCATGACCATCCTCGCCCTCCAGCTATCGAGCCATGCCAACGGGGTGAGCAAGCTGCACCGTACGGTCTCCCAGCGGATGTGGCAGGCGTTGTGGCCGCAGGTGGGTCCTGAGGAGTCGCCCATCGACGCGATCACCAACGGGATCCACATCGCGTCGTGGCTCTCCGACGAGATCGAGCGCCTCTACCGTCGCTACCTCGGACCCCAGTGGCGCAACCACCTGAGCGAGCCGGCGATGTGGGAGCGCGTCAAGCAGATGCCCAGCTCCGAGCTATGGCGTGGTCACGCGCGCATGCGCGAGCGGCTGGTGGCCTTTGCCCGGACCCGGCTGCGCACCCAGCTCCAGCGCCGCGGCCTGCCTCCGGCCGAGGTAGCACGGGCCAACGAGGTCCTCGATCCCGAGGCGCTGACCATCGGCTTCGCACGACGCTTCGCCACGTACAAACGGGCCACGTTGCTGTTCCGCGACCTCGACCGCCTCGATTCTATCCTGAACCACCGCGACCGCCCGGTGCAGATCATCTTCGCCGGCAAGGCCCATCCCCACGATACGGCCGGCAAGGAGCTGATCCGGGAGATCATCCACATCGCCCATCAATACCGCTTCCGCAACCGGATGGTGTTCATCGAGGACTACGACATCAACATCGGCCGCCACCTGGTGCAGGGGGTCGACGTGTGGCTCAACACGCCCCGCCGCCCGCTCGAGGCGTCGGGGACCTCGGGTATGAAGGTGCCACCCAATGGCGGCCTCAACCTGTCGATCCTCGACGGCTGGTGGTGCGAGGCCCACCAGGTGGACAATGGCTGGGCGATCGGCTCCGGCGAGGAGTACGAAGATGCCGACTACGGCGACGAGGTGGAGGCCCAGTCGTTGCTCAACCTCATCGAGATGGACCTCGTGCCGCTGTTCTACGATCGCGGGGCGGGTGGCCTGCCGAACGGCTGGATCGCCCGGATGAAGGCGTCGATGCGCTCGGTCTGTCCGACCTTCAACACCGACCGCATGGTGCGCGAGTACACGGAGCGTTGCTACGCGCCATCGGGCCAACTGTTTCAACGGCTCAGCGCCGACCAGTTCCGGCCCGCGAAAGAGCTGGCCGGCTGGAAACACCGCCTGCGCCACCACTGGCGAGAGGTGGCGGTGGTACGCATGGACCATCGTGAGCCCGGCGATCTCCAGGTCGGCACCCAGCTGGAGGTGGAGGCCGAGATCGCGGTGGGCTCGTTGCAGCCTGCCGACCTGCGGGTGGAGCTGTATCACGGCACCATCGACAGCAAGGGAAGCCTCGCCGGCGGGCAGGCCGCGCCCATGCGCCTCAGTCATAACAACGGCGATGGCCGCGCCCTGTATCGGGGCTCGATCCCCTGCACGACCTGCGGCCCGCATGGCTACACGGTGCGCATCTTCCCGGCCCATCCAAACCTGGGAGACCCGGTCTACACCGGGCTGATCCACTGGGGCTAGCTTCCGATGCCCGCCTCCATCGCGAAGCTACTCCTGCCACTCCTCCTGATGGCCGCCCCCGCCTGCGCGCACACCCAGGACGCTGCCTCGCCGTACCGGGACCTGCGCACGGTGCCGGAGGGGACCATCGTCCACCTGCGGACCGGTCTCGACGTGGACTGGGCGACCTTGATCGATCACCTGTCCCGCGTGCCGGTCGTCTACGTGGGGGAGGTCCACGACAATCCCGACGCCCACCGGGTCCAGGCCGAGGTGCTACGCGCCCTCGCCGAGCGCCACCCGGACCTGGCGGTCGGGCTGGAGATGATCCCCCGCGATCACCAGCCCCTGCTCGACGACTGGGTCGCGGGTCGCCTGTCGGAGAAGGAGTTCGCCCGCGGCTGGACCCAGCTCTGGCAGGTCGGCTACCTCCCCTACCGCGACCTCCTCACCTTCGCCCGCGAGCGCCACATCCCGCTGCTGGCCCTCAACGCCCCCCGGGAGCTCGTGAAGACCCTCAGCCGGGAGGGGCTGGACAAGCTGCCCGAGGAGCTGCGCGCCGAGCTTCCCAGGGAGATGGATAGCGACGACCCGTACCACCGGGCCAAGACCGAGGCGATCTTCGGCGGCCACGCCAAGGAACACGGGATCGACGCCGACCGGTTCTACCCCGCCCAGGTCCTGTGGGACGAGACCATGGCCGAGACCGCCGCGGACTACCTCTCCCGCCACCCGGGCGCCCACCTGTTGATCCTCGCCGGCGGCTTCCACGTGGAGCAGGGGGTCGGCATCCCACGGCGACTGTTCCGGCGGGTCCCCGTCCCCTTCCTGACGCTCCTGCCATACAACCCGGTGACGCCGAAGGACAAGGAGGACCGGCTCATGGACGTCGACATGCCGACCATCCCGCTGCTCCTGGCGGATTTCGCCTGGGCGGTACCGTACGGCGATCTGCCGGGCGTCAAGCTGGGAGTGCTGGTCGACACCAGCGATGGAGTCCGGGTGACGCACGTGTTCGACGACACCCCCGCGGCCCGCGCCGGCATCCTCGCCGAGGATCGGATCGACGCGATCGGTGGCGAGCCGATCCACGAGATGTTCGATCTCCAATGGGCCCTGGGCCAGCTCTCGGCCGGGGGGACGACGACCGTAACGATCCGGCGAGGAGATCAGACCCAACAGGTGCAGGTCACGTTCTAGCCGGCATTCCTGCCCGAGGAGACGACCATGCCGGAGATCAAGAGCGACCCGCTGTACCAGATGCTGCGCGACGGCCAGATCCAGCGCTTCAACGACGCGGTGGCCGCAGGCGCCACGGTCGACCTTGCCAACGCCGACCTGCGCAACGTCGAGCTACAAGGGGCCGACCTGCGCCGCGCCAACTTGCGCGACGCCTACCTGCGCGGTGCCGACCTGCGTGGCTGCGATCTCTCCCAGGCCGACCTGGAAGGGGCGAGCATCCACGGCGCGAAGATCGGCGGCACACTCTTCCCCAAGAACCTGTCTGCCCAGGAGATCCGCTTGTCCGACGAGCTCGGCACGCGGATGCGCACGAGCCACTGAGTCACGGCCTGCGCACGACGCAGCGCGTGCTCCCGGGGCGCGTCACGCGTAGATGTCGAGGAGGCGCCCGAGGTGGGGGAGATCGCGACGACCGGTCACCGGCCCGGCCTTGCCCTTTGCGCCGGTGCTCTCGGAGGGTGGGCGAGTCACCACCCGCACCGGCACGGGCCGGTCGAATTGGCGATGGAAGCGGCCGTAGTGCGCCGCCGCCAGAGAGACTCCTCGCACCTGAGACATCGCGCCGTCCACCCCCTCTCGTTCCGAGTCACCCGTCCCTTAGCAAGGGCGGGGCCAGGGAGTGACTCCCTTTACACGCATCCGCAAACGCTTGCAATCCCTTGCGATGGTCGCAAGAGGCACGGCGCGCGGGAGGGCCGCCGGGCGGCGGTAGCCGCGGCCGTCTCACGATGAGACAGGCAGAGCGTCTCCCAGCGTCACGGGGCCCGTGGCGCGAGTACCACCTCGACGACCGCGAGGAGGCGCCGCACCCCGTCCGTGACGGCGCGGCACGAGAGGGTCGCGCCGGTGATCTTGTCGATCTCCCGACCCACCCGCAGACCATCACCCAGCCGCAGGCCACGAAATCGGTCGCGCCAGGATGCGCGCTCGATCTCGTACCCGTGGGTCTCGCGAAAGACCAGCAGGTCGAGCCGCTCCACCGTGGCGTCGGGCGAGATGGTCACCATGTAGGTGATGGGCTCGGTCTTACCGATCACGTCGTCGACGAAGGCGTAGCCCACGACCTCGCCGCCGCGTCGCCCCAGGTATGCCTTCACCACCCGACGGGGGAGCGACGACCCGGCGCGCCGCTCCACCTGCGCCCCCTGCGCCTCGGTGATCCACACCACCTTGCGCTCCACGGTCACGTCGCCCGGGAAGGCGTTGATCAGGGCCTGATCCACCGTGAGATAGACCCGGTCGGCGTGGCCCGGCGCAGCGACCAACCACGAAGCAGCGACCATGAGGGCGAATAACCAGCTCCGCCGGCCACCGGGTGGGTGTTGGGGGGAGGGCAGACTAACCCCGCCTCCGCGCAGCGGAGGTCCCATCGGCCCCCCTCCCCCCGGGAGGGGCGGGGGAGAGGGCGTACCAAACCAGCACATTGTCAGCTCTGCCTCCAAACCCACTGTCTCATCCAACCGCCCGCCCCCAGACCCCCTCCCGAGGGGAGGGGGATTCAGGGACGCCCCTTCGGGGCGATTGATTGTGCGGCCCACTGCCCACTGCCTACTGCCTACTGCCTACTGCCTACTGCCTACTGCCTACTGCGGTTAGAACCACCATCCCAGACCGAGGTTCCAGCTGTCCTGGCCCGTGTCGGCCTCGTCGTCCACGTTCTGGTAGTCGACCTTCACGACCACCTGGTCGGTGGGCCAGAAGTTGAGCCCCAGGGTCCACGCCTGCTGGTCTTGGCTGTCGTCATGGGCGACACCGGTGGGAAGGCCGTCGTTGGTGTCGAGGGCCTCGTAGCGGAGGAAGGCCCCGATGTCCTGGCCCTGCGGGAGGAAGAACCGGCCGAACCGGTACGCCCCTTCGATCAGGTAGCCGGACTGCTCCTCGGCGATCTGGCCGCCGCCAGCCGCGAAGAAGTCGTCTGCGCCGTCCACGTCCCAGCGGGCATAGATGGCCCGGCCCTCGAAGCCAGCCGCATCGACCTGGGCGTGAAGCTCCGTGAGTAGGGCCGACACGTCCGCCCCGGCCCCCTGGGTGAGGTCCCCCTGATAGAAGAGACCAATCCCGGTGGAGAGCCAGGGGATGGCGGAGTAGTCCAGGGACGCCGACATGGCGAGCCGCTCGCCATTGGCCTCCGCCGCCTTCTGGCGCAGGTCGCGCATGCCGCCCCGGGCGTCCATGCCCGGCTCCAGCTCCAGGCCGCTGTGGAGGTTCACCTGGTAGGCCAACCCCTCCACGATCTCCCCGAAGACGCCGACGCCCGCCTCCCACCAGGTGGCGGGGATGATCCGGGTTTCCACCAGGTTGCGCTCCACCCCATAGAAGGTCGGTGGCTCATGGGTCCGGTTCAGGATCCCCACCGGGACCAGCATGACGCCGCCACGGACACTGAAGTGGGGATCGATTGCCCAGTCGACGTACGCCTGCTCCACCTCGACCTCGCCCGGGTCCTCCTCCTCGTGGCTGGCAAGGGCATGCTCTACCTCCAGCTCCGAATGGAACGAAACGGTGTCGCTAAACCGATAGCCGAAGAACAGGACGAAGCGATGCAGGTCGAACTCGTCCCCCTTGCCCGGACTACCATCGTCCCGCTCGTCGAAGTTGTTGTAGTGCACCTCGCCATAGCCGCCGATGGTCGCCCTGGAGCGGCCTGCCGCCGGCGTCTCCAGGGCGGAGGCCAGGGCCTCGACCTTGGTATCGAGCTCTTCGAGGGTGACGGCATCCGCCGGGCAGACCGGGAGGGACGCGAGGAGCAGGCCGGCCAGGGCGAGCGGCACGGCGAGCGGTGCAGGGGAAACGGAGCGGGTGTGCGGGTGTTTCATGGGAGACCTCCAGGTGAGTTCGGTTACGAGAATCATTATCATTCTCGAACCCAGCCCTGCCTGTCAAGCCCCTGCGCGCACCAGGCGCAGAGCCGCGGTTACGGCTGGCTCCCCTCCGAGGGAACCGATACCACGGGGCGCGCACGATCCCCCGTGGCGCGAGCGGCACGGGCTGCCTCCCGCTCCTTGAGATGCTGGCGACGCTTCTGGGCCACCATCGGCCCGCTTACCGCGAGGCCGACGAGCAGACACCAGGAGAGGATCACCACGTAGCGCCAACGCCCCCCGAAGAGATTGCCCGCATGGAGGTCGATCGCCAGCCGCTCCCACGTGGGCCAGCCGCGCGCCTCGAGCAAGGCCGCCGTCGACCCCACGGGAGGCGATCCCATCTCGGCCTCCTCCGGTACCTCGGTCAGCGCAGCAGGGGGCGTCCCCTCCCTTCCCTGCCAGGAGACGCCGCCGTCGGTCGAGACCCGTGGCCCCAGCACGGTCTGGGCCCAGACGCGACCCTCGGTCACCGCCAGCCGGGTGACGGCCCCCGGCACGCCGGCCGCGCTGTCGGCCCGGTAATCCCACGAGGTCGCGTCCGCCGAGATCCACACGCCGCCATCCGTGGCGCAGGCGAGCTGGCCACCGGGCAACCACGCCACGTCCCGCACCCGGAATCCACCAGCGGTCCAGCGCACGCCCCGCCACGGACCGCTGCCGAGGCGGGTGATGACCCCGTCCTCCACGGCCACCGCGATCCGCTCGCCCCGTTCGGCCGTGGCCACCACCCGTGCGGCGTTCGGGCCGTAGAGCGACAGGGCGAGCCGCACGGGCAAGGGACGGTCCGCGAGGCGGAGATCCTGGGCGAACAGGAGGGCAAAGCCGCTCACCAGCAGGAGGAGGATCAGCGGCAGGCCCAGTAGCCCGATGGCGCGGTGGACGGCGCGGGACCCGCCGGTCTTGCTGCCATTGGGGCGTGCGCCCTCGCCACCACCCTTGCCCTTGGCACCCATCTGAAAGTTCAGCACCTGCGGAGCGGAGCCCTTGGAAACGCCCGGGACGGTGGGGCTACCCGTACCCGTCGGGCCGCAGCCTGCACACCGGCCGCGCTGCACGGCGCGGTAGATGTAGCGCCCGAGGTAGGCAGCCGCCCCCCCGCCGAGAACCACCATCCAGGCGAGGTCGCGAATCGACAGCTCAGACATATGGAGAGACGGGACCCGGCCGCTAGACGAATCCGAGCAGCCGCCCTCCCTGGTAGGTGATGAAGGAGAACAGCCAGCCGAGGGCGAGGAGATACACGACCGCGAACCCGGCCCAGCGCCACCCGAGCTCCTGACCCAGGGCCGCGATGGTCACCACGCACGGGATGTAGGTGAGAACGAAGACCATGAAGGCGATCGCCGTGAGTGGCGTGAAGGCGCCGCGGATCCGTTGGGTGAGGGCAGACGGAGGGGCATCCTCCGGCGGGGCGGAGACGATGTGCAGCCCGGCGAGGATCGACACCACCGAGTCCTTGCACGCGACGACCAGGCCGACGCCGATGTCACGTAATTCCTCGGACAGGGCGGGGTCCGTGGTCTCCTGCGCGTCGAGGTCGGTGGCGAAGATCTCCCCCATGGTGGAGACCACCACCTCCTTGGCGATGATCCCGGTGAGCAGCGAACCGGCCGCCTCCCACTCCCCGAATCCCATCGGCGCGAACACCGGCGCGACGGCGCTCGCCACGGTACCGAAGTACGAATCGTGGCGCTGCTCCACCCCCCACGGCAGGTTCAGCAGGAACCACACCAGCACCGAGGTGGCGAGGATGTAGGTCCCCGCCTTCTTGACGAAGGAGCGCACCTTGTCCCAGGTGTAGAACATCAACGACCGGAAGGTCGGCAACCGGTACGGCGGCAGCTCCATCACGAAGGCGGGGGTCTCCCCCACGAACAGGGTGCGTTTGAAGATGTACCCGACCGCCACCGCCAGCACGATCCCCAGGACGTAGAGGCCGAAGATGATCGTGCCGCGCGACTTCTGGAAAAAGGCGGCGACGAACAGGGCATAGACCGGCAGGCGCGCCGAACAGCTCATCAGGGGGATGAGCAGGGAGGTGAGGACCCGGTCGCGATAGGTATCCAGGGCGCGCGTCGCGTACACCGCCGGGACGTTGCATCCGAAGCCGAGGATCATGGGGATGAACGACTTCCCGTGCAGGCCGATGCCATGCAGGAACCGGTCCATGATGAAGGCGGCCCGCGCCATGTAGCCGCTGCCTTCCAGCAGCCCCATGAAGAGGTAGAGGAAGAACAGCACGGGCACGAAGGTCAGGACGAAGCCGACGCCGCCGACCACCCCCTCGGTGAGCAGCGAGTTCATCCACAGCGGCGCGCCCACCGCCCCCAGGGCGACTCGTGCCCAGTGCTCGATCGGGCCGGTCACCACCCCGTCGACATAGCTGATGAACGGCGCCGAGCCGTCGAAGGTGACGTGGAAGACCAGCCAGATCGCCGCCAGGAAGATCGGGATCCCCAGCAGGCGGTTGAGCACCACCCGGTCGACCCGCTCCGTGAGATCGCGCCGATCGCGGTGACGCTGGGTCACCACGTCCGCCACGACGCCGCGGATGAAACCATAGCGGCCGTCGGCGATCAGGGCCCCGGCATCGTCCCCGCCGAGGGTACGAATGCGCCGCCGCTGGGTGGCCACCAACGCCAGCAATGCCGCGGGAGCGTCGCCATTGAGGAGCTGTTGCGCCCCCTCGTCGCCCTCCAGACACTTCACCGCCAGCCACCGGCACGGCACCCTCTCCACCACCCGCGGCACCTCGTGGTGCAATGCCTCCCCGAGCACCCGCACCTCGGGGTCGACCAGGGGGCCGTAGTGGATCAGGTGGGTGCCCTTCTCGGCGGCGAGCCGGCAGGCCGCGTTGTACTCCGCCACCGTGTGGGTCTGGCGCAGGCGGACCCGTCGCGCCGCCGGCAGTAGCTCGTTCACCCCCTCGCCCGTCGTCGCCACCGTCGGCACCACCTCCACGTCGAGGAGCTGCGCCAGGCGCGCCACGTCCACCTCGATCCCCTTCGCCTGCGCCTCGTCCCAGACATTCAGGGCGATCACCGTGGGGATACCCAGCTCCAGGAGCTGCAAGGTGAGGTAGAGGTTGCGCTCCAGGTTGGTGGCGTCAACCACCGCCACCAGCACGTCGGGGCGCTCGTGGAGGAGGAAGTCACGGGTGACCCGTTCCTCGATCGAGTAGGTCGACAGGGAATAGGTGCCAGGCAGGTCGATGAGGCGCACCTCCTCGCCGCCGACCGTGAGCAGCGCCTCCTTCTTCTCGACCGTCACCCCCGGCCAGTTTCCGACGTGCAGCCGGGTCCCGGCGAGGGCGTTGATCAAGGCAGATTTGCCGGCATTGGGGTTGCCGGCGAAGGCGATCTTCACCACGCCCACCTTGGCCCTGGCTTCCCGAGTCGTCGTCATCGCGTGCATCCAGGGGCACGGCCCACGCCTTGGCGACCGTACCTTGCAGCGGCCGGTGTCATGCGCTGGCCTCCGAGGCATCCGCCACCACTTCCAGCACGATCGCCTCCGCCTCCTGCCGGCGCAGGGCGAGGCAATAGTTCTTCACGCGGATGCCAATGGGATCGCCGAACGGGGCGACCTGCTCCACCCGCACGATCTCCCCCACCATCAGTCCCATGCTCAGGAGCCGCTGACCCAGCTTGCCGCTGGCACCGACGCGGATCACCTTGCCGGACTCGCCGGGCATGAGCTGCGAGAGATTGCGCGCCGCGGTACGCGGGGCGGTGGCCGGCGGCTGCGCCGCAGCGGCCGCGCGGGTGACGATCTTCGGCTGGGTACCGTGGCATTGGGCGCACACCCCGTACAGCTCCAGGCGATGGTCCAGGAGCTCGAAGCCGTGGCCGTCTGCCACCTGCTCTTGCAGAGACTCGATCGACGAGTTGGAGAACTCCACCACACTTCCGCAACGCACGCAGATCAGGTGGTCGTGGTGGATGTCCGGTGCGACCTCGTAGCGCGCCCGGCCGTCGCCGAAGTCGTGGCGGTCCACCAGCCCGCGCTCGGCGAACAGCTTCAGGGTGCGGTAGACTGTGGCGATGCCGAGGTGGGGATCGATCTCCCGTGCCAGATGGTAGATCGTCTCCGCGTCCGGATGGGACTCGTGGTCGAGGATCGCCTGGGCGATCACCCGGCGCTGCGCAGTTGGCGCGATACCGGCCTCGGTGAGCCGTTGTTCGATGTCGGCGGGTTGCATATGAGAGTCATTATCATTCACCGTATACCCTCTTGGCAACCGTCGCCCGCCGCCGACGTCGGCTCGGCCGTCGCGGTACCCTCCGGCTCCGCCAGGACGGCCGGGGGAGGCTCCGTCGGCCCCGGCGCGACAACCGGCGGCGTGGCACCCACGGGCGGCGGATCGCCGCGCAGGGCGACCAGCAGCACATAGTAGGTCGTGGAAAACAGCAGCTCGGCGAACCCCGTGGCCACCTGCACGCCGAGATTGTTGCCGGCCATGGCCGCCGGCAGGGCCCGCGCCACCCCACCGCTGAGGGCGAAGGCCACCCCACCGACCATCCCCAGGAGGATGGTGACCACCGTACCGGCCACCATCATCACCGAGAAGCAGCGCCACCGATTCCCGCGGGTGAGCTGGCTGCTGCGTTCCAGCCCCCAGCGGCGTCGCTCCAGCACCACCACTGGCGTCACGAGGATCCAGCGTACCATGAGGCTGCTGATCCAGACGGCGGAGGCGATGCCGGCGACGACCAGGACCGCGAGCAACGCCGCCGCACCCGAGCCGAGGCCGTCGAAGAGCCCGGACAGGCCCGACGGCGCCACGGTGACCACCGCCACGGCGCTGATCAACCCGATCGCGACGACCATGGCGACGGCGATCGCCACCATCACCGCCATCATGTTGAGGCCCAACCACGGTACGGCGTCGAGGCTCTCGAACAGCGCCACGGGCCACGACGCGTCCTCACCGCGCTCCCGGCCGTCGACCACCCGCAGGAAGGCCGCGGTCGCCCACAGCCCCGCCGCCACGGAGAGCAGGGTGGCGAGGGCGAACCGCAGCGGGGCGACATCGGGCATTCCGCCACGCAGGCCGGCGGTACCGAGCAGCCACTCGACCGGCAGGATCACCACCACCGTGAGGGAGATGGCGGTACCGACGTGGCGCCACATCAGCGACAGGCACCGGGCCACCGCCTCCAGCACCGCCACCCGTCCCACCTGCAAGGGGTCGCTGGTCATGGTCCTCGGCTAACCGAGCTCCGCCAGAAGGCGCTCCATCATCGTCCGGGCCGGCGATCGGCCGGTGAGCTTCTCCACCTCGCGCATGCCGGTGGGAGAGGTGACGTTGATCTCCGTGAGATGCTCCCCGATCAGGTCGAGCCCCACGAAGCGCAGGCCCGCCTCGGTCAACACGCCGCCGACCGCCGCCGCCAGCCGCCGCTCGCGTTCGTTCAGGTCGGCCGGCGCCGCGGCGCCGCCGGCCATGAAGTTGCCGCGCAGCTCCCCGGCCTTGGGGATGCGGTTCACCACGCCGATCACCTCACCGTCCCACAGCAGCACCCGTTTGTCCCCCGCCTCGATCTCCCGCAGGTAACGCTGCACCACCACATAGCGCCGCCCGCGGTCGGTGGCCGACTCGACGAGGGCGCGCAGGTTGGGATCGTCGCCGCGCAGGAGGAAGATGTCCCGCCCCCCCATGTAGCCGGGTGGCTTGACCACCGCCGCGCCCATCTCCTCCACGAAGGCGAGGATCCGCGCCATGGACATGGTGGCGAGGGTCGGCGGCGCCCACTCGGGAAATCGCAACACCGAGAACTTCTCGTTGGCGTCGCGCAGGCCAGCGGGATCGTTGATCACCGGACAATCGGCCAGGGAGAGGACGTAGGTCGCACAGATGTAGTCGAGATCGAACGGCGGATCCTTGCGCATCAACACGCAGGCGTAGTCGTCGAGGCGGCGCTCCGCGGGCTCGCCCACCTCGAGATGCGGCGGGCCGTCCACCACCCTCACCGGCCGCGCCACGCCGCGTGCCTCGTTGCCGCGGGCATAGAGCCCATCGAGGGTGATGGCTTCGAAGCGTGCGCCCATCGGCTCCCCGGCCGCCATCATGGCGTAGGTCGAGTCCTTGGCGAAGGCGAGGGTGGTGGGCTCGTCCATCACCACGCCGATCACGGGTCCATTGCGCATCAGGAGATCCAATCACAGCCATCCGTCACCGGCCAAGGGATAACTACCGCAAGCTCGTGAACCACGAAGGGAACAGCACGATCCCTTCTTCGTGTTCTTCGCGCTACAAAGAACCTGCCGAGCCCCGTAGTTCAGCTTCTTTCGTCTGGCCGTCTCGGATCGCCGCCGGCGAGCGTGACACTGAGGCCAATGCAAACCCATGGAGGAAGGCGGCTCCTGGCAGGTTTGTTCACCACGGGGAAGGGGGGGCTTGGGGGCAATCCACGCCCGGCAGTCGGCCGGCCCATGGGCGGCGTTGGTGGGGGGTCATGAAGCCACCCTTGGCGAAGGCGTCTGGAGGCGCCACCGTCCGCCCTACCCCCAATCTTCCCCGTGTCCCCCGTGGTCAAACCCTATGCAAGGAGAGGACCCGCTACGGACTCACCACCCTTGCGACGACGTTGCGGAGCAGAGGGGAGAAGGAGTTAAAAAACGGGAATCACGCGTCGACGTTGCGATGTGATTTACTGCCCCTTCCCCTGGTCGGCATCCTCACGGCGGTACATAGCCCATGCCCCCTTTTCTGCTCCCCGACTGGCTGGTGCCGCTCCTCGCCGCAGGAACGGAGGTGCGCGATCTCGGTGACGGTATGGGATCGCTGCTGCCTGCCGGGGCGGAGCCGGGAGGATACGACGGCTTCGCGCCCCTGTACGACGCGGTGGTGAGCAATCGTCTGTACAACGCGGTCTTCTGGGGGGTGCCGCCGGCGGCACACCGGGCGTTCGCGGCCCGCGCCCTCGCGAGCGCACCGCCGGGAACGGCGCTTGACTGCCCGTGCGGATCGCTCCTGTTCACCGCGCCCGTGCATCCGCCGGCAGAAGACCGCCGGTTGTTGTTGGTCGACCGGTCGGTGGGGATGCTGCGGCGGGGTCGGCGCCGACTCCACAGGGGCCGGACCTCACCGCGGGCCTGCCTGCTCCAGGGTGATCTCTTCCATCTGCCGTTGCGCCCGGCGAGCCTCGCGGCGGTGATGAGCTTCGGCGGCCTGCACGTATTGGGGGATCCCGGCCGCGTG
>Ga0210124_1000508_pt1 | contig 19472 bp, 17 predicted proteins | sample Muzzi_PWC_D2_FD_185554 | JGI IMG/M metagenome (GOLD analysis project Ga0210124, IMG submission 185554) | Wetland microbial communities from San Francisco Bay, California, USA, that impact long-term carbon sequestration - Muzzi_PWC_D2 (SPAdes) | ecosystem: Environmental > Aquatic > Marine >... | reverse complement strand
CAGGCCGAACTTATGGCTAGAGCCAAAAACCGATAGCCATTGGATAGATAGACGCTTATGATACTGGTTGGAGATATTGGCGGAACCAAAACAGATTTAGCTATTTTCCCTACTCACGGCGAATTACAACCCCAAACTCAAATGACATACCACAGCGCCAATTACCCCAGTCTGGAAGCCATTATCAAAGAGTTTCTAACTACAACCACCACCCTGACCAAAGCTGTGTTCGGTGTCGCAGGGCCGGTCGTAAATGGGGAATCCAGAATAACTAATCTGTCCTGGCAAATCTCAGAAGAAAAGTTGCGGCACGCCCTTAATATACCAATTGTAAAACTGCTTAACGACTTGGAAGCCATTGCCCATGCTGTTCCCCATTTAGCTTCACACGATTTAGAGGCGCTCAACAGTGAGCAAATGGACACCACCCTTGGCCAGCATAAAGCCGTCATTGCTCCCGGTACCGGGCTGGGAGAGGCCATTCTTTTTCATCATAATAACAGTTACGAGGTACTTGCCTCAGAAGGGGGTCACGTCGATTTTGCTCCTACTACCCTCTTTGAGATAGAATTGCTCCGCTACTTGCTCGGCAAATACACTCACGTTAGTTACGAGCGTGTCTGTTCGGGTAAGTTGGGAATTCCAATCCTTTACGACTATCTAAAATCAAATCACTATACCGATGAAACACCGAAAATTGCGGTGGCTTTGCAAGAAGCCAGCGACCCCACACCCATCATTATTCAAGCCGGTCTGAATGAAGAAAGCGAACTTTGTCAGGCCACCCTGAATGCATTCATCAAAGTTCTTGGCTCAGAAGCTGGGAATTTGGCTCTCAAAGTCATGGCGACTGGCGGAGTCTATTTGGGTGGAGGAATCCCCCCCAGAATCCTGTCTAGGCTCAAAGATGGCACCTTCATGGCTGCTTTTATCAAAAAAGGTCGCTTTTCCGACACCCTATCTCATGTTCCGGTCTATGTGATTATGAACAAAAAACCGGGCTTATTAGGCGCAGCCCATTACGGTTTAAATCTATAGAGGAATTTTTATGTCAGAAAACATACCAGACCTTTCTCCACTTCGAAGTCAATTTCCGGCCTTACAGGAAACCGATGAGCAAGGCCGCCCATACGTCTACTTTGATGGGCCGGGCGGAACACAAGTCCCCCAATCGGTTATGGATGCAATGACAGACTATCTCGTTCGGTCTAACGCAAATAAGGGCGGCCATTTCGTCACCAGCCGCCGCAATGACCAAATGTTAGATGAGGCGCATGTTGCCATCGCTGATTTTTTAAATGCCCCATCTCCCCAGGAAATAGCTTTTGGGGCGAATATGACCACCCTCACCTTTGCTCTAAGTCGATCCATTGGCTATACTTTGCAACCCGGCGATGAAGTGATTGTTACCTGGCTTGATCATGATGCCAATGTCGCGCCCTGGTTGGCGCTTGAAGAACGAGGGGTAAATATCAAATGGGCTGATTTTGATATCGAAGATTGTCGGCTTAATCTTGAGCATTTAGAGTCTCTACTTACAAGCAAAACTAAATTGGTGGCGGTGGGTTATGCTTCCAATGCTGTGGGAACAATCAACCCAATTTCTCGTATTGCTGCCCTAACCCGCAATGTTGGAGCCTGGTTGTGGGTTGATGCCGTCCATTATGCCCCGCATGGGCCTATCGACGTGCAAAGCCTGGGGTGCGATTTTCTAACATGCTCCGCTTACAAATTTTTTGGGCCACACGTTGGGGTACTTTGGGGCAAATTTGATGTGTTACAGCAGCTCCACGCCTACCAGACCCGGCCAATAGCCCACGATGTTCCCGATAAATTTGAATGGGGTACCATCAATCAAGAAGGGGCGGCAGGTACTATCGGGGCTATTAACTATCTGGCAGCTTTGGGGCGTGAGTATGGCAGTCATTTTGCCGATAAACTATCTCGTTTCGAGGGTCGCCGTAAAGAGCTAAAGCAGGCTATGCACACCATTGCCGCCTACGAACGCTCGCTTTTTACCTATTTCTTAGCGGAGTTAAAGACTATTCCAGGGATCAAGATTTATGGCATTACCAACCCTGAAGCGTTCAATGAACGCTGTCCTACCGCAGCCTTTACCCGTGAGGGCTTCACCCCTGCCCAAATTGCCACTTATTTGGGTGAGCAAGGCATCTTTGTGTGGGATGGCAACTATATGGCCCCAAATGTCACGGTACGGTTGGGATTAGAGGAATCCGGTGGCATGGTCAGAGCAGGGTTGGTTCATTACAATACAAAAGAAGAAGTAGACCGCTTATTAACTGCACTTAAAGAGATGTAATATGAATATTGCAACTATTGTTTGGTTACACACTCGGGTGGGCCATGCCGTGCCCCTATTTATGGCTTTGATGGGCATATTGAGCCTCATCAATTATATCCGTGGACAGGGGCTGGATGGCAATATTCTTGGTGTAATCGTCATTGGCGAAATTATGACACTGGTGATGGCGACATTGGGTATTATCATTCTCATAGGATCGGGGCTACTTCCACAGCGTGGTATCCACTTTTTATATGGCAGCCTCAGTGTTGTATTCATACCTGGTCTTTGGATATATACTCGGGGTGAAACCGACCGGCGAGCCTCGTTAATTTGGGGGCTGGCTGGTTTTTTCATGATGGGGTTGGCCCTTCGTGCTATTGGCACGGCAGGCTAGCCAACAGGCTCATGATGGCTTTCCAGGAGTTTACAACTCCGTATCTTGTTATTGCAGATAGAGGTGTGATTATTCGTAACGTGCAACAGGCAGACCGACCATCCGTTGAGGAGATTAATTGATGTACGGAGAAATTGCGCTCTTTAGTGGAAATGGTAATCCTGAATTGGCCGAGGAAATTAGCACTGCTTTGGCGGTACCCCTTTGCCCGGCTGATGTCTTTAAATTTTCCAATCAAAATATCTTTTGTCGTCTCAAAAGCAGTGTACGAGGCAAGGATGTTTTTATTATTCAACCTATCGCCGCTTCTTGCAATGTAAAGGGAGAGATGGCATCGGTAAACGATAACCTGATGGAATTGCTGATTATGATTGACACCGCTAAGCGTGATTCGGCTGGCCGGATTACAGCTGTTGTCCCTTATTACGGCTATGGTCGCACCGATAAAAAAGACCAGCCTCGGGTGCCAATCACGGCCCGATTGGTTGCAGATTTGATTGGTGTGGCTGGAGCCGACCGCTTTCTAACAGTAGATTTACATGCCGGGCAGATTCAAGGCTTTTTCAACATTCAAGTTGATGAGTTGACCGCTTTTTATATTTTGAGTGACTATATTAAAGATAAGAACATTCCAAACGGAGTTGTTGTGGCCGGTGATATTGGAGCCACCAAGCGCTCTCGTAACTTTGCCCAAGCCCTCGATCTGCCACTGGCTGTACTTGAAAAGCGCCGGGTGCAAAAAACAGATGGCAGCCGGGCGGAAGTCTTAAATGTCATCGGCGATATAAAGGGAAGAAACTGTATTATCTTTGACGACGAAATCGATACAGCCGGAACGATGGTCGAAGCGATGAATTTTTTAAAGCAAGAGGGCGCTCAAGATATTTTCGCTTGCGTTACCCACCCTGTCTTTTCCGGCCCGGCCATTCAGCGGCTAACCGAAGCCCCGGTAAAAGAAGTTGTTGTCACCAACACCATTGCCATCCCTCCAGAGAAACGGTTTAGCAAATTAACCCAACTCTCTGTCGCTCCTCTTTTAGGCGAAGTCATCCGCCGGATTCATTTAGGTATCTCGGTTGGAGAACTGTTTAATGAGTAGCTATTGAATATACGCCGCTACGCTATATTTCTATTAGTTCTAACCGCGCTGCTTTGGAGTAGTAGCGGTTTATTTATAAAAATCATTAGTTGGGATCCCTTTTCTATTCTCAGTGCTCGCAGCCTGCTGGCATCCATTGTCTTGGTGATTCACCTACGTCAGATCAACTTTCAGTGGACACGTCTGCAAATCGCGGGTGCAGTTGGTTACGTGAGTGCGCAACTACTATTCATAATTGCGACCAAACTAACAACCGCAGCCAATGCCATCTTCCTACAATATACAGCGCCTCTCTATATTATTCTATTTGGGCACTGGTTGTTGCAGGAACGGCCACAACTTGCCGACTGGGTGTCGATGTTGGTAATCTTTGCTGGTATGTTTCTCTTCTTTGGTGATGACCTCAATCTCGAAGGGGTACGTGGCAATATATTTGGTATTTTCAGTGGCGTAGCTATGGCAGTGATGATACTCTGTATGCGAGGGCAAAAGGATGGTGTACCTGCCAATACGATTCTACTAGGCAACTTACTAGGTGTTCTTATTGGCTTGCCGTTTCTAATACAAGAAACCCATTCACCGTCAAATTGGACTATTATTTTATACTTGGGAATATTCCAAACAGGGCTTGCATTTATTTTTTTCTCAACGGCAATCAAGCATGTTCAAGCACTTGAATCGACCCTCATTCTGACTTTAGAGCCTATTCTGAATCCGGTTTGGGTATTTTTGGTAATTGGCGAAATTCCCGGACCACTTGCTTTTATCGGCGGCCTCATGGTGCTTGGGGCGGTAACTGCTCGCGCAATTATCAGCACACGCACAGCAGATGATACATCTCTACTATAAGATACGCCTGATTTTTTGATTTTTGTAACCATTTATGCTTTTCTACATCTAATAATAAAACCTTTATTGGTAGGAGACAAAATGAAACTCAAATTGCTTTTAATATTGACCCTTTTGGCCCTAGTCACCGCCTGTAGCAGCACAACGGGGTCTTCCACCCTATCCCAACCCTCATCGGTTTCCCCTATGGAAGAAATAGAGTTGGGTCCCGACGTTGATGTTCGTACCACGGCTGCGTTACAGGGTCGAGATGATGTTGTTCTGATAGATGTACGGGAACAGTGGGAGTACGATGAGGCACACATCCCCAATATTACACTCATCCCAATGAGCGAAATCCCCAACCGTCTCAACGAAATCCCCAAGAACAAAGAGGTAATCATCACCTGTCGTAGTGGTAACCGTAGCGGTCAAGTCACGGAATTCTTACGACAAAACGGCTTTGAGAATGTGCATAATATGCAAGGTGGCATCATCGCCTGGCAGCAAGCCGGGTATGGGGTTGAACAATAACCATTAAGGCCAGTAAAGGGCAGTTTAGGCAGACGGTTTGCCTTGGTCAATCGAGGGCCAGCCCTTCGGGGTAAAGGTAATTTCGTAACTGGAGGATTTTAAAGTCCGGCGATTGGTGCCGAAAAGTATGTATCGTACAATTCGGCGTAGTGACCGCCCCGCTGCATCAACTGATCGTGATTACCCTGCTCGATAATCTGCCCTTGTTGCAACACCAAAATACGATCTGCCGAGTGAACGTTGGATAAATAGTGGGCAATTAAAATAGAGGTGCTGCCTTTCAGTATCAAATCCATCGCTTCCTGGATTTGCACCTCAGCCGAGGAGCGGAGCATCCTTAGATGCGGAGCAGCTTTTGCCAATCCGTTCGCATCTGAGGATGCTGACTCCTGTGAAAATAGAATTGTTGGGTAGGGATGAACCCTTGCGGTCATCCCAAACGGGGTAGGCGCAAGGCCATACCCCTACACATTTTCATTGTCGTTGCCGTCCTATTAGGGACTGTCCGTCTCCTCTTCTTTGAGAGGTATTGAGCCTACAATGCTATTTCAGTATTTTACCCAGACGAAACTTTATAGAAAATAGAAAAATATCAAGAATGTATCTACCAAAGTTCATTTTTGAATAGCCATGAGACCGAGGATGCTCTGTCATTGAAATTTCCGTGAAACGTGCTCCACATTCCAGTAATCTAACCAGGAAAACGGGTACGAATATGAAAGATTTCTCCTGCCAAGTGACCGAATCAGGACTTACCTGCAAAAAGATGTCTTTGGTGAAGGCTCGATAGGAGGTGGTAAAGTCTGTCACACCTTTCAAGCCTATCATCATACGAATCAAGCGATTGGCTCCCACACTAAGCACAAGACGATAAAAAGACATCTTGAAAGTGCTATCCGCGACAAAGCGCGAACCAGCTACAACATCATACCCCTCCAAAATCTTTCTAAGAAATCTAGGGATGTCTTCCGGATTATGTTGAAAGTCAGCATCAATTTCAATCAGTACTTCTGCATCCAGAACATCAATTGCATGGTGAAACCCTTTGTAGAGACCAACCCCTATGCCTCGCTCTTCTACATCCAGTAAATGAATTTTCGAACTGGTCTCAACCAACTGTTGTACTATGTCTAAGGTTCCATCCTGGGAATGTCCGTCTGCCACCAAGACATGTAACTCAAATTCGGGAATATTCTTCTGTTCAGCCAAAATAGCAGCGATAAGATCGGCAATGTTCTCCTTTTCATCATAAGTTGGCGCGACCACTACGGCCCGAACACGACGTTCTATCTCATTTGACTCCACAAATAAAGCTCCTAGTAATTTGTTTAGAACCCCACGTGATCCCTCAAAAGGCAGGTTGTCAATTATAGTTTCTCACAGAGCAGACACCTTATCTGCGCGTTGAAGGACAAAATCGACCCAACGCAGTTTAACATCTATTGATGATGGTCAACTCAGGGAATGGTTAAGAGACAACCTGACTGGGGTATAATATCGGCCACAATTATAACGCATTCCCTTAGGACAGACAATCTCAATTTCTATAATCGATACAGTCGATATTTCTTGATACAAGAACTTCCGCAGTTGAGGCTCAAAGTGGGTCTGCCCACAGGGGGCCTTTGGCTCTGCCCCATGTCACCGGCCAAATTATCGTTAGGTTAGGCCAAGTCGGCGGTCACAGACCGCCTCCGAGCCTGCGTAACCCCTAACAATCATAAAAGGCGAGCCGAAAGTCGCTTAGGCTTAATAATAAGGTTGAGACCCAAGTGGGAGGAACATGAGTTAGTTGCTGTTTATGGACCCTCATGTTACAATTCCCGCGAATTCTGGAGCAGTATACAAATGAATGAGATCGGTAGGTCTCGCGTTTTAACGCAGCGTGAGACCAACCGGATTTTCTAGGAAGCCAAAATGATGATAAAAAAAGAATCGCTCATGGAGACTATTACACGCACTACGTGCAGGCTTTGCCACTCAAGCAATTTGCGTGAGGTATTCTCACTTGGTGAACAGTATATTAACGATTTTGTACCCCAAGAGAAGATAGGCGCCGGGTTGAAGGCTCCGCTTGAGCTGGTGCTATGCGATCATTGTTCCTTATTGCAGTTACGACACACAGCTCCGCAAGAAATTTTGTACGCGCGTTATTACTGGTATCGTTCAGGAGTAACAGCTACGATGCGCCAAGCCTTACGGGATATTACCGAGCAGGTGGAAGCAATGGTCTCCCTTAAAAGTGGCGATGTTGTTTTGGACATCGGGGCCAACGATGGCACCCTGCTCGATAGCTATACCGTCGAGGGGCTTCACCGGGTTGGCTGCGAACCCGCAAACAACCTGATTGATATGCTCAGAGAAAAGACTGAGTACATCATGCACGATTTTTGGGATTATGAGCGATATATGGAACTAGCCAGCAAATGGGGGGTGGGAAAGGCAAAAGTTATCACGGCTATCGGTATGTTCTATGATTTAGAAGAGCCAAACCAATTCATACGTGATGCCCGCCAGGCTCTGGCCGAAGATGGGATATTTGTGGCTCAATTGATGTGCCTGGCCCCTATGCTTGAAAAGAACGATGTTGGCAATATCTGCCACGAGCATCTGGAATACTATTCGCTTGAGTCTCTGAATTACCTCTTCAATACGAATGGCCTTGAGATTTTTAAAATCGAAGAAAACGATATAAATGGTGGCAGTTACCGGATTTTTGCCCGGCATGATAAGGGCACCGGCATTCCCTTTGATGAGAAATTTACATTTGATGATTTCTTGGCCTTTGCCAAACGTATTGAGGACAATCGAGACCGTTGTGTGGCCTTTATCAAGCAAGAAGTGGCTAAGGGCAAAACCGTCTACGTTTACGGCGCATCCACCAAAGGGAACGTTATCCTTCAATACTATGATTTGGACCATACCCTGATTACGGCGGCCTCGGAGAAAAGTCCTGAAAAGTGGGGCAAGTATACTATCGGCACTTGGATTCCCATTGTATCCGAAGAAGAGGCCCGGCGAGCCAAGCCAGACTATTTTCTGGTACTGCCCTGGGCATTTTTCCCAGAGTTTTACGAGCGAGAGAGAGAATGGCGTGAGGGTGGCGGACAATTTATCGTACCCTTACCTGAATTCAGAGTAGTTCCATGATAATCCCCGCCGAGCACTATAAGCAGATTATAGAAGTTTTGCCCATCTTATGCGTCGATGTCATCGTCAGAAACAATCGTGATGAGTATCTCTTGATTAAAAGAGCTAACGAGCCACGAAAGGGGGAATGGTGGGTTATCGGGGGGAGACTGCTCAAAGGGGAAACTTTAGAGCAAGCGGTTGTCAGGAAGGTCTGGGAAGAGACCGGGCTGAAGGTTGAGGCTGGCTACCCCATTGGGTATTATGAGGATGTGTCTCAAGAGAACCCCTTTGGCTTAACCGAGCCATTGCACGCAGTTAGCGTTGTTTTTTCAACAGTTGTTACCAACAATCAGCCAATCAAACTGGATGACCAAAGCCTGGACTGGAAATACTCAAAAGAACTTCCCACCGACTTTCGTATTAACCTGAACTCGGAAATTCCGACGTAGGTTGGGTTGAGCAGAGATTTATCGGCTTGGATGTCATCAGTTGGGTTTCATTCGCGAAATAATCCAAATTTATGAGGCGAAACCCAACAAATTTTTGGCCGAAATAGCTCTGGCTGTATCATTCAACCCAACCTACTATTAATTATCGAGCTCAGGTTATTAGATCGCTTGGCAATGGTCGACCAACTTAATAACCTTCAAGGCTATTCGGAAATTGGAGTACAGGTTTCACTCTGCATTTTGTACTGGAGAACACCATGAAAAGAGCACTGATTTTAGGGGTAACGGGCCAGGATGGCAGTTATCTAGCAGAGGTGTTATTAGAAAAAGGTTATGAGGTACATGGCATGGTCAGGCGTTCGGCCACCGGCAACACCAAAAATATCGAACATTTGATTCAAGACCCGGAACTATTCAACCATCATTTTTTTCTATGTCGGGGTGACTTGGCCGACTCAACTTCGTTGTATCGTATTATCACCTCTGTTAAGCCTCAAGAGATATATAACGAAGCTGACCAGGATCACGTGGGTTGGAGTTATGATATGGTGGGCTTCTCGGCTGACATTACCGGGGCTGCTGTTGGACGAATATTGGAAATCATTCGGCAGGTAGACTCTACGATTAGATTTTTCCAACCCTGCACCTCGAACATGTTTGGCAAAACTGAGAGTACCTACCAGACAGAAACCACCTCCTTCAATCCCCAAAGTCCGTACGCCTGCGCCAAGGTTATGGCCTACTATCTAACCAGATACTATCGCGAAGCCTTTGGCATGTTCGCCTCAACGGCAATCCTGTATAATCATGAATCCCCTAGAAGAACAGAAGAGTATGTGACCCGTAAGATTACAAAATCTGTGGCCCGGATTGTTTGTGGTAAGCAAGATAAGCTAGTTCTTGGCGATCTTAGCGCCCAGATTGATTGGGGATATTCTAAGGAGTATATGGAAGCGGCCTGGCAAATGCTACAACTCGATAAGCCCGATGATTTTATTATTGCCACCGGCGAGGCACACTCAGTCCAAGAATTTGTCGAAGAGGCATTTGCCGTCGTCAATCTAAATCCAGAAGAGTACGTAGTCTCTAGTCAAGACCTGTTCCGGCCAACAAAAACCGGGACGCTGATCGGTGATACGACCAAAGCCAGGACCACCTTTGGCTTTGAGCCGAAGGTCAAGTTCAAAGAACTTGTCAAACTCATGGTTGAAGCAGACTTGCAGGCGGAAAAACAGACCTCTCACAGCTAACGCTTAACACTCACCACGGTTAACTCTACAAAATCAGCTCCCTGATCTGTTACCAAACGCTGTTGGGTAAGCGGATCATATAGCCCAACAATTAAATGATACTCTCCCGAAGGAACATCATCCAGGGGAATATAGCGTGGATCAGTAATGGTCTGCCCAGAGAGCTAGGTCGAGGTTGGATAAGCCCCATCCAGTGGCGGGCGGTCAAAACTGGCGACCAGATTCTGGTCTTGATTAAGCAATTGAGCAAAGACCGTATAATCCTTTTGCGGTGTCTCGTCACTTTCCCAAGCCAGGGTAAAATTAAGTTGTTCGGATGTCTGCTCATCCAGTTGAAAGCCGGTCAAGCGAATGGTATCGCTCCCGCCAAATGAGATGTTTAAGGGGTGAACTAAGTTTGCTTGCTGATTTCGACCAGTAGATACATTAATGGTAGTCAAATAAGCCGTATCGCCGCTACCATCAGCCAGGGGAAGCAAACGATTATTCTGGTCGGGATCAATCAAACCGACACGCACCGCGTAGGCTTGTGGAGGTACATCCGGTGGTAAATATAAATCGTGTTTATCGCGCACATAGCGAGCAGTATCCCAATGAAACGTGGGCATATTGTTTTCAGTTGTCACGTCGCCGGGAATATAGTTTGTGGCATCAGCAATGGTAATCCAATTGTTCAAGCGGTCCAGATGCACAAAGGGCTGCAAATTGGCCTTGATGGGCGCGATATCGGTTTCCCAGTAAAGAACTACTTGCAACCTTTCACCTGGCGAAACTATATTTTTTTCCAAATCATAGCCAACCAGGCGTATCCCCAAATCAAATTTAATATCGGTTTCATGTTGCGCCACCAGCACCCGGTCGGGTGGCGACTGGATGGTGAAGATAGGCCGCAGTAACGGCATCACCCAGAGCGAGACAACAACAAGCAGAAGAAAACTAAGTATCAGCCTGACATTACGTCTAGATGAAGAGAAAACCAGAGAAATCTTTGACTCTCGTTGGCCCTCGGTTAAGTCTTCCGATTTTCTGCGCCAAAGATATAAACTTACAATCACTATTCCCACAATCGTCACTAAGGTTAGAATGATTGATACCACACGTCCTGGTGTCTCGCCAAAATGAATGGCAACGGTATGTTGCCCTGCCGGTACATCAACCAATATAAAGCCGGTGTCTACTTCGGGAACGATAGTGATAGGCCGGTCATCCACCCAGGCTCGCCAACCGGGATAATCAAATTGGAAAAGACGCAAGGAAAAATCAACTGGGCTATCAATCTGGTAGATGTAATTGACTGCGTTTTGTTTGAGCAAGGTGGCCGTCGCCTCAACCGGCAAACTACCACGGTCAAGCCGTTCGGGAAATTGATTAGCCTCAAATACTTCTACCAAAGGTGAAGTGGTCGGCGGTTTGCTGACCGTTAAAGGGAGATATTCGCTCAAGCCGGTGGTGCCAACCGACTGCGAACGCCGTTCGTAATAAACCTGGTCGGCGATGGTGGCGTGGTCGTATTGGGCAAATGGAACCACAGGATACAAGAAAGGAGCCACGGCTAAAATTTGCACGACTAGGCAAATAATGGCAATGGGCCAGCGAAATTTGGGGGGCGGCAAGAGCAAGGCTACTCCGGCCAAAAACGCCAGCCCCAAGTTAGCCAGACTCAAGAAACGCCAGGGAAATTCGGCCACTTGTAAAATGGTTACGATATCCCAAATCGGGCGGGAAATCGGTAACGCCAGAAAAATGGCAACAGCACCAATAACGGCAAAGAAGAAGATAAAATAGACGGGTGACCGTAGATAATCTCCAGGAGAAATGCCACTTTCAGACCATCGCCGTTTAATTATCAGCCATAGGCCGGCCAGTAGGCCCAGAGCAGCCAGAATCAATGTTACCACCCCTAATGTGAGAGGAACGTAAGGATTGGCGGCTCGTGCATCCAGGGGATAAATCCAGGCGACCAGGTCGGTCCAATAGGGATAGCGAACATAGAAAGGACTTTTTTCCAGGTAAATGTCGGCTTGGGCACGGGTATAGGTCCGTTCTAAAAAGGCCGGTATCCAGAAAAAAGCCGACAGGAGCAAGCCAAGTGACAAAGCCAAAATTGGTAATGAACTTTTAATAACTCTGTTTATTTTGCCGGAAAAAGTGGATGCAAAAACCCAATTCGAAGATCCGCTAATCTTCTCTTGGTCATTCGACCTCTGGCTCGAAAGCCAAAACAAAACAACGCCAAACAAACCTGCAACCGGCGTAAAAATCAACACAATAAAGAGATGACTTAACATGATTCCGGCATAGAACATAGCCGCCAGAATCACCCACTTCCAGGAGCGGGTATAGGCTATGCGACTCATTGCCCAGAGCGTCCACGGAAACAAAGCCGTGGCTAAAAACTGGGGCATATTTCCCCCAAAAAGTATCGCCTCACGGAGGGCAAAAGGGGCAAAGGCATAGGCAGTGGAAGCCACTAAAGCAGCCTGGACACTGCCTAAAGCATCACGCACCAGCAGGTACATTCCCACGGCGTAAAGCATAATTGTGAGAATAATGAAAGCCTTGAAAGAAATCTCAAAGTTTAAGCCCAACCCATGAAATCCGAGAACGAGCCAATAGGGCAAGGGTGGGGCAAAAACAAACAACGGATACCCATAGCCAAATGCTAAATTTGGCGCCCAGCGCGGTACAATCACACCCGGTGCCCAGGCCCGTTCATACTCCATAGCGCGGTAAAAGTGAATAGAAATATCCGCCCCGGCAGGCAATCCAGGTTTTAGTAAACTTTGCACAATAAATAGCGCAAGTAATGCGGCAATAATTAAGCCAGCATCTATTTTATATAAAAAGTGTGAAAGATGATTGGTGATGCGTGACATTCGACACCCACAATTTAACAGTGATTTTTAAATACAAAGAGAAAGCCCACCAAGATTTTATACTTTGGTGAGCTTATTTAGAAATCTTGCACTGCATGATAGTGATGGGGTTAATCTCATCACCATCACTTAATTTCATATCGTTCCTGTAATCTTTGTTTCGTGCCCTTCGTATTACCCGTCCTGAACCATCTTGCGAACATGGTCGACAATTTCAGGGTTGGCCAGAGTGGTTACATCACCCACATCCTGGCTGTTAGAGATGGCAGATAATACCCGGCGCATGATTTTGCCTGACCGTGTCTTGGGCATGTCCGGCACAACATACACATGTTTTGGCCGAGCAATCTTGCCGATATTTGTCTCAATCGCACCGATCACCGCCTTTTCTACCCCATCCGGCTGAAAGCCCGGTTTGAGCGAAACATAAATATCCGGCACCTTTCCCTTCAACTCATCAGCCACCGGCACTACGGCTGCTTCGGCCACTGCCTCTACCACCAGGCAGGCCGACTCTAGTTCCTTGGTTCCTAATCTATGACCGGCCACATTAATCACATCATCAACCCGGCCCAAGATTCGGTAATAGCCATCGGGCGCTTCCACGGCTGCGTCGCCAGGGAAATAAGGCCAATCACGCCAGTCTTTGCTATTTGGATCTTTGTTATACTTGGCAAAGTAGGTCTCTACATAGCGTTCGTGGTCACCCCAAATTGTCTGGAAGATGCCCGGCCAGGGATTTTGAATAACAATATTACCGGCCTTGCCTGAGCCTTTGGGTACTTCATTGCCATCTTCATCATAAATAATGGGGTGAATACCCGGCATACCAGGTCCGGCGCTGCCCGGTTTCATCCCCTGCAGGGCAGGCATGGTGCTACATAAAAAGCCACCTGTCTCCGTTTGCCACCAGGTATCGACAATGGCTGCTTCACCTTTTCCAACCACGTCGTAATACCATTTCCACACTTCCGGCTCAATCGGCTCACCCACCGTAGTCATATGCTTGAAATGATAGTTATATTTGGCAGGCTCATCGGGGCCAGCTTTTCTCAACATACGAACCGTTGTTGGCGCGGTATGGAAGATATTGACATCCAGTTGCTCGGCGATGCGCCACGCGCGCCCGGCGTCTGGATAGGTGGGCACGCCTTCGTACATCACACTGGTAGCCGCCAGAGCTAAAGGACCATACACAATGTATGAATGGCCTGTAATCCAGCCGATATCGGCCATACACCAATAGACATCTTCGAGATGAATATCCTGTACATATTTGGACGTGCCAGCCGCATAGGCGAGATAGCCCCCAATTCCGTGCTGACAGCCTTTGGGGCGTCCCGTCGTGCCACTGGTATACATCAAAAAGAGAGGCGCTTCGGCGGGCATAGGTACTGGATCAACCCGCTTCCCGGCATAATCACCTAACAAATCATTGACAAAAAAGTCCCGTCCTTCGACCATCGGCGTCTCCGATGAGTATTCACCCGGATAACGCTGCCAGACCAACACCTTTTCAACACTTTGCCCTTCTTCTTTAGCTACTTCAACCGCCGTATCAGCTTTTTCCTTATGGTTCAGCAGGCCGCCGCTGCGATAGTAGGCATCCATAGTGACTAACACTTTACTGCCAGAATCTGAGATCCGCTCCCCACAAGCCTTGCCGCTAAAGCCGCCAAACACGACCGAGTGAATGGCCCCCAGTCGAGCACAGGCCAACATTGTAATAGGCAGTTCCGGCACCATCGGCATGTGGATGGTCACTCGATCACCAGTTTTAACCCCAGCAAAATCGCGTAGTAGTGCGGTAAATTCATTGACTCGAACATAAAGCTCTTGGTAGGTGATGACCTGATGCGGCTCGTCTTCCGGTTCGGGGACATAAATCAATGCTGCCTTGTTTTTGTGCTGGCCCAAATGCCGGTCAACGCAGTTGTAGCTGGCATTGATTTTGCCGCCCACAAACCATTTCCAGGAGGGGGCATCGCTAGTATCAAGGGTGGTATGCCAGTATTGGTACCAGTCGAGCATGTCGGCATATTCTTTGAAACATTCAGGGAAGTTATCCAAACTGAAGCGTTCATAAAGGTCTGGGTCCGTCATATTAGCCTGGGCAATAAATTGAGTTGAGGGATGATAATATTCCTCTTCTTGCCAGTGAACCGCTATCTGCGCTTCGGTTACTTCTACAGACTCTTTTTCACTCATAGCATATCCTCCATTGGATTTACTGTATACTATTTTGGGGTTGATTACTTTGAGGGCCGGTTGAAACCGTCAATCTCCACCGCCCGGCAACAAAGCGGATAATAATATAAAATCCTCTTTCTGTCAACTGAAAATTGAGGTGGTTCCGTTCATTGCAGGGCAAAGGTCTCTCCGATAAATAGCATTATATAGGAGAAACATTATAATCAATTTAGACTTTTGTGAGTCAGTCAGACTCGATAAGTTTACAATATTCTCTGGTTGTATCATATTACTCATCAAACTCTTAAACTCATAAACTCACCAAACTTCACCAGGAGAGATAAATGACTTATTCTAACATAACTGTTCAATTCACAGATACGATTGCTGAAATCACCTTAAACTGTCCCGAAAAACGCAATCCGCTTTCTGCCAGTATGATTGCTGAGATAACCGCTGCCTTCGAAGAGGTGGCCAAGAGCGATGCGCTAGGGGTTATTCTTGGCGCACAGGGGACAGTTTTTTCAACCGGACACAATATCAACGATATGCTGGGACAAGATTTGGCTAGTATGCGAACATTGATGCATTCCTGTAGCCGGCTTATGCAACTCATTCATACTATCCCACAGGTGGTTGTGGCTAAAGTGCAAGGGCCAGCCGTCGGCGCGGGCTGCCAATTGGCCCTAAGCTGTGATATGGTCGTTGCATCAGAGAATGCTTCTTTCCGAACAGCAGGTGGTAGTAGTGGTTGGTTTTGCTTCACGCCGATGGTCGCCGTCACACGAGCCATCGGTAGAAAACGCGCTTTAGAAATACTCATGGTCGGTGATCCCATTTCGGCTGAACTTGCCTCGGAATGGGGCATGATTAATCGAGTCGTGCCTGCCGAGAAGTTGGACGAGGAAACCAGAAATCTAGCCACACGAGCTACTCGTGGCAGCCCTTTGATGATGGGTTTGGGCAAGCAGGCATTTTATCATCAAATTGACCTTGATGAGGGCCAAGCTTATGCCTACGCCACCGAACTGATGGCCTCAACTGGCACAATGGAGCATCCCCAAGAAAGACTGAGGGCTTTTGTTGAAAAACGAACTCCTGTATTTCATAACAAGCGAGGTACATAATGCAAATTACCGTATATCTATCGGGCGAAATACATAGCGACTGGCGCGAACAAATTATCCAGGGCATACAGGAGCAGGAATTGCCCATCGAAATACTGGGGCCGGTCACGGATCACGACTCCAGCGATGCCGTTGGCGATATATTAGGCCCGGAAGAAGATTTGTTTTGGAAAGACCACAAATCGGCCAAAATCAATAGCATTCGTATTAAGACAGCCATAGAAAAATCAGATATTGTGGTGGTCAAGTTTGGGGAAAAGTACAGACAATGGAACGCGGCCTTTGACGCCGGTTATGCCGTCGCCAAAGGGAAGCCAATCATCGTTATTCACGCCCCAGAACATAGACACGCTCTAAAAGAGGTAGATGCCTCGGCTATGGCTGTAGCCGAAACCTCCGGTCAGGTTGTCGAAATATTGAAATACATCACCACAAAAGAATAAACTCTCATTAGAGGTTTGTATAGGATAAAATATGGATTGATTAATTATGTTTCTTGTCTTATGATAAATACAAGTTAAAGATTAATCTAAGGCTATCCATGTATACCCATTGTAAACGATGCCAGGCGAAAATTCCCGCCGGGCATATAGGTCAAGCGCAACACGTAACCTGCCCTGAGTGTAACGCGGTGTTGCCGCTTAATTCCTCAACGGAAGTCAATTCTACCCCTTCTCCGCGTTGGTCCAACATAGGAATGCTTAAGGGTATGACCGTAGAGCCTGTGGGGGATGAACTCCAAATCACCCGGCGCTGGTTTACTCCAATCCACATCTTAGTGGGGATTATTGCTTTGGTCTGGAATTTCATCGCCTTGAGCGTTGTATTTGCGATGGGGTCTTGGTTGGGCCTCCTTATTCCCCATGTCTGGGTAGGTTTTGGCCTGGCTTATTACAGCCTGAGCATGATTTTGAACTCAACGGTGATTAGCGTTAGTCCACAGCGTTTAAGAATTAAGCACGGTCCGTTACTCACCTGGGGTAACAAAACCTTCGACCCGATTATTCTCAGACAGTTGTATTGTAAAGAGCATAAGCATCGCCATAATGATTCGGTTACCTACACCTACGAAGTCCATATGTTCACCTGGGATGGCCGGAACCAAGCCTTACTAAAAAAATTGGATACCCCGCAGCAGGCCCTGTTCATCGAGCAGGAAATTGAGCGGTTCCTGCATATCAAAGATGAACCGATGGTGGGTGAGTTAAGCGACCCTGGAATCGATAGATGGGTCAAGTGGGAAGCCTGGCAGGCATTTGCCAAAGCCACCAATCTCACCTTCAATTCAGGTAAGCTACTCGAATCTTTTGGTGTTTATGGCAACTATCAAGGGTATAATTTTGGCTTGTCAGCCTTTCGTAAACATCAGAATGGCCTGCCCTATAGCCGTTTCACCATAGCCAGGGATAGCACTCATTCCCAAAAAAACGAGATGCAGCCTCTGACCTTAGAAAATATGGTCCAGACTCTCAATCGAAAGAGTACAAAATTCTTTTTAAGCGGGCAGCTTCGAGCCACAGCACATGGTCGAGAAATATCTTATGAATTAAGAAATATTCCAACTGATCTTGAGTACTTGCAATTTATCATCGGCTTTCTCTATGACCTGATCGATAATTATCCTAGAATTGTGGCCTTTGGCGGCGAAGCCGTGCCTACCTGGCAAACGGTTGCCACCGATAAAAGCCATCCTTTACAATCAATCGCTAGCCAATTGATACAGGATATTGCTCCGACCACCTTCCGTTTGCGTGACCAATCATCACACCTGTTGTGTAAGCGTTGCCTGACTCACAGTGGCGCTCATGAGGCTGAACTGTCGTGGCTCAATTCAATTATCTATTACGGCTGCCGAATGTGTCACCAGAGCAACGACTTTTATCTTGCTAAATCAGTCATTGCCGTCTTAGACAGTCAAATGGCCGTCGAGCCGCTTCAAGAAAACGATGAGCTACGTATTAACTGGCTGCCCCGTCGAAAATTATTTGATTTTAACGCGGTAGAGATAGTGCAAGCCACCGATGAAGATGTCGAACGCTTTGCCGTACAGGTTGGCAACGACACCGACCCGACCCGACAACCCCATTACAAGACGATGAAGTGTGTTGTCGCCAAAAAATGCGGTTTATCTGAGAATACGATACGGATATTACAGCGCACCTTTGGGCTAGTGGAAGTAAGTTAACAGGGAGAAGGTCATTTACCGGAAACAATATGGCTGAAGAAGCAGAAATCCCAATAACTGATAAAAATGTAGACGAAGAAGCTACATCTGCTGATGAAAATGAACAAGATGGAACAGCAAAAAAGCCAAAGAAATCTCGACTAAAGAAATGGCTAATTTTATTACTGTTGCTTCTAATCCCGCTGCTTTGTCTGTTATTTTGGCGATTCCAAGATTTACCACCCCGACCACCCTTAATTGAAAATATCATTTCTAACCCTACATCTGCAGTCACCCATACGCCGGTTTCGGCCACTGAGACTAAAATCACCAATAAAAATTCAACTATAGCGCCGACCAATACGCCATTGCCAGCAATCATCGAAACACCTACACCAGAATCAACCGTAATCATGACACCCAACCCAACCCCGACACAGCAGCCGGTTATTGCGGTATCCACGCCAAATACAGGGCCGAGTCGAAAAGAACTGGAGGCGACCGTCGAGACGCTCAAATATGCCTGGGCCACGGACTCGGCAATTCAGAGCGAAAACTTCCAACTCACAACCGAAGCGAGTGCAGCCACTTCGGATGCCAGTTTCTACGCGACATTGACGGCACAACCAACAGAAACCTCAACTGGAACGCCCACCGAGACCAGAACCCCAACGACTACCCCAACTCAAACCCCAATCCCGCCGAGCCTTACACCCACCCCCACCGAAACATCTACCGGCACCCCCATCCCAACGGCCACCGTAACCCCAACGCCAATCCCGACGGCAACGTTCCCGCCATTATAAACAGCCGATTAGCTATATTGATAGAGAAGAGATTTGTAAGGAGAAACAATCCTTAGTATTATGGCTACGCGAAAGTACTGATAGGGAGTAGCAAGCATGATAGAGCTTTATCGTTCGATTGATTGTTCAACTTGTGCCGAGATTGAAGCGGCTCTCAAAGAGATGGTCGTGGCACATAAAGTTATCACCGTGGAAGCAGAAGAAGAATATGAGGCACTACCCACAGATACGCCCTTGCCTGCCCTGAAAGACAATGGAAAAATCATCACCGGGCAGAGGGCCATTGCTGCCTATCTCAAGGAGTTAGAGCAATTTGTA
>Ga0210124_1000507_pt1 | contig 19499 bp, 13 predicted proteins | sample Muzzi_PWC_D2_FD_185554 | JGI IMG/M metagenome (GOLD analysis project Ga0210124, IMG submission 185554) | Wetland microbial communities from San Francisco Bay, California, USA, that impact long-term carbon sequestration - Muzzi_PWC_D2 (SPAdes) | ecosystem: Environmental > Aquatic > Marine >... | reverse complement strand
TCCTTCTCCCGAACGATCACTGATTACGACCGTGACACTGACATCATTTTAGCTGGCTTGGGATACCGATTTTAGCTTTTTGACTCTGAAAAATTGCGTCCATAATATTTTTTCGATTTTGTATCAATGCCTTCATTCAAATACTTTTACTATTATTGATCACCGAATCTATTTCATTGAAATATCCTGTTTCTCATTATGATATCTGTTTTAAGTGAGTTGAAGATCTGAGATAGAGAGCACACAAATCAGGCCTGTTTCAATTCTTGGGATCACTCCAAGTTATTCACTGCGAACGATACACGAAATAGGAAAACGATATCTGTAAAACAATGGTTTCATGATATTTACAGTTCGAGTTTGATATCTATTGGTTTTAATGAATTCAAGCTCATGGCAAGTTATATGCATTTTACTTAACGGCTCAAGCGTCCATAAATGCACGCGTTTGCCTATATTTTTAGATCGCATAATACTAGTTTAAGCGGGGTTCAATTAAATGAAAAACTGGGAAAAATACCAAGAGGATGTTGGAGCAGGTCGTGGAATACTGATCGCTGAATCTGGTTGCCAAGCGGGTGCTCTTTCAGCTGCATCTTCGACAAATATATCCTTGATGACACTTAATGAGCTACGAGAATCGGCAAGACCCGAATTGTTGAGTTTAGCTCTGGCCGCGATCCATAAACGAGCGGTGCTCGTTAAAAAGTTGTCTTTTTCACTCTATGATCACGAGCACTGGAGCGATGGCAAATTTCATGGCGGAAGCAGCCGACTTAAAGCAGGTGTTGATAGAGACGCAGTGATGAAGGCCGGTAGTGGCGCTTCGGTAATTCTAATGGGAGTCGAAAGGGCACAACTTGGTGATTTTCCAGTGCCACTTAAATTCGATGCTACTGGAAACAAAGTAGTTCGAGCGTCCAACCTTGAGTCATTTGTTATCTCTGCTGGGAAAATTCTCGATGATTTGGAGATAATCTTGAAAACTCAAAATGTTCGAAAATAATAGATGTGCACCGCCTAACATTGCGCTTTCAATCGGACACGCCAAACCTCGCCGCTGAAACGCCAATTATGTGTGAAAAGGATTCTAATAATTTGTTTAAAAGGGCGAATGTTTTTTTAGCAACTTTTTGCTATATTTTTTTATTCTCTAAATACCAGAGGATTGCTGCAAATCATAATGTTGCTATAAACTTGGAAGCCCCTAATTTGAGACGAAAATTCGAGAATGGAACTTATATACCTGATGTTCGCGATGCTATGATTAACGCAGTTACTTCTGCTAGAAAACTACAGTTAGTTTTGTTAAAATCTTTTTTGGCTGTTTTCTTAACACTTAGTGTTGCACTATCAATTATATTTATTGAAGGGAGTTTAAGGCCGTCCTTTCCATTATCTTGGAAAAAAATTTGGAGTTAACAGCAGCCTTTCTGTTGATGTGGTCTACATTATTTGAACTTGGGTGGGGCCTAAGAACCTGGAAAGGACTGGCATTACATGAACTTATCCATTCATTAATTCCTGAGCTAAATCCAAGTGCTTCACAAGCGCACTTTTAAAACGTGCTTTAGTAAAACGGGAGAGAAAAAATGAGGTTGCCCAAAATTGGTGACACAATAAACATCTCATTTCTTAAAAGCCAGCGTCAATCCATCTCCGATGGGAAGCATACTCAACCGAACCCTCGGGTCTTTATAAATTTTTTGATTGAGTTTTCGAATGGCCCTGGTATCACTGTCTCCGGTCGCGGGCGGTTTCCTTACGGAGCCTCGCCAGGATCTCCGGTTCGTGCATGGAAACGGAACGCATATAATTATATAAATCTTCCGTCAAGAACAGCGTTTTGCTGAACATTTGACACTTCCTTTCAAGGACCGTGACAGAATCATATAGTTAACAGGTCAAATGAAATGCGCCGGAAACGTTTTCCCCTTTGGAAAAAAGTTCGTTGAAGGTTTGAACCGCTTTGTAGGTGTTTTCAGCAACCAACTTTATATCACGTTGCCGGGTTTCTGAGGTTAAATCTTCGGACACACGCATATTCTCCGCATATCCTGTGCCGACAACAATGATGTCCGGCGAAGCATTCAATATATCATCCATGTCGTTAACATCCACCAGATGGCCTGTTTTGCGCCACCAGTTATCTACGACCTTTCCCTGAATGATTTTAAGATCCTGATGATAGGTTTTGTTGTTTACGATGATGCGACCACTTTTATAGTTTTCAATCATGATAACTTCCTGTTTTTTATCCGAAGAAAGGACGGAACATTTCCCACCGACCCATTCCAATTATATTTGTCAGCATTTTGTTTATGCTCGAATGATGTGCTATGGTCTGTGCAAGATTCAAACAATAGCGCATAATAATTAAACTAATCATTCCATAATGCAAATTCAAGATCCCCCATTCATAAGCAAATGACTTGGCAAATGTCATCATTTATGTTAGCGAGATTTCATATGGAGATTCATCTGCCTTGATGCCGATTGCAGCGAAACGGAGCTCCCTTTTTATCGGGGGGTCGGTGTATCTTCGATTTTCGCTCAATTGAAGTTCTGTCAAAAATGTTTGGAGATTTATTTAGAAAATAAACGCTCGAACCCGAACCTAACTTCCACATTCAAAGGAGGAAAGACATGGATAAAAAATCAAAAGAACAAAGAAGGAAAAAAGTGATTGAGGTCTTAAACAAAGCACGGTCTATGGAGTTGTTTGCCATCATTCAATACATGAACCAGCACTATAATCTGGATGACATGGATTATGGCGAATTGGCCGGCAAGGTCAAGCTCATTGCCATTGACGAAATGCGTCATGCCGAGATGTTTGCCGAGCGGATCAAGGAGCTGGGCGGCGAGCCGATCACCGAACCCGATGGAAAGGTCAAAAGGGGACAGAAAATCGAGGGTATCTTTCCTTTTGATGCAAAGCTTGAAGATGATACGGTCGACATATACAACCAATTTTTGTTGGTGTGCCGGGATAATGGAGACAGCACAAGTATGAAGCTTTTTGAGTCTGTCATTGATGAAGAGCAGATTCATTTCAACTATTTTGACAATATCAGTAACCACATAAAGGAACTGGGCAGTTCATACCTTGCCAATATTGCGGGAACACCGTCTGCCACCGGTCTTGGGCCGAGCGGATTTGTCGTCAGTGGGGGAGGTGAATAACACTAAGTGCCCATCCATAAATGGTCCTTTCACTTACTTGTCCGCCTGTGCTGTGTGGCGGATTAGATCCCGTCCCGCTTTCAGCGGGGCGGGAGTTTCATAAAATCGTTACACGATGTTATTCCTATTTTCACAATGCATCGGATTGCCTACTTTATAACTCCCCATGGCTTTGGTCATGCGGCCCGTGCGTCAGCGATAATGGCCGCTGTTAGTGAAACCGTTCCTTTAGTTTCATTTGACATCTTTACCACTGTCCCCGAATGGTTTTTTGCGGATTCGTTTTCCGGTCAGTTTGAATACCACAAATTTGTGACGGACATTGGACTTGTCCAGACAACACCTTTTTCGCATGATCTGGAAAAGACCATTGAAACGTTGGATCGATTTATCCCTTTTGATCGTGCATTGATCTCAGATACCGCCAATTTTTTGGAACAACGGGAATGTCAACTGGTTGTCTGTGATATCTCGCCCATAGGGATATCCATTGCAGCAAAAGCAGGCATTCCTTCCATTCTAATAGAAAACTTCACGTGGGACTGGATTTATGAAGATTTCGCAAACGCCGAGGCCCGTATCTGCCGCTATGTGGACTTTTTTCGGGAAATATACCAAGCGGTTGACCATCACATCCAAACCTCTCCGGTGTGCAATCCGCAGTCTGTTGATCTGACCACCGGCCCCATCAGCCGAAAGGTTGGTTTGCCATCCGTTCAGGTGAGAGAGAAACTGGGCATCTCGAAAGAAAAGAAAATCGTTTTGATCACCACCGGCGGAGTTCGGGATAAATATCCGTTTTTGAAAAACCTAACCGCTAAAAAAGAGATTTGTTTCGTTGTCCCCGGCGGCAGTGAACACCCTGAACAGCAAGACAATTTAATTCTTCTGCCGTATCGTTCAGGCTTTAATCATGCCGATCTGGTTAACGCCGCTGATGCCGTGGTCGGTAAGGCCGGTTACAGTACCATTGCCGAAGTCTATCAGGCCGGGGTGCCCTTTGGTTATGTACCGCGGTCGAATTTTCGTGAAACGGGCAAACTGGTTGTATTTATCGAAAAAGAGATGACAGGACTTTGTATCGGCGATGAGGAATTCAAGGCCATCAAATGGCTTTCGAAAGTTTCTCGATTATTGAGTTTTCCCCGCATTCAGCGGCATAATCGAAATGGGTCTCATCAGGCCGCTGGTATGATAAGAGATATTTTAACCTAAACTGAGGGGTCGGGGAGTTTTTCCCCTAAATACTTGAAGATAGCGGAATGGATGATCTTTTTTTAAATCGGATGCTGTTTGACCCGCCTGCCACGTAAGGCACGAGCGGGCAGGGTGGCTTAGGGATCGTTAGAAAGAACAGGCGCATACCGAAATTGTATCTTTAAAAGACTTTTAAAATAATGCAGCGAACCTATTGATATTTCAAAGATGGTTCCTGTTTTTTCTTTACGATCTCTTGCCGCGAGTTCATGCGGTTTAAAAAAAAGATCATCCATGTAGCGATTGTTTAGATAAACTCCCCGACCTCTGAATTAACTAAGACTCGGGAGATGATCCCAAGTTTAAAACCATAGATATTTGCTTTTATTGACAGCAAATATGTTTTAATCTATATTTTTTTTATAAGTTCTAACTGCTTATACGGCTTCTTTTGTATCGATATAAATATAAAATTAGGAGGTCAAAAATGAAAAAAGGTCTTGGCATGTTATCTGTGTTGGTTCTGTTTTCCATGATCATGTTTCCTTTTGGAGAATGCATTGCCGCTGAAGGGGGCCTTCGTTACTCCATTAGTGTGGCCAAATTTGAGAATCGATCCAACTGGAGTGGACACTGGAACCTCGGTGATGCCTGGGGTGCGGTTCTTACCGACAGCCTGAATCAGACAGGAAAATTTATTGTTCTGGGTGAAAAGGATATGAGGCGTGAAGCCTTACAGGAGCAAGACTTTGCTGCGAGCGGAAGAGCCGCCGGTGGCGGTAAAAAAGTTGTAACCGGCCAAATGACACCGGCACAGCTCCTGGTTAAGGGAGATATCACCCATTTTTCCGATACAACACAAAGCGGCAAAGGCGGAATCGGTTACAAAGGGTTCAGAATTGGCGGCAGTGCAAGTGAGGCCGAGATCGATGTTGTTATGTATATCGTTGATTCCAGTACCGGCCAGGTCATGGCCTCTAAAAAGTGTTATGGAAAGGTCTCAAAGACAGGGCTTACGTTTGGTCTCAGCAAGGGAGGATTCAGCGGTGATGTCGGGGGGTTTAAAAAGACGAATGCCGGAAAGGCCATGGAAAAGGCTGTTGATGAAGGGGTAGAGTTTTTAACATCCAAATTGGAGAGCATCCCCTGGACAGGGACCATAATTTTAGCCAAAAAAGGTAAGGTTTATATCAACCGCGGAACCAGAGAGGGTGTTAGCGTAGGCCAGACCTTTAATGTAGGAAAATCAGAAATTTTGAGAGACCCGGACACCGGTGAGGTGTTAGATCAGAGCCTTGAGAAAGTAGGGACCATTCAGGTAGTGAAAGTCAAAGAGAAACTTTCCATATGCAAAGTTCTAAACGGGCAAGGTATTACAAAAGGAATGACCGTAGCCCAGCCCTAATAGTCATTGGCAACCGGATGGAAGAATGAGAATAATATCCTAAGTGAGCGAAAGTCGAGGATGTCTAGATTTGAGGCATCCTCGACTTTTACTCAACTTAGGTAAAAGCAATGAAGAATGAACGTCATTTTTTTAAGTTTGCATGTCAATAATTTGGCGGAAAAATTTTCTTTAACAACTAAACAGTTCTCATCAAAGCCCAAAATCCGACCTTCGATCCACGTTTCAATACTGATTTTACATCCAACCTCAGCATAGTAAACACACCTTTTTATCCTGGGAAACATTTTTTAGAAAAAATGATAATATCTAAGTAAATATTTTAAAACAGATAGTTATAATGTCACCAAAAAAATGGTTTTTTCTAAAAGATAGGCTTAAAAGAGTAAACCGAACCAAAGGACAGACATTGGCGGAACAAGATGGCATGCCTCTTGCACAAACATCCAGCAGAAATAAAAAAATATAAACATCATGGCAGCCGGTACGGTGGATGATGAAAAAAATTAGGGGTATTGGGAGGCAAATGTCAAATAAAATTCCGATTAAGTTTGAAGACACAAACATTGAAGTTTTGGCAAGAATCGTTAAAGCAGCATCCAGAAAATTCGATTGTTCAATGGAGATCGATTTTACAAATGGAAACCGAAAGGTTGAGTTTGTGGGTGATGACTTCTATAAACCTTTAATTGTAGAAGAAGTTGAAGAAATTTTCTCAAAGAATGGAGGATGAATGAGGTAAAGCATAAATTGCTTTAAGGAAAATACAAGCAGAACTTCTTATTCTATTTCAATTTCTTCCCGAACCGATGTATTTCCTCTTTTTCTTTTCTCATTTCTTCTCCTGGGTATCTATTACATCTTGTTCCAGATAGATGACGTATTTTATCAGTCTCTACCTTGCTTCACTCTTTGGGAATCAAAAGATTTTTGAAGACAACCAGCTTGATGGTTGGGGAAAAATCACACGTATACAGGAGAATAAAATGGCTCAAAGACAAAAGCATACACTTCACGATCATCTGACAGCTGTAAAGGCAGGTAAACGTCGTTTTGAAAATGCATTTCAGGGCGTGTCCAGAATGATTCTGGAAAATGACTTTGAAAAGGTTATGGTCCAGGGGAAAACCACATACAATTTCAAACTATTTAATAGAGGCGGAAAGCACATTATCGGCATGTACGATGAAATCAACAGTTTCGTCTCCTTTGTCAAGGATGCCGCAGAAGGAGGGTCGTCAAAAGAAATGGCCTATGTCCTTGTGGGAGAACCTGGAAACGGGAAAACATTCTTTGTTGAATTTTTGTGCAGCAAATACCGTCTTTACCTGTCCCAGGAGAAGAATAAAAAACACACCTTTAAATTCATCAACATGGACAAGTTAAAAAGTTACGGAAGAATTACATCCATCGAATCCCAAACATATGAAGACCCCATGATCCTGGCCCTGAACCTCTTTGAAGACATGGATGATAATAAAGCCTTTATTTCCAAAGAGATCGGGTTTTCAGATGATGAAATAGAAAGCTTTTATGAAAATTATCGCCCTCTGGGCGCATGCAGCGAGTACATTTGGAACGATATTCGAACATTCACAGACAGCACCATGGAAGACATGTTAAAATTCATAGAAATCGTTCCGGTCCCGCTTTCCGAAAGTTTGGGGACGGTAACAGGGAAATACCCGGCCAAAGACAAAATAACCTCTTCGGCGGTTGATTTGTTGGGTGAAGAGTCCATACAGCGCCTGTTGCATATCACGGACACCAACAATCCGTATCGCTTTGATTTAAGGCGCGGCGCACTGGCCCGCGTTGCCGGCGGAGGCATTCATTTCAGTGACGAAATATTTAAAAACAAAAAAGATCTTGTTCAGGTTTATCTGGGGGTCATTCAAAACAGAAATATTGAAATTGACGGATACAAATGGCCCATTGACACGTTGATTGTCGCCACAAGCAATAATTCTGAATTCAACCGTTTTATGGCTGAAAAAGAAGAGGCGCCCATTGTGGACCGGTGCCGTGTTTGCTACGTTTCGCACAATACGAATTATAAACTGCAGGGAGATCTCACATCATACGCCATTGGAAGCGATGTCAAAACAACGTTCAGCAAGGAGCCGCTCCACAAGGATCCCAATTTGAATTATGCAGCTTCGGTAGCAGCGGTTCTTACCCGCCTTCCCCGATCGGAAAAACTGACTCCCATTGAAACCATGAAGCTGGCTGCCGGTGAAGTGGCCGGGGAGAAAAGCATCAAAACCCTGGCCGAGGTCATTGACACCCTGAACCAGGAACCGGATATTACGAAACGGTTTGGTCAAAAGGGCCTGGGCCAGCGGAATCTGGGCAGAGCCATTCAATTGATGATTGAAAGCTCTGAGACCAATGAAGGCAAATGTATGTTTGCGTATGACATTTATAAGGCTCTGGAGAGGGTTGTTCTCGATTATGTGGCAGATGCCAATGATCGGGCAAAGTTTTTGGATGATCTCAAAACCGCAAAAGGGATGTATCGCGAACGCGTGATGACGGAGATGTTCAACGCCTATATGGACGAGCCCTTTGCCATTCGAAAAGATGTAATGAACTATGTGAATATGATCATCGGTATTGATGCTGAAAACTTAGGCCCCGACAAAATGTGGAAATACAAGGACCCTCAGACCGGAGAGCTTCAGGCCATGAGAATCGACGAGCGTTATATCAAAAGTATTGAAGAAAGGCTGGGGCTCAAGACGGAAGAGCAGCGCGAAACGTTTAGAACTTCCATTCGAAAGATATACGGCCAGAAGATCGCCGTGGATCCCAACTATGATTTCATGGATAATTTGGAACTGGTAAAGGCGGTCACCGATGTTCGGTTAAAATCCGATATTGCGGGTGCAGGCAGTCTGATCGGTGCACTGGCCAATCGCACCAATGAAGAAAATCAGAAACTCTATGACCGTATGATCCTAACCATGCTTGAGAAGCTCAATTACTGTAAGACATGTGCACAAAAGACCATCGAGTATTTTTGTACCCAAGAAGATGAAAACTAAAAAGCATGAATGATGAAATGTTGGAATATTACCAAAAATTGAAAAAGAAAGGCCTATCTCCCGGACCGGAAGAAAAAATCCTTTCCGAACTCCAGGGCCACCAGCGTCATGAAATTTCCAGGATGCAGACCGATGCCGAAGACCTGGTGTCAGATTCTCTTTGCAATGTTTATGCTTACAATGATCTTTGTGAATTGCAGAATATGAGTCCGCCGCAAAGCACTTATATCAATCGCTTGCGATCCATAGATGAACTGCTGGACCGTGACAAGCAAAGAGAAAAAGACGGCTTCCCTCGAAAAGTTCAGGTGGGTCGGCTGGTAAAGCCGGGAAGGGGCGACAAAGAAAAAATCGTTGTGGTTCCCACCACCGTTGAAGAAAAATTTCTTCATGACAAGAGACTTAAAGCTTCGGAAAATGGTCCGTCCGGTGGATCCGGTGAAGGGGAAGAAGGAGAGGTCATTCATGAGCAACCGGTTCATGATCCGGAAAATCAGGGCGGCGCGGGGTCCGGCGAAGGAGACGGCGGACAGCATGAGATGGAGTCGAGCGCATATGACCTGGGTAAAATTCTTACCGAACATTTTGAACTCCCCAACCTAAAAGACAAGGGCAAAAAACGTTCACTTACCCGATATACCTATGACATGACCGACAAAAATCGGAGATTCGGACAGATTATCGATAAGAAAGCAACCTTGCGAAAAATCATAGAAACCAACATCATCTTAGGTAACCTGCCCGATGTCGGTCGTATTGATCCCACCGGTTTTCTGATTTCGCCAAGTGACAGGATCTATCGAATTCTCTCTCGTGAAAAGGATTACGACTCGCAGGCAATGGTCTTTTTCCTGCGAGATTACTCAGGTTCCATGCATGGGAATCCGACCCGGCTGATCGTGTCACAACATGTTTTGATTTACAGCTGGCTCTTATACCAGTATGAGATGCAGGTCGAATCCCGCTTTATCCTCCATGACACCGAAGCCAAAGAAGTCGATGATTTTTACACTTATTACAATTCCAAAGTCGCCGGCGGAACCCGGGTGGCATCGGCATTTCGTCTGGTAAACGACATCGTGGAAAAAGAGAATCTGGCAGCCGACTATAATATCTACATATTTCATGGTACCGATGGTGACGATTGGGACACCGGTGGTAAGGAGTCGATCCCTGAACTTAACAAAATGCTGATCTATGCCAATCGAATCGGAATCACGATTGCCGTACAATCAAGCAATGCCGTCAACTCTACCGAGGTGGAAAGATACCTGAAAACGTCTGAGCTCTTGGATGAAAAGCCGAAGTTGCTCCGGCTCGATGTCATGAAGGAAGATGCTGACGAATCCCGTATCATCGAAGGAATTAAGAGGCTTATTTCATGAACGGGTCATGGGTGATAGGGCATGGGTATAATGAAAATAGAAACATTCGTATGAGTTTAGCGTCTTGAAAATTGGTCGCATCAGATAGGATTAAATTTTTCCTGAAAGAACTCGTGGATAATAGCTCGTAATGAAAAAACGGTCTGATGTTTAGATAAAAGAGAGTGGTGTAAGACAAGATGTTCGGATGACCTCGAATCGAAGAGGGTTTTTTGATAACGATCTCTAACCACTCAAACAGCTTCCAATAAAAATTTAATCCTATCTGATGCTCTTTAGCATCGATTTGTTTCAAAGACATAAAAGGTTGCTATATGCAATTAATTGATCAACATACCAAAAATATAATGGAAGGCTGCAAGGACAGAGCACGGGAAGCCGGTCTTTGTTTCGAAGATGAAACGCTGGAATATATTGTTACAAACCGTGATCTTCTGGAGCTCACCCCAAAAGTGATGATTCCAACGCTTTACGATTACTGGGTTCATGACGTTGAGGTCCTCAAAGAAAAAGGCAGATATGAACTCTATCCCGGAAACCCTTACGAAACTGTGATCAATACCCGACCGGCCATTTCATTTTACAATGATAACAATCCCGATTGGTTGAACGTTATGATTTTTTATCATGTTCTCGCCCATATCGATTTTTTTCAGAATAATCTCTTTTTCCGCCATACTTGGGACGATGATTTTGTGGGGCAGGCGCTTTCGGACAAGCGACTCATTGCAAAGCTGAGATCTGAAAAGGGAAGATGGGTCGATTATGTTATTGAGTTTAGCCGCGGTATCGACAATCTCGTAGGATATCATGGTGAGCTCTCCCGACTGAATCGCCCGTTGTCAGAAGACCGATCAAAGCGACTCGACTACTACTTCGATGTGTTTTTACAGACAATCAAGAAAGTAAAAATTCATGAATATATGAAAGAAATTAATCGATATAATGAATGCATGGCCACAACCGGCGATCTTGGAGAAAAGACGTTTTTTTCAGACGTGACTAAAAAACACCCTGAATTTGAAGCGGTTTTTAAAAAACACCTTAAAGAGAACAACAACGCCAAACAGGATATCATTCAATTTTTAATCAAAAATTCAGATGTGTTAAAAAAGGATGATAACCGGTGGATGACATCCGTTATGCAGATTATCCGCAAAACGTCCTTGTTTTTCCAGCCTCAGATCAGAACCAAAATTATGAACGAAGGTTGGGCCAGCTACTGGCATGAAAATCTTTTTTTAAAAGATGACCGCATCAACGGGCATGAAGTGGAGTTTGCCCGGGTCAATGCCGGCGTTACGTCTTTGCCCCGTGTGGGACTCAATCCCTATGCCTTGGGGATGCGGCTGTTTCAATACATTGAGGACCTGGGTGATAAAGGCAAATACGACATGGAATTTCGAAAGATCCATGATGCTGATGAAAGAAAAAAATACGATAAAGATATTGGTAAAGGAAAAGGTTTTATTTTTAAAATTCGCGATGATTTTTGTGATTTTATGTTTATCAACACCTTTGTTGATCAGGATTTTGTCTCCCAAAACAATCTGTTTGTCGCAGGCCGGCGATTGAATCCGGGAAAGATGGTCTGGGAGTATTACGTCAAAAGCCGTAAGGCCGAAGATTACCGTCAAATGTTGATTAACAGCCTGTATCATCCACCCCATATCGAAGTCGATGAAAAAAAATGTAACGATCATACGCTCTATCTGGTTCACCATTTCGAGGAAAAACCGCTGGTCAAAGAGTTTATTTCAAATACGATGATGGGGATCGAATATTTATGGGGCGGACCGGTTCAGTTGGAAACAAACGAAGTTGTTTCGGTTCCGATGTCTCAGGATACGGGCATGACGTCGAGTTTCTCAACACCGCAGAAGCAGGAGGTTAAAGAACAGGAACTAAAATGGGAGCGGGTATTATACACCATGGAAAATCGAAAGATTTCCAAAAAGGTGATACTTTAGCTTTTTAAAAACATTATCGCTTCAGGTATGATTAAATTGTTTTGTTTTAAAGGATTAAACTATTACACAGAAAGAGGATATCGACACAACAAAATTGAGCTATTGTAGAGTTTGGACCGAATCATGAGCACCATTAAAAATGCAATCAAAAATATAGACCACAGCATGACCGTCGGGAGCCGACGTTCAATCATATCCTTTGAGAAATTTCTCGAGGTTCTCACCCAAAAACCGACGGTGGTGATACGAAATGCTTTTCAAGTGTTTCACGATATGATTAAAACCTATGTCGGCGAAGGCCACAATGAATATCCGGATGATCCCGAATCCATTGGTTTTGTTCATTATGATTGCAGCCGACTCTTTATCCAAGGTTCCGACACCCCATTTTTTGCCGACAGACTCTTTGCAAACCGCTTGATCAATCTTGTAGAAGCCCTGAAACGTGGTGCTCAACAAAATAAGATCTATATATTTGAGGGCCCGCATGGCTGCGGCAAGAGTACTTTTTTAAACAATCTTCTTAAAAAATTCGAAGAATATACCAATACTGAAGAAGGGTTGCGTTTTGAAACGGTTTGGAGGTTGGACCGAAAAATTTTGGGAGACACCGCTGATAACGCGCCGATTCAATTATTTGAAAAGTTGTTCCAAACCCAGGATAACACTTCTAAGGTTCCGAATTATGTATCGGGATCAAATCTGGCGATGGATTCGGGAGACAATTTCATCGAAGTGCCCTGTCCCAGCCATGACAACCCAATATTGATCATTCCCAAGGATCACCGCCGGGCATTTTTTGATGATCTGTTTAAAAACGATGAAATAAAATGGAACCTCTTTACTGAAAAAGAGTATGAGTGGGTGTTTAGAGATCATTCCTGTACGATTTGCAGTTCCTTGTTTCAAGCGTTGTTGAACAGACTTAAAAATCCATTGAAAGTATTTAAAATGTTATATGCCAGGCCCTATTCGTTCAACCGTCGGATCGGTGAAGGTATCAGTGTCTTCAACCCGGGCGACAAGCCCTTGAAGCAGGACATTTATAAGAATGATATACTCCAGAGCCGGATAAATCATCTTTTAAAGGACAGTAACCAGGTTAAATATTATTTTTCACGATATGCGAAAACCAACAATGGCATCTATGCTCTTATGGACATAAAAAACTTTAACAAAGACCGTTTGATCGAACTCCACAACATCATCAGCGAGGGGGTTCATAAAGTCGGAGATATTGAGGAAAACGTCAATTCCCTTTTTCTGGCGCTGATGAACCCGGAAGATAAATCAAAGTTGATAGATTTCCAGTCGTTTTCAGACCGCATCGAATCCATTACAATTCCCTATGTTTTGGATTTGAATACGGAAGTTGAGATTTACCGCAATATTTTCGGCAAACATATCGATGATAACTTTCTGCCCAGGGTCCTGCACAATTTTGCCAGGGTTATTATCTCATCACGACTGAATACCAAATCAGAAGCACTGTTGGAATGGATCGGCGATCCGGATAAATACAGCCTATACTGTGATGAGAATCTGCAACTGCTCAAGATTGAAATTTACACCGGATATATACCCCCATGGCTTTCGGAAGAAGATCAAAAAAAATTCACGGCTAAACGACGTCGGAAAATCATAGCTGAATCGGAAACTGAAGGGGCCCATGGCTTTTCCGGTCGGGATTCAATTAAAATATTTAACGAGTTTTATTCCACTTATGCCAGAGAAGATAAGCTGATCAACATGTCGACTCTGAACAAATTTTTTACAACATACCACAATGAACTGAACACATCCATACCCAAAGGTTTTTTGGACTCTTTGTTGCGGATGTACAACTACACGATTTTGCAGGAAGTCAAAGAGTCACTCTATCTTTACAATAATGAACAAATTTCAAGGGACATACAAAATTATCTGTTTTCCATCAATTTTGAAATCGGGTCTGATGAAACATGCAGCTTTACCGGAGAAAAACTAAAAATTACCGAGGAATTTTATGAGGCCATCGAGAGTTATCTGCTGGGACCGGAGGCAGACAAAAATAAACGTGTTGCTTTTCGAAGAAACACCCAAAATGAATATGCCTCCAAAACCCTGACCCAAGAAATCATGCTTGAGGGGAAATCGATTACGGACACAGCACTCTATCAGTCATTACACGAACGATATGTATATCACCTCAAGGAAAAGGTGCTGGACCCCTTTCTGGAAAACGAAAATTTCCGTCGTGCCATAAAAGATTACAACAAAAAAGCCTTCAAGGCTTATGATAAAAGGATTCGAGGCGAGGTTGAATATTTAATAAACAATCTTTGCAAAAAGTGTCTTTACACTGAGCAAGGTGCAAAGGAAGTCTGCATGTACGTTATCGACAACGATCTCGCAAAAAAGTTTTCAAATCCTTAATTTGACATAGTTTCTACTTCATAAAATAGACGGTGTAATGTTTTAAAAATTTAAATTCCAAAAAAGCAATTATAACTATTAATAAAAAGACGTTTAATGGACTCACATATTTTTTGAATACAATCAGGAGATTTATTAATGGACAAAAGACCATCCTATGAAGAATTAGAAAAAAAGGTTAAAGAACTTGAAGATAAATCACTGAAACAAAGTTCTCTTGAGCAATCACTTCGGGAAAGCAAGGGGCTCCTAAAAGCCACAATAGAAGCAACCGCAGATGGTATCCTTGTTGTAGATGAAAATGGGAAAGTCCTTCACGCTAACAAACGATTTGCACAGATATGGAATATTCCAAATGAACTCATCAAAACAAAAGACGATAAGAAATTGCTCGACTATGTTTTGGACCAGCTGTTATACCCGAATGAATTTCTCACAAAAGTTAAGGAATTGTACAATTTAATAGATGAAGATTTTGATACGATCCATTTTAAAAACGGACAGATTTTAGAACGCAAATCTTGTCCGTTGATGAGAAATGAAAAGATTTCCGGACGCGTATGGAGTTTTCGAGACGTAACCGAACAAAAGAAAGCTATGAAAGCTTTACAAAAGAGCGAGGAACGACACCGAAGATATTTTGAGAACATATCTGATGTGATATTCTCAATAGATCCTGATTTTAGGATTATCAATATTAGCCCATCTGTTGGAAGGATATTGGGATATACACCCGAGGAAATGATCGGAAAGCCAATCCAGGATCTGGATGTGCTTGAGCCGGACTCATTGGAAAAAGCTTTCTCTGACATGATAAAAGTCTTTTCAGGAGAACGGGTCCCTTTGTCTCAATACGAATTTATTTCTAAAGATGGAACGAGAAAGTTTGGTGAAGTCAGTGCCCAACCTTTAATTCGGGACGGAAAAGTTTTTGCTATGATTTCAGTTGCAAGGGATATCACTGAACGCAAGTCTATTGAGGATGCCCTGAAGCAAAGTGAAGAGAAATATCGTATCGTTCTGGAAGCAAACCCCGATCCTGTTGTTGTTTACGATATGGAGGGTAAAGTCACTTACTTTAACATGGCTTTCACAAATGTTTTCGGATGGACATTAGAGGAATGTTTTGGCAAGTCAATGGACGTTTTTGTTCCAACGGATGCTTGGCCTAAAACTAAAATGATGATTAATAAAGTATCATCCGGAGAGAACTTTTCGGGTATTGAAACTCTTCGTTACACAAAAGAAGGAAACATTATTCCCGTGAGCATAAGCGGAGCCATTTATAGGGATAAAAATGGAAATCCTATGGGAAGCGTCATTAATCTGAGAGATATCAGTGAGCAAAAAGAACTGGAAATACAATTTCAGCAAGCCCAGAAGATGGACGCCATTGGCACACTGGCCGGAGGCATTGCTCACGACTTTAATAATTTGTTGATGGGCATTCAGGGATGCACGTCTTTAATGTCTTTTGACATTGATTCTGATCATCCCAGTTTTGAATATCTCAATAGAATAGAAAATTATATAAAGAATGCGTCAAGTCTTACTAAACAACTCCTGGGCTTTGCCAGAAGAGGAAAATATGAAATCAAACCAACAGACGTAAATGATATCGTCAATAAAAGCTCTGAGATGTTCGGGAGAACTAAGAAAGAGATTACCATACACAAAAAATGCCACCCAGATATCTGGGCGGTGGAAGTGGACCAACCTCAGATTGAACAGGCACTTTTGAACCTTTATGTCAATGCCTGGCAAGCCATGTCCGGAACTGGAGAGCTGTATCTTCAAACAGAAAATGTCATTTTAAATGATAATGATGTTAAACCATATGGAGTGAAACCCGGCAGGTATGTAAAAATTTCCGTTACAGATACCGGTGTTGGAATAGATGAAAACATTCAACATAGAATATTCGATCCGTTTTTTACTACCAAGGAGGTCAGCAGGGGTACCGGTCTGGGGCTTGCTTCAGTTTATGGCATTATTAAAAATCATAGCGGAATTATCGATGCAAACAGCAAAAAGGGCGAAGGGGCGACCTTTAATATTTTCCTTCCGGCATCTGAAAAAAAGATCTTTAAAGAAACAATGATCCAAAAAGAAATATTAAAGGGCTCAGAGACAGTTCTTCTTGTGGATGATGAGGATATGATTTTAGATGTCGGAGGAGATCTTTTAGAGAAATTAGGCTATGAAGTCCTCGCTGCAAAAAGCGGAATAGAGGCTGTAGAGATTTACAAAAAAAACCAGAAAAAGATTGATATCGTCATTCTGGACATGGTCATGCCGAAAATGGGTGGTGGAGACACCTATGAAAAACTGAAAGATATCGATCCTGCCATAAAGGTTCTTCTTTCAAGTGGTTATAGCATTGATGGCCAGGCAGGCAAGATATTATCTCGTGGTTGTGATGGGTTTATCCAGAAGCCATTCGATGTCAAAAGTATATCATTGGAAATAAGAAGAATCCTAGATAATAATTCCAAAAACAGTAGCCAATTTTTAAATTAAAAGTAAAACTTTTAAAGGAGGATTTAATTCTTTTTCAATTATGTAAGAATTAATAAATTTCTATTTTATCTGTACAAAACACTCTCCCTTTGGGATGAAAACCGGGGCTGGATTATTTGATTCGTTCAGATAAATTTTTGGATCGTTGGCTCATATTTTCCTCCTTTTCCTAAGTATGGCGATATCGACGGGTGGTTCAAATATCTCGGCCTCTATCTTTCAATCAACCTCTGCCGTCCGGCATTCCCTCTCTGTTGCCTGTCATTAGATTTTTGCATGCGGTCCTCCGACCGCCCTCCTTTATTTCTTGATTCCTGAACCTTGCCCATTGATCGCTGACCCCTGATCGCTGACTTCTGCCCTCTATCTTCCGACTTCCGAAATCTGTTCCGCGAGTGCGACAAATCATCTTTTCTCTGCAGGGGCTCAACATCGGGGTTGGGTTTCGGCGCGTTGTATTGAGCGGGTGGGGCTTTTTTTCGATTCGCTTTTTGATTTGACTTGTCCATAATCGGGGATCTGGAAAATTTTTCTTTGCTCGGCGCTGGCTTTTTTGAAGCCTTTTCCTCCGGTTTATCCCGCCGTTGGGTCTCTCGACTCTGACGTTCCTTTTGATATGTGCGTACCTCTTTCCCCCGTTGCGAGAATTCCCTTCGCTCTTTTTTGCTCAGAGGTTTGAATCGATATGTGCTGGCTTTGGTTTTCCCGATACGGTCGAGTGGCATGACAAAGTCACGCCGTTCGGGCCCTGAAGATCCGCCTTTCCTGTCTGACCTTGCGCTGAGTTCAGGGCTCCTGGGCGGTCGTAACTCTTCGTGCTTTCGACGCTCACGAAATCTTGTCTGCAAATGGTTCTCCCACTGGTGATCGTTCCGATGATTCCAGCGTTGATGGGCATAGATGGGATCATAGACAACCCGTCTCGCATGCAGGGAAAACCACGGATAGATCCCTTTTCTATAATATTTGGGTGCGTAATAATTCCCATAATAATAATGGCAATACCGGGGTCGCAGAAACAGGGCGTCATCAAAGATGTTCAGATCGATCACAAAGCCGGGTGAGAACGAAAAGGTCAATCCAAGGTATACCCCCGGTGGGAAAAAAACCGGCGCGAACAGAACGCCACGATGGATGACGGTGTAGTCCCAGTATCCACCCACAAAGATATATCCACGCGGCGTCCAGTTATAGTGGGCAGGTATCCAGATCCAGTCCGGGTTCACGACGGCCCAATAGCCGGGCCGCCACGCATAGCGCCCATATTGCCATACCCAGCAACCGGGTATCCAGGTATAATCCGGCGAAGGAGCATTACTGCTGGGTCCGACTTCTACCGATTCAGGCGGTTCGGGCAGGTATTCTGTCTCTCTCACCTTCACACTGGCCCAGTAGCCGGAAATCCATTGATATCCCTGTTCCGAGGGGGTCCAATAACCGGGGATCCACTGACGGCCCGGCGGTGGTACCCGCCAAATCCCACTCACCCAGATATATTCGTTCCTTTCATCATCCCATGCCCAGTAACCGGGAATCCACTGAACGTCCCCTTCAGGTTTCTGTTCGGGCGGAATCTCCTCGATGAGGGCCGGCGATGCCTTGGGCGCCACGATTCCCGGTTCAGGATCCAATGGCACTGCCTCTGCAAATGCCTCGTGTATGGGACCCGAGGCAAGCACTTGAACATCTTCCTCCGACACCGGGGCTGTTTTCTCGGCAGCGATAGTCGGTGGCGGGCCGAATCCCAGCCCAAATACCGTCAATGCTACAACCATATAAAAACATTGGATAAATCTCAGTTTAACCATGGATCTTTCCTTTTTTATTTTGGTATTACCAACGCAATCACATCAGACTATCTTCTAACAGTGATGGTTTCTAACCGACTATTCACGCACGTTTAATGGATTAAAGATAATAATTCTTTCTTAACCTGCAGCTATATAGACGAACCAATAGGGTTTTAGTTTACATTACAGGCACGGAGGTTGGCCACAGCCGGATTAACTCTGCCGAAGTAGGCCGGGGGGAATCGTACGTCATCCCAGGCATTTTTCTAAACAAAGAAAAAAAGGAGTTTTATAATCTAAATACTAAAAGTAAATATTGTTGAATGATACTCAAGTGTCTCATAAATCACAATTGTGATACATTGGGGTCTTTTTTATTTTGTCAATTTGCTTAAAAATAACAATCATTTATAAAATAAAACTATATTGGTATAGTTGTTGCTAATTGCAGCTTCAATTGTTAAACTCATAAAGCCATTCGAAGTTTGGAAATCAAACTTTGTGGGTAAACGGTCAACACAAAAGGAGGGGAAAAATGTTAAAAGAATTTAAAGAATTTGCGATGAGGGGGAATGTTGTAGACA
>Ga0210124_1000506_pt1 | contig 19500 bp, 1 predicted proteins | sample Muzzi_PWC_D2_FD_185554 | JGI IMG/M metagenome (GOLD analysis project Ga0210124, IMG submission 185554) | Wetland microbial communities from San Francisco Bay, California, USA, that impact long-term carbon sequestration - Muzzi_PWC_D2 (SPAdes) | ecosystem: Environmental > Aquatic > Marine >... | reverse complement strand
CGAGTCTGACGCGGCATGCGCCGACGGTGTGTTCTGCAACGGCTCCGAGATCTGTGGCGCGTCGGGCGGATGCGAGCCCGGTCCGACGCCCTGCGCACGACCGGACTTGTGCCATGAGGAGTCGCAATCCTGCTCTTGCGAAACCGACGCGCACTGTGACGACGACCTTTACTGCAATGGCATGGAATCCTGCAACGAGTCGGCGGCCTGCGTCACGGGCGCGGCGCCCTGCGCGCCGGGTGAAGTTTGCGATGAGGAGGCCGATGAATGTCTGTGCGACAGCGATGACGATTGCGACGATGGTCTCTATTGTACCGGTTTCGAGTCGTGCGACGTAGCGACCGGTGCATGCATTGCCGGCGATCTTCCTTGCGCCCGCCTGGATCTGTGCGACGACGTAACGAGAGAATGCTCGTGCGAAATCGACGACCACTGCGCAGACGGTCTGTTCTGTAATGGTGCGGAGACATGTGACCAGGCCGGCGTCTGCCTACCAGGTACGATGCCGTGTCCGCCGAACGAAGTATGCGACGAAATGGGCGACGAATGCCTGTGCGACGGCAATGACGACTGCGACGACGGCGTATTCTGCAACGGCACGGAGATCTGCGATGCCGCTGGCCACTGCATTCCAGAATATGTTGCGGACTGTAACAACAACAGCACGGAAGACACCTGCGACATCGATCAGGGAACAAGCCAGGACTGCGACGGCAACGCCGTACCCGACGACTGTCAAACCGATTGCGACGGCGACACCATCCCGGATGCCTGCGAAGTACCGCCGTTCGGCGATCTGCCGGACTGCAACGGCAACCTCGTCCCCGACAACTGCGATATCGCCGCCTTTCATGACTGCTGCGACGCGCGTAACGAAACGGGTTGCAGCAACCCGGACATCGAAGCGTGTGTGTGTGACGTCGACCCGTTCTGCTGCGACACGGATTGGGACCGCGTGTGCGTGGAAGAGGTCGAATCACTTGGATGCGCCACGTGCGATGTGACGCGCGACTGCAACGTCAACGCAATCCCGGACGAGTGCGAATTTCGGGGGCGACTGGTCGGCCACATTGGATTTGGTGGTAGGCCGGCGATGAACTTCGATGTGGAGACGGGCGCAGTCACGCCGTTTTCCGGCATGAGTACGCGCGGACCGGGATACCTTTGGGGATGGGCGTACGATCCCCTTGAGGATGTCTTGTACGCAAGCGACCACGAAAACGACCTGATTTTTGCCGTCAATCCGGACACCGGCGGTTCGTCCATTGTCTGTGCCGTACCCTTCACTGATGTACGCGATTTGGCCTTCGATCCAATAGCACGCACCCTATATGGTGTGGCCCAGGACAACGACGAGTTGTTCTCGGTGAATCCTGCAACTGGCGTGCTCACGACCGTCGGCCAATTAGGCTTCATCGACCCTCGCGGCCTCGCGTTCGATGTTGCAGGCAGTGTCCTGATAGTCTCGGGAAGCCAATCGCTGTATAGCCCTTCGCTCTATTCCGTCGATCCCGTCACGGGCACGGAATCCATCATTGAAATGGAGACGCCAATAGGCTTCGCCGGTCTCGCACTCGACGATGCCACGGGCTCGCTATATGGATTGAGCGGCGGCAACTTGTACGTCATCGACCTGGCATTGGGCACGCACACGCTCGTGGACGACGCCAACCTCTACATGAACGGTCTCGCGTTCGACTCGCACCGCGACACTCTATTTGGTGCTGAGTACGGTCAATACCATTCGCGCCTTGTGGAACTTGACAAGGAGACGGCCACCAGGACGCCGGGCGCACCGCTTGGGTATGGCTGGGCCGTCGGTTTGGCTTTTGATGCCACGAACACCCTTTTCGGTCTCGATTCCGGATTGGAAATGCTGTTCACCATCGATCAAGAGAGCGGCGTCGGCTCGTCGCCGGTGCCTCTCAGCTCCGGTCGCTTGGACGAACTCGCCTACGATTCCTTAAGGGAGGGGTTTCTCGCCGAAAACTGGGATACGGACGAAATCGTGTCCATCGACGCCGTAACCGGCGCGGTTTTCCCGGTGGCCCCGCTGGGACTTTCCGTGAGTGCCATGAGCTACGATTCATCCACAGATACCTTGTACGCGTCCAGCGCGAATCAGCTTCTGGGGATTGACGTCGCCACCGGCGCAGTCTGGACGGTGGGTTTTCTGGGTGTCGAGTATGTGAGCGGTCTGGCGTTTGACCCTGTACGCAACGTGCTTCTCGGAATAAGCAGTAGTCTATTGCTGGAGATCGACCCGCAGACGGGCGCCACACGCGTAACCGGGGAATTGCCGTCCTCGATGAATCTGTCCAACCTCGCGTTGGACCCAACATCCGGTAGACTCTTCAGCACCCATTTTTCATATATTGGAACGAGTGGCCGGCAACTCGTGGAAATTGATCGCGAGGGCGGAAGCGTTTCCTTTGTCGGGCAGGTCGGACACCCACCCGGTAGCGGGTGGACCTTTGACGCTTCCCGCAACAACATCTACAGCCTGTATGGTGGCGACCTCATCACGATTGATCCGCATACGGGCGAGGGCACCGCGCGTCGATTGAACCTCGGCGCCTACACGAGCGCCGACGTGACGTTCAATCCGAACACTGGCACCATCGTGGGTGCGGCAAGCCGTGTCATCTACATCGATCCGGCAACGGGGTGGGGCACCGAGACGGGTCTGCCGTTTGACACCCCGCCCCCCAGCGGCGCGGTCGAGGGAGTGGCCTACAACCCCTACACCGACACGCTCGTCGGCGTGTCAAATGACTATTATACCATCTGGTACACCATTGACCCTGCAACGGGCACCACCGAGATGATTGACTACTACGATGGGATCAACATTACGTCGATCGCCTTCAGTGCCAACGGTGCCGTCCTCTATGGCATCTGCAGCGAGCCGGGAAGCGACCGGCTCTGCGGGCTCAGCACCGGGTCCGTTGCACGTCTGGGCACCGGCGAGATCGGCTTTGACAACATCACCGCCATCGCACTCGATCCGAATACGAACACACTCTATGGAATCGACGCCGTAGCCGGTGAGTATACGCTCATCGACATCGATCTTTCGACAGCGGTCGGAACGGCCATCGGGCCGGTCGGCCACTCCGTTTCAGGATTGGCATTCGATCGGAATTCCAACACGCTCTACGGCGTGGACTCCTCAACCGGCCGACTTTCAATTATTGATAAGACGAGTGGAGCGGGAAGCTACGTGGGACCCATGGGCTACAGTCTCCTCGGCCTGGCGGCCGATCCTCTCGACGGAATGATCTTTGCGGCGGTCAGGAACCTGAGCTGGCTGGTCAAGCTCGACCCCGAATCAGGCGTTGTATCCGAAATCGGGCCGTTTGGTTTCGATCGCGTCAAGGGACTCGCCTTTGATCACTCGAGTCGAACACTCTACGGCGCGGGCTGGGATACTTCGACGGGCGGAGACAAGCTCATGACCGTCGATACGGCAACGGGCGCGGCCACTCTTATCGGCCCCCTGGACCGTCGCGTGGAGATCCAAGAACTGGTTTTCGATCAAGACAACGGGAAGCTCTACGGCGCAAGTTATTTCGAGGATTTTTTTGAGATCGATGTCAACACAGGTGCGGTCACATTTATCGGCAGCAAGTTCCCACAGCGGATCACCGGACTGGCTTTCCTGACGAGAGGTGCCATCGACTGCAATGCGAACTTCCGGCCTGATTCGTGTGAACTCGCGGATAACGACTGTAACGGCAACGGACTGCCGGACGAATGCGAAGGCGACGCGGACTGCAACGCGAACGGGCAGCGAGACTTTTGCGACCTCGCGTTGGGATTGAGCTTGGACTGCAACGGCAACCTGATGCCGGACGACTGTGAGCTGATCGACAACGACTGCAATCAAAACGCCATACCCGACGACTGCGAGCTGCGATTCAATGATTGCGATGGCAACGGTGTGCTCGATGAGTGCGATCCCGACGAGGATGACGGTGGTGTGACTCACCGTCTTCGGACCAGAATGCTCGCCTCCGACCCCATGCCTGGCGCCGAATTCGGGTATGTGGTGGCGATGGACGGCAACGTCGCCGTTGTGGGTGCGCCGGGCAAGGGCGACCGCGGCCCGGATTCCGGCGCAGCCTATATCTATGAGCGCGATACGGACGGCGTCTGGCACTTTGTGAGGAAACTCGTCGAAGAAGACGCCGCACCGGGCAACCGATTCGGCGAGTCCGTCGCCATATCCGGCAACAGGATCATTGTCGGCTCACCCGGCGGAGACAACTACGGGATTCCATCGGGGGCAGCCTATATCTATGAGCGCGATTGGGGTGGGCCGAACGAATGGGGTATGGTTGCGAAGCTCACGGCCTTCGATGGTGACGAGGGTGATGCTTTTGGCGGCCACGTCGCTATCGACGGCGACATCGCCGTCGTCGGCGCAAGGCTTGCCGCGTATGTCTTTCATCGCCAAGGTGGCAACGCGCACGAGTGGTTTCTTCGGAACAGGCTGGGTCTCTCGTATTATTGCAGGTCAGTGGATATCAGCCACTACAATATCATTGTCGGGGTCGGTGGTTTGGCGTACATCTATGAATACAGCGAGGCATCCTCATCATGGCACTGGGATGCGACACTATACGCTAGCGATCGGCAAGACGATGGATTTTTCGGTTACGCCGTATCCATTGACGGGGACCAGGCGGTGGTCGGAGCGCCGCACGTTTACAAGATCACCGACGAGTCCGGTGCAGTATACATTTACGAACGCGATGAAGGCGGCGCCGGCGAGTGGGGAGAAGTGCAGAGGCTCACGACCATTGACGAACCTGCCTCGTCTTTCGGCTCTGACGTATCCATCTCGCAAGGCTTGGCGATCGTCGGCGCCCGGACCAGTGACGCGGCCGGGATCAACTCGGGCGCCGCGTTCTTGTACGTGCGGCAGTCGCGAGAATGGGTCCTCTCGAATCAACTCCTGGGATGCGACACCACAAGCCAGGACGACTTTGGTCATGCGGTGGCCCTGAGTGCCAATACGGTCATCATTGGCGCCGGCGGCAACGCGGTCGGCACGGACCGTATCGGTTCGGCTTATCTCTTTACGACACAGTGCAGCAATGGCGTCTTGGATCCGGGCGAACAATGCGATGATGGCAATATCGACAGCGCCGACGGATGCTCCGCCGGCTGCGCGGTGGAGGACGGGTCTGCATGTATCGGCGAACCGTCGTTCTGTGACATAGACTGCAACGGTAACGGCATCATCGACGCCACGGAGATCGCGGAGGGCACAAGCCCAGATTGTAACGAAAACGCCATTCCGGACGATTGCGAAACGGACTGTAATCACAACCAGGTACCCGACGATTGCGACCTCGGCGCCGGAACCAGCCTTGACTGCCAGGGGAACGGCATTCCTGACGAATGCGAAGTCGATTGCAACGACAATGGCATACCGGACGATTGCGACCTGACCTCCGGCACAAGCGAAGACTGCAACGTCAACAGTATCCCGGACGAATGCGAGCCCGACTGCAACCGAAACGGTGTGACGGACTCATGTGACCTCACCGGGGGGCAAAGCGAGGACTGCAATGGAAACCTCGTCCCGGATGAATGCGATATCGAAGAAGGCGTCAGCGTCGATTGTCAACCCAATGGGGTCCCCGATGAATGCGAAGCCGACTGCAACACGAACGATACCCCCGACGACTGCGATATCGATTCCGGCACCAGCACCGACTGCAACGTCAACGGGACACCGGATGAGTGCGAACCCGATTGTAACGCGAACGAAGTAGCTGACGAGTGTGATATCAGCACCGGTTCGAGCCTCGACTGCAACGCCAACCGGATCCCTGACGAGTGCGATCTGGCGCAACAAACGAGTGCCGACTGCAACGACAATAGCACGCCGGACGAGTGCGATATCGCCGATGGCACAAGCCTTGATTGCCAGAATAATGGCACGCCCGACGAATGCGATATCGCCAATCATGTCAGCGCTGATTGTAACGGAAACGAAATCCCGGACGAGTGTGACATCTGGAACGGCAACAGCCAGGACTGTCAGCCGAACGCAATCCCAGATGAATGTGAAGCGGACTGCGATCTCGACGGAATTCCCGACGTATGCGAACTGAGCGATGGCACGGAAAGCGACTGTAACCTCAATGGGGTTCCCGATTCGTGTGACATCGCTGACGGTTTCAGTCTCGATTGTCAACCGAACGGATTACCCGACGAGTGTGACATTGGTGCCTACACGGAATCCTCAGGAGTCATGTCGCCAATTGGTGGAACCGTCCCACAGCAGTATACGTTTGTACGGCCTCCTCCTGCTTCGGGTGATGTGACGCTCAGATTTGAGGCTACTGCCGACCTCCAGTTTTCGTACGAATCGGTCGGCATCGAGTTGAACGACATTCCGGTCGGCCGCGTGTTCGAGACGGGAGCGAGTCGCTGCGCCATCCCTCCGGATTCCGAGTCCATTACACTGTCGGCGGGGACATTTAACGCCATCGTCGCAGGAAGGAACGCGGTGGTTGATATGCTTCCGACGACGAATGTGGACGCGACGCAATGTTCGCCGAGCCGCATCGAGGTCACCCTGGAATACGCGCTAGGAGAGGCCGGACCCGATTGTAACGGTAACGGCATCCCGGACGACTGTGATATCGCCGACGGCGTCAGCTTGGACTGCAATACAAACGGCATTCCTGATTTATGCGAGCTATCCGACGGCACTGTGCGCGACTGCAATTTGAACCTCCTTCCAGATGTATGCGACATTGCCAAAGGCGTGAGTGCGGATTGCCAGCCGAACGGTATCCCGGATGAGTGCGACCTGGGCCTGAGATTTACAGATTCGTCGGACATGCTGGCACCTATTGACGCGTTATTCTCGCAAACACACTACATAGACAATCCACCCCTGGCCCGTGGCATGGTCACATTTACGATTTACGCCAACGCCGACCTGTCTCGAAGCTCGGAGTATTTCAGTGTCTTCCTCAATGGTGTGCCCCGGGGAACCGTGTTCACCTCCGGTGGTGTGGACTGTGCGGAGCCACCCATCGCCGACGAATTGGCCGTCACCGCGGCCGTGTTCAATGAGGCCGTGGCCGGCGGCACCGCTCAAATCCAGATCATACCGAGTGCCGGTGTGGATCCTGGAGCGTGCGCCGACTCCTGGGTCTCGGTTATGACATCGTACAACAAACTGGGCGGATCAACGGACTGCAATCAGAATGAGCTGCCGGACGACTGCGACGAGTGGAACATGGACTACGACAACAACGGCTCGATCGACCTTCTCGATTACACGTACCTCTTGACTTGTTGGGGAGGACCGAACCTCATTTCGGAGACGGGCGATCCGTTGTGCGCGACCACCTGCCTCCAAGGGTTTGACGAAGACGGCGACGACGATGTCGATCTTCACGACGTCGGCGCGTTTTTGCGCGAGCTCGCGCCTTGAAGCGTGCAGCTACCGGCAAGAGATCATGCGGCTATGGCTGGTCTTGAATCGTCTGCTGAAAACTGCCCCAATCGATGAGATCCACGTCTCCATCAACATCGTGATCGAACGCGTCGAGGCACAATCCTACGCATTTCGGCGACACCGGCACCGGTGCCAGTCCCGGGCCCGAAATACACTGGGCGAAGCCGATTTGGTCGTTTACCGCGATGACACCATCACCATTGTAGTCACCGTCGCTGACCACCTCGCACGCATCGAGCACGCGGTTTTCGTTGCAGTCGATGCTCACGTGCCGGGCGATGTCGCACACATCGGCCTTGCCGTTGCAGTTGCAGTCGTCGTCAGCGAGGGGGAAAATATGTGCTGCGCCGGCCCAACAGTCTTCTCCGGCGGCACAGGCCCCATCGTCACGGCGTGAGCCGAGAATCGCCATGCTGCCGCTCAGGGCAACGGCCGACGAAAAGTCGCTGTACGCCTCTCCGTCAGCTCGGGAGAGTATGGCGACATCATACCACCTCCAGGGACCGGTGTCGTTGCGGCGCTGGTAGAGATACGCCGCGCCATTACCGACCGCACCGACGAGCAGGGCATTGCGGTCAATGTCCACGGCGCTACCGAAAAAGTCATACCGTCCTTTGTTTCGAGCGGTTAGTTTTCTTCGAAAGGCCCAATAGCCTGTCCCCACTCCACCGAACTGGTACACATACGCGGAACCGGCAGCTTCCACATGCTCGTCCGTGTTATCGTAGGGTGATCCCACAACAGCGAGGTCGCCGCTAATCGCCACAGCACTGCCGAATTCATTCCTGATTCCCGCATCGCTTGCCCTGATCTTATGCGTCTGTCCCCAGTGGTTTGGTCCACCTTCGTTTCTAAAGAACATGTATGCCGCACCGGCCAAGACTGTACTTTCACTGTCTTCCGGCGCGCCGACGATCACCCTGTCCGCGCTGATGGCCACCGTGCTCCCGAATTGGTTGCTTCGGGGACCATCACTAGGCATAATCCTGGCCACCTCGCCCCAATTGTCTTCACCGCCCTCGTGACGTTGAAAGATGTAAGCCGCCCCCCTGTTGTTGTCGAAACTGCTGGCACCCACAACCGCCGTGTCATATCCGATGTCAACTGCACCTCCGAAACGTCCAGTCGAGTTGTCACTCGATACCAGGCGGGCTACCTCCGTCCAGGTTTCCGATTCGGTTTGACTCCGTTCAAAGACAACGGCCGCCCCTACCACCGAGCCGTCGCCTTGTGACCCGACGATGGCCAGGTCACCATGGATAGCTAACGGATAGCCGAAGTAGGCCGACGGTACGCTCGGTGAGAGCGTCGTGACCTCCTCCCATGCATCGCCGACCAGCTTGAAGATACAGACCTTGCCGTGCGCGTCGCCCACAATGGCATGGTGACCACTGATATCAACGGACGTGCCGAATCTGTCATTCGGCTGCAAGTCCGTAGGGACGATCCTCCACGACTCGGCTGAATCGCAATCTCGAATCACACCGCAGACGTCCGCCTGCCCATCGCCGTTGCAATCGTCATCGATGAACTCGCACGCATCCGGTACGCCGGAGCCGTTGCAGTCCCAATCGCAATCCTGGAGGCAATAGAACGGGCCTCCGGGCGCAGTGCTGTCCACGTGGATTTCGCACTCGTCAGGCCTGCCGTTTTCATTACAGTCATTTGGGCCCAGTTCGCATGAATCCGGAATACCGGTTCCGTTGCAGTCGGGGTTGCAATCGGACGTGCAATAGAACGGTCCGCCGGGCGCCAGACTCGCCGTGGCGATCTCGCACTCATCCGGAGTACAGTTATTATTGCAGTCCAGACTCACCAGTGTGGCCACGTCTTCGGCGTCCGGTGTACCGTTCGCGTTGCAGTCTTCACACTCATCAGGAACGAGGTTGGCATTGCAATCATTGCCGTCTAATTCGCAGCTATCCGGTACACCCGAATTGTTGCAGTCCGGGTCACAATGCGCCGCACAGAAGAACGGTCCACCTGGAACAGGCGACCCGATGGCAATCTCGCATTCGTCAGGCACGCCGTTTTGATTACAGTCGTTCGCAAACCCAAAGAGAATCTCGCAGTCGTCGGGGGCAGAGTTCTGATTGCAGTCCGTGTCACAGTCATCCGGAACGCCGTTGTGATTGCAGTCCCGTTCCTCCGCATCTATCAACTCGCAAACATCGGGCACGCCGTTCTGATTGCAGTCGGGTTGGCATTCGTCGGGCACGTCGTCCGAGTTGCAGTCTTCGCTCGATCCATCCAGCAGATCACAGTCATCCGGTATCGCGTTCCCGTTGCAGTCTGTCTCGCATTCGTCAGGTACGTTGTTGGAATTGCAATCCTGGCTGGTGCCGTCGCGCAGATCGCAGTCGTCCGGCGTGTGATTGCCATTGCAATCGGTTTGGCACCCGTCCGGAACTCCATCCACGTTGCAGTCGGCGTCACAGCCCACCTCACAGTAGAACGGTCCGCCGGGCGCCTGACTGGACGCCGATATTTCGCACTCGTCGGGCACGAGGTTCCCATTACAATCGACGCTCCGTCCCTCGAACACATCGCAGTCATCGGGCGCGTGGTTTTGATTGCAATCCGGTTGGCAGGAATCGAGAATTCCGTCTACATTACAGTCGCTCTCCCCCAATTCGCACGCGTCGAGCACACCGTTGCAGTCGCAATCACAGGTGGTGTCCCTCAAGTCGACAAAGTATGCGGAGCCGATCCAGGCCGGTTCGAATTCAGAGCCCGTTCCAACCAACACGGTTTGCCCGCTGATCGACAGCGCGTCGCCAAACGAATCAACCGTCTTGGGGTCATTCGGTACGAGGGAGCTAACCTCACCCCAGCGATCGGCACCGCCATGATGGCGATGGAACACGTGTACGGACCGATCCGCACCGACCGTCGCAATATCACCGGCGAGTGAAACCGTCCGCCCGAAATATTCGATGCCGGGTCTACTCGTCGCGAGCAGGGCAATCTGGTTCCAGCCGGATGGAGAGTCATCATCACGACGAAACAGATAAGCGTCCCGCAAATATCGGCTACCGGCACCTACGAGCAACAAGTCGCCATCACCGGAGACGGACGCGCCGAACGCGGCGTTTGAACTGGCATCCTCTGCAGTCACCTTACTGAAAAAGCCCCAGGCGTCTTGGCCTCCCTCATGGCGATGGAACACGTAGACTGCGCCGGCATTGCAGGTGGAACCTTCCGGACACGCGCTGTCTTCACCCTCTGCCCCGACAAATGCCCAATCGCCCGTGATGGACACCGCCCTGCCAAAGAAATCGTTGCTTTGCGCGTCGAATGCGGAGAGCTCGGCGACTTGCCCCCATTGATCCGTGCCGCCCCAATCCCGCTGAAAGACGTACGCGGTGCCGGAGCTGGTAGATGGCGCCCCAATGACGGCCGTATCGCCGTCGATGGAAATGGTTTCCCCAAAATACTGGCGCGCGTATGTGTAGTCCGGCATGAGCTTGGCCGCCATGTCCCATTGACTAAGGTCGCCATGATGGCGAAAGACATACGCGGCGCCCGCGCTGTCCGCCGCGTTGTCGTCATCGAAAGCACCGACAATGGCGGTATCGCCGCTTATGGCGACCGATACCCCGAAGTACGTACCACCGATGATGTCACCGCTCGTCAGCCGCGCTGTCTCGCGCCAGCCAAGTTCATCCCGATGAAATATGTACGCCGCTCCAAACGGGCAGGAATAATACTCCGAACAGAAATCGTCCCGATTCGGCGCACCGATAATGGCCAGGTCGCCACTCATGGCGGCCGCGACTCCAAACGCATCATCACGCTCGGCATCACTTGCTATGACCTTGTACTGGGTATTCGGATAACACTCGGTACATATAGAACACTCATCAGGAATGCCGTCGCCATTGCAGTCATTGTCCGCCAATTCGCAAGCATCGGGAACACCACTTTCGTTGCAATCTGGATCGCATCCATCGCCGCAAAAGTAGGGGCCGCCCGGCGCGAAACTATCGACACTGATCTCGCATTCGTCAGGCAAACCGTTCTCGTTGCAGTCGGCGCTCGTGCCAAGCCGTACGTCGCAGTCATCGGGAAAATCGTTCTCGTTACAGTCGGTTTCGCATTCGTCCGGCACGCCGTCCGTGTCGCAGTCGTTCGCGACCAGCTCGCATGCGTCCGGGATTCCCGATTGGTTGCAGTCGGGATCGCAGTCCAGCGTGCAGTAGAAAGGGCCGCCAGAGCCCGGGCCATCAACGTCGATCTCGCATTCATCGGGGATGCAGTTCGCGTTGCAATCGTATGACGTCAAATCGATCAGATCGTCCGAATCGACAACAGCATTCATGTTGCAGTCTTCGCACTCGTCCGGAGTCCCGTTCTCGTTGCAGTCGAAACTGATCAGAGTGGCCACGTCGTCGGCATCATCGATGCCGTTATCGTTGCAGTCGCGGAAACACAGCGAAGGCTCTTGGATGCATACGAAGCCCTCCTCGACATGACAGTGCGAGGAACATCCGTCACGACCGAGTACGTTCCCGTCATCGCATTGTTCATCCGTGTCGGTCACGCCGTTGCCGCAAGCCAACGTAAACACGTACGCTGCGCCGCCCCGAGTTTCTGAGTAGGTATGAAGATCCGCGCCGACGATGATATCGCCGTCGCCGATGTCGACAGAAGTGCCGAAATTATCGCCTACCTCGGTATCGCTTGCAGAAACGCGGTCAAACAAACCCCAATGATCGGGACCGCCGAAGTCGCGCTGATACACCGACAGCACGCCGAGCCTTCCACTACCGGAGGAGAACGGCGTACCCACGACCAACGAATCGCCCTTGATCGCGAAAGCGTTACCAAAATTGACACCGTCGGTCGCTGTTAGTTTCAGCAGTTCGCGCCAGGCGGTATCGGCAATGTCACTTCTCTGAAAGATGTATGCGGCAGTTCCCGCCGTGCCAACGATGGTATCGCAGTCTACGGCTGCAGGAAAACCGGTCACACCATCACGTGCCACAAGCTTGCCCTGCGAAGCCCATAGGACCCCACGTGCATCCATTCGACGAAATACGTACGTCGACTCGTTTGTGCGAGTGACAAGGGTAGTGCCATCGAATCCGATTGCCAGGCCAAAGAAAGTCTCGATCGTGAAATCATCTGCATAGAGTTTGGCGGTCTGTCCCCAGCGGTTCGGGCCCCGCTGATTGCGATGAAAGACGTAGATGCACCCGGCAGTGGAATGACCCTGGATACGGGCGGTCGTGGCCGACACGAGGACGATGTCTCCGCTAATTGCAACGGCATAACCGAATTGATCATTCGCGTCAGCATCGCTGGCGTCCAGCCTCACAACTTCACCCCAGTTGTTTGCCCCCCCCCAATGTCGACCGAATATATACGCCGCGCCGTAAGCTCCGACGACGGCAGTGTCGGCGCTAACGGCCACGGGACCACGAAATTGTCCCGACAATGGCTCCTCCGAAGTGGCCAGTTTGGCCACCTGGATCCAATCGAGATTCGTGTTCGAATCTTTTTGGAATACATAGACTGATTTCGACCCGGTCGCGCCGACGACGGCGATGTCGCCACTAACAGACACGAACTTCCCAAAATGGTCGTTACTGGCGACGTCTTCTGCCGCAAATCTGGTTTCCGATTCGAAAAGAGGTGCGATTCCGCGGTTGGCAGGGTCGGCATGACAAATCCGGGAGGGCAGCCACGCCACGGCCGTCAAGACGAACAACCAGGGCGAAGCGGCGAGAAAAATCCGATTGATTCCCCAACAGATGGACTGACTCGCGCCCGCCAATGTCGGTCTTCTCAATTCATGTTCATGTGGAATGTTAAACGGCGATTCACCCTTGAAAAACATGTCTTGCTTACCCTTCCCTCCCCATGCCTCCGTGGCGCCCAACGGCGGGGCAAGGTCTGCGGCGCCGGGCACTACATGACATCGCCCAACTCGTAGCATCTTGCATGAATTGTCTTTACCCAACATATCAAAATCGACTTATCGAATCAAGCGACAAGAACCTTCGCGCACGGCGAGGATCCGATCTGATCAGCAATCGATCTGGGCGGACTGTATTCTCCGCGGATTCTGACATGCGAGTTGCCGATGTTAGCGGTGTCCGCGACGGTCGCGAAAGCCAGAGCTCCACGGACCAACAACCGCGAAATCGCCACTGATGTCTCGCGATTTCGCGAGCTTGTCCACGCCTCCTACCCAGTCCGCGCCACGCGCTCTTTACGGAGTCCAACTACGATCACGGTGGCACCGATAGTGTCAAGGTGCAAAAACAGCCAAGAACAAGCTGACGTCTCGTAGGTCTACGTCACCGTCGTCGTCCGCGTCGAATGCGTTCACGCACAGCCCGGTGCATGCCGTTGATGTTGCGACTTCCGGTCCCCACAGGCAATCCGCCAGGTAGTGGAGATCAAGCAGTGTCAAATTGCCGTCGTAGTCAAAATCACCAATTCCAGGGGACTCGCATGAATCGGGCGTTTCATTGTTGTTGCAGTCGGTCTCGCGACTTGGCACAAATGCCAGGCCGGTGACGCCCAAGAAGCGTGTGTTGTCGATAATCGCACCTTCGCCAGTCGAGGTGCCAATCGCCAAGAGTTCGCCAGTGGACGCACGCGTCCCGAGGAGTGTTCCGGTTTCGTGATCAAATGTCAGGCCGTCCAAGTAATAGCCAATAGGCCCCACGGCCGTCCCGTGGCCAGTCTCCTTGTCGATCCTGATGAGCTCATTCGGACGCCAAACGGAGCCGCGAGTTGCATAAATCGAATCCGTCTGTGGGTCGAACGCAAGACTTGCAAGGTAGTCGAACCCTACGGCGCCCACGTAAGAACCAATCGTTTCCGTTTGAATGCCAATCGTAAAGAGGTCGCTGAATGTGGCGCCGTAGAGTACGTTGGCATTTGAATCCCAAGCCAGGCCCCGAATTTGGCTCAAGCCCATTAGAAGGCGAACTCGTTGCACACCGGTAGCCGTATCAATTTCCAGGAGTCGCGACCCATCGTTACCGTAGAGCAAGCCCTTGTTCGAGTCGAATGCCAGCCGCAAAGCGCTCCCATTCGTCGGTCCGACAATCGTGATCCCCCCTGTTGTTGATTCGATGACGACGAAGTCTGTCGCTGTGACGCCATACATGGTGTTCGAGCCGGCATCAAATGCCATGCTGCGAATTGGCGATGGCAAGCCGCCAATGAAGTTGCTTTCACCGTTTGATGTATTGACTTCTTGCCAGCTACCATCGTCTGTCGCCGCGTACAACACATTCGCAATGGAATCGAATTCGATCGCATTGATGCGATTGAAACTCTGCCCCGGGAATCCTATCGCGGTCGTATCCCCTGTCATCCGATCGATGACGACGAGTTGATCCGTGCTGGAAGGACGCGCGATACCGTAGAGAGTGTTCGTATTCGAATCATACGCGATTCGCCTCCCATTGGTCTCTCCAAAGTCTACATTTGATAACACAGTTCCGGCTCCGGTCGTCGTGTCCAACTGGACGATTGGGTTGTAATCCTCGTCCTGGCCTCTGTGATGAATGGCTATTAGTGAATTGACGTCTTGATCGAAAACGAGGTCGATGATGCCGGCGAACCCCAGCTTGTTTATGAGCGTCCCCTCTCCTGTAGCGCTATCTATTGCGATGAGGTTTGACGAATGAATTCCGGACGCGGCTCCGTATGTGGTTTCCGTCTTGGGATCGAACGCCATGGCGCTGATTTCGGAAAACCCCAAATGACCGATTGCTGACGCACGACCTGTGGTCACATTAATTCTAACGAGATTGTCGGCGTTCCCGTACAGTGTGCCGCTGTTTGAGTCGTACGCCAAATTGCTCACGTTCAATCCCATGTCCCCCACGACTGTCCCGGCGCCTGTGCCCGGATCAATTCTGATGAGACGTTGGTTGATGTGATCCGAACTGTAAAGAGAATTCGAGGCCGGATCGAAGGCCAGACCTTGGACCACCCTGAAACCCGTTTCTCCGACGATACTCGTATCCGCATTCGCCGGATTAATGGCGAGGATTTCATTCGTATCGATATCGACGCCCAAGAGCCGGTTGTTCAATCCGTCAAAGGCAAGTGAGGACACCCGCCGCGGACTCAGCGAGCCTATATTGGTGACCGCCCCCGTACTGATATTGATGGAGACGAGATTGCTCGTGATGGAAGTCGTAATTCCGTAAACCACACCGCCGTCGCTATCGATTGCCATACCGGAGATCCATCCGCCGTTCAGCGCTTTTACCAGTGAGGCGGTGCCGGAAGTTGTGTCGACGCAAAAGAGGTCGGGGCCTAGTTCCATGTCCACGGCATAAAGAACGTCACTGTTTGAATCGAAAGCCAAAGCGGTCACGTATTCTAAGCCAAGTCTGGCTTCCTCGGTAACTTCTTCCGTCGTCACATCGATTGAGTGGAGGCGACCCGCGTGCCCCAACGTGTATAGCCGTCCGTTGGTGTCGTTGACGGTCAAAGATCCCATGTACAGGTAAAAGCGGTGGAGGAATTGGACCGCTCCTGTGGAGACATCGATGGTATACAAGGACCCGGGATCTGTGGCACCATACAGCGTGCTGCTATCGCGGTCGAACGCCAGTCCGGTGATATCACTTATACCGAACGATCCAATCGCCGTGGCCTCTCCCGTTATTGTGTCAATCGTGACCAGTTCATCGGTGTACCAGTCAGACCCGTATAGCGTATTGCCATTAGGGTCGAATGCCAGGCCTTCAATTCTGGCAAAACCGAGCGCTCCCACAGCCATGCCCGCCCCCGTGTCAAGGTCGATGGTGATCAGTTGATCCGTTCTCTCATCGACCCCGTAAAGCGTGTTCGTGTTGGCGTCAAATGCCAAACCCCGGACGGAGTCAAACCCGATCGGTCCGAGGTTACCAGCCATGCCGGTCGAGGCGTCGATAGTGATTAGCTGATCAAAATCCCGATGGCATGCATAAAAGACATCTGCATTCAAATCGTATGCCAGTCCTGTCGTGCGGCGCATGTCCTGTCCTGCCCAGCCAAAGCGAGAGAGGGTCCGCGCTGATCCTCCGAGCAAATCGAATTCGAAGGCGAAGTTATCGTTGGCGCCGATAAGGGTACCGGTCACGTCGCAATCATCCGGTTCGCCGTTGCCGTTACAGTCATTGTCTGCCAACTCGCACGCATCGGGCATGCCACTGGCGTTGCAATCGCGCTTCGCCACGTCGCACTCATCAGGCACGCCGTTTAGATCGCAGTCGTTTTTCTCAAGCTCGCAATCGTCCGGAATGAAGTTCCGATTGCAGTCGTTGCGTTGAAACTCACAATCATCCGGTACGCCTGTGCTGTTGCAGTCGTTGTTCTCCAGCTCGCAGTCGTCCGGTATGGCGTTGTCGTTGCAATCGCCGCTGGTCCCCGTGGCGAGATCACAGATGTCCTGGGTCCCGTTTTCGTTACAGTCCGCGTTGGACTCGCAGGCATCGGGAATATCGTTGGCGTTGCAGTCCGGATCGCATTCGTCGGGCACGAGATTCCCGTCACAGTCGTTGGGACCAAGCTCGCATTCATCGGGCGTGTCGTTCGCGTTGCAGTCGGCGCTCGTGCCGGATGCTATATCGCAAAGATCCTGTGTTCCGTTCTTATTACAGTCTGCGTCCTGCTCGCAGTCGTCCGGCACACCGTTGTCGTTGCAGTCGAGGGCGTCGCCGATGGGCGGCACTTCACACGAATCCTCAACCCCGTTGTCATTGCAATCGAATCGAAACGTGGAAATACAAAGTCCGTCTGGCCCGCATGATTCGATACCCGTACAGGGTTCCAGATCGTCGCATGTCGCGTCATTGTTGCAGTAACACCTGTCTGTACTTTCGTCGCACCCCAATTCCTCGTCACAAGGTCTCGTGCCAAGCTCGCAGAATCCACTCGTGCCGCAAACCTCGCGGCCATTGCAGTAGGTTCCATCGTCGCAATCCTCGTCGATGTCACACGCTTGTGGAGGCTTGGCGTATAACTCGATCCAGAAACTGCCGTGGGGGTCCTCCGGCCAGCCGCCGAAATTCTGCACACAATGGCCAAACGGAGCATCGTAGCCATCTTCTGAGAACCCGACTTGTGCCGGCGTGCCGGCCAGAATACCTGCACTATTTGTGTTAACACGAATGCGTAGCCATACGGTCGGCGGAATAATGAGGGGTCTAAACAGGCACGATGAACCGTCGAGGCAGTCCTGTTTCGATACGAGACACGCCGAATCATCAGTGCAGACTCCTCGGTCGGAAAAGTCGGTCTCCAGATCGTGTACGACGGCAGCGTCGTCCGAGAGTCCGGAAAACAGTTTAACCGTGCCGGGAATGGCCTGCCCGCCGGCGCTGGAATCTGGGCATCCGTCGTAGAGCGTTGTCTCTGCCAGAAACTCGCCGCCGCCGCCCTGCACGCCGCCGGTGATACGAATGCGGTACTTGTTGAGCATCCAAGAACCGCCGAACAGCGTGGACACATCATCAGCCACCCGCGCACCGGCGCCGGGTTGGAAGACATGGGTACCCTGTGTGTTACTGTAGACCAGCACGCCGTCGGCCTCATCGCATTCGTCGGGCCGGCCGTTTCCGTTCTCATCGAGCGACGTGCCTTGCGCCAAGTCGCACGAATCCTCCAGTCCGTTCGAGTTGCAGTCTGAGACGAATGTTGCCACGCAGGTGTTATCCGGCGCGCACGATTGACGCCCGGTGCATAGATCCCTATCGTCGCAATCGGCCGACGTCAGGCACTCGAGGCACCGATCGTCCTGTTCCACACAATGGGCGGATGATTTGCAGGGCGGTCGGACGAACTCACAAATTCCCCTTTCGTTACAGGTTTCCTCTCCGTTGCAGAAGATGTCATCCGAACAGTCGGCGTCGGTGCCACAAAGACAAGCCGCCACCTCTTCGATACATACCGGCGTAGGAACCGCGCAGGGGTCGCCCGCCGACATGCACTCGCCGGCCACACATATCTCCTCACCGTTGCAAAAGATGCCGTCCTCCGGGCAATCGTCATTCCCGTCGCATTCGCACCGATCTAGCGTTTCGTTGCATACCTCAAATGGCTCGCATGGATTGCCGCTCGATTGGCAACTGCCGTCCGGCCCGCAGGTCTCCATGCCGTTGCAGTACAGTCCATCGTCACACGTCGCGTCACCTTCGCAGCTGCAGGCCCCGTTTGCCTCCGCATTCGCGTCGCAAACAAGTCTTGGGGCCGTACAGGGATCTCCGGCCGAAACGCAAGCGCCGCCATCGCAGAGTTCCGGACCGTTGCAGAATACGCCGTCCTGCACGCAGCCCGCACTCCAGCCGTCTTGTAGCGTACCAGCGTTGCACCATTCACATGGGTTGACCGGGTTCGGTTCGCCATCTCCGTAGCAGACGCCGTCGATCAGGCACGATCCGGGATTGGTGGAATACACGCAGAGATGTGTCTCCTGGTCGCAGGTGACGCCGACACACGGAACGACATCGGCACAGTCGTCGTCGGTATCACACCTGCACGAGTCCAAGACGCCGTCGCCGTCCACATCGAGGGCGGGATTGTTCAATAGGTCACAGTCATCGTGGATTCCGTTGTTATCACAATCCGCCTCAGTCCCCACGGCGAAGATGTAGGCCGCGCCTTCGTCTGCCATGCCCGCCCGCGTCGCACCGATGATGGCATAGTCGCCTTCTATCGCCGCGGAAGTCCCGAATCGATCGCCCGCGGCTGCGTTGCTTGCACTTGCCTTGGCAACCTCGGTCCAAGAGGTGCCCGAGCGTTCGAAGAAATAGGCAGCGCCCGAGCCGTCAACCGGTGGATCGTTACCGTCTCCGTCTCGCGCACAGGCGATGATCAAGTCGTCACGAATGGCCAACCCAAAGCGTGCCAGATCGTCACTCGATACGGCATCCGAGGCCGTCAGGCGCTGTTCGATAACCCAATCCAGTCCTTCTAATTGGTACACGAAAGCCGCGCCCGCGCCGCTGGCGGCACTGTCATGCCCGTATGCGCCAACGACGATCCGATTGCCG
>Ga0210124_1000505_pt1 | contig 19539 bp, 19 predicted proteins | sample Muzzi_PWC_D2_FD_185554 | JGI IMG/M metagenome (GOLD analysis project Ga0210124, IMG submission 185554) | Wetland microbial communities from San Francisco Bay, California, USA, that impact long-term carbon sequestration - Muzzi_PWC_D2 (SPAdes) | ecosystem: Environmental > Aquatic > Marine >... | reverse complement strand
CGGGGGCGGACACCACGCTCCAGTTGAGCGTCAGCTCCTCCCTGACCCCCGGCACGTCGTACGTGATCACCGGCGACACCCTGACCCAGGTGTCCGACACCGTGTACGACCTGGTGGTGGGCGCGGGGAACGGCTCGGCCGCCTTCAACGTGGAGATTCCGGCGACCGGGGACGCCGCCGACGGCGACCTGCTGGCGTTCGCCCTGGACGTGGACGCCCAGGCGGGCGCCATCGACCCGGAGGCGGGGACCCGGCAGGTGACGGTCCGCGCCTCGGGCGGCGGAACGGGGGACGCCTGCGCCGACCTGGCGACCTGCGTCGCCGCCTGCGACACGACCTCCTCCGGGGTGCCGAACCCGGCCTGCCTGGGGGCCTGCGTGCCCGCGTCGGACACCTGCAGCGACGCCTGCCAGGACCCGTTCGACCAGGGGTGCGAGACCTGCCTGGCGGGAGTCTGCGCCGAGCAGGCGGACGGCCCCTTCGGCAACGGTTGCCACGAGAGCGGCGACGGCATGGCCCTGTGCACCAGCGGTGACGACGCCTGTATCTACGACGCCCTCGATCCCCTGCCCCGGTCCATCGCCGACAGCGACTGCCTCGCCGCCGCCGACACGGCCTACTGCCGCGCGGTGTCGGTGGCGACCCAGTGCCGGTCCGAGGGCGTCAACGTGCCGCGCCCGTTCGCGGCCACGGACCCCAGCAACAACGACGCGTGCAGCGAGTTCCCCGACTCGGCCTCGGTGCCGGCGGGCTGGAGCTTCTTCCCGGCGGCCGACACCTGCCCGGCGCCGACCGCGCTGCCGGCCGACGCCACCCACACCGTGGCGGACCTGCCGGAGGCGCTGTTCCCCGTCGAGGTCCTGTCGGGGGCGGGCAAGCCGGGGCGGGGCAAGACCGGGATCAGCCGGCAGATCTTCGAGCTGGCCGCGCCGGGGACCTACGGCCTGGTCGCCCACGGGGACGGCGCCACCCTCTACGACCTGGCGACGGGCGACTCCTGGGGCAGCCCGCTCTATGGCTTCTTCGGGGCCGGGATGTACGGCGCCCTGGCCCTGCACGGGCCCGACGCCGACTTCGTGGTGGGGTACGGCCCGGCGGGCCAGTCGTACACGGCGTACCGGTACGCCGATCACCAGTTCACGTCGATCATCGGGGACCCCTCGGGGGACGTCGACACCGACGGCTTCCTGCCGGAGGTCCAGCGCGAGCCCTACGACGACCGCTACGCCATCGTGAACCACAACCACAGCCGGGTCTTCTGGTACCGGTACGACTCGACCCTGGGCTACTACGCCCGCTACCGCAACGTGGACATCAACTGGTTCGACGCCACCCCGGCGGGCTACGCCTTCAGCGCCCAGGGCGGGTTCGACACCGGGGCGCTGGTGGTCACGGCGGGCACGCCGGGGTCGGTGAACGGCGAGCTGTGGTTCGGCCAGCCCAACCCGGACAACGTCTTCCCGTCCCCCGACAACCAGGGCTCCAAGGTGGGCGACGTGGGGGACGACCCGCGCTACCTGCGCTGCCTGGGGACCGTGTGCGCCGTCGCCAACTACGGCTCGGGCACGATCACCGTGATCTCCTGGCCGGACCGCGACCAGGCCCCCATCATCGAGGGCGACGTGACCGTGGGCGACGGCCCGGTGGGGGTGGACCTGGTGGACGACGGCGCCGGCGGCGTGGAGGTGCTGACCACCGGGTATAACAGCGACGACTACACCCTCACCCCGGTGGCGTCGGACGGCACGCCGGGCACCCCGGTGACGCGCTCCCTGACCGACTGCACGGCCCCCGGCTTCGGCGCCTACGTGGGCGAGGGCAGCACCCACATCGCCATCACCTGCCAGGGGAGCGGCACGATCCGGGTGTTCGAGCGGCCCTGAGGGCGGGGGGGGGAGGGCGGCGGTCCGGCTTCGGCCGGGCCGCCGCCTGCGTCGGCCCCCGGACCGGCCGCAACCGCGCCGGTCACGCCCCTTCCGGCGCCCTCGCCCCGCCCCGAGGCGGGCCCCCGGTCAACGGCTCCCCCGCCTTCCGGGCCGGGGGTGACAAGGGTCATCCGGGCTTCATGATCCTCTTCCGATCGGACCGGGTCTCCGCGCGCGGCGACCGATAACGAATCGCGTCTGGCCGCGCAAGGGGACCGCGGCCGGACACTCGACAACCTGGAGCGCGTGCCGGTGTGCGAGGGGGACGCCCCGGGTGCCGCTCCCGACGTGAGGGAGACGACGCCGATGTCCGCCATTGAGGCCGTCAAGATGAGCTTCTGCCGGTGCACCCTGAAGCCCGGCTTCATCGACCGGTTCTACGCGCACTTCCTGAAGAGCCACCCGAGCGTGGCGCCCCGCTTCAAGGCCACCGACATGGAGGCCCAGCGGGCCGTGCTGCGCCACGGCCTGGCGATGATGATCCAGTACCCCCAGGGCAGCAGCGTGGCCCGCAACGCCCTCGACCGGATCGCCGTCAGCCACGGCGCGAGGAACCTGAACATCCCCGCCCACCTCTACACCTACTGGCTGGAGAGCCTGGTGGCGGCGGTGCGGGACTTCGACCCCCAGTTCTCCCCGGCGCTGGAGAAGCACTGGCGCGCCGTGATGCAGGAGGGCATCGACCACATCGTGGCGGGAGGCGAGGGGGCATGAGCGCCCTCCGCGAAGCCCTGCGGGCCTTCGGAGCCGTGGCCGCCGCCCTGGGGCTGGCCCTGGGCGGGGTGGCCTTCCGGGGCGGGGCGCCTACTCCACCCAGTCGGCCCGCCAGACCCGGTTGAACGCCTCCGCTTCGTCGGCGGTGAAGCGCTTGACCACCCGGAACCGGCCCGAGGTCTCCTCCAGGCTCACGGTGAAGGCGTCGATGACGGCCTTGCCCCGGGTCTTCCAGTCGGGCCCGATCAGCTCCACGGGCACCCCCAGGGGGTAGATGCGGGGGCCGGACTTGCGGAAGGTGTAGGTCTCGCCCTCCCGGGGCGCCTCCGGCAGGCCCTGCTCCGGGCTGAGCTTGAGGACCGTGTTCATCTCCACGGGCTGACCCATCGGCTTCGGCTCCCTGTTCCAGGGGGTTGACGTTCCGGCCGGTCGCCGCCCCTGTCCCCGGGGCGGGGGCGGGCCCGCCATGGTACCCCGTCCGGCGCCGGGCCCGCACGGCCCGGCCGCCCCGGGCGGAGGGGGGTCAAGCCGGAGGCCGCCGTGGCCGAAGGGAGGGGGCGGACATCCGGCCCCCCGAGGGGCCGGCCGGGGAGGGTGACGCCACCCCTTGTCGGAGGATGGGATGCCCCCCAACCCCCGGGCCCCGGCGCGCGTCCGCGCCCCCCGACCCAGCGACCGACGCAAGCCTTCCGGGCCGCTCTGCCGTGCCGCGGCCGGTCCCGTGCTCCTGGCCGGGCGCCGCCGGGTGGGGCGACAATGGTCCCTTTCGGCGGGCCGCCACGGCCCGGGGAGGGACCCATGCCGCACACCGCACTGGTCACGGGGGGCAACCGGGGCATCGGCCTGGAGGTCTGCCGCCGCCTCGCGGAGGAAGGCCTCGACGTGATCCTCACCGCGCGGGACCCGGTCCTGGGGCAGCGGGCCGCCCGCAGCCTCGCGGGCCACGGCCTCAAGGTCCGCTTCGAGCCCCTGGACGTGGCCCGGGAGGGCGCCGCCGAGGCGCTGGCGGCGCGCCTGCGGGACGCGGGGGAACGGGTGGAGGTGCTGGTCAACAACGCCGCCGTCTACCCGGCCGGGGGCGTGCTGGACGCCCCGCCGGGGGCCTTCACCGAGGCCGTGGCGGCCAACTTCCTGGGGCCGCTGTGGACCTGCCGGGCCTTCGTGCCGGGGATGCTGCGGGCCGGGTACGGCCGGGTGGTGAACGTCTCCTCCGGGGCCGGGGCCTTCTCCGACGGCCTGCCGGGCCCGGCGGCCTACGCCCTCACCAAGGCGGCGCTGAACGCCCTCACCCTCAAGCTGGCCGCCGAGGTGCGGGGCGACGTGAAGGTGAACGCCGTCTGCCCCGGCTGGGTGCGCACCCGCATGGGGGGGCGGGGGGCGCCCCGGGGGGTGGAGGCGGGGGCGGACACGGTGGTGTGGCTGGCCACCCTGCCCGGGGACGGCCCCAGCGGCGGCTTCTTCCGCGACCGGGAGGCGATCGAGTGGTGAGCCCGCCCGGCGCCCCGGCCGGCGACCCGGCCGGCGACCCGGCAATCCGCGAGCCGTGGGAACAGGTGGTGGAGGCCCACTTGAGGGTGGTCCGCCGGATCCACCCCCCGGCGGTGGTGGAGGTGCTGGCCCGCCGGGCGGGCTTCGCCATCCACCCCGCCGCCGGCAACGCCGCCGCCGCCTACGCCGACGTCCTGCGCTACCTGCTGGCGGTGCGGGGGGCCCTGGGTCAGGGGGCCTGGGTGTCGGCCAAGTTCACGGTCATCAGCCGCATGCGGGAGCTGGGCCTGTCCGCCGACCTGCGCCGGCCGGTCTTCCCGGGCGCTCCACCCGGGGCGCCCGCCGGCCGATAAGGAAACCGCACCCCGCCGCCGCGCGGGAGGGGCCCGTTGCGGCGCGCCCCCGAAGCAGGAGACCAGACGGCATGACCGACGCCACCCAACGCACGGCCCGGGCCAGCCGGGTCCTCTACGAGGACGCCGACCACCAGTTCGTCTGGCTGGGGGCCGGGGACCCGGCCCAGGAGCGGGGGATCTCGTCCAACCAGTACCTGATCGTGGACGCGGGCGAGGGGGTGCTGCTGGACCCGGGGGGCTACCACGTGTTCGAGCGGGTGTTCGACAACACGATGGCCCACGTCCACCCGGACCGCATCCGCACCCTGTTCCTGTCCCACCAGGACCCGGACATCTGCGCCAGCCTGGTGTCGTGGCTGGAGGTGAAGCCCGACGTGGAGGTCGTGCTGTCCCGCCTGTGGGAGCGCTTCGTGGCCCACCTGGCCCTGCCGGTCACGCCCCGCATGCACGGCCTGGCCGACGAGGGGGAGCTGGTGACCCTGGCCTCGGGCGCCTCGGTGGTGTACGTGCCGGCCCACTTCCTGCACTCGCCGGGCAACTTCCACGTCTACGACCAGCGCTCCCGCACCCTGTTCACCGGCGACCTGGGGGCCTCCCTGGTGCCGGAGGGCGACACGGAGCCGGTGGTGACCGACTTCGCCGCCCACGTGGCGGCCATGGAGGGCTTCCACCGCCGCTACCTGCCGTGCAACCGCGCGGTGACCCTGTACCTGGAGCGGGTGCGGGACCTGGCGGTGGACCGGGTCTGCCCCCAGCACGGCAAGGTGATGGAGGGGGACGACGTGGGTCGCTTCTTCGACTGGCTGGCCCGCCTGGACGTGGGCCTGGACCACAAGGACTGGGGGAGCTGACGGCCCCGGCGCCGGGCCCGGATAGCGGGCCCAGGGCGCCACGCGGGCAAGAGTGGCGGCCGGTCCCATGGCGCCCGTCATGGGGCGGAGGGTCGCCCGGACCGAGGAGAGCGTTCGAGGGGCGACGGCGCCCGATGGGGGACCGGGGTGGAAGGGGCCCGGAACAGGCGGGTGGTTCCATCCTGGCCGAAGGAGATCTCCGTGACCGATATTCCGGTGGGGGCCGCAGGGCGGACCCACGTGCTGTTCGAAGACGCCGACCACCTGTGCGTGCGGCTGGGGGCCGCCGACCGGACCGGCGAGCAGGGCCTGGACGGCAGCCCGCACCTGATCGTGGACGGCGGCGAGGGCCTGCTGCTGGAGCCCGGCAGCGACCACGCCTTCCCCGAGGTGTTCGACGCCGTGACGGACATCCTGCCGCCCGAGCGCCTGCGGCGGGTGTTCCTGTCGCACCCGGACCCGGACGTGTGCTCCGGGCTCGCCTCCTGGCTGGAGGTGCGGCCCGACCTGGAGCTGGTCCTGTCGCACCTGTGGGAGCGGTTCCTGCCCCACCTGGCGCTGCCGGCGCCGCTGCGCACGCGCCTGCTGCCCGACGAGGGCGAGCTGCTCACCCTGCGCTCGGGCAGCCCCCTGCTGTGGGTCCCCGCCCACTTCCTGCACTCGCCGGGCAACTTCCACGTCTACGACCAGCGCTCCCGCACCCTGTTCACCGGCGACCTGGGGTCCTCCCGGGTGTCGGAGGGGGACACGGAGCTCGTCGTCACCGACTTCGCCGCCCACGTGCCCCGGATGGAGGACTTCCACCGCCGCTGCCTGCCGTGCAACCGGGCCGTGGCGCTGTACCTGGAGCGGGTGCGGGAGCTGCCCGTGGACCGCATCTGCCCCCAGCACGGCAAGGCGATGGAGGGCGACGACGTGGGGCGCTTCTTCGACTGGCTGGGCGGCCTGGACGTGGGGCTCGATCACCGCCCCTGGGGCGACTGACCCGCCCGGCGATCGGCTACCGCGCCGCCCCGAGCTCGTCCCGCACGTAGGGGTCCGCCTCGCGCCGCCGGGCGCGGGCCCGGGCGGCGTCGGCCTTGGGGCCGCCGATGCGCCCCAGGGCCCAGGCGGCGTGGCCCCGCACCAGGGGCTCGGGGTCGGCAAGGGCCCGCGCCAGGGCCGGCACGGCGGCCGGGTCGCGGGCGTTGCCCAAGGCCACGGCCACGTTGCGCAGCAGGCCCCGGCGCCGGGTGCGCCACACCGGGGTGTCCTTGAAGTGCCGGGCGAAGTCCGCCTCGGACAGCTCCAGCAGCTCCGTCAGGGGCGCCCGCGTCACCGGCCGGGCGGCGTAGGCCGCCTCCCGCGCCTCGGCCGCGAAGCGGTTCCAGGGGCACACCGCCAGGCAGTCGTCGCAGCCGAACACCCGGTTGCCGATCAGGGGGCGCAAGTCCCTGGGGATCGCCCCCTTCAGCTCGATGGTCAGGTAGCTGATGCAGCGCCGGGCGTCGAGCACGTAGGGGGCCGGGAAGGCGTCCGTGGGGCAGGCGTCCAGGCACGCCGCGCAGCTGCCGCAGCGGTCGGGGAGGGCCCCGTCGGGCGACAGCGCCAGGTCCGTGAGGATCACCCCCAAGAACAGCCAGTTGCCCCCCCCGAGGACGCCCGGGACCGGGACGGCCCGCCGTCCTTCGGACGGAAGCGGCGTACGCCCGGCCGGGCCGGGATCGACCAGGTTCGTGTGCTTGCCGCGCCAGCCGACTCCGGCCTGCACGGCGAGGTCCTTCTCCAGCACCGGCCCGGTGTCCACGTACACCTTGCAGGCCGCCCCCGGGGCCAGGCGCCGGAGGCAAGCGGCCAGCGCCTCCAGGCGGCCTTTGAGGACCTCGTGGTAGTCGGCGCCGCGGGCGTAGCGGGCGAACACGGCGCGGGCGGGGTCGGCCAGGTCGGCGGCGAGGTCGTCCCGGTCCCCCTCGGCATAGGCCTGGCTGGCCACGATGGCCGTGGCGAAGCCGTCCAGCAGCCGCCCCGGCTCGGCCCGCTCGGCGGCGCGGCGGCCGATGTAGGCCATCTCCCCCGCGTAGCCCTTGGCGAGCCAGGCGTCCAGGCGGGCCGCCGGCGCGGCCAGGTCGGGGCGGGCGAAACCCACCCGGTGCAGCCCCAGGCGCCGCCCCTCGGCCCGGAGGGCGGCCTTCAGGGCGGCGGGGTCGGGTCGGGGCGTTGCCTCGCCCCCCTCAACAGTGGTCGCAGTCCGGGTCCGGGACATGGGTGAGGGCACGGGCGATGAGGGCGGGCAGGCCGCCGTGGACCTCGCCGTTGGTGGCCAGGACGGTGACGCCGGCGGCCTTGGCGGCGGCGCGGCGCTCGGTGTCGGCGTGGCCGCAGTAGGCGATCACCGGCAGCCCCGCCGCCAGCATGGCCTGGGCCGCCGCCAGGCCTGCCGCCGCGGCCAGGTCCACCAGGCCCACGCCGGGGGCCCCGGCGGGCACCTGTTCCGGCACCGGGCGGGCGGGGTCGTAGCGGCCTTCGGTGAGGTTCGCCAGCTTCAGCGCGGAGGTCACGCGGGGGCGGAACAGCAGGTCCTCGACGACAGTGAGCACGTGGGGGTTCATGCAGGGTTCTCCGGGGGGTCTCCGAGGGGGACAGGATCGGGCGCCATCGCCGCCGTGTGTCCCCGAGTTTGACAGGGTTTGGATACGGCCCTTACCATAAAACTCCAGTCAGAGTACGCACAAGCCTTGGGCGCGTGGGCGCTTTTCGCCGTCAGGGGACGGCGGTGACCCGAGGAGGACCTTGAGGGGGATGGGGCGCCGGAGGGTGCCCGCCCGTTCGGGACAGGACAAGCGTGACGGGGCGGTGCCGGCCCGCGGGCCTTCCGCGGCGGGCCGCCCGAATCCGACAAGAGGGTAACGGACGCCGATGACCACACTGGTCCAGGTGGCCGCCGGGGCTGTGCGCGCCGGGCGGCCCTTCGATGGCTACGCCGGGCTGCCCGCCGAGGCCCTGGAGGCCGGCATCCGCGCCGCCCGCGAGGCCCTGGGGCGGCGCGCCGTGGTGCTGGGGCACCACTACCAGCGCGACGAGGTGTTCCGGCACGCCGACTTCACCGGCGACTCCCTCAAGCTGGCCCGGGAGGGGATCGCGGTGGAGGGCGTGGAGCACATCGTGTTCTGCGGCGTCCACTTCATGGCCGAGACGGCGGACATCCTGAGCCCGCCCGAGGTCAGCGTGGTCCTGCCCGACCTGGCGGCGGGCTGCTCCATGGCCGACATGGCCGACCTGGGGCAGGTCAGCGCCTGCTGGGAGGAGCTGGCCGACACGGTCGGCACCGACGGCCTGGTGCCCATCACCTACATCAACTCCTCCGCCGACCTGAAGGCCTTCGTGGGCAGGAACGGCGGCGTGGTCTGCACCAGCTCCAACGCCGCCCGGGTGCTGGCCTGGGCGTTCACCCGGGGGCAGAAGGCCCTGTTTTTCCCCGACCAGCACCTGGGCCGCAACACGGCGCTGGACATGGGGCTCGCCCCCGACGCGATCGTGGTGTGGGACCCGGCCCTGGAGCTGGGGGGCAACACCCCCGAGGCCCTGGCGGCGGCCCGGGTGATCCTGTGGGCGGGGCACTGCTCGGTCCACATGATGTTCCTGCCCGAGCACGTCGACGCCTTCCGGGCCCGATACCCCGACGGCAAGGTGGTGGTCCACCCGGAGTGCACCCGCGAGGTGGTGGAGAAGGCCGACGCCTGCGGCTCCACCGAGCACATCCTCAAGACCATCCGCTCCTCGCCCAAGGGCACGCGCTGGGCGGTGGGCACCGAGTTCCACCTCGTGGACCGCCTCAACCGCGAGGACCCGGACCACGAGGCGCACTTTCTGTCGCCCACCTACTGCCACTGCTCCACCATGAACCGGATCGATCCGCCCCACCTGCTGTGGGCCCTGGAGAACCTGGTGGAGGGCCACGTGGTCAACCGCATCACCGTGGAGGGCGACGACCGCCACTGGGCCCGCGTGGCCCTGGAGCGGATGCTCGGGCTGGGCTAGGGGGGGCGGTACCCGCGCAGGTCTTCCGGGGACGCCCCGCGGACGGGCGGCCACCGCGCGGTGCTCCGGCGATGGCCTGCCGCGCCGGGGCATGAAGCAGACCTTCCGTCCCCCTGGAGCCCGTGACCGGGCCTCTCTCCCCCGCCTCCCCCCTTCATGCCCGCCACCCACACCTTCTTCGCCACCTCCCCCCTGGGGGTGGAGCCGCTGCTGGCGGCCGAGCTCGAGGGGCTGGGGTGCGGGCAGGTGCGGCCGACGCGGGCCGGCGTGGGCTTCGAGGGATCTTTGGAGACGGCCTACCGGGCCTGCCTGTGGTCGCGCCTGGCGAGCCGGGTGCTGCTGCCGTTGGCGAGCTTTCCCGCCCCCACGCCCCGGGACCTGTACGACGGCGCGCGGGCCCTGGCGTGGGGCGAGCACGTGGCGCCGGACGGGACGCTGTGCGTGGACCTGTCCACCTCCCGCTCGGCGATCACCCACAGCCGCTACGGCGCCCTGAAGGTCAAGGACGCCATCGTGGACCGGCTGCGGGACGAGACGGGGGTGCGCCCCTCGGTGGACACGGCGCGGCCGGACCTGCGGGTGAACGTCTACCTGCACCGCGACCGGGCTACGGTGGCGGTGGACCTGTCGGGCGACGCCCTGCACCGGCGCGGCTGGCGGGGCGTGGGCCGGGCGGCGCCCCTGAAGGAGAACCTGGCGGCGTCGGTGCTGCTGCACGCCCGCTGGCCCGCCCTGGCCGCCGGGGGCGCGCCCCTGGTGGACCCGATGTGCGGCGCCGGCACCCTGCTGGTGGAGGGCGCCCTCATCGCGGCGGACGCGGCGCCGGGGCTGGGGCGGACGGCGTGGGGCTTCTCCCGCTGGCGGGGCCACGACGCGGCGCGCTGGGGCGCCCTGGTGGCCGAGGCGCGGGAGCGGCGCGAGGCGGGCCTGGACCGCCTGCCGCGCGTCGCGGGGGCCGACCGGGACCCGAAGGCGGTGGCGGCGGCGCGGGACAACCTGCGCCGCGCCGGCCTGGAGGGCAGGGTCGCGGTCGAGCGGCGCGCCCTGGCGGAGCGGGTGCCCGAGCCGGGCCCGCCGGGCCTGGTGGTCGTGAACCCCCCCTACGGCGAGCGCCTGGGGGCGGAAGGGGGGCTGGAAGCGCTCTACGCCGAGCTGGGGGCGACCCTCAAGGGCTGCTTCCCGGGCTGGCGCGCGGCGGTGCTGACGGGGGCGCCGGACCTGGCCCACCACCTGGGGCTCCGGGCCGACCGGCGCCAGACCCTGTACAACGGGGCCCTGGAGTGCCGCCTGCTGCACTTCGCCATCGCCCCGGCCGGGGAGCGGCCGCGCAAGGCCCGCCCGCCCCTTGCCGCCGGGCCCGGGACGCCGTAGGTTTGAGACAGGGGACCGCCGGGCGGGCGGCCCCGCCGAGAGAGGGGCGCATGAGAGCCAAGGAGATCGGGGTGGCGGCGTGCCTGCTGGCCGGGGCCCTTTGGGCGGCGCCGGCGGCGGCGTTCGACTACAGCTACATCGAGGGGGGCGTGGCCTTCGTGGACCGGGACGACCCCACGGCCGACGGCGACGGGCCCTGGGCGGCCGTGTCCCTGGCGGCCTCGCCCGACGTCCACCTGTTCGGCCACTACCGCCGGGCCGAGCTCGACCGTTCCGGCGGCGGCACCCGCACCGAGGAGGCGTGGGGCGTCGGCCTGGGCAACCGCCGCGAGCTGGCCCGGCGCCTGGACCTGGTGGTGGCGGGCTCCTTCGAGTCGGTGCGCACCGAGACCGGGGGCGGCGCCGAGAACACCGACACGGGCTTCGCCGCCGACCTGGGCCTGCGCCTGGGGTTCCGCCTGGGGCCGGTGGGGGTGCAGGAGGTCAACGCGGGGGTCGCCTACCGCTACCTGGACGCCCACGGCGACGTGCTGGTGCGGGGCGGGGTGGTGGTGCCCCTCACCGCCAACGTCTCCGTCACCGGCGAGGCGCGGGACGACGGCGACCGCTGGGAGGCCCGCGCCGGCCTGCGCCTCGCGTTCTAGGCCGCGCCGCTTGTCCGGCCGGGCCGACCGGCCTTACCCTGATCGGCATGCCGTGGGATCCGGGCCAGATGCCGGCGGTGAAGCACCAGGTCTTCGTGTGCACGGCGGACGCGTGCACCGATCGGGGCGCCGAGGCCACCTACAAGTCGCTGAAGGCCAAGGTGAAGGCCACGCCGGGGCTGGAGGGCGTGCGGGTGGTGCGCTCGGGCTCGGTGGGGGGGTGCCTGCACGGGCCCATGGTGGTGATCTACCCCGAGGGCATCTGGTATTACGGCGTCACCGAGGACCGGGTGGACGCCCTGATCGAGCGCCACCTGGTCGGCGGCGAAACGATCGACGCGTGGCTGTTCCACCGCACCGACGGCTGCCCCTGCGTCACCGGCGCCGCACAAGCGGCGGGCGACGGCACCGACGACGGCGCCTGACCCCCGTGCCCGGGCCGGAGTGGGGTATCCTCTCGGGCGCCATGCCCCGCCCCCTGCCACGTTCCGACGACATGCCCCTCCGCGTCCCGTGACCGTCGCCCGGCTCCACACCCTGGGCGCCACCGGCGAGGTGACGGGCTCGTGCCACCTGCTGGAGGCGGGGGGGCGGCGGGTGCTGCTGGACTGCGGGCTGATCCAGGGGGCGCCCCGCGACGCGGCCCGCAACCGGGAGCCGTTCCCGTTCGACCCGGAGTCCCTGGACGCCGTGGTGCTCAGCCACGCCCACATCGACCACTCGGGGCGGCTGCCCCTGCTGGTGAAGGCGGGGTACCGGGGGCCCATCTTCGCCCACCCGGCCACCGCCGACCTGTGCGACATCATGCTGCGGGACTCGGCCTACCTGCAGGAGAAGGACGCCGAGTGGGAGAACCGCAAGCGCGAGCGCAAGCACTTGAAGCCCGTCGAGCCCCTCTACGACGAGCGGGACGCCCGCGCCGCCGTGGAGCGCTTCGAGCCCCTGGACTACGCCATTCCCCGGGAGGTGGCGCCGGGGGTGGTGGTGACCCTGCACGAGGCCGGGCACATCCTGGGCTCGGCGGTGGTGGAGGCGCGGGTGGGGACGGCCGGGGCCACCCGGCGCATCGTGTTCAGCGGCGACCTGGGGCGCTCGGGGATGCCCGTGCTCCAGGACCCGGCGGTGATCGACCACGCCGACCGGGTGCTGATGGAGAGCACCTACGGCGACCGCCTGCACCGGGGATGGGAGGAGACCCGGGAGGAGATCCGCGAGGTGCTGGCGGACGCCGGGGACGACGGCGACGGCAACGTGCTGATCCCGTCCTTCGCCGTGGGGAGGACCCAGGCGATCTTGTTCCTGTTCGCCAAGTACTACCGGGAGTGGGGCCTGGACCGGTGGCGCATCTACCTGGACAGCCCCATGGGCATCGAGGCCAGCGAGGTGTACGGCCGCCACGCCGACCTGTTCGACAAGGAGGCCCGCGACCTGTGGCGGGGCGGCGCCGAGAGCCCGCGGCTGCCCAACCTGCACATGAACCGCTCCCCGGAGGAGTCCATGGCCCTCAACACGGTGCGCTCGGGGGCCATCATCATCGCCGGCAGCGGCATGTGCACGGGGGGGCGCATCCGCCACCACCTCAAGCACAACGTCTGGCGCCCCCAGTGCCGCATCCTGATCACCGGCTTCCAGGCCCGGGGCACCCTGGGGCGGGCCCTGGTGGACGGGGCCCGGCACATCCGCCTGTGGGGGGAGACGATCCGGGTGGCGGCGAAGGTCCACACGGTCGGCGGCCTGTCGGCCCACGCCGACCAGGCGGGGCTCACGGGCTGGTACGCGCGCATCGGGGGCCGCCCGCCGGTGACCCTGGTGCACGGCGAGCCGTCCGCCCTGGAGGCCCTGGCGGCGCACCTGAAGGGCAGCCTGAACGCCCGGGTGCGGATCGCGAAGCGCGGCGACGTCGTGGAAGTTTGAGGGCCCCGGGCCCGGGCCTTCCGGGGGCGGCCGACAGGGGGGGTGCCGCTCCGAGGCCGGGCCTGCGGGGCCCTGGAGATCGGGGGGAGGGCGATGCGGGTGGGGCCGCGGTCTTTCGCCGCCGGCGCCTTCCGCCCGTGCGCGGGACCCCTTGGGGTCCGCCACCGGCCCTCCCTCCTCGCGGCGGCCCGCCCTCCCCGACCCGTTGGGACGTCCGCCGCGTCTGGTTCAAAACGTAGCGCGCGCGCCCCTGAGGGGTTCATGACATCGGTCACGGGGAGGACCCGATAAAAGGCGCCTCCCCCCCGCCCGAACGGCCTACGACCCCGCCGGCAGCCCCAGCCAGACGGCCACCGCCACCGCCACCCACAGCGCCAGGGACCACCGCCAGTCGATCCGCTCGCCGTGCTCCGCCATGGTCGGATCCCTCCCCGGGAGGGCCCGCGGGACCCTCGTGTCCCACGGTCGCCCAGGCGCCCTCCCTTTGTTCATGCTTCCCCGCGCCGGCGACGAAGGGCATGACGTCGGTCATAGGGGCCCCGGAAGGGCGCGGTGGCGGAGCGGTTCGGGTAGAATGGCGCCCCGTCCACCCCGCAAGCCCGGGAGCGCCCGCTCTATGAAGCGCCTCGAAAGACCCCTCGAGCGGCTGATGTTCGGCAGCCGGTGGCTGCTGGCGCCGTTCTACGTCGGCCTGGTCCTGGCCATCGGCCTGCTCCTGGTGAAGTTCGCGCGGGAGTTCGTCCACGTGGTGCCGCTGGTGATCCTGGAGGGCGAGGGGGAGGCGATCGTGGCGATCCTCTCCCTGGTGGACATCGCCCTGGTGGCGAACCTGCTGCTGATCATCATCTTCGCCGGCTACGAGAACTTCGTCTCCAAGATCCACACCGAGGCCCACGAGGACCGCCCCGAGTGGATGGGGCACGTGGACTTCTCGGACCTGAAGATCAAGCTGATCGGCTCGATCGTGGCGATCTCGGGGATCGAGCTGCTCAAGGCCTTCATGCGGGTGGCCGAGCTGGGCAACGCCGAGCTGGCCTGGCGGGTGGGCATCCACCTCACGTTGGTGGTCTCCGGCGTGATGTTCGCCCTGATGGACCGCATCGGCCTGGCCAAGAAGCAGGCCCGCGCCGCCAAGGGGCCGTAGGACCCCGGCGTCCCGGCGTCAGGCGGCCCGGTAGGCGGGAAGGTAGGTGTCCTCGACGAAGGTCTCGAAGCGGGTGGCGGTGGTGTTGCGGGGGCCGCGGGGCTCGGTGGCGCGGATGCGGCCCTCGTTGAAGGCGCGGGACATCTCCGCGTAGAGGCCCGCCATGCTCTCCGACAGGCCCATCCGGACGAGGGCGCCCTTCAGGTCGTCGTAGCCGAACTGCACGTAGGGCAGGTCGGGCTTGCCGATGGCGGCGCCGATGATGCGGGTGGCCTCGCGCATGGACAGGTTGCGGGGCCCCTGCAGCTCGCGCACCGCGAAGCCGGTGAAGTCCCGCGCCGCCAGGGCCTCGGCGGCGGCCGCCGCGATGTCGCGGGTGGCCACCGCGGCGATGGCCAGGTCCGGGTCCACGGCGGCGCCGTTGATGCCCTGGTGCCGGATGAGCCCGATCGTGCCCAGGTGGTTCTCGAAGAAGTAGCCCGGCCGCAGGGCCAGCACGTGGACCCCGGGGGTGGCCTTCAGGCGCTCCTCCAGGCGGCGCAGGCCCAGGATGGGGCCGGTGCCCTCGGGCCGGTCGGCGCCGATGCTGCTGAGCATCACGACGCGGGGCACGCCGCTGTCGGCCACGGCGCGGGCGACGGCCTCCACCGTGCGGGCCTGCTCGGCCGGGTAGTCGGGGGAGACCGGGTTGGGGGGCACCAGCACGTAGGCGGCCTCGGCCCCCCGCAGGGCCTCGGTCAGGAAGGCCGCGTCGGCGGCGTCGCCGGACCGGGTCTCGGCCCCCCGGTCGGCCAGGGCCTTCAGGCCCTCGGCGGAGCGCCCCAGGGCGCGCACCCGCTCGCCCGCCTCCAGCAGCCGCCGCGCGGCGCCGCCGCCGGTGCGGCCCGTGGCCCCCAGGATCGTGATCATTGGCGGTTTCTCCCGGTCACCTGCCCGCTCGCGCGCCCGTTCACCTGCGCAGCAGCTTGAAGGCGTGGTTGCCGCCGCCGGAGCGGATGGCGTGCAGCACCCAGACCATGCACATGGGCTCCAGGTAGCGGCTGGCCTCGATGCCCCCTAAGTCCACCACGCCCCAGCCGAAGTCCTTGAGGATGGCGCCCGCCTGGCGCTTGGCGGCGTGGCCGTCGCCGCAGATGAACATGTCGGGCGGACCGCCGGGGAAGTCGGGGCGGAACATGTGGGCGTGGCCGACGGTGTTGAAGGCCTTGACCACGTGGGAGTCGGGCGCGCGCCGCTGGACGCGCTCCCCCAGGGAGTCGGTGTGGCCCACGAACAGGGTGGGGGGCATGCCGCCGGAGAAGTCCAGGGGGTTGGTGGCGTCGAGCACCACCTTGCCCCTGAGGCGCTCCGGGCCCGCGGCCTCGATCACCGCCTCGGCGGCGGCCCCCAGGGTGGCGAGCACGATCACCTCGCCGAACCCCGCGGCCTCGGCGAAGTCCCCCGCCGAGGCCCCGGCCCCCGCGTCCCGGGCCCAGGCGGCGGCCGTTTCGTTGGCCGCGCTGCGGGCCCCCATGCGCACCTCGTGACCCAGGCTGGCGAAGGCCGATCCCAGGGTCCGTCCCACGTCCCCCGTTCCCAGCACGCCAATCTTCATGACCCAAGGGCTCCTTCAGGGGTCACCCATCTCGATCCAATATGAACCTGCCTCCCGTTGTCGGCAAGGGGTTCCGGACGCCCGCCGGGAAGGGCCCCGGGGCGGGGGCGGAGGGGTTCAGGCGGTGGGGGTGGTGGACAGGTCCGGCCCGGCGCCCGCGATCTCCACCAGGGCCTCGCCGGGGTTCACCCGGTCGCCGGGGGCGACGTGGACGTGGGTGACCTCGCCGGTGACCGGGGCCTGGACCTCGGTCTCCATCTTCATGGCCTCGATGATGAGCACCGGGTCGCCCGCCTTCACGGCGTCGCCCTGCTTCACGAGCACCTGGACGATGTTGCCGGGGATGGCGGTGGTCACGTCGCCGGGGCCCGCCGCGGCCTTGCGGCCGCCCCCCCCGGGGCCGGGCACGAAGGAGCCGGTGGGCTCGAACACCACGTCCTCGGGCATGCCGTCCACGGTCAGGTAGAAGTGGCGCTTGCCGTCGGACTTGGCGCCGGCGCCGGTGACCTGGACCTCGTAGGTTTCGCCGTGGACGTCGATCTTGAACTCGGTGGGGACTCCCTCCGGAGACACGGCGGCCTGGGTGGGGGGCAGCTCCAGGGGCTCGGGGGTGAGGGTGCCGGCGGCGCGCTCCTCCAGGAAGCGCTTGCCGACCTCGGGGAACATGGCGAAGATCAGCACGTCCTCCGGGGTCTTCGCGAGCTTTCCGATCTCCTTCTTCAGGCGGTCCATCTCCGGCGGCAGCAGGTCGGCCGGGCGGCAGTCGATCACCTGCTCGCGGCCGATGGCGCGGCGCCTGAGCTCCTCGTCCACCGGGCCGGGGGCCTGGCCGTAGCGGCCCTGGAGGTAGAGCTTCACCTCGTTGGTGATGGTCTTGTAGCGCTCGCCGCCGATCACGTTGAACACCGCCTGGGTGCCCACGATCTGGCTGGTGGGGGTGACCAGGGGGGGGTAGCCGAGGTCCTTGCGCACCTTGGGGATCTCGGCGAACACCGCGTCGATGCGGTTCAGGGCGCCGTGCTCGGAGAGCTGGTTGGCCAGGTTGGACATCATGCCCCCCGGCACCTGGTTGCTCTGCACCCGGGTGTCCACGCCGGTGAAGGGGCTCTCGAAGCGCTGGTAGCGGGGCCGCACCCGGGCGAAGTGCATGCCGATCTCCTGCAGCTTCTCCAGGTCCAGCCCGGTGTCTTGGGGGGTGCCCTTGAGGGCCGCCACCAGGGACTCGGTGGGGGGGTGGCTGGCGCCTCCGGCCAGGCTGGCGATGGCGGTGTCCACGTGGCGGCAGCCGGCCTCGATGGCCTTGAGCTGGCACATGGCGCCCATGCCGGCGGTGTCGTGGGAGTGCAGGGCCACGGGCAGGTCCACGGCCCCGCGGATCGCCGTCACCAGCCCGGCGATGGCGCCGGGGGTGAGCAGCCCCGCCATGTCCTTGATGCAGATGGAGTCGGACCCCATCCGGGCCAGCTCCCGGGCCTGGGCCACGAAGGCCTCGGTGGTGTGGACCGGGCTGGTCGTGTAGCAGATGGTGCCCTGCGCGTGCTTGCCGGCGGCCTTGACGGCCTCGATCGCCACCTGCACGTTGCGCAGGTCGTTCATGGCGTCGAACACCCGGAACACGTCGATGCCCCCGGCCGCCGCCCGGGCCACGAAGGCCCGCACCACGTCGTCGGCGTAGTGGCGGTAGCCCAGCAGGTTCTGGCCGCGCAGGAGCATCTGGAGGCGCGTGTTCGGCAGCGCCTTGCGCAGGGCCTGGAGCCGCTCCCAGGGGTCTTCCTTCAAGAACCGCAGACAGGCGTCGAAGGTGGCGCCGCCCCATACCTCCAGGGACCAGAAGCCGATCCGGTCGAGCTGAGGACAAACGGGCAGCATGTCCTCGGTGCGCATGCGGGTGGCCAGCAGGGACTGGTGCCCGTCCCGCAGGGCGGTCTCGGTGACGCGGACGGGGTCCCTGCCGGCGGCGGCTTGGGTCGGCCGTTCGGCCGGCGCCTTGGCGGGAGCCTTCTTGGCCGGAGCCTTCTTGGCCGGAGCTTTCTTGGCCGGAGCTTTCTTGGCGGGGACCTTCTTGGCCCGGGCCTTGGCGGTCGGCTTGGCGGTCTTCTTGGGGGCGGGGCGTTTCGGCATGGGGCTCCCTACAGGCCGGCGTGGGCGGCGATGGCCGCGGCGATGGCGACGGCGGACTCGTCCGGGCGGCGTTTGACGGAGTACTCCAGCAGCTCGGGGTGGCTCTCGATGAAGCCGGTGTCGAACCTTCCGGCTCGGAAGTCGGGGTGGCGCAGGATCTGGCGGTAGTAGGGGATCGTGGTGCGCACGCCGCGCAGGCGCAGGTGGTCCAGGGCGCGCCCGCTCCGGTCCAGGGCGTCGTCCCAGGTGCGGGCCCAGACCACCAGCTTGAGGCACATGGAGTCGAAGTAGGGCGGGATCACGTAGCCGCCGTACACGGCGGTGTCGATCCGCACCCCCGGCCCCCCGGGCGGGTAGTAGCGCGTGACCCGGCCGAAGGTGGGCAGAAAGTCGTTCTTCGGGTCCTCGGCGTTGATGCGGAACTGGAGGGCGAAGCCGGTGTGGGTGATCTCCTCCTGCCGCACCGAGAGGGGCTGGCCGTCGGCGACGCGGATCTGCTCGCGGACGATGTCGAGGCCGGTGATCTGCTCGGTGACGGTGTGCTCCACCTGGATGCGGGTGTTCATCTCCATGAAGTACACGTCGTCGCCGGACAGCAGGAACTCCACCGTGCCCGCGTTCTCGTAGCCCACGGCCCGGGCCGCCCGCACCGCCAGCTCCCCCACGTGGGCGCGCTGGGCCTCGGTCAGGCGGGGGGAGGGGGCGATCTCGATGAGCTTCTGGTTGCGGCGCTGGATGGAGCAGTCGCGCTCGAACAGGTGGACGGTGCCCCCGTGCCGGTCGGCCAGCACCTGCACCTCGATGTGGCGCGGGTTGACGATGCACTTCTCCAGGAACACCTCGGCGTGGCCGAACGCCTTCGTCGCCTCCGACACCACCCGGCCGAACTGGAAGCGCAGCTCGTCGGGGGTGTTGCAGCGCCGGATGCCGCGCCCGCCGCCGCCGGAGGTGGCCTTCAGCATGACGGGATAGCCGATGCGCTCGGCCTCGGCCAGGGCGGCGTCGGCGTCGGGCACGGTGCCCTCGGTGCCGGGGGTGCACGGCACGCCCGCGGCCGTCATGGCGCGGCGCGCCTCCGTTTTGTCGCCCATGCGGCGGATCACGTCGGCGGGCGGGCCGATGAAGGCCACGCCGCGCTGGGCGCAGGTCTCGGCCAACTCGGCGTTCTCGGCCAGGAAGCCGTAGCCCGGGTGGAGGGCGTCGCAGCCCGTCTCCACGGCCAGGTTCACCAGGGCGCGGGGGTTGAGGTAACCCGCCAGGGGGTCGGCCCCGACCGCGTAGGCCTCGTCGGCCCGGCGCACGTGGAGGCCGTAACGGTCCGGCTCGGTGTAGATCGCCACCGAGGTGATGCCCATCTCGGCGCACGCCTGGGCGACGCGGACGGCGATCTCGCCCCGGTT
>Ga0210124_1000504_pt1 | contig 19548 bp, 31 predicted proteins | sample Muzzi_PWC_D2_FD_185554 | JGI IMG/M metagenome (GOLD analysis project Ga0210124, IMG submission 185554) | Wetland microbial communities from San Francisco Bay, California, USA, that impact long-term carbon sequestration - Muzzi_PWC_D2 (SPAdes) | ecosystem: Environmental > Aquatic > Marine >... | reverse complement strand
CGGATACCAGTACCACCACGGCGAGCAGTGCCGGGATCACTGCGATCCACAACACCGCCCTGATGTCATCCAGCAGCCACGCCATGAAACACATGGCCAGCAGCGGTCCGAGGAAGGCACCCAGCGTATCGAGTGCCTGGCGCAGGCCGTAGGCCGCTCCGCGCAGCCGCGGCGGGGTGATATCCGCGACCAGGGCGTCGCGCGGCGCGCCGCGAATCCCCTTGCCGATACGATCGACAAGACGGGCCGCGAACACCCAGCCGATCGTGCTCGCAAGCGGGAACACCGGCTTGACCAGCGCCGCCAGCCCGTAGCCGAGGACGAGCAGCGGCCTGCGCCGGCCCAGGTGATCGCTGAACGCACCGGAGAACACCCGGGTGACGGCGGCCGCCGCCTCCGCCACGCCCTCGATCACGCCGATCGTGACCATGGATGCCCCGATCACCGTGCTCAGGTAGACCGGCAGCAGACTGTGAACCAGCTCCGAGGACGCGTCCATCAGCAACGAGACGCAGCCCAGCGCCCAGATGCCGCCGGGCAGGGCGCGGTAGAGGAACCGGCCGGGCGGCACCGGTACGGGATGCCCGGTGGGCGGGTCGGTCACGGACGCGCTCCGGTGCCGGCAACCGCGGACATCGACGGATTGCCCGTGCCGGATTGTTCAGTCGGACAGGTAATATTCGACCGTGGATACGACCCGGACGCGTTTTATATAGGGCGTATTCCTGTCCCGGTCGGCGATGCTGAACTGGCCCTGCGAAGCCCGCTTGATCTTGCCCAGCCGGCTCTGCGAATCGGCCGCGAATTTCTCCGCCACCGCCCTGGCCTTGCGCGTGGCGTCCTCGACCATGCCGGGCTTCACCTCGTTCAGACGCGTGAACAGGTACTCGGTCTGGGAGGGATAGTTGCCGCCCGTGAACACGATCCCCTCCTTCCCCAGCCCGGACAGCGAGGTCATGGCGGCCCTGGCGGCATTGACGTTTTTCGAATAGACCGTCACGGTCTGGTTCGCCACGAACCGGAACTCCGGCCGGGCGCTGTTGCCGTATTGCTGCGCCGCCTTGTCGGTGATCGCCGGCGACGCGACGGTGATTTCATCCGGCGCGAAGCCCTGCTTGTGCAGAAAACCGGTGATTTTCGCCGTGCTGGCTTCGATGGCCCCGTACAGGCTTTCCAGCTCGTTGCCGGTTTCGGTGAACTGGATCGGCCAGATCACGACATCGGCGTTGAACTCGCGTTCCGACAGGCCCTTTACCATCACGCTCCTTTCAAGTGCCCTGAAGCGGATCGCGGCATCGCCCAGCTGGTAACCCAGCGCGAGCAGGCCGAGGACCAGCGAAAGACCCAGTATCAGTGAACTCGTTCTGCTGCTGTCCATCGTGCGGCCCTCCTCGCCTGATCACGCCGGTGCATGCGCCGGCCGCATGCACCGGTCCCGGATTATTTCAGGTTTCCGCACCCGCGGGTATCCATCCCCGATACTTACCGGGACGCCGGGCAGTCGGGCCCGAAAACGGGGGATGCTCATCGGTATCGCACCAGCCTTCCCTGCCATCACCTTGCCCGGCCTGGGGCGACCGACCGCCCGTCATATGTGCCGGTGGCCCCGCCTGATCGGGCGGGAACGGAATCCGCTCCCCGTTTCGCGGCAGCCTGCGCCGTAACCGCCCGTACACCGGCTGATGACATCGGCGACAGTCAGCGCCTTGCGAACTTGAGGTGGATCACCCCCGGCGCCGTGACCGTTCGGACCGGTTCGAGGCCGCACAGACTGTCGCCGAGCCCATCGAACAGCCGCTCGCCGCTGCCCAGCAACGTCGGCACGAGATTGATCTCCATCTCGTCCACGCGTCCGGCGGCAAGAAACTGCCGGGCGGCATTCGCACCGCCGGCGAGCGATACATCCTTTTCACCGGCGGCCTGCCGGGCCTGATCAAGCGCCGATTCCATCCCGTCGGTGACGAAGGTAAAGGTCGTCCCCCCTTCAAGTACGAGGGGTTCGCGCGCGTAATGCGTGAGTACGAACACCGGGTGGTGAAACGGGGGATTATCTCCCCACCAGCCGCCCCAGGGATTCCCGGCATCCCAGGGTCCGGGATGCCCGCCAAACATGTTGCGACCCATCACCGTGGCGCCGATATTGTGGAGCGACTCCTCGACGACCGGAGTGCTTTCGTTGACATCCCCGCCCTCCAGGCCGTGGATGGCACGAAACACCGCAAGCCGGAAGGCCCACTCGTGAAGACGCAGTCCCCCGAGCCCGAGCGGATTCTCCATGCTCTGGCCGGGGCCGGCGATAAAGCCGTCGAGCGACATCGAGATATTGAAGCGCAACCTGGACATGTTTCATCTCCTGTTTATGCGCATAGCGGTGGATTGCCACGCCCGCGGGGGCGACCATACCGGAGCGTCCTGCGCGCGGATCCGGCTTGTCGTCAGACGCTTGCAGGCGGCATGCGGTGGCTTTGTTACCACGCGGCGCGGCCCGCGCGGGATCATGAGACAGGTTCTAGTCGGCACCTGCCGAGAACCGGAATGCGAGCTGATTGTAGACCCAGGCGAACACCGCTCCTCCGATCGTCCCGTCTGCGAGCCCGTATACCGTTCCCACGATCACGGACCCGATACCGTTACCGGGATGATAACCGGGGTAGAGGGACGATGTGAGTTCGAGGAAGGCGTGGCCGTAATTCGGCCAGACCAGGTTTGCCGCGCCGACGAGAAGGAGTGCGCCACCCCAGATGAGCCCGGCCGTTAACGAGAATGCAATGATGTCGAATCTCACTTTATACCTCCTCCCTATGGATGGCTTGGCTGCAACGGACGCCAAGGCTTGTCGAGAACCGCCCGGCGAACACGACAAGGCTCGCGTACCGCCAGGCACAGAAGCGCGCCGTGGTGCGGGGTGGACGCGCCCGGTAACCGCCGCCGATGAGTTCCTGCACCGGGCAGGCATCCAATAGGGGGCTGTACCCGGACCGCCTTCCCTCCGGACACCAGCCGCCGCACGCTACCTTCGCTTCCAGTGCCGCGTCCAGTTGCGTTTTGTCCTGGCATCGACCGTAAAGTGCCCGCCGCAGCCCGGACATATCCTGAAGCATGCGAAAAGGCCCTCATGGCGCAGTCCCCTGAGGTGTATCCCGGCCTTGCAGTGCGGGCATATTTGCATTGGTAGCGTCTGACGTTTGTCGATCCGCTTTTCGACATCCACCGGATGGAGCATTATGCAGGGACGTAGATGGTTCCGCTAATCGGGAATCTCCGCCTCGACGAGGCTGGCCAGGAGTTTGAGCGATTCCTGCCAGCCCAGATAACAAGCCTCGACGGGAATGGACTCGGGTATGCCTTCCTGCACGATATTCAGTTCGGTACCGCACGATACTTTCCTCAACATAATCGTCGTCTGCATTTCTCCGGGCAGATTCGGATCGTCGAACGTGTCCGTGTACAGGATGCGCTCGTCTGGCACCAGCTCAAGATATTTTCCGCCGAAGGAATGGCTGTGGCCCGTGGTGAAATTAGTGAACGACATCCGGTAGGTGCCGCCGGCCTTGGCATCCATACTGTGGACCTTGCAGGTGAATCCGTTCGGTGGCAGCCATTTGGCGATCGCGTCCGCATCGAGAAACGCACGATAGAGCCGCTCGGGTGTTGTACGGAGCACACGGTGAAGCTGGATGGTGTTGGCTGGCATGGTCAATTCTCCTGTCTGGCTATATAGCGTGAGGCAATATCGAACACGCTAGGTCGGGGCATTCGCACATCACCTTGCACCTCAGGTATACGGCACTGCTGCATCGTACAGGATGCGCCTGTCATAAGGCATCGGTCCGGATAATCGCCTCTATATATTTCCTCAGAGCAACCGCATTATTCAGTTCTTCTTCTCTTGTGCCGTAGAGAAACGTAATGGTGCCCGGATGCAGTTCTGCCAGCAACTCACCGACCACGCCGGGTTTTGCATCCAGTTCTGAAGTATACCGGCTGACAAACCCGTCCCACTTTTTCGGATCATGCCCGTACCATTGCCGCAGCCCTGTTGAAGGCGCGATCTCCTTTACCCAAACGTCTATTCTCGCCTTGTCCTTCGAAAGTCCGCGCGGCCACAATCTGTCAACGAGGATGCGGCGTCCATCCGCCTCATCCGGTTCTTCGTAGACCCGCTTGATCCGGATTGTGATTCGATTACTGTCCATAAACAAGTCGCATGACAGAGGCATCAGGCGGCGATGGGGCGGCATACCGCATACATGGGCGGTCGTTCACCAGCGAGATACTGCGGCTCGCGAATGCGTTAGCCTAATGCCGTTGTTATGAGCGATCAGCCAGGATGCATGCATACCCGACCTTACCCACGATATCCAGGAACTCGTCCAGGTTATTCACCTCAGGATCGGGGTCATATACCGGATTCCGGCGTGCGCCGGAATGACGGAAAACGATTTATTCAGCGTTCCCCTGGGTCTTTGGTTTCGCTGTTTGTTCTGTCAAGGTTACCGGCAAAAATCCGGCCCAATAGATAACCCAGCAAAGCATATATAACAGTACCCAGCACGACGAACCAGAAAAAGTTGAACGGTACGCTACTCAGCAACAGTCGCTGGAACAATGCCTCAGCGGCGATGTACAGGGGAAAATCCAGAAATACGATCAGATATGCGACCGATTCGCCACCGCCACTCGACTGAATGAACGGAATCCCCACCAGGGCAAAGTGTGCACTTCCCAGTATTACGCCAATGAATAGTGGCAGCTTGCTTCGCATCACTGATATCCGGAGATCCTGCTGCCAGGCCCGGCAGGACGGACCCGCCGGCATGAAAAACAGCACGCTTTTACCGCCCCCGTCGCAGCGCCAGGCTTGGCGTCCGTTATGTTCATCTCGCCATGCTTACCGCGCAAGAGGTTATTTCTTACCTCCGTGAATCCGTGCCGTCGGGACAGGTTCTTCACCGATATGCCGGCGTCCGACTCGCGTAATAAACCAGTGATCTGCTCTTCCGGATACCGCTTCTTCATGTCCAATCTCCTTCCGGTTATGGGATTGGACTCCAAATCGCCGTGCTGCTCAATGAGGGGGGAGGTGAGGTCGCTTCAATCATGGTCTCCTTTCAGTAGCGGATACGCCACCGGCTGAAGCCGGTGGCTTCGGGTTACGGCTGCAAGCCGGACCGGTCGGCCATCCGGCCGATCAACCCCCCTCAGGGGGAGGATTGGTGAGCGGGGTGTAATCCCCCCATTCCCCGGCTGTTAATGTCTCTGTTTCCATGCTTTTCTTCAGCGCCTGGCACCTGAATCAGGCCGACCCGCGAAGCGGTTTCTGCCTGAAGGTATCGTAATGCGGCAATTGCACGAATTTCATAAAGCACGACTGTTGACGTTCCCTAGGACTTCGCCTTCTTCGATGATTTCGACCTGCCGGAGCTGTTGATGGCGACCGCCTGGCGTACGAGCGCCTTGAAGGCTGATTCGTCGAGGTCTTCTCCTTCGTGGATGTCGATAGCGCGGCGCACCTTTCCGTCTAGACTCGAGTTGAACAGACGGGCCGGATCCATCAGGGACGCACCCCTGGCGAAGGTAAGCTTTACGACATTCTTGTAGGATTCGCCAGTGCAGATGATGCCGTCGTGTGACCAGACCGGAGTACCCTTCCACTTCCATTCCTCGACGACGTCCGGGTCTGCTTCCTTGATCAGCTTGCGCATTTTGCCGAGGGTTTCCCCGCGCCACTCCCCGAGTTCGGCGATTTTTTTCGAGATCAGTTCCGATGCCGCCTGGCCCTGGATCGCGCACGACTTTTTCATGTTCCCATCCTTTGAGTATCAGAGATATGCTTTTGCAGGACAGTGGCGGATCGTTAGTTAGGTCTTCGGAACGACACCGCGTAATGCCTGCGTCCAGGCGCGTTCGGCCACGGACCGGACGCCACCTGCAACGCAAAGATCGGCTGCACTTCAGTCCCAGGCCTCAACATCGACCTGACGGATAATTCTTCCATTCGAATAATGGATGATGACGTGCTCAATTATTCGCCGCGCCCCATCTGAAAGAGTACAGGTATCGCAGAAGGCGGCACGCGTCGGACCAAGAATCTCGTCCGTGATCACAATCGATATGTTGCTCGCCTTTACACGACCGGGAACGGCCTTGATTTCAGGCTGGCCAACCACCCGGTTTGGCGCATGTGGAGGATTTGTGTGCCGATACTCAACCCACTCCGCGTTTGGCGCATAAAAGGTTATCCATGTTTCGACATCCTGCGACTGGAATGCCTTCTTGAAGGTATCAAAGTCAAAACTTTGGCCGGATGCGGGCATTAAGCAGAGTCTCCCTGCAAGCCAACATCATTCCTGAGGCGCAGACTTTAGACTGTCGCCCCCGGGAGATTGTAAAGCAGATTCCTTCGCCTTTTCACGAAGGAAGTCTGCGATCGTGTCTGGCCCTCTTTTGTTTCCTTCCAGCCACTCAACCCGCCACTCGGTAATGCGATCACCTGTGAGTGTTCATACTTCCCGGGTTCCGGCTCGTTGATATGCTCATGCTGCAGCACAAGCACGATCGGTTCTTCAGCTCCCTCCGTCTTATCGGAGTAATCATCTGCATCTTCGAAGGTGGCAAAGGCATGGTAATAGTCATCTCCATCCGCATTAATCCAGACCCTGTACTCCAGAACCTCGTCGTACACGTAGCCGGCTCCTGACTTGGCGAGTGCAGGATAATCCCCGACTTTGCCGGGGTCGATGGCAACCGGATATGTACTCTGCAGTGCGCTTGCCGGCTGAAGGGAGCATGAGCATGACAACATGGCGATCGCCATTGTTGCTGCAACCATCACCGTCCTGAATATGGTCATCTCATTTCCTGAACAACGATAAACTCACCGGCGGTAATGAAGCGTAACGCCTTGACGGGCGATTTTCTCAGGATTCGTAACCCATGGTTAACAGGAAGTTATTGAATACCTCTTTGCACAGGCTTCTCTGCTCTTCCGTCATGTCCGTCTTGTATCTGGAAGTCTTGGCTTTATTGAAATGCATACCTTTTCGATCGCCTTCTGAGTTGTCCTTCGAATACTTCCAGAGTATGTCTTGTCTCGTTTCCGGCGCTATGGATATGTCCAGAAAATCCTCTATCTTTTTGGCGACAGAGACCGGGTCTTGCATCATTTCCTCATACTTGACGGTCAGGACTCCAGGCATTTCGGTGTAAGCCTTCCAGATTTCAAGCCAGGATTTAACACTTTTCAAAGCCTTGTCAAAATCCACCATTTTAGCGAAAGTATGGTTTTCGCTGTTATTCAGAATTTGATTTCCGTGGTCGACCGCCGAGAGCAGAACATCGCGAGGGTCTCGGTAGCAATACACGATGCGAATCGCTCCCAACCTGTTAAGTAGTTTGACAGACTGGCCAGGTCCTGAATGCGTTTTGACTGCAAAGGTCCCGTCATTAACACTTATTCTCCACAATTTGACAAGCTTAGGTAATGTCAGCGAGCCGATATTGTTATTATGCCATTTCATTACATCATCAAGCCCCCTGTCATGCTTGAGCTGCCGAGCATCAACTCCCTTGCCGGATGCAACTATCATTTCATTGATGACATTATAGAAATACGCACTCCCGGACTTCTGCATTCCTGAAGATATGATTAACATGAAGTCTCCTCTTGCTTATTCCGCCCAACGCCCACGCAGTGCCGTGCGAACGAGGCGCAGCGCTGCAAGCGCCAGGACAAGCACCTCGTTATAACGCAATTTCACCTGCCTCAATCTTCATGAATCGTTGCCATACCTCATCTGCCCCCCCCGGATGGCAACATGATTTTTCGCGCATCTTCTGCGTCAGCTTTGTTGACAGACGCGCGTATTGGTACAGAAAAGCAGAAACCCGGCAGTTGAGGGCACAATGAATCCATACTTTTCATAATCCAGGGCCTGGATATTTCTCCAGTACGAAATTAACCAGAGTTCTACCGTTCCTCTGTACTCTGTTTTCCCTAACCAAAGAGAATCCGCGATGCTCGAAGAACGGCTTGGCAATGAACGATGCCTCAACGTATAAACGATTGATATTTCTGGACCTGGCTTCTGCAAGTACATGCTCATACAGAGCGGATGCCACTCCCATCCCCTGAAATTCCGGGTGTGTGTAGGCACAGTCAATATGTCCATCCGCATCCAGCTCCATAAAACCCACAACACGATCATCAATTATCGCCATGAACGGTCTTTTCTCGTTCAATCGTTCGGACCAGCGCTCATAATCAGGTGGCGTTGGTGCCCATGCTTCTTTTTGTTCCGGCGTATATAGCGACGGATCGATCGCGTGAACAGACTGATGGTACAAGTCGGCAATCTCAACAGCCCGCTTGGAGGAATATGATTGGATTTCCATAGCCGCCCTGACATCAAACATAACCGGTGGTGCTGGCATCGTCAGGCGTTTTGTAAGCCACTCAATGACATCTTCAGCATTCCGGTGAGGCGGGAACACCGGGTAGAAGACTTTCCAAATAATGCCGTTCATGGCGACAATGGTAATCCGCTTCAAGAACACAGACTTCACGTATTCGAACGTCGGGAGACGCATCGCCTCTGCCAGCGCGAACCGACTGTCGTTGAGCAGCTCAAACGGAAGCCCGAGACGGACCTTCGCTTCTTTCTGATCCTCCAACGGTTGTGCGCTGACTCCGAATACCCTGGCCCCGAGGCTGTTTAACTCGGCGTGGTGATCCCGGAAGGCGCAACTCTGTGGCGTACACCCTCTTGCGCCAGGTATCTCGTTCCATCCCAGTAATGGCTGGCTGTCGGGGCGCCCTATCATCGGGTAGACGTAGGCAACAACAGTTCCAGGCAATGCCCCGAGATTTACGATTTCGCCAGTCGTCGCGGTCAATGGCACCGATGGAATGCGTGTTCCTGGCAAATGAGCGCACGCGCCATCATCAACAGGGACAGGCAAATCATCAGGCAGTTTGGACAGGTCTTTCATTCGCTACTGACATCCATGAAAGATGGAAAACACAGAAAGCTGGCATTTTCGACGCGAGTGGTGAACCCCGCATTTTGACCGTCCCTTCTGAAGGAGTTGTCAGTTTAGAAGGCAATTTCTGCCTCCATGAACGTCACGGCACCACCAGAGAGGAGCACTCGGTTGCCCGTTACCTCGCATGTGAGATTGCCGCCACGCTTGGAAACCTGTTTTGCGGACAAGGTATTTTTACCAAGTCTGTTGGCCCAGTACGGCGCAAGCTCGCAATGGGCAGAACCGGTAACGGGATCTTCCGGAATGCCATACCTGGGAGCGAAGAAACGACTGACAAAATCCACGTCGTTACCGGGAGCCGTTACACTAACGCCGCGTAAATCCAGCTGATCGAGCAGAGCGTAGTTGGGCGCGATAGCGCGAACGGTTGCCTCGCAATCAAACACCGCCAGGTAGTCGTCGGCGGCCAATACCTCAACAGGGCGCACACCAAGGCCCTGAACCAAAGTTTCGGAAATTTCGCAGGCGATCGGCTGGCGCGCCGGGAAATCCATTTGCAAGAGACTACCCTGCCTTTTCACGATTAGATTGCCGCTGCGCGTTTCAAAGGTGATGGCAGATTCGGCGTAGCCCAGAATGTCAAAGATCACGTGAGCCGTTGCCAGTGTGGCATGTCCACAAAGATCAACCTCTCTGACCGGGCTGAACCAGCGCAGATCAAAGCCTTTTGCACTGGGCACGAAGAAAGCCGTCTCAGACAAATTGTTTTCTTCCGCAATGGCTTGAAGCAGGCCATCGTCCAGCCAGCTGTCCAGCGGGCACACAGCCGCCGGGTTCCCCTCGAATACTCGGGTTGCGAAGGCATCTACCTGGTATTGTTTGATTTTCATGTCTGGCGGCGTGAGGAAAAGCCTAGCGCTGGAAGTCAGCCGCACGCGTCAGCGCGCCGGGCCGGGCTGGCGTGCCAGGCCTCAATAGCACCGCTGGCTCAGTAAATTGATTTTGCATATATAGAAAAACGCCTCATTTATAACCCAATAGATTCCAGGAATTAATATCATTGCAACTGCTGGCATCCAGATTGGATAGCCCCTCAACTCCTTTTGATTCCAAACATGGCTGCATGCACTGCATCTGGACCGGTAAATTGAGTATGGCAAGGGAATCGATGTCAGAATCAAAACAAACAGTGCCAGTTTCCATTGCCAGTTGATCCTTTCCTTATTGGCATCCCCGCACTTCGGACATAAGCTTATATAATCACTCGATTCCACTTCGCCAAGCAAATATTCACCGTTTCTCAGGTTTTCAAGTATCTTAAGCGAATTGCCTACATCCTCGCCTTTCACTTGGATTTTCACTCCTCCAAGCGCCAACGCGATAGTCCATTTAGCCCATACATGATGCTCATGCGCAACAAACGCGGTTATTCCCTCTGCCTCCAGGCGACCTCTCACTATGTGCGCCTCTAGAGGATTTGAATATCTATCAACCGTTACAAGCATAAATATTGATGCGTTCGCGATCTGCGGCAAGGGCAAGCTGGCGCATTCCTTTACGCCAGCACACGCTGTGACAGATTGACCTTGTCCGTCTGCATCCCGCTGTTATGCGACATCTGCTAACAATGTCTGCTTCAGAGTTCCTGCCATCCCGGGAAGATCGTACACACCTCCTGGGCCCCGGCCTCAGTCCACGGTCGCCCCCGCGCTTGAAATGTTCAGCGGCAATTCGTAGGTCAGCCGGGCTGTAGGCCAACCCGGAACGAAAATTTTCCACATGGTGAATGTCGACGACAAGCCTGGCATACCGGTTTGAGCCGCTGTGATGGCCGATGGCGACCACGCGGTCACACGACCCAGCAAAGGCGTCGATAATGTAGAGCTTCGCCCCGTAGCGGAAGTGCTTGAGGCCCGGACGTCGTTCCGTACCACCGGTTCCGTACGGTCGTTCAGCGACAACGTTGTCCACAACGCACCAAATCGGCTGGAGACCGGGACTTGTATCTTGTGGCTGCACGCTCATGCAGTCGGCAGGAGTGGCCTGTTAGGCATGCCCATGCTTAAAATTCCGAGACTCTTGATATCAGCAATGGAAAGGCACCGATGAGTACCAAAAAGCCGCTGCTAATTTCATAAATAACCAATTCTCTTGCGGACTCACTCAGGGGGGCAAAGTCTCCATACCCCACGGTTGTTAGCGTGACGAGACTGAAATATAAAGAGTCCATGCGACTCGAGAAATCATACGTAAAATTCCCCTCCCCAGGTAAACCCCAGTACAGGCCGGCAAAGGATAGAACTAAAGCAAAAACCATTAATGGTATAGTTATAACGCCGGCGCGCCTGCTGGGAAAAAGCCAGTCCGCGACCCAGCCGCATTGGTACGTCTCCTTTTTCTTATCCGCTCTTACAGCTGCCGTGAAAATTACGGCAAACATATATAAATCAGTCACGACGATCGGCGCCCAGGATAAATAGTACCAATCACAATAAAGCGAAAGCCAGCCGCAAGTTAAGGCGGCCAATGACACGACTGCGAAACTACAATCTAACGCAATATTTTTACGACTGGATTCACTCATAGGCGTTTCCATTACGTAACGTTCAGGCTCAACCGCGCCGCATTATAGTGCCGGTTGGAGCACCTTGTCGGATCATAATACTCACTCTGGCCATTGCGGGTTCCAGACTACCTCCCAAAGGTGTCCATCAGGGGCCTGGAAATAACCTGAGTAACCACCCCGGAAGTATCATCTGCTGGCTTGACGATGGTGGCGCCAGCAGCATCAGCATTTAACATGACCGCATCAACCTCTGCTTTTGAAGCTACGTTGTGACCATGCCCGATTAGCACATGCCTTGCGAAGGTATCCGCACGACCTGCATCTGTGAACAAACAGGCGGAACCGACTGTTATCGAGACTCACAGAAATGAGTGACAGGCCACTGCTGCCCCACACACGCCCGCTCCCTCCGGGAGCGGGTCGGGGAGCGGGGATCGATACGCCAGCTACCTGATGTTCCATCCCCTCATCCTGCCCTGCTCCCGGCGGGGGAAGGGCCGCACAGTTCGTACAGTGATGGATGGATTTCATGTCCTGTCGCGCTCAACCGCCCAGTGCCATGTGTTCATTCATGGACTTGCTGTACTTCAATCATTGTCAGTGGAAAGCAGCGGTGACAGACAATCGGTCCATTATCCTCATTCCCGCGCAAGCGGGAATGAGGATCGGCACGGAGCTCCCCGGCTTCCGGCGCGCGCCCCCCAGGCTCGCCTGGGGGGAATGACGACAGGATAATGCCAACCCATTATGAAACACTCAATAATAGACCGCCAATGGCTGCGGATATAACGCCAAGTGTCATTTTCCCTAAACCACGCCTTTTCGAGCTCAACCGCATAAACTCATTTTTTTGCCCACGTGATCGGATTGGTCATTTTCGCATCATACGCCAAGCAAGGGACACGGAGCGTTCCAGCGAGCCAGAGGTGAACGACGTTATGTGCTTTTTATACGTTTCTCTTCCTTTTCTGAAGCCATTTATCAAGTTGATTCCCGAATGCCTGTTTGTCACTCGAACTCAGGGCCGATGGGCCTCCTGTTTGTATGCCGCTACTCCGCATCGTTTCCATGAAATCTCTGATATTGAGCCTCGCTTTGATATTCTCTTCAGTAAACAATTCCCCTCTAGGACTGAGAGCTAGACAACCCTTGCTGATTACCTCATCGGCCAACGGGATGTCACTTGTTATCACCAAGTCGCCCTTTTCGCTCCTTCTTACTATTTCGTTGTCAGCAACATCAAATCCTTTCGCCACCTGAATGCACGAAATGTACCTTGAACGCGGAATGCTCATATATTGATTCGCGACTAACGTAACCTTGGTTTCGGTACGCCCTGCTGCCCTGAAAAGAATTTCCTTTATAGCGGCTGGACAGGCGTCTGCATCCACCCAAATTTCCACGTGTCGTTTTCCTTAATCTGCATAACGGTTGAAGCCGGCCATGCGCATCAGCGCGCCGGACCGGGCTGGTTTGCTAGCTTACATTGCCTTTCAACCTATTGAACACTCCACCGGCTAAAGATGGTGGCTTCGGGTTACGGCTGAAATCGGATCGATCGGCCGGATGGCCGATCGATCCCCCCAGGGGGAGGGTTGGGGCAACCGGTTGTCAGGCGTCATTGTGCCCTTGGCGCCGGCGCGCCCGGTCAAGCGCCTCGTGAATACCGCCCGTGACGAAGTAGAATGTCGTACCGCCTTTCATCTGGATGGGCGGGCGCGCGTGATGATTCAAGATGAAAGTTGGAATGTGATAGGGAGGGTTGCCCCCCACCAGCCTTTCCAGTTCATGTCGGGCCAGGAACCGCGAAACGGTCTGAACATGTTTCTTCCAAGAATCCAGGCGCCAACATTCTTGAAGCCCCGCGCAGCGAAGTCGTCATCAATCCCCGTTGTACCACCGTCGGCGCCAAACAGGGTCCGTTGGAACGTGCGTGTCGGAACTAACCACTGGTGCAAATCTGTCCCGCCCACGCCGAGCGGATGACTGATGTCCTGATTCGGACCAGCTCCGTATCCGTCAAGCGAGATGGTAAAGCCATCAACTCGGACGCGTGTCATTTTCATGCCTTCCTATCGATTGACACCTAACGCCGCAAATCACCGGCAAATTGGAGCAACGTGAGGCTTGTGGCATACGCCACAAATGAGGTTGCGGAATTTTGTCCAAGTGAATTTTCCTTTTTATACGCGATTTCACCCCGACAAATAATATTTTTTATAAACCTTCCAGAACTCTTCTCTAGCCTGATTCAGGTTATCAAGAAAATCTTCAAAAAATCCCGGTTGACTCCAAGTTTCTGGGTATGAATAACGCTCGCCATCATCCCCATATTCATTAACCCAAAATTCTGGCTCCGATGATTCAACAATTTCGAATTGCTTTGGATCATACAAATATGGACTATTTTCATCGTTTAGAATTCTATAGAAATCAGCTTCGATTCCAATGACCTCATAGATATTCCCCACCGTCATATCAGATGATTGGTTTTCACACTTAAACAGATAACGTACTTTCATTCAGTTTTTGTTTCTTCTATTGCCCGCAATCTACCTATTGTTTCACGTAATAGAATTGCTTACTACCGCCTTCAGCGTATAACGGTTGAGTCCACCGGTGCACGAGCGAAAGGCACGAATTCTTGCGCAGGTAAGATACGTGACAGAAGTGGTCCCGGAAATCTGTACAGTCCGTTAAGTGGAATCTCTGCTCGAAATTGGCATGATATGCCCAACGGAGAGGAGAGCAAAGATGAGCAGACGACCGCGCAGGAATTATTCGCCGGCGTTCAAGGCCAAGGTAGCCCTGGAGGCCGCCAAGGGGGAATACACGCTGGCTGAGCTGGCCAAGCGTTTTGATGTGCACCCGAACCAGATTACGCAGTGGATGGTACAGCTGCTGGTGCGCATGTGTGAGGTATTTGACCGGCCAGCCCAGACTGCTCCGTCCGTGGATCTGAAGGCACTGCATGCGGAAATCGGTGAGCTGACGCTGGAGAATGATTTTTCATATGGCCATTTTTCGCAACCAAGACATACATGCACCTCGCCTGTCCGACGATCACTGTCGCCTTAGTCCGATCATGTCTTAGAAGGTGCGCTCACCAAGGCGGGCTTGCTGAGCGCAAGGCAGTTCTGCCTGGATGCCGTGCAGGAGGCGATCGACCCGTGAAAAAAATGAATCTGTATCCACCTTCCTGTGTATCGTCGGACTCATTCATTTCCCTTGTGACGTATAACGTGAAGCCAAGCCGCGCAGTTTACAGCGTTGGCTTCGGCGTCTTGTTAGCTGTTTCCTTCTCGCTGTAAGGGAACCGAGTGTGGCCGTATCTGATCGCAAGGATACCTAGCGAGATAAGCAACACCGCACCAGCAACACCTAGAATTCTCAAGGTGTCCATGCTTTTCATGTCCAGAATCATATAGCGTGCCAGTGCCACTATCGCTATATACAGAGGCATTCGAACTGGCAACTTACCAGAATCCAGGTACATTGCCACCATCGCAAGTACTTCGAGATATATAAAGAGGAGGAGCAGATCCGATAAGGCAACTGTCCTTGCTTCGAACATAGATGTAATTTCTATTCCAACCGCAATTACGGTAGAAATAGCAATAATTATCAGACCAACGTCCTCTACCCAAGTGATCGCTTTATGTCCGATTCTGCTGATCGCTTTCATAAATAGTATTTCCAGGATGTTTTACAGCTAACGTTGCAAATCAGGCGACCGAAAAGCGGAGAGCCGACGAAGGAGGAGGCGCGTAGCTTTTAGGGTCGGCTGGGTTTACCTTTTATGTATTAATTTTGCTTACCTAAAATAGGTATGACATTTTTATATCCTTCATTTGTTTTTATTAAATACGTTGGAGAGCCGATTAATACACCATTAGACTTATGGTAATGATAAAACATTAATGTAATAGAAGGCTTGTTTTTATAATCTTTGAAATACCTGTTTAATATCCGGTCTAGAACATTGTTGCTTGTAACAAAATACTTATGACCTTCATTGCCATATATCAAGCTCCCATCTTTAATTTTATCTAGCGTGACATTAAACATATTTTTTGATTTTTCAAGGCTTTCTTTGTCTACGAAGCTAGTAAATAAATCTACGTTGTTTGTTTCTCTGGCCTCGATAATTTTATTGGAGAAATCTATTAACTCCTGTTTTGCCAGATTGCCTCTAACGCGAGTAATTAGTGCAGGTATTTGTTCACTGGGCGCACCTATAAATCTTAAAGCAAGATCTATGTCACTGTCCTTTTGGTAAAGCAAATAATCATACTGACCAGAATATGCCATATGCGAAAATACAAACATTCCTAAGAGGAATAATTTTTTCATATGCCGCTTCCTTGTTGTTTTATGCATAATGGTTGAGCTCACTGGATTTTGCGAAGCGAAACGTAGCAAAATTCCGGCGCAGTGATTTGTTAGGGCTTATTGGAATTACCAGAATTTTCGTCATTCCTAATAGCCACTTGATCACGCTCAGGCAACGCATCACGAAAATCATCAAACTTTTTCCAGTCTGGAATTGGTGGTTTGTAATTGGCTTTTGGTACATATTCTGAGAGCTCAACAAGCTTCATCTTGTGAATATAACGAGGGCAGGCTGGAAATATATTTTCCGCTGTTACCCGAATAATAAAGACCGAATCAGGATATTCTTCGCGCAAAGGATCATCTGCGCTGATGGTTGCAGTGCCGTTGACTCGGAGTCGGCTCTGTTTCTCGAAATCGATGAATAGAAGCCCAACATGAGGATTCACGACGAGATTGCCCCAGGATCGGTACATTCCGTTTCCATCGTAATCGGGCAACGCAAGGGTTTTCTCATCTAATATTTTAGCGAATCCAGGCAGACCACCCTTGTACGAGCAATCAGGCCGCCCGCTGGCATCCGCGGTGGCAACAAAAACCATTGGGCACCGTTGAATAAATACTCTGTCGTCATCGGAAAAAGTTGCATGAACAATCGTTTCTTCAAGACGATCTGCAATATGTCTGGTTTCACGCTTTTCTTGTAGCTTGCGCATTCCTTCATGGTACATCGAATCATTGCTCATAATATTTTCCAGATATGATGAATATTAAGACCCTAACGTCGCAAATAACCGGACGCTAAAAGCGGAGCGCAGCGAAGCTTTTTGGCGTCCGGCTGAAATTGCCTTGTTAGATGTTTTACCTATTATGAGTAACGCTCTACCGCTGATCGAATACTCTCTGTTGCTTTACCTAAATCTTCTGGGAGCATAACGGGGTGAATATCAACCGATGCATTAAATGCTAAAAACCAGGGTTCTGCTATTGCTGGTATTTGAGAGGCATCATCCATTTGAAAAAATATATATCCACCCCTGCAACCATCAACGTCAGTAAAATACACGGATTCTGGCTCTAGTTCTCCGAGAATTGATTGAATTGTTTCACCCAAACTACCATCCTTTGCTGACTGATTTCCTGCTGCCACTGGAATTGTTACTTTCATCATAAATCTCATATTAACTTCCTCCTGATGGTCATCTATTTACATCTAACGCTAGCAATAACCGGCATTTTGTAGTGATGTTATAGGTGTGCTAGCGTAGCGTAAAGCACAACAATAACACCGCGGAAAAATGTCCGAGTTGATTGCCATTGTTAGATTTCATTTACTCTTCGTCACCGTCAAAATAGACATCAATATTTAGATCTAAGTTACGATCAACCATTAATTTCATTATATCAACCGGTAGATTTAGCTCTCGATTCCAATTGTCTAGGTGTCCGACAATGGATAGCCAGCATTCATATTTTGATGTTAACTCGGACCAGCTCTCTAGATTTTCAGTACATTGAGCAAGAAGCGTTCTTATTTTTTCTACTACATCACTATCATTAGAGTCGGATTCTAGCCACCATTTACCAAATGGTTTTGTAATTATTCTCTCTTTTTTGTTTCCGACATAATGAGGTTCGTTAGGGTTCCAGCTTTTTGTAGCTGATACCTCAAGTAGTTTTGAAACTTCATCTTTATTCAGTTTTTCTGAATAGGCGTAAAGAACTACTCTTGTTTCATCAAAATTACCACCAACCTCGCAGATATGCTCTAGCTCGCCCTGTGGTTGTTTTATTGGCACTATTTTATCGTCTTTACTCATTTCTCTCCTGAAATCTAACGTCGCAAATAACCAGCCGCAAATGAAGCGCAGCGGAATTTGCGGTCTGAGTTAATTTGCCTTGTTATACCTTATGCGACCGACATATAGCGTAATACCTAAAGCTAACAATACAACCAAGCCATTAAAAGCCACTTTTGCTGTTGAACGACCCGAAAAGCTAGGTTGAAATAAAGATCTTTCAATTGTTGCTGATAATGTCCGATCCTCAGGTAAGACCCAGCCACCGGCAGCCCCATGATATATTGAAACAAACACACCCATAACAACACAGCATATGAATGCCACAATGAAATATGTTTTCGCCAAGCCGAACAACCAACCACTTCTTACAACAACCACTGAGACTACAACAAAAATTGATATGTAAATCGGATTGAGCAGTATATGTAACCTTTCAATGCCTGGTTGATACGTGTCACGAAGAGATGCTGTTGCCGAAGTGAAATACAGCATTCCAACAAATGCTGCGATAAGCAAAAATAGTAAGCCGCATTTCAAAATCGCTGCTTTCTGCATGATTTCTATTTGGTATAACGCTGGAGCTGAGGCGCGCGACTCTTTGCACGTCGGCTGCATGCCGTTGTTAGGCATGTTTTACCCAGTGAGGCGTTAAGGACATAATCTTCGGTTCGTGATCCAGAAATTCGCGGCTTTCAATGAGATAGGTTTGATAATTTGGATGCGATAGAAAGTCCCTTGCTGCTTGCTCAGATTCATAGTGCTGGAAAGCACATATTGAATTGGGATTGTCGTTATCAAAGGTATAGAAGTAGGCGAGATGTCCCAGATTTTCCTGGATTGCTGGGGCCATGTGCTTCAGCCAGATTTCTTTAACCATTTCGCGCTTTCCTGGTTTCGTCTGATGAATGATAAAAAGTGCCGTTGTGTTCACAGTCTGGGTCTCCCTCGTTAATTGACTGGTCCTCTCTGCGACGGGGTGCTTAAAAGCTGCCTAACGCCAAGGTAAGCGGCGTTCAGTACAGAGCGACTGATCGGGCAAGAATGGCGAAGCCATGCCCGAGCATGGCGCGGTGTACTGGACGTCCGAGTGAGCCGCAGGCGAACGGCTTGACCGCCTTGTTATGCATTCACCGCCACCCAACCTGTTTCGCCCATAGATTCGCCCCCTCTTTGTACGCCTCGAAGCTTTCTGGAGGCTTTCCTCCCTCAGCGGCAACAGCTCTCCGATGCTCTTTAAGTGCTTCCGCCAGTGGCTCTAGATTCACAGATGCGCGCCGAGCATCGACATTTTCAGGATCTTCGACTTCGCAGTTGAGCTCGCCGGACGCATCCCAATCCAATACTGTACCGTATACCTGCGCTCGACCCTCGTTGAAGCAGATTCGATCAGTTAGCATCGCCACTTGTTTTTTTGGCACATCGCCGACCTTTGCCGCTTCTTCCATGGCTCGCAGAAACCCCCTTTGTAGCTCCGGCGTGCAAATGGAATGCTGCGCAATTACCCACGCCAACCGACAACCATCGATTCCCACTTCCGGGATGCCAGGCCAACCATAACTCTCCACGATGCTCGCCAAATCAACAGCATTTTCTGTATGGACCCGCTGCATTTCTTCGTCGTATCTGCCGAAGAGTCGATTTTCCTTCAGCAGCCTTTCGCGTGTTTCAGAATCACGCTGCTCAAGGATTCTCAATTTTTCAAACAGCGCTTCATTCATGGCCGTGGCTTTTCATGCATAACGAATGATATGGACTCCCCCTGCTTCAGTCGCCGTAAATGTGCGACAGTCTCGTTGTGCAAACCATTGAGCAAAAACAAGAGGAGTCCAAATTATGAATATTACTACCGTCGGCATAGACCTG
>Ga0210124_1000502_pt1 | contig 19599 bp, 18 predicted proteins | sample Muzzi_PWC_D2_FD_185554 | JGI IMG/M metagenome (GOLD analysis project Ga0210124, IMG submission 185554) | Wetland microbial communities from San Francisco Bay, California, USA, that impact long-term carbon sequestration - Muzzi_PWC_D2 (SPAdes) | ecosystem: Environmental > Aquatic > Marine >... | reverse complement strand
CGCCGATAGATCGATTCCCTTGATATCATCCAGCAGACTCATCGTGCGTACCGTAAGGTTAAGTCGGCCACATCGACCGTTAGAAAAAGGTTGCTTTGCAGCACCGGCATTTCACCGGCAAATATCATCGCCGGCAGGGCAAAAGAGCCGGCCCTAAACGGCAGCCGGTCGCCGCTGGTAATTGTCTGTCCGCCCAGATAAACCGCTTCGGTGCCGGGGTCATTGTCGTAGACCGCCACCCGAATCAGGGGATCGGTGTCGGTTACCCAAAAAAAGCGGCCGACATTGGCCCTTAAACCGATTCCGATGGGCATTGGAAACGGTTCCTGATCCGGGAAGCTGAACCAGTGAACGCCCAGCCGGTGCTCACCCTGCAGCTTGATTACCACAGGATCCAGCAGCGGCGCTCCCGGCACTCCATCACCAGTTCACAATCTTCAGGGGCGCGACCGACAACCCCGATCCGGGCTATTCGTTTGTCACTGAGCGCGGCCGGGGGCAGGCATTTCAGCTTGCGGGTGGTTGTGACAACCTGCCCGCCGATGTCACCGTTTTGCTGCGGCACCGCCGCCGAAAGCCCGGGCAATATTTTGATCCCGTCATAGACCAGCATGACGTCTGCCGTCACCTCGGCCGGCGTCTCAACCGCCAACGGCGATTCCGTTGCAATCGCTAAAGCCACATCATCACCGGCAAGGGTTGTGGTATGTACACCCGGCGCGGTCCGCACCAGGAAGCCCAGCGGATCGGCAATTGCCACCTGCGCCATGGCATTCTGGCCGGCGTCCGATGCCTTGGCAGTGATGGTCAGGGTTGCGGCAATCTGTTCCCGGGCATCCAGCTTTTGCTGAAACTGGTTGATCAGCTGCTGTATCAGCGGCACGGTGACATCCGGTGCCTGTAGCGGCAGGTCGCCTGGAAATTCAAACACCGTACTGCCGTCGTCCAATCTGATTTTCATATCCGTGGGCAGCGTCAGATACGTGCCGCTGACGGCGCTGACTTTAACCGGCTGGCCGGCGGCTTCGTCCGGAAAATTCTGCCGCACCAGTTGAATTCGAATGGTTTCAGCCGGCAGCGGGGCACTAAAGCTCACGGTATCGTTGCTGAATGAAGCACCGCTATAGGATTGCGGAAAGACACCGCGTGCTGAAACGGCAGGTATCGCAAATAAGGGCGTAAAAGCGCCGTTCGGATCAGTTACCGATACCAATACTTTTAAACTGAGGCTGTTAACATCATTGCTGTTGTGCAGGGCTTTAAAACCAGCGGCCGCATCCAGCGGATTGACGCCCTCAAATCCGTCCAACTTCAAAGTCCGAATGGCTTTTCCCGCTCCGACCTTGACATCGATCTGCTGGGCGGTGCTCGCCATGGTAAACGGTTCAAGACTTTCAACGGATGCCGCACCGGCCCGGATCGATGCCGCCTCTATTTCCACCGATGTGGCACCGCTGACAGCGGGCCAGTTGAAAGTGCGGGTATAGCCATCGCCGCCGATATCGACGGTTTCGCCAAAAACAGTGCCCACCCAGACCCGCCGGATATCGTGGGACAGTTCGGCCGCAGCCTGTTTAAAAGCCGTCGGTTGGCGGGCTTGATGCTTAGATTTGACGTTGAGCTGTATCGCCATTAGCGAACCTCAATCAGAAATTGTTTGACAACCTTGCCGAGACCATCTTCGCCATCATCAAATCCGACCCGCAACAGGTCCCTTGTTGCGGCACCCGGAGGGGTATAAACGGCAGTTGCCACGCCATCGGTAATCGTCAGGTGTCTGGCATTGGCCGCTCCGGCGGTCCCGCCGGCCAGGCTCCCTGCACCCGGCTGGCCGTCGGCCTGCTGCAGATCGACCGTGATTCGATCGAAGGTCAACGGCGTGTTGTCGCCGCCCATGCGATGGGATGCGGGCGCGCCGATCATCAAAAATAAGGTGGTTGCCGCCCCGCCCGCATTGAGGTGCGGTGCCGCCGGCTCGAGTCTGACGTCCATCGTCAGGCCGCGCACCCGAATTTCATCGATGTCGATACCGGTTTCGCCGCTGATGCCGATCGGCCAGAAAATACCTTCCGCAACAATGCTTAGCCCGGCCGGCCGATCCTGTTCAGGGGCATTTGAGACGGTGGCCACGCCTTCATCAACACGGAGGCTGTGAATTTGAAACCCCTGATCACCGGCCTCCACCAGCGCAGTGCCGGTTTGAAACGCTTCGCTGTCCAGCAGATAATTGATTTGCTCGATGCCCTGCAGTTGCTGCACCCGATCGGCAGATTGCGCCGGCAGGACGCTGATGTTGACAAACACTTTTAAGGAAAGAACATTAATCCGTTCGCTGACCCCCGGCACCCGGACGCTGCGATTCGCGCCAAGATCCTTCGGTAATCCCCGGGTTTTGTAAACCCCGACAAAAACCCGGGGCTGGGTTCCATGGGCGCTGTCATTATCACCGGCCACGGCTACGGTGCCGCCAAACGGCGCCGGCAGCTGCGACCCCAAGACGGTGGCAAGATGTGATTCGAAGTCCGATACCATTTTCGTTGTTCCAAAATTGCGTGCTTGGTCCGCAGAGCGGATTCAAAAATAAGTTTCTTTGTCGCTAACATGTCGCCGGAGTAATGGAGTGTTGGAGTACGGCACTTCAACGCTTCCCAGGAAGATAATTCAAGACCAGGCCTTCCGGGCAAGGTGCCGTTAGCCGGTGCCTGAGAGCTTGCGCGCCTGACCGACCACATCAAGTTCGATAACCTGACTGAGCGACATGCGCGTTATACTTGCGACCTCTTCCGGCGCCAGTTTCGCAAGCTGGTCGTAGCTGCTGATATTGGCCGCTTTCAGGCGACTATCATAGGTTTCACCGACGCCTGACAGCGCCGTAAAATCATCAACCGCAGCAGTCGACGCAATCGTTCGATTGGTGCCACTGGCAGACACCGCAACTTTCTGATCGATGATTCCATCCAGCTCTTTGAGCAGGCTGGCCCGACTGGCTTCGCTAAGCGGTATGCCTTTGGCGAGCTGTTCAGCCACGACCTGATTGGCCTGGGTTCGGATCGTTCCGGCCAGCCCGTCGAGGCCCTGCTGCAATTTCGTATCAAACTCTTTGGCAAGCCCTGCCAGGGATTGGTTATACGCCGTCAACTGCTTGCTTTCTGAAGCGCTGATCAACTGGCCGAATTCCTGGGTCAGTTCGGTTTTCAAGGCCTGCTCACTTTGCAGCAAATCGGTGCGCAGGCTCGCTGTTTTGGCATCGATCTCGCTGGACAGGCTTTGCTGAAATTCTGCCATCTGACTTTCCAGCTGGATCTTTAAGTTTTGCTGGATCGATTCCTGCAGGCCCGGCACTTCATCAGCAACCGTTTGCATAATTTTTGCGTCCAACCCTTCCAGGCTGCGGTTAAGATTACTGTTCATCTCATTTTGAAAGTCGCTTATCGAACTGCTGAACCGTTGATCCACCGCCAGTCCGATCTTTCGATCCAGATCGCCGGCCAGACTGCCTTCAATACCGTCCAGCCGCTGATCCAGGGCGTCTTTTAGCTCATCTTCGGTGACCAGGGTGTTGAGTGCCTCGGCAATCTTTTGTTCAATGATGATACCGGTTAGCGGTTCGCCGTTGGCGTCTTTGAGCTGTTCGCGAAATGCAGCGAGATCATCGATTCGATTACGCATATTAACGACATCCACGATGCTGCCGTCATCGTCGCGCAACTGGTTCGCAATGGTTTGAACGGTGGCGATCTCTTTGCTGATACCCTCCAGGGTCAACTTGAACTGGCCGATCTCTTCCCGCGCATCACCGAGCCCCTCGACCTTGCGATCCAGGTTGTGAACCGAGTTTTCGCGAGCCAGTTCGTTGGTTGTCATGCGATCCAATTCCGCCCGCACGGCGATGACATCCGTTTTACGGCCGGCGACTTCACTGTTTACCTGTTTAATTTTTCTTTCAAGTTCATTGAGTCTGCCTTCCTGAATGGGATCTTTTAACGAGCCGCCGCTGATCAGGGTTCTAAGTTGTTTATCAAGCCAGCCGATGGACACCTCATCGATATGCGTATGTGCCGGAATCCCGGCCGTGGCGGATTTTTCCAATACCGCCCGGGCCAATTCAATAATGGCGGTGACAACCGCGTTCCAGTTTTCAGCTTTAATCAGCTCGCCGCGCGCGGCTTGCGCCAGCGGTGTCAGCCGGGTTAAAACCCCATCCAGTCTTTGCAGCTCGGCACTGGTAGCCATTTTATTTACCTCCCGAATTTAGGGGTCAGCTTAACTGCATTGGTTTTGCGATAGATATTCAACTCAGACTCGGCCGTTGTTTGCACGCCGGAAGTATGATATTGGGTCGCAAAATTAACTACTTCCTTGACCTGATTGTTATTGATGAATTCGTCCGGATCATCCTGGTTGGTCGCAATGGTGTTCACCTGTGACAGCACCAATCCGCCCATATTCGCCAGCTTGCTGGTCCAGACCGCAGCCGGCAGCTGGAGATTGCCCGCCAGCTCATCGACGCGCTCGAGCACCGCAGTCCGTTCGGCTTCGGGGACTTTGCCCAGATTATAGACATCCTCAATCTTACGCCGCATATTCAGCGTTTCTATTTCGCGCTGCAATTGCAGCAGGTTTTGTCCATAGGACTCGGCAAAATTCAGCAGATTGGACTGCACCTCGGCAATTTTTTCGGCGATTTCCGGATGATCATGCCCTTTGGGGGAGACCAGGTGGGTCAACTCCAATACGGCCGCTGCCAGTTCGCTGACGGCGCCCACCAGGGTGTTCCAGTCGGCACTGCGAATCACTTCACCGGACACCTTGCTGCCGATCGGCGCCAGTGAATCGGCAGCGGCGCTGACACTCTGCTGCACCGGACCGATGTCGCTGTCCGGAATATCGCGAATCGGCGTATCCGAAAAAATATCCTCCGGCACCGGTACGGTGATCACCGTCGGCCTGGGCTGCGGAAACAGCCTGACCCGCTTGGTCCAGATCGGATTGATCAGGTTGGGATGCTGCACCTTGACCTGATAAAAGCCGGCATTGAGATTTTTCAGATTGAGCGATCCGTCAAGAAATGGCTTTCTTTTAATCTCCTTGCCGGTGACTTCCTCAACCAATGTAACTTCGGCATCCCGATTGGCCGGAGTGAAACCTTTAAGTTGAAAATTGAAATCTGGCATTTGCAAATCTCCTTTGCGCCCCCTCGGTGAAATTAAAAAATTATCCAGCTTCGGTCTATCATGTTTAAAACCACTGCAGATCGCCGTAGGGAAAAGACACTTCCCAGAACATCGTCAGTTCATGATCGTCCCCCTTGACGACGGGATCGATCACGATCCGGTTATATAAAAAACGCCCGCTTTCCGAAACCGACAGTAAGCCGGCTTCCCGTATGGTGCCCACCGCCGCTGAGTCCGGCAGAGTCGCTCTTAAGCTCACCTTGATCACCCGTTTGACTTCGTCGGGCACGATGTTGAATGAATCAGGGGCGATCGCCACTTCAACATCACCTTGCAGGGCGGCGATATCGCCCACGGCCTCATTGCTTAAGGCGTCAATCGCATAATTTTCGACATCGAGCTCATCACTGGTGCCGACACCCATGTGCGTGATGCCGCTGCCGGTGCCGGCAAACAGCCGCGCCAATATTTCACCACCGGAACGCATCACCGCGTTTCCGCCGGAGCGCCGGGCAATCAGGCGCAGGTCCTTGTCTTTTATGGTAAGTTCTAAATACCCTTTCATTGATAACTCGGCTCCTATCTGAATGGTTTTAACCAATCTGACATTTCTTCAAACGATTTAGGAAATTAACGGAATACCGACCCCTCATGATCCGTAACATCAAAAACACCGCCGGCATCCGGCAGCCGGTCTATTCCGGTCGATCCTGCTTCCTTAAATGTCTTCGGGAAGACATCGCATAAGGCATCCCGGCTTGGCTGCACATCGGAAAACGCCAGGAGCCTGGTTGTGGCTGCAACACCGGCCGCCTTGATTTTCTGGATGCCGAGATTCAGGGAAAACTGCAGGCGATCCCGGTTTTCCAGCGCGCTCTCGGTGCGGCCGGCCGCATTGATCAAGACACCGCCCGGCACTGTAATTTCGATGCTGGCCGGCTGGGATTCCTGCCAGGAGGCCCACAATATCATCAACGGATCCTGGTAGAATAACGACTGGTCCAGCCGGGTTTCATCCCAGCGGCCCTGCTGCATGGATAAATCAGCCAGCCCAAGCAATGCCCGATCGAGACCTGGCTTGTTGTAGTGGGCAACCGGCAGAAACCAGATATTATTATCGCCGGGCTGCAGGTTTAAGGCCCGGGCCGGCCGCTGCGCATCCGCTGCTGTCCATGACACACCGGGTTGCAGATTGTCGATCGAATAAAGCCGGTCGCTGACATCGATTTTATCGGTATAGGCTCTGACGGTGTTGTCTTCCAGGGTCTGTAGCCACAGGCGGTCGCCCGTTGCAATGACACCGGTATAGATCAGCGCCTGCCCGGTGGTGGTGTTGGCGATCACCGGCATATATTCCTTGCCGCCGGCAAGTCCCATGATAAAAAAATCACCGGCGGATGCATCCAGACCGCGATTGCTGACGATTTGCTGATGCAGCGGCTCAATGGCGGCGGCGCCCGGCAGCTGTTCAAATTTTCGCCGCCGCGGATTTTCCACCAGCGCCGGACGTGTCTGAGACGGCACTTCAGACCAGTTGCCCAGTGCGATCACTGCGTTGATACGGACTGCCGCCTGGTAACGGTCCGTGTATTCATCAACGAAGTTCTGCAGCGGCTGGCGGGTTGCGGTGCCGTTTTTGAGCCAGGCATTGCGCAGGGAATGCACCCAGGCGCGAAACTCTCTTAACCCCTGCCAGGTCTCCGGTTGCAAATCCAGCAAGGCCGCAATTTTGGATACATCTTCAAATTCATAGGCCGTATCGAACCAGTGCGAACGCTGAATTTCAAGGGCCTGTTCGTCAAATACCGCCAGGTTCAGCGCCGGCAGCGCCAGCACCATCCGCAGCAGTTCTCCATCCTTGTAGAGATGCGGCAGGCGTTCGGTCATCTGATCGAGATGCGACATAACTAGATGCCCCCTTCTCTGAGTTCAAAGCTGAGATCCCCCTTGCTGATGCGGTCGTCAGCTTCGGGCTTAAAGCTTCCCAGGCCATCGGTCAGCTGCAAAAATGTCTCTTCGACCTCCACGGTCACAATCAGATCTGCGCGCACCAGAGCATAGCGCGAGTCGTCCCTTAGGACTGCCGCCAGCTCATCGACCGTAATCACATTGCCGACCGATCGGGTGCTGATAAAGCTGTCGAAAGCCAGCTGCAAGGCATCCCGGGCTTCCTGCTCGGTAACGCCGGCCACCGGGATGTAGGGAACAATCGCATCCACTGTAACCGACCTGGCCAGCGGTGCCGGCAACGCTTCCGACTCAATCAATGGAAAGTCAAACGGCGTAATCGTATCAATAACCTGGTTGGCTGATAAACTCAGCTCCGCCACTGCCGGTTGATCACCGGGCAGCAATGAGATCACGCAATCCACAATGCGATTGTCGGCCAGCACGAGGGAAGACATCTGGGCGCGGCGCGCTTTGGCGCCCGGCGCCAGTTTATCCAGATAACCGCGAATCGCCGATTCGACACCCTGCTTTAGGGCGCCCACTTCGGATTCGGCAACCCCGGTGCCCGCCAGTGTCAGTTGCACACTCACACGAACCTCGATTCTTTCCGCCTCGCCGGTAATAACCCGTATTCCGGCCGGCTTGAATTTAACGATCCGTTTCTGAACTTCGGCCCGCACCGCCGGCGTATCTTCACCATAGGCAATATCCACCCTGACCTCACCGGCAAGGCCGTTGGGAAATTCGGTCAGGGTGACGGTGTTGACGCCGGGAATCGACATGAGACCGTATTTAAGCGCGTTTAATGTGCCGTAGGAAACCCCATGCAGGGCGCCTTTGGCACGTGTCCGCAATTCTTCGTCGGTTTCCGGTGCCGACAAATTGCGGGCGGGTTTGGGATTGGTCACCGACCCGATTCCCGCCACCAGGGTTTCGAGACGGTTCAAGGCGTCGGCAGCAACTTCGGGCGTGCCGGGACTCTGAGCCCCGGCTAAAACTTCGCGGGTACTCTCACTGGATTCCAGTATCAGTTCGGCAAGGGTTTTATAGCGATGGCCGTCGGCATCGGTCACCACGGTCCCGGTCGGCACGGTAATTTTTCCGGGTGTATCGGGGTTGCGGGTGAATCTGACCGTCGCGACTGCATGTCCGGCCGGAAATCTACGCAGGCCGATTAATGCGACGACTTTATCCAGGCTGCGGGCGGTGGCTGTCTCGAGAAACGCCGAACGATAGACATGTTCCAGTTGCAGCTCGGTCATGGCCAGCTCGCGTGAAAAAGTTTCCATCATCGTTCGCACCACCGAGCCGACATTCAGATCGGTGACCGGCACCGGTTCGGTGTTTAACGGATAATAGTTAATCGTCAATAACGATCCGACAAGCGGCTTCCGGCCACCCTCTCGGAACCTGAGGCTGTCGGGTTCGCCGCCCTCGCCGTTGGAAGAAACCAGAACATAGTCCACGGGTGTATAGCGAATCGTTTCTTCGGTATTGTCGATATTGACGCGCCGCTCTTCTACAAAGGAAATGCGGCGGACCGGCCGCTGAAACAATCTGATCGGCTCGACCTCACCCTCGGCATCCAGCGCCACTTCAGCTGTTTCACGAACAGTACCACCGGTGAGTGCGGTCAGAAGGTCCCTGACGATTTCTTCATATGTCCGGGCGGTAAAACTCATAAGCCCACCTCTAATCCAAGTGTAAGGTCATCACCGCCGTCCTTCGGTTTGACCGCCAGATCAAAATAAAAGGAGGACGCCGTTTCCCGATCTCTGTCAAATGCGAAGGCCACCGCCTTATCCTCTACCCGCGGTTCCTGGGCGACCGCCTCCAGGACAAACAATCGGCACAGATTGCGATTGGTGTCATTCTTCCGGCGGCCGATCAGTTCGTGCAGGCGGCTGCCGTAATTCGCATGCCCCAGGTCCCTTAAAGAGCCTCTTGGCGTCAACAATCGCAGGGTCAAGGCCTGGGCCAGATTCTCACGATCGTCGAACACGGCGATATCGGTTAATTCAGCGACGCCACTGCTGGTCCTGGCCAGTCGATCGGTGCGCACCAGGTCAAGGGCCGAGGTGTCATGGGCACTGAAATGCGATAATATCCTTAAATCTTTGCCAAGCATGGAATTCATCAGCCCCTCTATCCGATCATGACATTGGGAACGCCGGTGATAATCTGCCCCACGGGCGCATCTACCGGATCGTTGCAGGTTTTTACCGTATCCGTCAGGCGGGCGGCCATTTTACCGTCAATTTTCACGGTCATACTGCCGAGCATTACAGTGCCCTGATTGGCCGGCGGTTTTTGAAATGAAACCCCCGGCGGCGTCGGAATATGTGCGGGTTGGTTATTGGCGACCGAATCCACGGTGGCCGCCGGCTGTCCGGCGATCTTAACCGTTGTTGAAAGCGCGGATTGGAAAGGCCCGACGAACGGGTGCGGCAGCGGTGTCGGCACCGGGCCGCCCGGCGAGGGCACCATCACGATATGGGTGTCGATTGCCTGGACAATAGAATTCTTATTTGCAGCCGGATTTCCCATAATGAATGTCCAATGTCGAATGTCGAATGTCGAATGTCGAATTAATGTATTCTGTCAATTTTTTAATAAAGACAGAGCGCAGCGATTCCAGAATTCGCCAATCGACATTCGAAATTCATCATTCCTTTAAACGGTATTCTGCGGTTCTTTTTTTGTTTGCGGTAACGGCTAGTTAATATCCACCTTCGCACCCTTTATGGTTACTTTGGCCTGGCCTTTTATTTCCACTTCATTGCCTTCTATCACCAGCTTGGTTTGCGATGATATTTTGACATCCCCGTCCTGTTTCATCACGATCGTGGAACCGCCGGCCGCAATTTCTGCCCGCCCGCCGCTCTTGCCGGTGATTTCCAGTTTCATTGCACCGATTGTGATGGTGGCCGTGTCCGGCAGCAGGTCAAGCGTCAGCTCATCGCCAAGCTTCAATTGGATACTGGCTTCGGCACTGCGGGACATGACCAGATTCGTGGCCGGGTTATCATCACCGGCCGGAAAATTGATCACCAGATCATCTTCCGAGTGGGCCGGCGGATTCTTGTCAGGACGGTAAAGCCGGCCGACGACGACCGGGGCTTGATAGTCGCCTTCCATAAAGGCCACCACCACCAGATCACCGGGCTCGGGCATGGCCGCCAGCCCCAGGACACCGACGGCAATCGGCACTTTCGAGAATACGATGCCGGTATCGCGCATTTTCACACTGACGGCATGATCGTTGGCGGCCCCACTGCTCAGATGGGTATCCACCACCACGGCAACACCGGCCGTCGCCCGGGCTTCAGCTTCATGACGCGCAATGCGCGATATGCTGTCGAACAAGGCTGAACTCATAATAATCCTCCCGCAGCGCTTAACAGTGACCCCAGCAAGGAACTGCCGGCTCCGGCCGCTTCACGCGCCTGCATAACCGTACGCGAAAAAGAGCGCTGCGCGACTTCATGCACCAGATGCGTCACCACCCAGTTGGAACCGACATCACCGGACGGGATATCCTGAATCTCCAGCGTCATACCGGGCTCAAAATCCGGTCGTAACAGCGCCACCAGACGCGCATCGCCCATCCGTTGATTGCGCTTGCGCGACACGCCGGATTGGGCCGTTTGCACGGCGGCCGGCGTTCGCAGCACCAGGTGCGGCTGCCAAACAACATCCTGCCCCGGCTCGGGGATCGACTCCGGCAGCGGCCTGCTATCCTGTCTGAGCGCCTCCGGGGCATCGACCGAACCGGAAGGACCGTTGCCCACCGGCGCCACCGACGGCAGGGAACGGTTTTTGATAAAGCTGAAATCAATCAGATCACGCCCGTATTTGATGGCGGCATCCGCCGGCCCATCGGACCAGTTTTTAATCTGCAATGCACCCTTGCCGTCGATCAGGGCAAAACCATCGCTCAACTTCGCAAGGTAGGCGATATGCTCCGCTGCCGTTCTTTTTTGATGGGCCGCGTACAGCGGGAGGCTCAAATCGATGGCGTCATCACCGATTGCGATATTCAGATCTGAGGCCAGGGTCCGGGCGACGTTGGCCGCGTTTTGCTTCTCAAAGGTTGCTGCCGGCCGATAGCGTCCGAGTTCATGCCCGCCATCGGTTAAATTCACTACGGTGTGGTAAGGACCGCGTTCGATGGACTGCACCATTCCGGTCATTACCGCAACGGCTCCATCGCCGGCATTCAGGGTGACCTCGGCATGGTCATCGGGCGCCGACTCGATGGCAACTTTCGCCGGAAACAGAATGCGGGCCCGGTTGGCCGCCGGCAGCATATGGCGGAAAACCTGGATGGCAGCCACATGGCTGTCGTATTTTAAATTTCCCAGTATGACTGATATTTCAGGCGTTGGCAGCATGGTTCTTCATATCGGCAACTCTTTTAATAGTAATTACCTAATTCAATTATCGTGCCGTCATTACAAGACTCCCGACCATCAGGAGAAATCCGACAACAGGCCATCAAAGGCGTCATTGAGCTGGGTGCCCAGGCTGCCGACATTGTTCGCCAGCGAATCCATCGGCTCCAGCAGTCCTCCGGCGCTCAAAGCATCCAGATTGGTCAGCGCACCCAGTTGATCGATCAGCTGGGTCGCCTGATCGATGGCATCCGCGATTTGACCGGCCTGGTCCATCAAATCGCCGAGGATATCCGTATCAAACCCCAGATCCCCCAGGCCGAAATCATCCAATCCGCCAAATCCGCTTAATTCGGCCGGCGGCGGCAAGGGCGGACTTTCCATTATTGTCAGCAGATATTCATAAAAGCCCGGCCGGCCGGCGTCTTCCACCACTTTAAAGGCATTGATTACGACCTGCTGGATATCGAGGGCATCGCTGATAGAGGCGGCAAACGTTAATTCCTGGCCCTCGGCAGCCGCTGACTGAATACTCGCCAGATCATCGGTTGCGGTTTCGCCGAACAGAACGCCCCGGATGCGAATTCGATGCGATCCCCGTTCGGTCCGATTCATTACCTGGCCGGCCAAGCCCGGTATCCGCACCGGGATAAAACCGCCGTCCAGCTCCTGCTCGATTCGCTGCACGTACTGCAGGGAAATATCGCCGAGCATGGGAATGGGTCTGGTTGTATCGTTTTGCGGCATTTACTCGATACCTCTCAAATCTGCTTCACGGTTCAGGCTGTCCGCCAGTTCTTCAGCCACGGATGCTTGCCGTGATCCAAAAAAAGCGGCAATATCATGATCCAACGCGTCTGCCGGCGGACCGTCTGCGCGATGGTGGCTGAGCCCGGGCCTATCATGGGCAGCCGAACCGGCAGTCCGTTTCGCGATTCGATTTCGGCCCGGCAGGGTTTGCCCGGCAGCCGCCGGATCGTCGACAATATCCGGCAGCGTCAGACCTTCCGGCCGGGCGCCGGTTGACGTTGAACCAAATCCGGCTCCGAATTTATCGGTTGGATCTAAATGCCGCTGCAGCGTCAGTTCCGGTTCACGGTTTTCACCACCAGCAGCGACCGGGCTGCCGTTGCGGCCGGGGTCAATCTCTGCGGCGGGCTTCTGATTTGTCCGTCCCCGACGCGGGCGCAATCGATCTGATCGAACTAAGCGGCCTGCTTTGCGCATTATTCTGTAAATGGCTCTTTAGCTTCTTCAGGACAAACCCGTCATCCGGTGAATTTCTGACGTTTGTTTGGTCTGACGTTTCGCCTTTCTTCCACGTGGCGCTGCCGGTTGAAGATGATTCGCCGGTTTGATTGATCGCCGCCGGGCTTGTTTCGCAGCGCGATTTCTTATCAAGGGGCTCATCTGAAGATGAAGCTTCACGTGCCCGGTCGAACGTGAAGGGTTGATCCCTGCCCGTCTGGATGCTCTGCGGATTGATCCGGTCCTGGAGCGCCGGGGCATCGGCTAACGCCTTTTTAGGCGGAGACTGCAGGCCATGGGCTGAATCCGGAGGACTTTGAGCCTTAAGCGAAATGCTGCCGGCATCCTGATTTTGGCCGGCATGGCTCAGATCCCCGCTTTGCCCGTCATCCATTCGGCCAATCAGGGATGCGGCCAGGTCATTTGAAACCGCACCGACTTCATCCTGACCGGCATCGAGCATTAAGACCCGTGTCCACTCGGGCGAAGACGCCGGAGCTAGCGCAGATGCCATATGATCAATTTGAGCGGCGTCAGCAGAAAAAATTTCATTGGGATGCCAGCCGGTATGTCTGGCGACCAGGGATATTGCCTGATAGATGGGTGGAGCTTTCAGGCCGCCGCCGGCCAGATGCAGCGCGACCGCTCCATACAGCGAGTAATCGCCGACCCCGGGTTTAACGGTAGCCTCATGCAGAATGGATGCGGTCAATGCGGCCGGCGCATTGTTGGCCGTCAGCGCGTATTGAATCAGCCGCAGCCGCTCCAATACCGATAACGGTCTCAGAATAGGACCATCCGGATAATTCAAATGCAGGTAACCCTGATCATCAGTTAGCTTCACGGAAACCGATGTTTGCCCGATAAAAATCTGGCCGGATTCAAAATCAATAGAAATCATGGTGCCAATATACCGATAGAATATAAAGCTATCCGCTAGGCGTCGGATATTAGAGGGTGTCTCTTAACTCGATGCTGCCGGAAGTATTATCCCAATTCTTCCCGCACGCGAGTTGCAGTGAAGCGGTATAAGGCTTCACCGACACCGCCGACACCAATCGTAAATGATTTGTCCAGCAAATAGCACTCATCAAACGTAACGGTCATGGTGGTCTCGCCGTGCTGCAATTGCGCCGTCACCTGAAATTGATTGTCTCCCAGCTTGCCATCCAGGGCCGAGTTGGTGGACGCCACCCGGATCTGCCCTTCGACGACCTGAGACCCGGAAACGATTCCTATTCTTTCCGCACCGCCCAGGGCATAAACATTTTCACGGGATTGCTCGTTGCGGTATTCAACCGCACGTACCCCTTCAATGCGCTCGCCATCAACCATGACCGAACTTTCGTTAGCTGCAAATAGTGTTGCCAATTTCAAACCTCCTGCGATTCAGCTGGATTCTCCGGTAAGGGCTCGCAAACACCCCGTGGTAGAATTCAGCAGGTTAATTCTTCACGCGTATCGTTGCATAGATGTAGTCAATTGCGCGCACCGGACGCACGGCAATATCGATTCGAACGATGCCCTGTGCAAAATCAGTCTGGGTCGAGTACACATCGACGACAAAGGCCGGATCCGATCCGTCCGTCGATGGCACCAGCGCCCCGGCCCGTTCCATGCGGGTAAAGGTCGCAACGATCTGTTGTTTCAGCGCAATGCGGGCATCCTGGGAATTTAATTGGCCGATGAAATTTTCAGAAATCGCCTTGGTCTCCCGGATTGCCTGATCGGCCACGCGCGTAACGGATATCTGGTCACCGCTCGTGTCAAGCCCGCGCAAAACGATCACACCACGTCCCGCTCGGTCCTGGACCACCAGGGCGTTGGTGGTTTTACCCAGCAGGCGGTTGAGCTGGCTTTCGCGGTATGACGACGGCTCAATCCCATGCAGCGGCACCGGCTTGAAGGTCGGCGACTCCTGCTGGTTCATCCGACCGATCATCCCTGCCACCGCGCCTTCGGCGCCCGGCGGGGCCACCAACACAAAACGACGATTGCGCACCGTCGACGCATGATCCTTAATCAGCTCAAGATCATCAGTTTCGTTTGCAGTAACCGAACCGAAGGCAATCCGCGGTGCACCGTCATCGGCCAGTGCGACGGCATGTGCGACCAGCGCCTGGTGGATTTGATGGACCTCACCGTCCGACCGCGCGGGTTCGATAGCCGCAACCAGCAGATCAATGCGTTTATCTTCGGCCAATAGATCTATTGCGGTTTGATAATCACTTACCGCCGGTGATGTACCCTGGTTGCTGAAAACGACCGGTCCATTCGTTGCCACCGGCAGCCTTTCGCCACTGGGTAAAGAACTTACCGCCCGAACCCTGATTAAGGTGCTTTGCGTCGCCAGCACATAAGGCAAATAATTTGCGCTGTCGGGATTGGTCGTTAAACCGGTGAATGCCTCCTGCAATGCTCCGCCGTCGAGAATACTCAGCGCAAAAGTACTGCCGGATTGGTGGGCAATCGTCACGACCATACCGTCAACATCCGCACCATCGGCCGGCAGAATTTCCAGCATGGTATTGGGACTGCCGTCTTCAAGCACCGGCATGGCAACGGCCGGAGTTGCAAAGGTGTAATTACCGGCTGCGGGACGATCCCCATCAAAGTTGGGGTCGATGGCAACGACAATTCTTGAACGACTGTTGATGACATCGAAAAGATCATCTACCGCACCGGGCGTTACCCGCAAATCCGCATGGGTTTCAGTGACTTTGCCCTGGACTATAAGATCAAGCGACACTCTGACAGCCGTGCCGTTTGCATCCAGAATGGACTTCACATTTACGGCTAACCCGCCGGCCCCCCAGTTGCGGTTAAAGCGGCTGCGCAAACGAACCGCGGGGTTTGAATTTTGATTGAGTAAATCATGACTGGCTGCCGTACCGCCCGCGACCGCCGACACCACGGCTTCAGCCGCACCGTTGTGCAAGGCGTGAACGCCCTGTTTCAATGAAAAGAGCGTGCCCGGCCCCAAAATGTCGCTGAGCTCCGAGACCTTGGATACACCGATCAACCGGGCGGTGGATGGCGGCCGGTCAACTACACCAACCACGCCTATTATACCTGAAGGTGCAGGAAGGGGTGGTAAGACATCAAAAATAGTTTCGACCCGTACACCCGGGACAACAAGTGCTGACATTAGCGCCTCCTTCTACATGATTAGTAACACCACGTATCATGTATAATGTTGGTTAAAGTTTAATAAACCACGCAACATTTCCGCATGGGAATCTTCTGAACCCGCAATTTGCGAGCGCGGCCACGCCATCGAAATGACCATGTCGGACTTCAATTCAGCACCGGGAAAGTCCGAAATCTGTATTCCGGAACCAAAGTGCAGCGATATTATTTTTTTTCGAAGGCAAGAAGAAAATGCATCTCCCAAAATCCAAAGAAGATGATAGTCGTGATAAAGACAGGTTTAAATCGGCAAGTACACTTTTGGTGTTGTCAGGCAGTTCTCTATAAGTGAAAGATAAACGTATTAAAAACCGAACATCCCAACTGGCATTCTTTGGTTTACTGGATTAATGAAGATTGCCGTGATCCGGTGTATGCCATAAAGTTCTTTTGAGTTATATTAAAAGTACTATTGAGCGCATCAAATATCTTGAATTCTTCTCGGAGAACGCTAGATAATTTAAACCTGATTTTACCGGTCAATGACTAAAAACTATTCAGATCTTGGACTGAAGATACGTCCAGTCAGCTTGGAGCATGGTTCCAACGCGCAGGGAGTAAAGAATGGTTCGTCTATTTACGGACTGTTCTGAATAGTTTTCTGAGTTGTATAGCTGAGGATAATAATCGTTGATGCAAAGTCAAGAAAAAAAGTTGAATACAATGCTTGAATTTTGCACGCAATAACCATCGATGAAGTTTGAATATTTTGGTGGCTCAACATGGCGCCTTTGGGCGTGCCGGTCGTGCCGCCGGTATAAAGGATGGCCGCCGTATCGTTGCGGTCCCGATCAATGGTGTTGAATCCGGATCTGCCTTTTGCGATGAAATTTGGAAAGGAGATGTCACCGCCGTCAGATATGACGCGCCCGGGACAGGGCCTGCGGCTCTTTAAACTACCGAAGGCATCCAGTTTTTCATCAACCGTAAACAATACCTTTGGCTGACAGTCGGAAAGTATCTGAGGCAGTTCCGCAGCGGTCAGCATATGGGAAAAGGTTACGGCCACCGCCCCGGCCTTCAGCACTCCGAAATAAAAAGCCAGCCACTCATAGGAGTTTGGCGCACAAAGCGCCGCATGATCGCCGGGCTGAACACCGGCGGCGACAAGTGCGGCGGCAATTTGACTCGATTCAGTATTAAACTGCCGAAAGGTTATCCGTCTGCCGCCATCCATCACCCCACAGTGATCCGGGAAATAGGAGGCAGTGTTTTCCAAATTAGCGGAAAAACCCATACAAAGGATAATACGATAAATTTTCTGCGCCAACGACGTCATACCCTACAAGCATGTTCTCGCAGGAGGATAGATACTTTGATTTTCAAAAATGCCCACTTTTCTCTTTTCAAATTCAGGCCGATAATGGTAATGCTTCTTTTTCATAATAAATTTTATCCGTGAAATCCATGTTTATCCATGTCCCAATTATAAAAATTAAAATCAGATTCTTTAGCTATTATGGACATCACGAATCAATTCAAAGTCCCGGCATCCGAAATCAAAGCTCGAATGCTGAATATTCAAAAAGAACTTCAGCAGGCTGACATCGATGGGCTTTTCATCGTCCAACGCGTCGATTTGTTCTATTTTTCCGGGACTGCCCAGAATGGTTTTATCTACATTCCTGCTGAAGGTGAACCCCTTTTGTTTATTAAACAATATTTGCCCAGAGCCCAAAAGGAAAGCTCCATTGCCAATATTGTCAAGATTGACTCGATTAAGGAGATTCCGGCAATAATAATCGATTACTATGGCCTTGCGCCTGATGTACTGGGCTTCGAGCTGGATGTCGTACCGGTCAATGACTTTCAATTTTACCGGAGCCTTTTCAACGTCAAAAAATGCGTGGACGCGTCGTCCCATATTTTAAACGTGAGAATGATTAAATCCGACTGGGAAATCGCCCAGATGGAAAAAACGGCTGAAATGACCTGCAAGACCTATCAATACATGCAGGAGATTATTCGGCCGGGGCTGACCGAAATGGAATTTGCCGGCATGTTTGAAACCTATGCCCGCAAACTGGGGCATGGCGCCCGGATCCGGGTGCGGCATTACCAGACCGAGGGCTACCCCTGGCATATCCTCAGCGGCAAAAGCGGCAGCATGCCGGGCCTGCTGGATTCACCGGCCAGCGGCGAGGGCACTTCGGCCGCATTTCCCGTCGGCGCCGGCCATAAAAAACTTGGTGCCGGCGAACCGATCATGGTCGACCTCGGTTCGGTGCTAAACGGCTACCACATGGATGAAACCCGCATGTTTGCCATCGGCTCCATGCCCGAAAAGGCCATTCAAACATGCTCTGCTGCCATCGAGATCCATGACCGCATCCTGGAAAAAGCCAAACCGGGTGCAACGACCGGGGATTTGTTCGACCACTCGCTCCGCCTGGCTGAAAAACTCGGATTGGCAGAATCCTATCTGGGAGCACCCGGGCACAAAGTGTCCTTTATCGGCCACGGCATCGGACTGGAAATCATCGAACCCTTCATCATCGCCCGCAACCGCAATGAGCGGCTGGCGCCCGGCATGACCATTGCCCTGGAGCCCAAGTTCGTCTGCGAAAACGAATTTACAGCCGGGGTGGAGAGTGTGTTTGTGGTTACGGAAAACGGCGCGCGGTTGATCAGCAAAATACCGGTGGAGGTGTTTGTATGCTGATCATGTTTATTGAGTTTGTTGAGTTTATAGGGTTTATTGAGCTAAAGTGAATATTATTAGGGAATAGATTCTATTTATATTTATTTCTGACAGGATCAACAGGATGGACAGGATTATTTCACGGTTTCCTGAAGAAACCGCGAATACATCATCGCCTGACGGCGAATATATGCCATATAGAAAACCGAAGTCACCGATCCCCGAATTATAGATAATTGAAGGTCATAATAGCTCTTCCGCGAAGCGGATTGACTTTCATTTCTTTCATCTGGAAAGAAATTAAAATAATTACCCACAAAATCCTGTTAATCCTGTCAAAAATTAGTTTTTATAAAATCGAATCCATTCATTTTTTATTTTGATACGTTTATTGGAAGAAGGGAGTAATACCTAATGACGACGACCGGAATATTGAAGCCCAAAACTGTTACAGAAACCTCGCAATTAATCAAGGTGGCACTGGGAGAGAAACAAGCTGATCTGGCCATTATCAATGCCAATATCGTCAATGTATATACGGCCGAGGTATTAAAGGATTATTCCATCACCGTCAAGGGTAAATGGATCGCCTATGTGGGGCAGAACGCGCAGGATGCCATTGGCGCGGATACCGAAGTCATCGATGCCGGCGGTCAAACCGTCATTCCCGGCCTGATCGATGGCCACACCCACATTTCCTGGATGTTTAGCGCTGCCGAGTTTTTAAGGTACGCCATGGCGGGCGGCACCACCACGGTTGTAACCGAGACGTTGGAGCCCTACCCGGTCTGCGGGTATGACGGCGTGGTCGACTTTCTGGCCTCGATGAAGGATCAGCCCATCAAAATTCTGGCAACCGCCCCGGCCATGATTTCCATCAGCAGCGCCGCCCGGGGTGTATCGCAGGAAGACCTAGCAAAGCTTCTGGCTCGGGATGATATTATCGGTTTGGGGGAGAGTTACTGGCAGTCAATTCTGCAGTATCCCGCGGATATACTGCCCA
>Ga0210124_1000501_pt1 | contig 19605 bp, 14 predicted proteins | sample Muzzi_PWC_D2_FD_185554 | JGI IMG/M metagenome (GOLD analysis project Ga0210124, IMG submission 185554) | Wetland microbial communities from San Francisco Bay, California, USA, that impact long-term carbon sequestration - Muzzi_PWC_D2 (SPAdes) | ecosystem: Environmental > Aquatic > Marine >... | reverse complement strand
GTTACCTCTGCAAAAATGCTCCCTAAAATTCGTAACGTATTCTCCAATAAGTGGCAGTCCGGGCCAACAACGCAGTGCATCCATTTGTAACGAGACCGCCGCAAAGGGTCGGTATCATTGCCGACCTGCACCGCGAAACGTTCGACCTCTTCATCACTGGCTTGCACAATTTCCACCGCATGAAAATCAAACAACTCTCGACGGGCCAGCCAGTTGATACGCACCGTACCATTCTCCTGAAGCGGTTCACTTCCCATGGCAGTGTCGAGTACCGCCACAACGTCGCCCTCCCAAAACTCCCGGCTTTGCCCGCACATGCGACAGCCATAGTAGCTGAACTTGAGCTCATCAGCTATAGAGACCGTATGGGAGTCGCAACAGGCCAAACAGCGAGGGCAAAGCAGCCAGTTGGCGTCTTCGGCTAAGCGGGCGGTGGTCTCCTGCTCGATGCTTTGCAGCAGTCTGATAGCTGTACTCCGTTGGGGTGAGGTTATCCGGCTGGCGATAGTTAGCAAATACGCCACGGCCTCCCCGCCTGACGCGGCCAGTAGATAGGATGCGGTAAAGCGTTCGATCCAATCACGGCTTCGCAGGTGAGCGATGAGATTCTCAAGTGGCTCCTGCTTCTTTTTGCGCTGCCCCAGATTTTTCAGAACTTCTATCCATTTGTTTTGTGCCGCAGGCACGACTTCACAAGCGCGTTGCAGGGCGGCTTCGACATCAATCCCGTTAGGGCGTTTGCGCCACCAGAGCCACCCCCCCCGGTATTTGTGTAAGTGATTGGCCTTTGGCTCGCGGCCTAAACCCACCATCCAACCAACGAGCCTGGCCCCTAAACTGGTGGTCAATAAAATACCCAAGGTAATCGCCCCGATGGTATGCCCCAATCCCCCTGACAATCCGATGAGCCAGCCAAATAGACCGGCCACCATCATCATAAATAATCCGCCTCCCAGCAAGCCCAACTCGCCGGGGGCCATATTGAGGGTTAGCCGGGCCAGCCACTCCCGCCAGGAAAGTTGTTGCTGCCAGAGCAGCCGGGCCAGGAGTGTGCCCCCACTCCCCAAAGCCGCCCCAATTCCCACCAACATGAGCCAGACTGTCGATGACAACGGCTGGCTTAGGGTGCCGAATATGCCAATCAGTAAACCGGCCATCCCTCCGTAGAGCATACCCAACAGCGTGTTGATAATGGTCGCTTCATGACCGACCGGCTCATCGCCGATTAGTTCAAAGAGATGCTCGGCGTAATCTTCATCATTCGTATTGCGCCATTCTCGCCAGAGAACATCCTGCCAGGTAGGCGACTGACCACTGACGGCTGACCCATTCGACAAGCTCAGGGCAGGCTGCTGACGGCTGTCTATTTCTTGAGGAGTCGAGATTATAACCGGAGACAGTTCACCGTCGGGTTTGGATTTCCGGGGTTGTTCTACTCTATCAGATTGTTCAGGTTCGTGCAGCAGGTCCGCCGCTTCGCTCATTCGGTCACTCATCTTTGCTCAACTTGCCCAAATATCTTTTCCAAGATACGCAGCGTGTTCTCCGATAATTCACATTTAACAGTACACTGCATCTCTTCATAGCCTGGCTTACGTACGGAGTCGGTATCATTACCAGCTCGCATGGCGAAGCGTTCAACCTCTTCATCTGTGGCCTGGACGATTTCAACCCGGTCAAAATCGAACATATCCCGGTGAACCAGGCAATTAACGCGCAAGAGGCCATCCTGCTGGCTGTGACTCTCGCTCCAGGTATGATCCAAAACGGCCACCACTCCTTGGGGACAATAGAAGAAGCTCTGGCTCTGGCGGCAGGTACGGCAGCCGTAGAAGGTGATATCAGGTCGCCACGATAGACTGACAGGGTGAAGTTGACACATTGCCACACATCTCATACAGCGTAGATTGCTGGCGACTTGAGCCAGTCGCATTGTGGTCTCAGCCTCAATGCTTTGCAATAGCCAGACAACCGTTTCTTTTGATTCCCAGGGGCGGTTGTTCACCGACTGTTGTAATGCCTCAACGACTTCACCCCCACGATGCACCAAAACATGGCGGGCCACAAAACGGTCGACCCAGGCCTCATATCGCAGCTTAGCGATGAGTTTTTCCGGGGCAACAGGCTTATGCTTAGCTCGGTATAGACGATCTAGCGGCTGTCCCCAAATATCCTTAATCCTGGATTGTTCTCTAGCCCCTTGACGCAAGGCGAGTTCTACTTCTGTGGCATAAGGTCGGGATTCGGGAAAAAGCATGGAATCATGACCTTCGTCCTTGATAGCCTCATATAAATATCCGGCATATTCGTCGTCATTGCAATGATGCCTCTCACGCCAAAGGATATTTTGCCATATATCATCAAGGCTCTTATATGTTAGAGGCCGGTATTTTTCGAAATAGTTACCTTTCGGCATCTCGCTTACCAACCCCACCAGCGCCGGAAAATCCGTTCCGGCCCGGAGAAGGATTTTTCCATAATCCACAGCACCGGGTCGAGGATGCGACGGGGCACAATCCCAACCGATAGTTTCGCCCCTTGTGGCTCCGTACCCAGAGCCGAGATAATAGAGAAGCTGATGCTCTTGAAGTTAGCCTCGGCAGCATTCATAAATTCGTAGGCTTGCAACTCCTGTTCGGTAAAGTCATAAAGCCGGTTAGAGATATCGTGCATGCGCCCGATATAGCCGTCTGGCTGGGCCATATCCTCCACCGAGCCTTCAACCAGATAGGTGTGAATATCGGACCATTGGCCGCTGAAGCGACCCACCAGCCGGTCGGCTTTGGTATAAACGATAATTAAATGCTGATCTTTGGTTTTGCCGCCTAATTCGCCCATGCCCACCACATAGGTATTTAGGAGTTTGTGCATCCCCGCCCGTGGGTCTTCCAAATCGGCAATGCTAATGAGTAGCATCACGGCTTTGGCCCGTCGCACAAAACCGGCAAATTGAACCAACTGGGTGGGTTTTTCAAAAGACTCACCGCCGGTATCAAAAAAGAGAAGGGTACTATCCGGCTGCATCGGGATACCCTCAGCCCGAATCATGGTGGGGCGCGGAAAGTTTTTCGGCGTAGAGTCTGGCAAGGTTCCGGCATCCAGCATCCGGGCGTTGCCGTAGACCGTGTCGAGGCTATCCTCATTAAGGCCCATAGTGAAGAATTCCGGCCAATCACGGGCCAGGGTCAATTTTTTGAGGGTGTAAAAAAGCGAGGCAAAATAAACCGTTTTGCCGTGTTGGCGAAAGCCAACCGCGCTAATAACCACCGGCGGATATTTGCGATAATCCTGCGAATACAGAGCCGGGACTTGCTCGTTGCAGTTAGGACACAGATGAATAGAGGATTGATGCCCCCCTACTTTTTCCTGTTTGAATTTCACATCGGCGAGACAGAATGAACAGAGCATGGTGGTTTTTCCTAAAAGTGGTATCTACTAACTGGTGACTAGACCGCCCGTCCCGAAAACAAGGTGAACCCGGTACGCGAGATGTTGGCGGTCAGCGGTCAGTGGTCAGTGGTCACAGGTTGCAAAGTGTCAAGTCGAGAATATACCTGTTGTAAAAATTATAATATCCGACAATACTTCAAATGTAGCCGGAACCGGGTAATTGTCAATTAAGGGACTAATCTCCGACCATCTGCACAATGATGCGGCGATTGCGGTGATTATTATCAAAATCCAAAAAGGCGATTTCTTGCCAGGTTCCTAATATCAACCGCCCCTCGCTAAAGGGTACGCTCAGTGATGGGCCAAGCAACGCCGCCCGAACATGCGAAAAGCCGTTGCCATCATGCCATCGCTCGTTATGTTTATACTCCCATGCTTGAGAAGCGATTCGCTCAAAAAAGGCTTCAAAATCAGACAGCATACCACTTTCGTACTCGACGGTTGTAATGGCGCTTGTTGCACTTGGCGTGAAAACCGTGGCAATACCATCCTTTAAACCACTAGCGCGAACCGCTTCAGCCACAGCTTCGGTGATGTTGCGAATGTCGCAATAGCCCTTGCACGACAAGTGAAATTCGTGGGTGACAACCATGATATCTCCTCATATGATGTGCTTTGACCGTTATAACTCAAGTTACCACCTCGACAATCAAACTAGGGAGTAGGAAGTATGAAGTAGGGATTAGGGGGAAAATTTAGTACACCTGTTCAGGTTTGCAAAGTATATAATTCCCTAAACTATTATAACAGTCTTATACCATACTTGTCGATAGCTTTAAAGCACCTGAGGTTCAATCTTAAATGCGGAATGATCTATCTTAATAGTCTACTTGATATATCCTCGTTCATCTTGAGCCGAAGCTGAGTTATGGTTGAGATTTGAACTGTCAAAAACCTTAATCATGATAGCATGGTTTCTGAAAGGCTGTCTCAATTGGCTTCCCACTAACGTTAAACTATCTACCAACGCTGAGAGTTAAATTGGTGGGTGATCCAAGACTTCCCAACTTTGGTTAAGCCTTTGTAGATTCTTCTATCTTAAACCAGCTTTAACCGGCTGACTTTTTTGTTTTAGGAGCCTCCCCCGGTGACCACCCCCCGCTATAATCGACTCATCACAGCCCAACTGTGATACAATTTTCGGCCATGTTAGAATTGCACAATCGGAGATTTTTAGTGCCGTTATTATCTCGTTTAAGCATTGCATGGGTAATAGGTATTGTCTTGGCTCGATGGCTTGGCCTGCCCTGGCCTGTCATAGCCATCGTCAGCTTGCCTGCCTTGGGAGCATTAGTTCTTTACCGAGATACCCCTCGGGTGCAAACTTGGGCAGCCTTAGGACTGTTCCTTGCAGCAGGTGCTTTTCGCTTCACCTTCTTCCAGCCCGTGTTCGATGAAACCCACATTGCCTTTTACAACGATGGTCCTAACCCCGTTAAAATTAGGGGGTTGGTTGTCGATGAACCCGATGTGCGTGATTACTATGTTAATCTCAGGTTACGAGTTGAGTCTCTTCAAAAAGGCGACACTCCTCAACCGGTAGAGGGTCTGGTCCTGGTTCGAGCCCCACGCTATCCTGAACGCTCCTATGGTGACCGGCTGCTTGTAACGGGTCGTTTGGAAACGCCGCCGACCTTTAAAAATTTCTCGTACAAAGATTATCTGGCTCGTTTTGGCATTCATTCGATGATTCGCCGTCCTCACATTCAACTGGTTGAAAAGGGCCAAGGCAGCGCTTTCTGGACGACTCTGTTTGCCTTTAAAGGCCACGCTTCGCAAACCATCAATCGCATTCTGGCCGAACCTTATGCCTCGCTGCTGAATGGGATTTTGCTGGGTATTGAAAGCAGCATCCCTTCTGACCTGTATGAGGAGTTCAATCTGACAGGAACTTCCCATATCATTGTCATATCCGGCAGTAACATTGCCATTATTGCTGGCATTTTCCTTATGCTGGGCCAGCGTCTGTTTGGAAAGCGTTATACGCCACCAATAGCCATTATCGGGGTTATCATTTACACCTATTTGGTGGGAGCCGATGCTGCGGTGAGCCGGGCCGCCGTTATGGGTATTATGTTTTTGCTGGCAATCTGGGTAGGTCGGCCGGGGCTGGCTTTGAACGCCCTGTTCTTTTCCGCTTTCATTTTGACCTTTATCAACCCCCTGATCTTAGGGGATGTTGGCTTCCAACTTAGCTTTATGGCTACCCTTGGCCTCATCGTGCTGGTCCCTCCTTTGGAGCGACTCGTCTTTGGCCTGCTGAAACGCTATCTCAAAACTGAGCAACTTGGTTTGATGATGACTCTGTTGAGTACACTCGTCATCGTCACCTTAGCTGCTCAAATCATCACAACTCCATTGATTGTTTACCATTTTGGCCGACTCTCACTGGTGTCGCTACTTTCTAATTTGCTCATTCTGCCTGCCCAGCCACTCATCATGACATTAGGTGGTCTGGCTACGTTGTCTGGGATGGTTTGGTTGCCGTTGGGTCAACTTTTAAGCTGGTTAGTATGGCTGCCGCTGGCCTGGTCGGTCTGGATTGTTGAGATTACATCTCGTTTGCCCTATGCCTCGCTTGATTTGGGGTCTTTTCCTTTATGGTTGCTAATGCTGTTATACGCCGCTATCGCAGCCGGTATCTGGTGGGCTAACCAATCATGTGAAGATGAGGAAGCACGCCCCTACTTCAGGCTGCCGGAGATTGGCTCTATGGCGACTCGGTTTTGGGTTGGTGGTGCAGGAGTGGTAACTTTGCTTATCTGGCTGGCGGTGGCAACCTTACCCGATGGCCGGTTGCACGTCGCTTTTTTGGATGTAGGACAAGGTGATGCCATCTTAATCACCTTGCCTGATGGTCGCCAAATCTTGGTCGATGGTGGCCCGTCTGCCACCGAGTTGAATTGGCGGTTGGGGCAAGAGATGCCTTTTTGGGATCGGACGCTGGAATTGGTCATCAGCACCCACCCGGATGCCGACCATTTAGGTGGGTTGGTTTCGTTGTTGGACCGCTATGAAATTGAGCAAGCTCTGGTGACTGATGTCGAGGGAACGAGCCAGCTTTACCAGGCGTGGGAGACTGAAGTAGCGGAGGCCCAACTAACGCCAGCCGTCGGACAGGCCGGGACGCAATTGGCTCTAGGGAATGGGGTCACCGCCACTATCCTTAGCCCTGACCTGACCATTGCTGACTTTGAGAAACCCAATAATCATTCGATTGTGCTGCGCCTTCAATTCGGTCAGGTGAGCTTTTTACTACCTGGGGACATTGAACAGTCCATTGAGCGTAGATTGGTACAGGCTGATGTGCCTCTGACTGCTACTGTGCTTAAAAGTCCACATCACGGCAGCAAAACCTCCTCCAGCGAGGCTTTTCTGGAGGCCGTCAGCCCGCAAATTGTGGTGGTGTCGGTTGGAGAAGATAATCATTTCGGCCACCCATCGCCGGAAGTGTTGGATCGCTATGCCTCTTACGGGTTAACGGTTTTGCGTACAGACGAACTAGGCACCATTGAGTTCAGTACCAATGGAGAGCAACTATGGGTGGATACGGCCCGCTAAAACAGAGATTTGTTACTTCTACCTTGCGCAGCACTATTTATCGGCCAGCCGGTCAAGTTCCTGCTGGTATTGCTCCGGTGTGTCCATATCACGGAGTACAGAGTTGGTCTCGACCACAATGTGATGAATCTGGTCAGCATGGGGGGTGATGATATGGCGCAGGTTTTTGTCTGAGTCCAGAGTCAAAATCTCCGGCCAGTAGGCTCGGTCTATGACAATAGGATGCCCCCGTCGCATCTGAAAGCTGGGGATAATCAAATTGCCAGCCCCAGTACGGTAAGCCCCAATCAGTTGTTGTACCACGGTGGCTTCGAGTTGTGGTTGGTCTCCCAGTACAATCATAGCGGCTTGTATCTTTGAATTGAGGACGTCTAAACCTCTTTGTATCGAGGAAAGCATTTCACCATTTTGAAAGTTGGAATTAAAGACAAGCTGTACCGGCCAACTAGCTAATTTCGTTTCAACAGCCTGTCGCTCATGGCCGGTAACGATCACAACCTCATCTACTGAGCATTGCAGAAGAACAGATACTATCTGTTCAATCACTGTATGTTTCCCATAAGGGAGGAGTTGTTTCAAAGCCCCCATACGGGTAGATAGCCCACCTGCTACCACAATGGCCGCAATTGAGCTGTTCTTTATATTTCCAGAAGAATTCATACGTTACTAATACTCATTTTAGTTACTCAGTTGGTGGCTCTAACAATTTAGGGTCAACAGCTAACGACCCGCTTAAGGTGCGTAGAAATGCCTCCAATTGCTCCAGTTCCGTATCCGAAAAGTTCAAAGGTTTGACTTCGGTATGATCAAATGGGCCTCGCTCGGCCTTATTATAATGTTCTAACACCTCACGTAAGGTGGCATATTGCCCGGAAGACATATAGGGCGCGGTTTCTGCAACATTACGTAGAGAAGGTACTTTGAATGCCCCCCGCAGTTCTAAGCCGCCAGTATCAAGGGCGGTGAGGGTGGTACAATCATCCGGCCCGGCATCGCTGTATCTCCCCAGACAATTAAAGTCGTTGGAAAATACGGTTTGGAGACCTTGAAAGCGACCAACATCAAGCGGTAGGTCCTCGGCGTTGGGTACACCGACGTTATAAAATTTGTTGTCGGTAAAAAGTGCCCCATTATGGCAGTAAATACAGTTTTCTGAGATGAAAATACGCATACCGGCTACCTCGTCGGGGGAGAGGCTGGCTTGCATGGCTGCTTCATCCTCTTGTAAAGCAGCTTCAACGTAGGTGTCAAAACGGGATGGGCCGGGTATGATAAGGCGTTCATAAGCAGCAATTACTTTGCCGAGATTAACATAAACCTGTGTCACCGTTTCCCGGTCTGATGACGCCATTGCTTCCCAGGCGGCCTTAGCATCCACATCGCCAAGAGAGCCGGCTGTGTCTGGGAAACGGGTACGGTCTGAGAAATCGGGTAGAGTGCCAAAGATGGCTTCGTATTCGGAGCGATAGGTTGGGTCTTCTTCAATGATATGGACATATTGAGTCCGGGTGCCGCCATGCTCGGCTGGGTCTTCCCAAGGAGTGAGCGCCTGAGACCACTGGCTGTCCCGGCGTCCATCCCAGAAGAACCAGGCATTGTAGGCGGTTCCAACGATGCTCATAGTATTGTGGCCTGTTGTTCCGATCCCTTCCGCTAAGGGTAATCCATCGGTGAACATCAACTCCGGCTTGTGGCAAGTAGCGCAAGCAACTTCGCCATTGGCGCTAAATCGAGTATCAAAAAAGAGTCTTTGCCCTAGTTGGGCGGCTTGGGGGTTGTCGGCGACGGCATTGGAGGGGTCGGGCGGCAAGGGGGGCAGGCTACCAAGCCAAAGCGACTGCAAAACCTCCAGTTCGGTTTTGGCTTCAGGAAGGTCCGCATCGTGTTCAGAGACAATTACGGGCAATTCCCGTGTAGGGGTGGGCGGAAGCCCTGACATCTCAAATACCGAAACAAGCTTTACCTCCTGGGTTGGAGTTTCTACAATAGGGGTTATATCTTGGACGGTTGGCTCTGGAGGGTTTATATTCTGGACGGTTAGCTCCGGTGTGGGGCTTGAACCACCACAAGCCCAGGCGCCATTAATAATTAGGATAAGCGTTAATAATAATTCAAAACGATAGCGATTCAATGCTCAATCCCCCTTGGTAATTAAATATTTTGAATAGTAACACAAAGTCATTGTGGCTCTTATTGGCTGTCACTACATAAAATAAATACAGAATTGGGACTGGTGAGACAAACCGCCAAAGCATCCAGGCTATAAGAATAGCATGTTTTATCTTTCCATACAATATTTTTACTAAGATTTTGACAATGAAAATGGTTTATACTACACTTTTTGCACTTTTAGCCCTATTATCGATAAGATATGGCTGGCCAAAGGAGGCAAGCAATGGGTAAAACTGAGTGGCAACTACCGGATATTTTGGACAAACTGCGTTGGATTGTTCCGGCCCTACTAGCTGCATTTGGCGTTGGTTATAGCCTGTTCGACCATCTCTTTATCACCTCGGCCCCCTTCCCTGAGACCCATATGCTGCGTGAAGCAATCGTCATAGGTATCGTTGGTCCTACCCTGACCGCCTTACTCCTGACCTGGGCTACCGCGATTGCCCGATCTCGACAGCAAGCGATGGAGTTTCTGAGGCGGCGAGCGATTCAAATGGAAGCTGCCAGTCAGGTTGGCCAAAAAGTTACGGCCATCCTCGAAGTAGATGAGTTGCTAACTCAGATCGTGAATCTAATCCAGGACAAGTTTGGCTATTATCATGTTCATCTTTTCTTAGTAGATGGACCCTCGAATGAAATTGTCATGAGAGAATGCAGTGGTCAGGCTCGTGAAGCCATAATGACGCAAGGGTTACGTCTTAAGATTGGATCACAAGGAATCACCGGCCAGGTGGCTCAGAGTGGAGAGCCTATCTTATGCAATGATGTTAGCCAAGAACCACGTTACCACCCCCACGAACTTCTGTCACAGACTCGATCAGAACTGGCTATCCCTCTCAGAATTGGTGATGTTGTGGTGGGTGTACTTGATGTGCAAAGCGAGCAACTCAACGCCTTTCGAGAAGATGATATTGTCACGCTTCAAATGCTGGGCGACCAGGTTGCCATCGCCATTGAAAATGCTAATCTATTTCGGGAAACCCAGCATCGATTTGATATCATGCGTGCCCTGCACGACATCTCGCTAAAGATAACCTCTCGTCTGGATAGTGACCGGGTTTTGCAGCTGGTTTTAGAACAGGCAACGCAATTGCTAAAAGCTCAGGGGGGGTCGATTGGGGTTTATGACCCGGAGACAAAGTTAATCTACAAGGTGGCTCACACCAATGCCGAGTATCAGGCCTTGGTTTTGCGAGTGGGCGAAGGTATCGCCGGTCGGGTAGTGGCTACTGGTAAGCCGCTGGTTATTAACGACCTCCAGCATTGGGAGGGCCGCCTGCCCCTTTATAAAGATGCCTCCTCTAAAGCTATTATCAGTGTACCATTGTTGTGGCGAGGCGAGGTGTTTGGGGCGCTTAATGTAGTAGATGATGGGCAGCGCGGGTCATTTGATAAAAATGATGTGGAGTTGATGAAATTGTTTGCCGATCTGGTGAGCATTGCCGTCAAGAACGCCGAACTGTATGCCCAGGTCGTCCAACTCAGCCAGCATTTGGAGCAAAAGGTCGAACAGCGGACCAATCAGTTGGTTATGGCCCGGGAAGAGTTAGCCCAAAAGGCGGAACAGTTACGGCGGTTGCTGGCAGATATGGTTCGCGTTCAAGAAGAGGAACGGGCTCGGATTGCCCTGGACCTACACGATGGATCAAACCAATTAATCACTGGGACGCTGTTCGAAATTCAAGCGGCCCAGCAAAGTATTCTGAGCCAACAAGAAAAGGGTGCTTTCGAGACGCTAGAAACTGCCAAAAAACTCCTTCGCCAAATAGAAGCTGAGAACCGTCGCATTATATCTGGTTTGCATCCGCCAATCCTTGACGCTCAAGGGCTGGTCCCCACCTTGCGGTGGTACGTCGCCGACTGCAAGAAACATCTCGGCCTTACCTGCTCTATCGAGGTTTCTGGAGAACCCATCCGCCTGTCACCTGAAACCGAAGTTGCCGTTTATCGGATTGTGCAGGAATCGCTGAATAATGTGGCGGCACACGCCCAGGCTGAAAATGTCGAAATTCGAATTGGATTCAGATCCACCCGGTTGTTTGTTGTTATCGAAGATGATGGCGTAGGCTTCACAGTTGAAGAAGGGCTGGCAACTGCAACCGATCATATGGGGTTGATTGGAATGAGGGAGCGTGCCCAAAGCATAGATGGTCAACTTGAGATAGACTCTGTGCTGGGAGGTGGAACTCGCATCATACTTGACGTACCGTTATCAATTGAGCCTGAACCAGAGACCGTAAAGGCTCTGGAGACAATTTAAAAGGCCATCTTGTGGAAAGTTAGTTACAACCTCAAATCAAGGAGACAATAATGACAGATCAAGAGAAGGAGCAAAGCGTTGGGAAACTGCCCCGGCGTGAATTTCTCAAAGGGGCGTTGAGGGCTGGCTCTAGGGACGGGGCCAATAACGAAGAAGATATCGGGCAAAATGGCGAGAATGACACTTCGTTAGAAGAGGAATCGAAGACAACAGAAGTAAAGATGGCGGAACTGAGAGAGAAACAGAGAGGGAAACGTGATGTCATGCAGTTGATCTCCTATGGCCTGTATCTGCTGACTACGGCCCATGAAGAAAATGTTAACGTTATCATCTGCAACTGGTTAACCCAGATTTCCTTTGAACCTCTGTTGGTACTGGTCGCTATAGAGAAGCAAAGCTATTCTCATCAACTGCTCCAAGCAAGCGGGATTTTTGCCGTTAATTTTCTAAGCAAAGAGCAAACGCGATTGGCCCGCAACATGGCTGCCCCCCATAAAATCAAGCCTTTCAAACTGAATGGCGTGGCTCACCATCCTGGTGTCACGGGTGTACCATTGGTGGATACAGCTATCGCCTATTTGGAATGTGAGGTTCGACATACCTTAGAGGTGGATGGCGATCACACCCTCTTTATAGGCGAGGTGGTGGCCGGTGACGTGATAACCCGCTACATTGAACCACTAACCCTGCTGGCCTCGGGTCTTCGTTATAAATAGCCAGGAGAGAGGCTCCATATTATATTATGAGCCAAGAATGTACAAGCGTATTTATTGTTGACGATCATCTGGTGGTGCGCCAGGGTCTTCGTAGCCTCCTGTCTCAATATCCAAACATCCAGGTGATGGGAGAAGCCGATGGTGGCCCGGATACAGTAGAGTTGATTACGAGCTTACAACCGGATATCGTTCTTTTAGACATTCGTCTGGCAGGCCAAAGCGGGCTAGATTTAGCCCGGCAATTGCGCCAAGCCGGGTCTCAATCGCGCATCATTATCCTGACCTCTTATGATAACGAAAGCTACCTGCTGGAAGCAGCTCAGGCAGGGGTACATGGTTATCTGCTCAAAAGCACCTCAGCCGAGATATTGGCCGATGCCATCCGGGCTGTTCAACGGGGCGAGCGACGGCTCAGCCGGGCAGTAGCGGGTAAAGCATTGGAGCAACTCGAAGCCTTGACCCAAGCCCAGCCGCAAGCCGAAGTTAGGTTGTCTAAGCGAGAACTCCAACTCCTCCAACTCATCGCTGATGGCGCTACCACTCAAGAAATTGCCGGAACGCTCTATCTCAGTGAGCGCACCGTCAAAAGAAAAGTCCAGGATCTTCTCGATAAACTGGAGGCAGGTAACCGCGCCCAAGCTGTATCTAAAGCTTATAAACAAGGATTGCTCTAACCTTGAAAAGCTTAAATTGACACTTTTGGGCCAGTTATCGACTCTAATACCCCTTTAATCCTCCTCCTATCCGTAGTAAAATTCTGTCGATATTCTCCTACTTACTGGTAAACCCCTCATAAAACTTAAAAATCTCGAGTCTTAGGTGATTGATACTTTTTCTGATCCTAACTCGCAATACACACCAAAGGAGGTGACGGTTTATATACTAATAAACTACTGGGGAAGCGGGCCAGGAAGAAGAGGTACTGGCCGAAATTCCCCTGCTGGAGCGAGGGGTACTGCTCGTCCTCTGGTGGAAATCAAAGGCCATCCCTTGGCTCTGGTAACCGGTCGCCGCTGACGATAGTGCCTTCCTTTTACAAGGTTAATATCAGCTCTGCACAAGCTTGTTACTGGTAGAGAGTAATTCAAGTTGAGTGGTGAGGAAGAGACTCACCACCAGGCAGGCAAAGGCCGTTATCCCAAACATCGGTTGCAGGCCGATAGCAGCGGCCAGAAGACCGCTGAACCAAGGGCCAGCAAACGTACCGAGAGCATATACCGCCTGATGCAAGCCCATCGCTGTTGTGCGTTCTGCATCGACCACAAAGCGAATACTCAGGCCCATTAATGTTGGGTAGAGGACGCCCTCGGCCAGCCCCAGTAAAACTTGTCCCCCAAAGAGTATTAAAAGCGAGGGGGATAGTGCCACCACCCCCAGGCCAGCCGCTAATATGATGAAGCCGAGATAAAGAAGTCGCCGGATGCCGGTTCGATAAACGATGGCGGCTACCGTAAGATTGCCTAAAACAACAAGGCCAATATTGACACTCACATACAGGCTTTGGGTGACGCCAGTTCCCCCCAATTGCTTTACTAAAATGGGGATAAAGCTTAGCGTCGCGGTCCAATTGACGTATTGGAGAAGAGCCGCTAACAAGGTGGGTAAAAGAACGTCTTTCCGGGTTACGAGCTGAACAAGGCTGGTTACAGATGGGGGATTAGCTGGTTGACGTTGCTCCGAAACAGGTAAGAGCAGCACAATTGAAAGGCCAGCCACGGCTGTGGCTAGTATGAAGGTTAATTTGAATCCCCCCAGATTGTTGAGGGTTCCGGTCAGGCTCGTAGCGAGAACCCGGCCAATTGAATTTGCCAGGGTCAAAAAGGTGGTTGCCCGGATTGTCTCGTGGCGCGGAAACAGGGTATTAAAAAGTACGATGAGAGGAACCCAGGCCCCGGCAGCCAAGCCGGTCAAGGCCCGCCCGATGATTAAACCAGTTGCGCTATCGGCTTCCCCTAGAATCCATGCGCCTAAACCGGCCAGAGCCAGACCAAGAATGACAAACGGTTTGCGCCTGCCGAGCCAATCTGCTGTAATACCCAATGGTATGCGGATTAGAGCCTGCCACAACCCGTACATTGATAACACAATGCCGACTACAGCGAGACTGTGCGTTTTGCTTTCGGCATAACTGGATAACGTGGGAACGTAGAGAAAGAGAGATACCCAATAAAGAAAAGCAACAACCAGATATAAAGTTATCGAGAGGCGGCGATGCTTCAATCCCCATCACCACTTGGCTGCGTTACCAACTCCCAAAGCCGTTTGGGGTTGAGGGGCATTTCCAGGATCTCCAAATCGGTATCGGCAAAGGCATTCTCTAAAGCTTGAGCAAAGAGCGGGGCAACAGGGATACAGCCCGCTTCGCCTGCGCCTTTGACGCCCAGCGGATTTAGCGGCGACGGGGTTTCCTCGTGACCAAGCTCCATTCGAGGTACATCTTGGGCGGTCGGTAATAGATAATCCATAAAGGTGGCATTGAGCAGTTGGCCGTTTTCATCATACACCAGTTGCTCGTAAAAAGCGTTGCCGATGCCTTGCGCCACCCCGCCGTGTACCTGGCCATCGACAATCAAAGGGTTGATGAGTGGCCCTGAGTCGTGAACGGCGACATATTTGAGTATCTTCACAATAAAGGTCTCCGGGTCAACCTCTATAATCATGGCGTGAGCGCCATTCGCGGTTGTGCCGGTTTCCGGGTAAAAGTAGGCCGTTGCTTCCAAGCCGGGTTCAGTATCAGGCCGGACCTTGCCCCGCAGCGGATTGGCTTTCATCGCTATCGTAGCCAGGTTAAGTTGGGTTTCGGGCACACCCCGGACTTGAGCAACACCATCGACCAACTCAATATCTTCTGGACTGGCTTCTAATTGTTCGGCGGCAAGCTCAATAGCTTGTTGCCGCACCTTTTGCGCGGCTGAATGAACCGCCGAACCGGCCACCACCGCTCCCCGACTGGCAAAGGTGCCGATACCCCAATTGAACTGTCCGCTATCGCTGGTGACAACATAGATGTCTTCCACCCGGACCCCTAGAGCATCGGCGACCAATTGGGCTAGAGTGGTATAATGCCCCTGCCCCTGAGTCGCTACACCGGTGACAACGGTCACTTTCCCGGTCGGCTCAACTTGAACTCGTGCTCCCTCATATGGTCCAATACCGGTCCCCTCGACATACATGACCAGCCCAATCCCAATTTTTTTGCCTTCAGCCTGTCGCCTGGCTCGCTCACCATTTGGGGCCTGGAACTCATCCCAGCCAATCATCCGCAGGGCTTTGTTCAATACAGCTTCATAGTTTCCACTGTCGTAGGTTAGCGTTGTAAAGTCCTGGTGCATGATTTCGTTGCTCCAGGGAAACTGGTTGGGCTGGATGAGATTGCGGCGGCGAAGCTCGGTGGGATCAATCTTTAGTTCCTTTGCCGCCAGGTCCATCAAGCGTTCCATAACGAATGTGCCATTCGGACGCCCCGCCCCGCGATAAGCCGCAGTGAGGGTTTTATTGGTGAAGACCACAGTAAACTCTGTATAGAAATGGGGGATAGCATAGGGGCCTAAAAGGGTGCATTGGGTATTAATCGGTACGACCAGACCATAGGGGTTATAAGCCCCGGCATCATGCAGAAAAACATCCTTGACCCCCAGAATTTTCCCATCTTTGCTCAAGGCAATCTCCGCCTCATGGATTTGGAGGCGGTCCTGTGCGGTGGTGTAAAAATGCTCCTGGCGATCTTCAATCCATTTGATGGGTCGTTGTAGTTGCATCGCTGCCCAAGGGATTAGAACCTCTTCCGGGTAGAACATCATGATTTTGGGACCAAAGCCACCTCCCACAAAGGGGGCAATCACTTGCACTTGTCGCTCTGAGAGGCCCAATATCCGGGCCAGGCCATTGCGAATGGGAACCGGGGCCTGGGTTGAGTCCCAAATGGTCAGGCGTTTAGCCAGAGGATCATACTGTGCCACAACCCCCCGGCCTTCCATCGAGGCTCCGCTGCCCCGGTCATAAACAAATCGACGTTTGATAATGACATCGGCCTGAGCCAGGGCGGTATCATAGCTGCCCTTTTCTTGAATAGCATGGGAGGCCAGATTGGTTCCCAAATCATCATGAATTAAAGCCGACTCTTCCTGCAAGGCTGCTTCAAGGTCAAGAACAGCCTCAAGGGGTTCGTATTCTACCAGGATAGTCTCAACAGCATCTTCCGCGATATAACGACTTTCGGCTACAACCATCACAATGGGTTCACCAACATGGCGAACTTTATCTTGGGCTAACTGGCCCCCTGTACGTCCATTAAACACAAGATTCTCGATGGGGGGTGGGGGGATTACCACCGGGGCAAGCTGCCAGAAATCGCCCAAATCTTCGGCGGTGTAAACAGCCACAACCCCAGGCATAGATTTGGCTTCCTCGACATCAATGGTAGTGATCCGGGCATGTCCATAATCGCTCCGTTTGAAGGCGACCTCTAACATACCTGGGATATCAACATCATCCACAAATTGGGCCTGACCGGTCAATAACTGGGGGTCTTCATTGCGTATGATACGTTTACCAAAGTTTTGCCTCATTGGTATCTCATCCCTTCTTACTTTAACCTCAGTTCGGAGTTTTTAGACCTGACAGGTTTCTAGAAAAATATGACTCAGAAGTGACAATAATCTTAGAGCCACAATCAATTTTAGATGATTATGTCAAAACCTGTCAGGTCTTAGTGGAAATGTCGAACATAGATTACATTATTATTGTCAGCAAAATAGATAGCGTAACCACGCTGGCTAGCGTACTGATTAAAACCACGGCGCTGGTAAAGCCCGCATCGCCGCGAAATTCTGTCGCTAAGATGGTGCTGGTGACAGCCGTTGGCATACCCGACTGGGTCAGGATTACCTGCTGGGTTAGACCTGTCAAGCCCATTAGGACAGCCAGAGGCAGGGCCAGGATGGGGCTAATCACCAGGCGGGTTGTCGTTGCCAGAAGAATAGGCTTGAATTTACCTTTTAACGATGTTCGAGATAGTTGCACACCCAAAGTAATCAACATGACAGGAACCGCGGCGTTGCTTAACAGGGTTATAGCCCGGTCAACCGGCAAGGGCAAAGCCACATAACCCAGATTTATCGTTAGCCCTACTATGGTAGCGTAAGGCGCGGGAACCAGCAAAATATTCAGCAATGAGCGTGATATCGAAGCTGTGCCTCGTGAGGCCAAGAAAACGCCTAAAGTACTGCCGGTAACACCTGTTCCAATAAAGAAGATAATGGCTCGCTGTAAGCCTTCTACCCCAAAAGCCAACTCATTTACGGCAAGGCCATAGTTGCCGGCATTGATAAAGGCTATCGTAAGCATAAAAGCGCTTTCAAGTTTTTGGTCGAGCCGGACTATACGGGCTAAAATCCAGCCCACCAAGGCTAATACCAGAGACAGAACAATTTCTAACACCAGGATTAAGCCAATCTCGTTAATTTCCAAATTGGAGTGAGCCAGGCCGTTAATCACCAGGGAAGGTACAAGCACGTAAAAAGCAACACTTGATAGAGCTTTTGGGCTGAGGCTAAAAAGGCGCTCAAGGAGTATACCCAGGCCAATAACCAGTAGAACAGGGACGATAACGTTGTAGGTGATGTTCAGGAGAAGTAGCACAGATGAAGTCCTGGTTTATTGGCTCTTAAAAGCAAAGAGACGGCTCGCATTACCGCCGTTGATTGCCTCAAGACTTTGATCATTAAGGCCAGTTTCAGCCAGATAATCGGCAAAATGAAGATCGGCCATATCAAAAGGGATATCTGTGCCTAAAACAACCCGATCAGCCCCGACCAGTTCAATCAAAAATTGGAGTGGAACGCTGGCATGGGTGACGGTATCGAAATAGAAACGGCGCAAATAACTCGAAGGTGGCGCGTCAACCTTGGCGCTTGTTTCAGTACGTACCTTATAACCGTGGTCTAATCGCCCTATCTGATAAGGCATGTAGCCCCCTCCATGCACCAATACAACCGTAAGATTGGGGTGCCGGTCCAGACAGCCGGAAAGAATCAATCGGGTAGCAGCCACGCCGGTATCCAAGGGGTTGCCTACCAGGTTCGCCATGTAAAAGTCGCTAAACTCTGGCTTTATACCAACCCGGTAGGGATGCAATACAACCGGTACATTTAATTCGGCGGCGGTGGCAAAGAATGGATCAAATTGGGGATCATCTAGCGGTATGGTTTCCATTCTTGTGCCAATTTGAACCCCTTGGAGACCTAAGTCAACCACGGCCCGACGCAGTTCAGCGGCAGCCGCTTCGGGATTTTGCAGGGGAACGGTAGCCAGGCCATATAAACGTCCTTCAGACTGGGCTACAAATTCAGCCATAGCTTCGTTGGTTTGCTGGCAAAATTCCTGAACCGGCTCGGCCTCAAGCCAATAAAAAAATAGTACGGGCGGAACCGATAGTATAGATATATCGATGCCCAAACTATCCATATGCTGTAGCTTTGCTCCCACATCCCAAAAAGTGTCAACCAGGTGGTAGCGATACCCCTCTGGATGAGTAGCCCATTCTTGCCCACCTTTTTGTTCAATCTGTACCTTGCCAGTGGCTTGGCCGCGATAGGCTTTATCAATGAAACTGCGTGGAATATAGTGCGTATGTATATCAACTCTCATATCAAGTTGTTCTATTCAATCGGAAAATCTGGCCTGACTTTGGAACGGTCGGTCGTGACTTCCTGACCGGGTAACCTGTGCCCGCCAAAGCCTTCACCTAGATTTTTGCAACTGAACACTACTGTATCTTCTAAGGCAGTGACTTCATGCGGCACGTTTGAAGGCGCTAAGAAGGCCTGGCCCGGCCCCAGTTCACCGATTTCTTCCCCAAAACGCACCCGTAATTTCCCGCTAATCACATACATTACTTGCTCGGAAGGATGGGCATGTTCTACAGCCCCCTCGTTAGCATTGAAGCGGAATACGCTTGATTCAAGATATTCGCCTTGTAAGATAGGGCCAAAAGCCGTGGAGTATTTAGGAGTCAAATACTCGGCTGGCATTTCGTTAAAATCGTAAAAGTACATCGTGAGATTCTCCTTTTTATTGCTAATGATAAATTAAGTGTTTATCTGTCGTAGGTTGGAGTGCGAACTTCAGTCTGCGGATTTTGGCGGAATAAATTCCGCACTCCGATATTTTACGGATAGGGTCTAATTATTCTAAAAGTATTTGTTGGTTGGTCTCTAAGTGGTTTTCTCGCTAAGTTGATAAAAATGTAGGGGCGTTTGCCAAACGCCCTATCTGGTCGTAAGGAAGTGGGCGAATGCCATTCGCCCCTACGTCTAGGGACTGGTTAATTTCAAGAATTTGGCGAGAGGACCACTAAGGGCCAACAACAGGGTTTTCCAACATACCCAACCCGCTAATTTCTATTTGTATCAGATCACCGGGCTTGAGGAATAGTTGTGGGTCTCG
>Ga0210124_1000500_pt1 | contig 19658 bp, 15 predicted proteins | sample Muzzi_PWC_D2_FD_185554 | JGI IMG/M metagenome (GOLD analysis project Ga0210124, IMG submission 185554) | Wetland microbial communities from San Francisco Bay, California, USA, that impact long-term carbon sequestration - Muzzi_PWC_D2 (SPAdes) | ecosystem: Environmental > Aquatic > Marine >... | reverse complement strand
GTCGGCGACCACCCGATCTACGCCCTTCACACCCCGGTCTATTAAGCCAAGTGCTGCTTGGTCGGGTGCTGGAAAAAAGTATTGGCGTACCCCCAAGCGAGACAGGGTCTCGGCGATATCTTCGGCCGACGACGAACTCTTAATCGCCTCAATTTCATCCTCTGTGAGATCGTAAAGTGGTAACCCACAAACCCCCAAAGTGCGGTCGAGGCGAGTCGGGTCGGCCTCGGCTAGTTCAGTCAGTCCAAAGCTCCAGGGCGCACCCTGTTGGCCACTATCACTCTCGTCAAGCCGAGCTCCCTTGAAGTCAATCAACGCAAGCTGTTGAATGCAGTGTATGACTTGCGCTAGGAGGTTTGGAGAGGCTGCCTCAAAGGCCGCCCTCATCGGGCCAACAACCCTATTGAGCGCGTCAGCTATAGGTTGCTCGCTGATCCTCTGGAATTGTTCTGCGCTGAGGACTGGGTCACCGAACTGCTCGATCAGCGTCTGTGCCACACTGGACAGGTTGATCACAACCGGCCTTGCCACTAGGACGTTGACATGATGGTCCACCGTGGCCTGAACGTCGGCTTGCATCATTGCGGCCGTCCTAGCATCATGCTCCGAGGACACGAGAATTAATCGCCCGCGCTTGTCGTCCACCCCAATCCCCAACACGGGATGGACTAGGCCTGAGATGCCATGCACGTCGCGGGGCTCGCGGGGCTCAGCCTCCAACCCTCTGATGACCGCATCCCAAAATTCGCGTTTCTGCACGTCGTCCGCCATGTCAGGCAGTATAACAGGCGGGGGCGGCCTTATGCTAGGAGACGATAGAACCCGCGAAGAGCAAAACCTGAGACTGACAAGTCATTCAAAAAATTACGGGCTAAGGCGCACGGGATCTTCCACACCCTCACAGAAATTCGTGATCGCGCGTGGCAGTAGACTGGAGATCACTCGCGTTCCAATGTCGCGCACTTCAGTTGTTTAGGATGCAACGTTTGACCGGAAATATCGCAGCCCAATATGGTAAATCTTAGGGAATGATGATCGAGCATTCGACTGTCATTCCCCGTCTCCATTGTCGTCTTCTTCATTGGCAGGCTTCGGCAATTCCAGCACCGGCTCGTTAGGCAATTCGGTGTACCGGATCTTGGTACCGAGTTCCTGGATCTTCTTGACTGCCTCGATTTCCTTCTTGCGTTCTTCCGCCCCTTCCTGTCCTTCTTCGATTTCTTCGCCAGAGACCACAGCGTCACCTTCAATCTCGTAGCCGTTATCGATACGTGCAGCGAGCTTAGGCAACATCTTCTTACTCTCGTTTCGCAGCTCTTCGGCTCTTCCGCGAGGTTGAGGGAATTGCGAAAAAAGCCAGTTCTCTACGTCAATTAGACCATTATCGATCCTCTTCCGCGCTTCAGCCTCAAGGCTCTTGATGATATCGCGACTGAGCTCCTCTCTCTCGGCTTCTGCTTTGACTTTACGAATTCCATAAGTCTTTTGTATCAATCCAAGAATTTGATCAACGAGCATCAACATCCCGCCGACCACCGGGATAGTAGCTGTAACCCAGAAGACGGGGTCTGTGGTGGAAACCTGTTTGATCTTCGGTGCTTCTCGACCGGCTCCGGTCATTTCGGACATAAACCGGATCAGGTGGTCGACGACGCCAATCTCCTGACCAAAGATCTTAAGCTCGTTGTCGAAAGTGGCGCGGGGCATCAATACGCTTAGTTCCCCCATTCCAGGCTCGGGAGTTGGTTCCGCTATCTTCAAAAAATCGAAACCTGTCAAAATCTGATTGAAGGCTTGATGATGTTTCTCGATTTGGGTTTTTAGCTCTTCGATCCCTTTCTTCGCATCAACTAGCAGCGCGGGATGTCTATCAATTGTGTCATTCACCCGTTGCTTTAGGGCATGACCGAACAAGTCTTCAATGTCGAGGTCTGCAAGTGTGCTTCTCCAGGTACGAGGAAATGTCGAAAACTTTGATCGATCCAGAGCAGCGTTAAATGCATTTAACTGATCGCTCAGCTTTAACTGATTTTGCTCATTAGGTGACGATATCTGGTCGTTCAATGCAGCAATCAATTCGTTCAAAGTTTTCGGTAACTGAATCTCCTCTATGTCTTGCTTAACCGCACGGATGACCACACTCAATCGTTCCGAATTCATGACTTTCCGTCTCCATTTCTAATTTAGCTTCCGTGGTATAAAGCTGCATTAATGTGGCACTTGCTAATGATTCATGCGAGTGTGCCATTTTGTCTGGTTCTAGCCAATATCCGCTTTCTCGCAAACAGGCTATCCTCAAAAATCCTCCGCTGCCAGGCAACAACGCTAATCCCCAATTAAACCGACGTCCGCGGTTCGGCACCAAATCTTGAATAGTGTGCCCGCAGGATGCCGCAGCGATCCGCGTCAGTTAACTATTGGACTGCTGATCGCGCGACCTTAACTCAGCAAACGCCGCACCCATACCCGCATCCAGCGACGCCCCGCCGCTTTGGTGGCGCCAGGGGTCGCGTACGTTGCCCCACCTCAGGCCGGGATGACCCTAAAATCTTTAAACCGCCGTTTGCTGCCCCGGGTGCCGTCGTGGTTGGCCGCTGCGTTTCAATGGGCTAAAGGCGCACTGGCGGTCCACCGATATATTCGCATTCACTGATATATTCCCCCTGTAACACCCTGAGATTGGCAGCGCGCATAGGCCTCCATGGGGCGCTCCCTTTAAGCACAACCAAAAATCGCTCCATTGGCCCAATGCAGGAGATTCTTCATTGGTAGGGTTCTAGGGCGCAGCAGTCATCCACTGAACCCGCTCGCTGAGCCGGTCAGAATTCCAAAGCCTGGAACGACTCGGTGAAGGTGGGCATAGTTCCCGCATGCCTATCTACAACATCTACTCTCGTCGTAAACGTTGCGTTGAGAAGGCCGAACCGGACGTCTATCAGTACGACCAAGTACCGGAGAAACTGCGAGTGCAGATTCTTCACATTTGGGATAGCGCGCTAGGGACGGCAGGTTACGAAATTATTCGAGAAATTCTACGGCGCGAGCATGGTAAACTTTATCTAGCACGTCAGGATTACAATCCCTACAACGATTGCCGGCAATATCTTCTGAAAGCGCATGATATCGATGAGTGGCTAGATGTTATTGAGATCAGTTTTCGGTATATCACCAGAGTCGTCAGCGATATGGCTGGGTGGCAACGTGACAGTGAGGGAATAATTCAAGAACCTGATGACGCAATCGCGGAGCTAAATTTTCGCTTCCGCGATGCCGGTTTGGGATATCAGATAGAGAACGGCGAAATCATTCGCGTGGATTCTCAATTTGTGCACGCTGAGGTCGTGAAGCCCACCCTGCAATTTTTGTCGGACCGGCGTTTTGCCGGAGCACAGCAAGAATTCTTGGACGCTCATGCTCATTACCGCAATGCAGAATTCGAGGACGCCATTGTTGATGCCCTGCGTGCCTTCGAAAGCACTTTGCGTGCCATATGCGACATAAAGAGATGGACATACCCGCAAGGTGCACGTGCGTCGGATTTGATCCGGATCGTTCGACAAAATGATTTATTGCCCACATACCTTGACCAGACATTCGACCAATTAGTTGCTACGCTTCAATCGGGTTTGCCGAAGGTGCGCAACGAAGCTGGTGGACATGGCCAGGGAAGGGAAGTGCGATCAACGCCGGGATACGTTGCAGCATATGCCCTGCATTTAGCTGCCACAGATATCTTGCTCCTGGCGGAGGCGTTCAAGGCAAGCGAGGAATAGATGCTAGATCGCGTGGGCCCCATTAGCTGGGAAAGTGAACTACCTTCGCGCGCTTCCAGGCAGCCTCCACCGACAGGCATTGAAATTAGCCGACGGGCAGCCAACGTTGCCGCGCTTGCGCATTTCGGTATGTGTACTTGAACGCCTTCTTGCCGGCCGGCGTCGCCTTCATCCCAAACCCCGCGACAGAGGGATGGTCGTCCCAAACAATGCAGTCCCGGCCTTCTGCCCTGGCCGATTCTATGCGGCACTTGGTCAGTCGGGCTTTTCGCTTCGCTTCCGGCATCTCCTTGTCTGCCAACTAAAGAGTCAGGGAATGCAGCCGCTCTACTCATAGTTGCCAGGCTCGCAAAGGAAACCGTCCGAGATTTGTCGAAAAATCAAGGGGTTATGGTGATTACGCGTTACCGGGCGCGGCGGGTGCTTACGAGCCCTTCTACTGCGGAATTTAACCGGCGCTTAACCCCGTCCGCCCATAGCTGCCGGGCCCGGCTTGTTGCGTCCGGGGCCGCGTTCTAGACTTGCGCCTTGCGCGTCGTCCTGCCACTGGAGCCGACCATGGCCAGCCCGAAACCATCGAGCAATCCCTTCCTGCGCAGCCTGCCCGGCGGCGCGGAGGCGCGGGGCGGACGGGCCCCGGAGGCGCTGGGCGCCTATCCCCAGGTGCGCATGCGGCGCAACCGGACCGACGCCTGGACGCGGCGCCTGGTCGCCGAATCGCGGCTCTCGGTCGACGACCTGATCTGGCCGCTGTTCGTGCAGGAGGGCGACGGCGAGTCGCCGGTGCCCTCGATGCCGGGCGTCGCGCGCTATGGCCTGGACCGGCTGGCCGACGTCGCCGGGCAGGCCGTGGAGCTCGAGATCCCGGCCGTCGCCGTGTTCCCCAACATCGACACCATGCAGCGCACCTCGGCCTGCGCCGAGGCCTGGAGCCCCGACAATCTGGTGTGCCGGGCGATCCGCGCGCTCAAGGCGGCGCATCCCGAGCTCGGCATCATCTGCGACGTGGCGCTCGACCCCTACAACTGCGACGGCCACGACGGCCTGGTGAAGGACGGCCACATCCTCAACGACGAGACCGTGGAGGCGCTGTGCCGTCAGGCGCTGGTCCAGGCCGATGCCGGCTGCGACGTGATCGCGCCCTCCGACATGATGGACGGGCGGATCGGCGCGATCCGCTCCGCGCTCGACGGCGCCGGGTTCCAGGACGTGCGCATCCTGGCCTACGCGGCCAAGTACGCCAGCGCCTTCTACGGGCCGTTCCGCGACGCGGTCGGCTCGTCGGGCTACCTGGCCGGCGACAAGAAGACCTATCAGATGGACCCGGCCAACAGCGACGAGGCGCTGCGCGAGGTCGCGCTCGATCTCGCGGAAGGCGCCGACATGGTGATGGTCAAGCCCGGCATGCCCTATCTCGACGTGGTGCGCCGGGTCAAGGAGACCTTCGGCGTGCCGACGCTCGCCTACCAGGTGAGCGGCGAGTACGCCATGATGAAGGCGGCCGTGGAACGCGGCTGGCTCGACAACGACCGCGTCGTCATGGAAAGCCTGCTGGCGTTCAAGCGCGCCGGGGCGGACGCCGTGCTGACCTATGCCGCGCGGGAGGCGGCGGAGCGCCTGCGCGCCGGCTGATCGGCGGCCCGGGGCGGCCCGGGGCGGCCCGGGAGCGCTGCGCGGTTTAACAGTCTCTTCACCATCGGTTGCTAGCTTGCCCGCGGGCGCTTGCCGCGCGGGCCGCGAGACCGCGGCTGCGGCACCGCCGCGCAAGGACAGGCCAACCTGAGGGTTCGAACGACAATGACCGCGACCAAGAACGGCAGCGCCAGCGGCCTCGACCCTAAGCTCCATTCCGAGATCATGAACCTGATCCAGTACATTCAGCGCCTGCGCATCGAGATCGCCGGGATCGCGAACCAGCGCGAAGATCAGACGGCCTTCGACAGCATGGCCGACCGGCTCGACGCCATCGTCGCCTCGACGGCCGAGGCGACCGATTCCATCCTCGCCGCGATGGAGGACGTGGACGGCGCGGTCGACGAGCTGCGGACGCACCCCGGGCCGGACAAGGTCGACCAGATCTGCGACCGCATCTCGGAGAAGGTCATGGGCGCGATGGAGGCCTGCAGCTTCCAGGACCTGACCGGCCAGCGCGTCAACAAGGTCGTCGCCTCGCTCAAGTTCGTCGAGGAGCGCGTCAACGCCATGGCCGACCTCTGCGGCCGGGCGGAGATCGAATCGCTCGAGAGCGACGCCCCGCTGCCGCCGCAGCAGACCGACGACGGCATCGCGCTCGACGGCCCGCAGCGCCCGGGCGAGGCGATCTCGCAGGACGAGATCGACAATCTGTTCAGCTAGACGCCCTCTCCTTCGCCACCCGATGCAACTTTGAATTGATCGCCGCGCACGCCTTGGCTAGCGTCGGGGCGCGACCGCGGTGCGATCCGGAGGCGAGGCGGCGGCATGGCGAAATCCAAGCGCAAGACGCGCGGCGCGGAGGCCGGCCAGGCGGGCGGCCATAAGACGGGCGGCCATAAGGCGGGCGGCCATAAGGCGAGCGGCCATAAGGCGGACGGCCGGAAGACGATCCAATGGGGCGGCGCCGCGGACAAGCAGACCGGGCGCCTCAACATGGTCCTGCTGGCGCTGGTCGCGGCCGCGCTGGCGGCCGGCGCGATCTACTGGTGGCAGACCGCGCGGAGCGCCGCCGGCTTCGACGCCCTGGTCGCCGAGGGCCGGCCCGCCCTGGCCGCGGTCGAGAGCCAGACCGACACCGGGTCGGACCATTTGACGCCGGGCGCGGCGTACAACTACGGCGTCCCCTTCCCGACCTCCGGGGCGCACGACCCGGACCCGACCGACCCCGGCTTCTACAGCGCCCCGCAGCCGCCCACCAAGCTGGTGCATGCCCTGGAGCACGGCCACGTCGTCATCTACTACGACCAGCCGGGCGAAACGGCGCTCGGCTACCTGAAGGACTGGGCGGCGCTGTTCGGCGGGCACTGGGACGGCGTCGTCGTCGCGCCCGGCGCCGCGCTCGGCCGCGCCGTCGTGCTCACGGCCTGGCGCAAGACCCTGCGGCTCGACAATTTCGAGCCGACGACGGTCGCCGCCTTCATCGACGCCTATCGCGGGCGCGGGCCGGAGAATCCCGTGCGCTGACGGCGTCGCCGGGCGGTCGTCGTCAGCGGCCGTCGTCAGCGGCCGTCGCGCAGGTAGACCAGCCAGTAGACCAGCGCCACCAGCCCGCTGCCGCCGACGACGTTGCCGAGCGTCACCGGCACGAGGTTGACGGCCACGGCGACCGGGTCGATGCCCTGGCCGGCGGCCAGCATGCCGATCGGGATCAGGTACATGTTGGCGACCGAGTGCTCGAAGCCGAGCGCGACGAAGGCCGAGATCGGGAAGATGATGGCCAGGATCTTGCCGGTCACGTCGCGCGCCGCGAACGACAGCCAGACGGCCAGGCAGACCAGGGTGTTGCACAGGATCCCGCGGAAGAACGCGGTGGTGAAATCGAGATCGAGCTTGGTCCGCGCGATGCCGGCGGCGACCTCGCCCACCGCCCCGTTGCTGATGTCGAGCGCCCCGGCCAGGTAGAACAGCGCCACGCTGCCGAGCGCGCCGACCAGGTTGGCGAGGTAGACCACGGCCCAGTTGCGCAGCAGCGCCGCCGTCGAGACCTTGCGTTCGGCCCAGGCCATGACGATGAGGTTGTTGCCGGTGAAGAGCTCCGCCCCGCCGACCAGCACCAGGATGAGGCCGAGCGAGAAGGCGACGCCGCCGAGCAGCCGCCCGGGCCCGAAGCCCAGCCCGCTGCCGGTCAGCACCAGGGTATAGAACATCGCCCCGAAGGCGATGAAGGCCCCGGCGAGAACGCCCAGCGTCGCCATCTTGAGCAGCGGAAGCTCCGCCTTCGCGACGCCGCCGCTTTCGATCAGCTTGGCGATCTCGTTGGGCTTGTAGGCGTCGAGCGAATAGTTCGGCCCGCCGATGTCGGTCATGCCGCGGTCTCCTCCCGCAGCAGCCAGTCGCGCACCAGGGCGGTCTGTCCCGGATCGATCAGGGCCGGCGCATGGCCGCAGCCCGCGATCTCGACGACCTCGGCGCGCGGCCCGCGCCGGGTCATCTCCTGCGCGGTCTCGGGCAGCAGCAGGTCCGACTCGGCGCCGCGCAGCACCAGGGTCGGCGGCGTCACGCGGTCCCAGACCGGCCAGAGATCGACGTCCTCCTCGGCCAGGTCGGCGAAGGCCTCGGCGATCGCCGGGTCGTAGCGCAGGCGGTAGCCCCGCCCGTCCTCCGCCGGGGTCACGCTGGTTTCCGTCAAGCGGCGCCACGCGGCGGCGTCGAGGCTGCCGAACGAGCCGTGCACCCTGCGGATGTAGGCCTCGGCCGCCGCCATGTCGGGAAAGCGCGGGTCCTTGCCGACGTACTCCGCGATGCGCTGCAGGGCGGCGCGCGGGATCGTCGGCCCGACGTCGTTGAGCACCAGCCGGCGCACGGGATGGCCGTCCTGCGCCGCCAGCGCCATGCCGATCAGGCCGCCCATCGAGGTCCCGACCCAGTCGATCCGCGCGGCGTCGAGCCGCGCCGCCAGCACCGTCATGTCGGCCAGGTACTGGGCGTTGCCGTAGCCGGCGGGATCGGCCAGCCAGTCGCTGGTGCCGCGCCCGACCACGTCGGGACAGACGACGCGGCAGCCCGCCGCGCTCAGCGCCCGCGCCAGGGGATCGAAATCGCGGCCGTTGCGGGTCAGGCCGTGCACGCAGACGACGACGCGCTCGGCCGCGGGATCGCCCCACTCGCGGTAGCGCATGCGGTGGAAGCCCTGCGCCGACAGGCAGGCGACGTCGCGCGCGCGCGGCTCCGCCGGCGTCACGGCACCGCGGCCGGCGGCGCGTCGTGCACTTCGACGAAGGTCTCGGGATAGAACCCGTTGAAGCGCGTCGCCGTCGCATAGGAGTAGGCGCCGACCTTGCCGATCTCGATCCAGTCGCCCTCCTCGGCGTCGGCCGGAAGGGTGAAGGGAAGCCGCAGCACGTCGAGCGAATCGCAGGTCGGGCCGTTCAGCTGGAAGTCTTCGGTATGGTTGGCCACCGGCCGGTCGAGCCGGATCAGGCGCGCCGGCAGGCGCAGGTCGCTCAGCGCCAGCTCGTTCAGGCTGCCGTAGATGCCGTCGTTGATGTAGAGCCGGTTGTCCTTGCGCAGCTGCACCTGCACCAGCAGGGAGATCGCATCGGCGACCAGGGCGCGGCCCGGCTCGGCCATGATCTCGACCGTGGGCTTCACGCCGATGGTCTTCAGGCCGGCGCGGATGACCGCGATGTACTCGTCGATCGGCGGCGCGTCGCTGTTCAGGTAATAGCCCGGGAAGCCGCCGCCGACGTCCAGGCAGACGATGTCCGTCTTGGCCATCTTGAGCGTCTCGCCGCACAGCAGCAGCGCCGTCCGGTAGGCCTCCGGGTCGCCGCACTGCGACCCGACGTGGAACGACAGCCCGACCAGGCAGCCGTGCCCGGCCGCCTTGCGCAGCAGCGCGGCGGCCTCTTCGGGCGGCGCGCCGAACTTCGTCGACAGGTCGTACAGCGTGTCGGGCGCCGGCGGCGTCCTGAGCCGCACGACGATCACCACGTCCTGCCCGCCGGTCTCCTCCAGCACCTTGTCCAGCTCGCGCTCGTGATCGACCACGTAGTGCCGGATGCCGTAGACCTTGTAGGCGCTTTCGATCACCGCGCGGCCCTTCACGGGGTGCATGAAATAGGCCTGCGCGTCGGAATAGGCCTCGCAGACCTGGGCGATCTCGGGCAGCGAGGCGGTGTCGAAGTGCCGGATGCCGGCCTTGTAGAGCTCGTCGAGCACCAGTCGGTGCGGGTTGCACTTGACCGCGTAGAGCACCGTGCCGGGGAACAGCGTGATGAAGCGCCGCGCCGTCTCCGCCAGGATCTGCGGCCGCAGGCAATAGACCGGGTAGCTCGGCCTGAGCTCGCGGGCGACGGCGATGGCATCCGAGAATCTGCGACGGGGCTTGGCCACGGGGGAAAACCTTCTGCTTCGCTGGGGCCGGCGGCACACGACTCGCGGCTGGCGGCGGACGGCTGGCGACTGGCGCCGGTGGCCCGCTCTCTAGCACCTGGCAAAGGCGGCGACAACCGGTCGCCCCGACACCCCCGCTCCGCCGCCCTGCTCAGCCGCGCAGCGGGCGGGCCAGGGCGCGCACGTCGCTGCTCATGGCGATGCGCCCGTCCTTCACGAAGGCCTCGTGGTTGGCCTCGATGTCGTCGAGGTCGTAGCGGTAGTTGGCCATCAGCCCGGCCGAGCGCTCCAGCCCGCCGGGCGAGGTGTCGCCCAGCCAGTTGATGCGCTCGAGCCGCGCCCCGTTGCGCAGGTGGAAGCGGGCGACGGCGTCGACCGGCCCGCCGGCCTCGCGCCGGTCGGTCAGGTAGCGGGCGCAGAGCCGCTGCAGGGGATCCTTGAGGGCCTTGACCACCACCGGGTCGCGGTGCCAGTCGGGCCGCGCGAGCACGGCTTTGAGCGCCGCGGCCGGGTCGTCGCTGCCGCCCAGCGCCCGGATGCCGCCCTGCTCGCTCTCGCTCATCGCGGCGGCGACCTCCCGCGCGCCGCGCCGGTCGAGCCAGGCGCGGAACCCGGGCAGCGGCGACAGCGTCGCATAGACCTTGATGCGCGGCATCTCGCGGCTCAGCTGGCGCACCACGCGCTTGATGAGATAGTCGCCGAAGCTGATGCCGCGCAGGCCCTTCTGCGTGTTGGTGATGGAATAGAAGATCGCGGTGTCGGCCGCGCGCACGCCGTTCCCGGGGGCGGCGGGGTCGAGCAGCGACTGGATGCTGCCGGCCAGGCCCCGGACCAGGGCGACCTCGACGAAGGCCAGCGGCTCCTGCGGCATGCGCGGATGGAACAGGGCGAAGAGCCGGCGGTTGTCGGATTCGACGCGGTGCCGCAGGTCGTCCCACGACTGGATGGCGTGCACCGCCTCGTAGGCGATCAGCTTCTCGAGCAGCGCCGCCGAGGACTGCCAGGTGACCCGGTGCAGATCGAGAAAGCCGGTGTCGAACCAGGACGCCAGCAGCTCGCGCAGGTCGGCGTCGAGGTCGTCGAGCGCCGGGCCGCGGTCGGGCATCGACAAGAGGTCGGCGCGCATGTCGACGAGGAACTTCACGCCCTCGGGCAGGTCGTTGAACTGGGTGATCAGCTTGACCCGGGGCGGCACGCTGGCCCGGCGCAGACGGCGCCGGGCCGCGGCGCGCGCCTCCGGCGTCTCGGCCGCGCGGTAGTCGTCGATGGCGGCGTCGAGCGCCGCCTCGTCGGTCGCGAAGGCGCCGGCCAGGGTCTCCAGGAAGCGGCGCCGGCCCTCGCCGTCGAGGTCGAGATAGACCTTGCCGAGCTCCGCCGCGCGCATCCGGGCGGAGACCTCGCCGCCGCGCGCCTCGAGGCATTCCGCCATCAGTGCCTTGAGCGCCTCCGGCTCGCCGGCGGCCACGGCGGAGTCGTTGAGGCCGATGCTGCGCGCCGCGCTCTGGGCGATCTCGCGCCAGGCCACCGCCAGGTTGCTCAGCGTCCGGCCGACCAGGGTGCCGCTCTGCCGTTCCGTCGAATCGGTCATCTCGAAGTCACAGGGTTAGGAAGTCTGTTCCCCCGCGGGCCGCCCGCGCGGGTCTCGGGAATTCGCCTTCAATCTAGTGATGAATTCCCATGACGCTAGGGGTTTCGGCTCACAGGGCCTGCCCCATCATGGCGTTCGGCAGCCACTGCGCGATTTCCGGGAAGAGGCACAGCAGCACGATCCCCAGGACCATGCAGAGCATGAAGGGCAGCGCGCCCCACAGGATCGTCTGCAGTCGCACGTCCGGGGCAATGCCGTTGATGACGTAAAGGTTCAGCCCGACCGGCGGCGTGATCAAGCCGATCTCCATGTTGATGGTCAGCACCACCGCGAACCAGATCGGGTCGAAGCCAGCCGCCTCGATGATCGGCACCAGGGTCGGCGCCGTCATCAGGATGACCGCCACCGGCGGCAGGAAGAAGCCGGCCACCAGCAGAAAGAGGTTGATGAAGAGCATGAGCACCCAGCGGTTCACCTCCAGCTCGCCGATCCACATGGCCAGCGTTTGGGTGATGAACAGCGACGACATCATGTAGCTGAACAGCGCGGCGGCCGCGATGATCATCAGGATCATCGCCGACTCGCGGAGCGAATCGCGCAGGATCCGCCACAGCTCGGTCGGGCGCCGCATGCGGTAGATGACGACCACCAACAGGATGCAGAACAGCGCGCCGACACCGGCCGCCTCCGAGGGCGTGGCGACGCCGCCATAGAGCACCCAGAGGATGCCGGCGATGATGATAAAGAAGGGGCCGACCTTGGGCAGCACCGCGAGGCGTTCGGCCAGCGTGAAATGCGCCGCCGCTTGGTGCGTCAGGCTGAATCCGCGCCGCGATGCCGCGTACAGTCCCCAGGCGATGAACAGCAGGGTGAGCATCGCACCCGGCAGCAGCCCGGCGATGAACAGGCGTCCGATCGAGGTCTCGGTGGCGATGCCGTAGACGATCATGGTGATCGACGGCGGGATCAGGATGCCCAGGGTGCCGCCGGCGGCGATCGAGCCGGTCGCCACGTCCGCCGGATAACCGCGCTTGCGCATCTCCGGGATGCCCATCTTGCCGATCGCCGCGCAGGTCGCCGGCGACGACCCGGAGAGTGCCGCGAAGATGGCGCAGGCACCGATGTTCGAGACCATCAGGCCGCCCGGCACGCGGTAGAGCCAGCGGTCGAGGGCCTCGTAGAGATCGGCGCCGGCGCGCGACGAGGCGATCGCCCCGCCCATCAGGATGAACATGGGAATGGACAACAGGGCGAAATTGTCGAGCCCGCCGTACAGCACCTGCGGAATGATCGACAGCGACCCCCAGCCGTCGAAGATCAGCAGGAAGCCGACCGCCACCGCGCCGAGCGAAAAGGCCACCGGCGCGCCGGTCAGCAGGACGGCGATGGTGACGACGGACACCAGGACGCCCAGCTCGAGTTCGTTCACGGCCGTGTCTCCGTGGCCGGCTCGCCCGTCAGGCCGAAGGGCATCGCCCGCCCGGTCAACAAGGCAGCGATGTCGGCGACGTATTGCAGCGCCAGAAGCCCGAGCCCGAGCGGCAGCGCGAAATACGGAATCCACAGCGGCGGTGCCCAGACCGTCTCGCCGTGCCAATCCGCGGCCCAGGCCTCGTGCCACCACGCCAACCCGGCGCCGGCAACGATCAGGCAGAACGCGAGGGAAACCCCCGAGGCGAGCAGCGCAAGCAGCAGGCGCCCGCGCCGTCCGAGATAGAGCGGCAGCAGGTCGACGTTGACATGCCCGTGGGTGAGCAGCAGGTAGGGTGCCCCGAGGAAGGTCGAGCCGATCAGGCTGAAGGTGACGAACTCATGCTGCCAGACGGCCGAAGCGCCCAATACGTAACGCACGAACACCAGTTGACAGACGACCAGAACGGCAGCCAACAGCAGCAATGCGGCAAGAATTCCGCAGAGCTGCGACAGGCGGCGCACCGCGGCGATAAACACACCCATTTCGCCTCGCCCCCCTGACAAGACGCCCGGCCGCCGGCGATCGACCGGCGGCCGTCGCGCACCACGTCAAGCCCCGCCTATTCGACGGCGAGAGCCTCTTCGATCAACTTCTCTCCGCCGGGGACTTCCTCGGAAAAGATCTTATAGGATGACTGTTTGGCGAGCGCGATCCACGCGGCCTGCTGCTCCTTCGACATACTGACGACCTCGACGCCGTTCTTCTTGAAAATGTCGACCAGCTTCTGATCGAGGCCCTTGGCCGCGTCGAAGAAGAAGTCCTCGGCTTTCTGGCCGGCCGCCATGACGGCCGCCTGCTGCTTGTCGTCAAGCTTGTCCCAGGTCTGTTTCGACATCAGGATCGGCTCGTACATGAACCACAGCGCGTTCTTGCCGGGCTCGGTCAGGCACTTGACCTGCTCGTAGATGCGATATGACACGAAGCTGCCGGAGCTCGTGTTGGCGCCGTCGAGCACGCCGGTCTGCAGCGCCGAATAGATCTCCGAGCTCGGCATGGAGCTAATCGAGGCGCCGGCCGCGACCAGCATCTGCTCGAATGCTGGGCCCGCCGCGCGAAAGACTTGACCCTTTGCGTCCTCCGGATTCAGGATGCACTTCTTGTTGGATGCGAACCCACCGGCCAGCCAGGCATCGGAAAGCACGACGACGCCAGCGTCATTGATGATTTTCTTGATGTCAGCCATAAACGGCGAATCGTTCAACCGCTTGGCGTGGTCGTGATTCTTGACCAGGCCCGGCATCAGCGTCGCGCTGAACTGCGGGTACTTGCCGCTGGCGTAGTCCAGCGGAAAGGCCGAGATGTCGAGCTGCCCCTTGACCATGGCGTCCCACTGCTGCTTGGGCTTGAACAACGACTTGCCCGGATAGACCTGGACTTTGAGGCCCACGTCGGCCGTCTCGATCTCGCGCTTGATGATCTGCACCATTTCGTCGCGCACGTCGCCCTTGCCGGCCGGCCATTGGTGCGAGGCCCGCAGCTTCATGTCCGCCAGCGCCGCTCCGCTCGTCAAACCGATGCCGACCGCGATCGCCACGGCGGCACAGGCGATTCGCCTGATACCTGTCATTTTCGCCTCCTCCCTGTTGTCTCTCCCAATCGTCCCGCGCCGCGCGGCGCGAGGGCAGCCCGTTCGGCTGCAAAAAGACAGACTAACCTTCCCCGCCCGCAAAGGTCCAGGCGGGTGCCCGAGGCTTGGCGAGAACGCCGCAGATCGTCTATACGAGGGCCCATGACCGCACGGCAGACCGCGCAAGATCCGAGCCATACCGCCGCGTCCCCCTGGGGCGCCGAGGCCGAGGCCCTGGTCCGTCAGGCGCACGGCAACCTCTTCGCGCTGATCGCCGCGCGCTTTCCGGACGAGCGTGCACGAACGTTTATCGAGCTGCCCGACGGCCGGACCTACAGCTATGCCGACCTGGAGGCGATCTCGGGCCGCTTCGCCCGCCTGCTGGGCGATCTCGGCGTCGTCAAGGGCGACCGCGTCGCGGTCCAGGTCGAGAAGTCGCCCGAGGCGGTCTTTCTCTATCTCGCCTGCCTGCGCGCCGGCGCGGCCTTCCTGCCGCTCAACACCGCCTACACCAAGGCCGAGGTCGGGTACTTCCTGGGCGACGCGGAACCCAGGGTCGTCGTCTGCCGGCCGGAGAGCGAGGCGGCGACGGCGGAGGTCGCGCGCGCGGCCGGCGTGACGCAGGTGCTGACGCTCGGGACCGCGGGCGACGGCTCGTTCTGCGCGCGATCGCGGGACCTCGCGCCGGTCGCCGGCTGCGTCGCGGCAGCGCCCGACGACCTGGCCGCGATCCTCTATACCAGCGGCACGACCGGCCGCTCCAAGGGCGCGATGCTGAGCCACCGCAACCTGGCGAGCAACGCGCTGGCGCTGCACCGCATCTGGGGCTTCGTCCCGGACGACGTGCTGCTGCACGCGCTGCCGATCTTCCACACGCACGGCCTCTTCGTCGCCATCGACTGCGTGCTGCTGAACGGGACCGGCATGCTGTTCCTGCCGAAGTTCGACGCCGACACGGTGATCCGCCTGCTGCCGCGCGCGACGGTGATGATGGGCGTGCCGACGTTCTACACGCGCCTGCTCGCGCGCGACGACTTCACCGCCGAGGCCTGCCGCAGCATGCGCCTGTTCATCTCCGGCTCGGCGCCGCTGCTCGAGGAGACCGCGCGCGGCTTCACGGCGCGCACCGGGCACGCGATCCTCGAGCGCTACGGCATGACCGAGACGGGCATGAACGCCTCCAACCCGCTCGACGGCGAGCGCCGGCCGGGCACCGTCGGCTTTCCCCTGCCCGGCGTCGAGGCGCGCGTCGCCGACGACGACGGCAAGGTCCTGCCGACGGGCGAGGTCGGCGTGCTCGAGGTGCGCGGTCCGAACGTCTTCTCCGGCTACTGGCGCATGCCGGAGAAGACCCGCGAGGAGTTCCGCCCCGACGGCTACTTCATCACCGGCGACGTCGCCAGGATCGACGCGCGCGGCTACGTGCACATCGTCGGCCGCGCCAAGGACCTCATCATCTCCGGCGGCTTCAACGTCTACCCCAAGGAGATCGAGCTCTGCCTCGACGCGCTCGACGGCGTCGGCGAGACGGCGGTGATCGGCGTGCCCCACCCCGACTTCGGCGAAGCGGTGACGGCGGTCGCGACGCGCGCCCCCGGCGGCCCGCAGATCGGCGAGGCCGAGATCGTCGCCGCCGCCAAGCGCGAGCTCGCCGCCTTCAAGGTGCCGAAGCGGGTGTTCTTCGTCGACGCGCTGCCGCGCAACGCCATGGGCAAGGTGCAGAAGAACGAGCTACGCCAGCGCTACAAGGACACCTTCGCTTAAGGGGGCGCGTAGCGCGGCGCCCTTTGGCGCAGAGAAAAAGGGACCCTCAGCGCAGGCTGCCGCGGCGGTGCGCGGCGCCGGCCTGCGCCTCGATGAAGACGCGCGTGATCTCCGGCACCGTCTTCTTGATCCGCGCCTCGAGGCGCGAGATGGCGGACTCGACCTCGTCCGACGACAGCCGCGGGTGAAAGTCGACGCTGAGGTTCAGCAGGATGTCCTGCGGCCCCATGTGCATGGTGAGGACCTCGTTGATCCGCTCGACGCCGTGCTCGGCGCCGACGATGCGGCGCACGGTCGCGACGATCCGGGCGCTGGCCGACTCGCCGATCAGCAGGCCCTTGGTCTCGTAGGCGAGCAGCGCGGCGACCGTCGCCAGGATGACGCCGATGAGCACCGAGGCGACGCCGTCGAGCTGCGGCAGCGCGAGCAGCTCGGCCGCGCCGATCCCGGCCAGGGCGACCACCAGGCCGAGCATCGCGGCGCTGTCCTCCATCAGCACGGTGAACAGCGTCGGGTCCTTGCTCTCGCGCAGCGCCTCGAAATAGCCGCGCCCGCGCCGGTGCCGCGCGAACTCGCGGTAGGCGATCCACCAGGACGTTCCCTCGAACAGGATCGCCAGGCCGAGCACGATGTAGTTGATGTAGGTGTCGCGCAGCGGCGCGGGATGGCGCAGCTTCTCGACGCCCTCGTAGAACGAGACGCCGGAGCCGGTCGCGAAGATCATGATCGCAACGACGAAGGCCCAGAAGTAGATCTCGCGGCCGTAGCCGAAGGGATGGCGCTTGTCGGCCGGCTGCGCGGCCCGCTTCATGCCGTAGAGCAACAGGATCTGGTTGCCGGTGTCGACCAGCGAGTGGACCGCCTCGCTGAACATGGCGGAGCTGCCGGTCAGGGCCGCCGCCGCGAACTTGGTGATCGCGATCAGGCCGTTGCCCGCCAGGGCGGCGAAAATGACCGTCTTGGAGCCTTGTGCGGCCATCTGCCCGTCCCACGATTCGGCCGACCCGGATGACGACCGGTTTAAGCGAAGCACCCGCCCGTGAAAAGGCCGGCCTGGCCCATTGCCCGAACCGCCGCCCGGCGCATCGCCCGGCCCGGCCCCTAGAGGCCGTCACACCCCGGCGCGCTCGCGCCGGAACGGGACGCCGGCGCTCTCCGGCGCGTCGAGCTCGCGGGCGAAACGATGGCCGGCATAGACGGCATGCGCGATGGTGGCCGGCGCCAGCGCGTCGCCGATGCGCACCAGCGTTTCGATTCCGGCCGCGCCCAGCGCCTCGGGCCGCGCCGCCAGCTCGCGATACAGCGCGTCGTCGGGCGCCCGGGCGGTGACCAGCAGAAGCGCGTCGGCCGCCCGCACGGTTTCGCGCCCGGTATAGACGCAGGCCAGGGTCGCCGCTTCGCCGTCGAAGCCGGTCAGGGCGTGCAGCGGCACGATCTCGACGCCCAGCTCGATCAACCGGGCCTGGCTGCGGTGCTGCTCCTCGGTGTAGTTGCCGAAGGCCGCGACGACGCCCGACGCGGTCACGTAGACGACCTCGGCGCCGGCCTCGCACAGCCGCTCGGCGAGCACCGGGCCCATGTAGTAGTGGTCGTCGTCGAACAGCAGCACCCGTCCCTGCGGCAACCGCCCGGCCATGACGTCGTCGGGCGTGAAAACCTTGTCCTCCGGGCCCAGGCCGCTTTGCGGGCGCGCGTGCCAGCGGCCGACCCCGTCGCGGCGCCACTTTGCGCCGGTCGCCAGCGCGACGCGCGCGAAGCCGAAGGACAGCACCTGCTCGGCGTCGAGCCGGCTCTCGCGATAGACCGCGACGCCGGCCAGCTTGTCGAGCTGCTGCAGGCGATGGTCGCGCACCCGCGCCCAGGCGGCGAGCCCCGGCAGGCGCGCCTCGCGCGTCACGCGGCCGCCCAGCTCGCCGCCGGCCTCGGCGAGCGTCACCGGGTAGCCGCGCCGGCCCAGCGCGCGGGCCGCCTCGAGCCCGGCCGGCCCGGCGCCGACCACGAGCACCGGCTCCGCGCTCGCGCCCGGCGCGATGATCTCGGGATGCCAGCCGCGGCGCCACTCCTCGCCCATCGTCGGGTTCTGCGTGCAGCGGATCGGCACGCCGCGGGCATTGTTCGAATAGCAGATGTTGCAGCCGATGCACTCGCGAATGTCGTCGAGGCGCCCCTCCTCGATCTTCTTCGGCAGGAAGGGGTCGGCGATCGAGGGGCGCGCCGCGCCGATCAGATCGAGCACGCCGCGGCGCAGCTGCGCCGCCATGGCGTCGGGCGAGGTGAAGCGGCCGACCGCCACCACCGGCTTGCTGGTGACCGATTTGGCGAAGGCGACGCGGTCCTCCAGGGCGCCCTCCGGCACGAAGCGCGCGTTGCCCATCTCCCAGGAATAGTCCTGGATGTTGAGGTCCCAGAGATCGGGCAGCTCGGCCAGCGCCGCGAACATCTCGCGCCGCTCCTCGCTGCGCGGGTCCCTTTCGTCGCTGCCGTCGTCGTCGACCGCGAAGCGCACCGCCACGGCGCAGCGCTCGCCGACGGCCTCCTTGGTATCGGCGATCATCTCGCGCAGCAGGCGCATGCGGTTCTCGATCGAGCCGCCGTACTCGTCGCTCCGCTGGTTGGTCAGCGGCGAGAGGAAGCGCGACACCAGGTAATCGTGCGTCGCGTAGACGTAGACGATGTCGAAGCCCGCCTCGCGCGCGCGCTTCGCCGCCGCGACCTGCCAGCCGCGCAGCGCGCGGATGTCGGCCTTGTCCATGGCGCGGCTCTGCACCGGGTCGTCGCTGTACACCGGCCGGCAGGCGACGCCGAGCGGCACCTCGCGGCTGAGCCGGTTGGCGCTGCGCCCGCCGCCATGCCACAGCTGGACGCCGGCCAGGGCGCCATGCGCATGGACCTTCTCGACCATCAGGGCCTGCGCGCGCAGGTCGTCGTCGTCCCACAGACTGGCATAGGGATAGGGCGCGTCGTCGGAGCTCGGATGCAGCGAGCAGTACTCCGTGTTGACCACGCCCCAGCCGCCCTCGGCCTTGACCGCGCGCATCGCCGCCAGCGTCCTGGGCAGGGCGTACCCCATCCCGCTGCAATGCGGCACCTGGTAGAAGCGGTTCCTGGTCACCACCGGGCCGATTCGCAGCGGCTCGAACAAGGGGTCGAAGCGTGGATCCCGGGTCATGCGCCCCGGCTTCCGCGGCCGGTTGAGCGCGGCCCGAAAAAGCGAGCCGCCACGGTAATTTGAGCTGTCGTCTTCATGTTTCCTCCCGGGGCGTCGATGGGGGCGGAGCATAGCGGCCGCGAAGCGCGCCGGCCAGCCATCGGCCCGCCGCCCGGCCCGGCTGGCGCTCCGGCCGGCAACGCGCGATACTGCCCGCGCCGGCGACACCCGCAAACCGAGAGCGCCTCCTATTCACCGATGACAGGCAAGAGGACCGGGACCGGAAGGAAGCTCGTCCGGCGATCGCTCTATGG
>Ga0210124_1000498_pt1 | contig 19704 bp, 21 predicted proteins | sample Muzzi_PWC_D2_FD_185554 | JGI IMG/M metagenome (GOLD analysis project Ga0210124, IMG submission 185554) | Wetland microbial communities from San Francisco Bay, California, USA, that impact long-term carbon sequestration - Muzzi_PWC_D2 (SPAdes) | ecosystem: Environmental > Aquatic > Marine >... | reverse complement strand
AATGACGGTCGGCGATTTTTCTGAGGCGGATAAGAAACTGCGGGAGGCTGAAGAGGCCCTGGCTTTATTAGACGAGGAAAGTGTCCGCAGCCTGCGCCCTGAGATCCTGGCTTTTCGCGCCAGTTATGCCAGCTTTGTGCGAGATTCAAGTGCGGTTGAACTGGCGCAGCAGGCCCTGCAAGAATTGCCCAAAGACTATTGGCTGCGCGGGATGCTGGTTGTTTTTCTGGGGACGGCGTATTACGCGATGGGTGATCTGGATGCTGCCTCGAATGTGCTGGCGCTAGTGCCTGGCTCGAGTCAGTCTACCCCCGATGCTCCGCCTCATCAGATTCATCTGCTGGTGTTTGGTGGCATGGTGCACTTTGCCAAGGGCAGACTGCGCGATGCCTGGTCGCTTATCCAACAGGCATTAGAACTGGCCGAACCCAGCGGCAAGCCCATTCTGTTTGAGGGAACGCTTTTAGCATACCTGTCCGCGAGCCGTGTGTTGTATGAGCGGGGTGAGTTAGATCAGGCCGAGGTTTATCTGACCCGCTGCGAGGCACAGGCCGTTAAATTCGGCAGTGCCGTGCTGCAGGTCTCTGCCCTAAGCGGCCTGGTACGCATTTCACACGCGCGCGACGACCTGACCGCTGCCGCAAATTACACGGATCAAGTTGACGCCCTATTACAGGTGCAGGCCTTCACCGCCAACATCATGGCCCATATCGAATATCATCGCTTCCAACTGTTGCTGAAGCAGGGAAATCTCACGGTCGCAGCAGCCTGGGTTGAATCGTGGACCGGCGAGCCGGGATCACTGAATCCGAACGCCGTCCACCGCCTGGCACAGCCGCAACTCTTGATCGCCCAGCGCCGCATCGAAGCTGCCCTGGACAAGCTGGCGACCCTCATCCAGCAAGCCCAAGACACCGGCCACGGCAACTTGCTGATTAAGGCCCTAGTTCTGCAAGCGCTGGCTTTTCAGGCTTATGGCAACTACAGCCTGGCCCTGACCACCCTCGAACGCGCCCTGACCCTGGCCGAGCCGGAAGGTTTCGTACGCTCGTTTGTAGACGAAGGCAAGCCAATGGCCGAGTTGCTGCGCCAGGTACAGTCTCGCGGCATCAGGTTGAACTATGTAAGCAAATTGCTGACCACGTTTGGTGGAGAGGAGCAGCGGAGCAGAGGAGCAGAGGAGAAACAAGGCTCATCCCCGCTCATCGAACCTCTGACTGAGCGTGAACTAGAACTGCTCCATCTCGTTGCCGATGGTTACTCAAACAAGGAAATTGCTCAGGAGCTATTTTTGGCTATCGGCACGGTCAAAAAACACCTCAACAATGTCTTCGGTAAACTCAATGTGAGCAACCGTACCCAGGCCGTTGCCCGCGCCCGCGAACTTAACCTCCTGTAAATTCTGGATTTGCTTTATCCACCCAATCCAAAATCCAAAATAAACCCCCTATACGCCTTTAGACTCCTGACGCTGCCCCTGGTTTACTGTTACACTGAACGTATCAATCTAAAACATAGCTGAACAGTAAAGGAGAGTACAATGGATAACGGAACGAGTGTTGGTGGTGCGGTTCTGATCACGGGCGCATCGAGCGGCATTGGTCGCGTCAGCGCAATCGCGTTGGCCGCCCAAGGCTTTCAGGTGTTCGCCGAGGCGATCGTTCACGCTCTGTCCGCGCCGCACCCGAACACGCGCTACGCGGTCGGGGCCAACGCCAAGCGCATGACCCTGTTGGCGGGTCTGCTGCCGGACCGGTTGCTCGATCGTATCGTGATGGGCTTCTTTCACCTGCCGCGTGGAACCAATTGAACCACCGCAATTTAATTTTAGGAGGAATAAAATGACTCAACAGATCGTTGTTATTGGCGGAGGGATAGGGGGCTTGTGTACAGCCATTGCCCTGCGCCAAATGGGGCTAGAAGTGACCGTATACGAAAAGGCGGCGACTGTTGGTCAGGTAGGGGCGGGCCTTACCCTTTGGCCTAATGCACTTCGGGTTTTGCGCCGTCTGAACCTGGCCGACGCTATCATTCAAGCGGGTGCTCAAATTAAGAAATTTCAATTACGGACGGCCAGCGGCCATACCCTGTCCAGCTCGCATCCCGGCCAATTGGCCCAGCAGTTGGGCGAGCCGGCAGTCGCTATTCATCGAGCCGAATTACACCGCATTTTGTTAGCCGCTTTGCCCCAAGATGTAGTCCGGTTGGGCGCTGCTTGCACCGGATTTACTCAGAGTGAACAACAAATTACCGTTACGTTTGCCGATGGACATTCCGTTCAAGCCGATTTGCTAATTGGCGCTGACGGCATCCATTCCATTATTCGGCCACAAATTATGCCCCAGGCCAAACCCCGTTATGCGGGGTATACGGCCTGGCGTGGGGTGGTGGCAACCGAACAGAGCTTTACGCTCGGCCAAACCTTTGAATCGTGGGGCCAAGGGGCACGCTTTGGGGCTGTCCCTTTGAGTGAGCGGCTCATCTATTGGTTCGCCACGGCAAACCGCCCCATCGGGCAAACCCAGAGCACCACCGAGCAGAAAACATGGTTGCAACAGCACTTTCAAGGCTGGCATCATCCCATCGGTTACCTGTTGGAGACCACCCCGGCAGAAGCCATTCTGCATCACGATATTTACGATTTACAACCGTTTACCCCCTGGAGTCAAGGCCGGGCCACTCTGCTGGGAGACGCGGCCCATGCGACCACGCCTAATATGGGCCAAGGGGCTTGTATGGCCATTGAGAGCGCTTTTGCATTGGCCTCGTGCATCAAAGAGAATAGGGAAATCGCTGCGGCGCTTCGCACTTATGAAGCCCGGCGACAGCCTCGCACTGCTTATGTCACCCGGCAATCCTGGCAAATTGGCCGGGTAGGGCAATTGAAAAACCGCTGGGGATGTTACCTGCGCGACTTACTGATGGGGTTCGCGCCGGATGCCCTGCTACAAAGGAGATTGTCTCACGTAACAAACTATATGCCGTAGTCTCTCATTTAGGTTCTGCCAGCATCCCCTCATGTCATTGGAGGAATTTATGGCAACCAAACTTTGGGGACTTTACCCTGTCCTGCTTGCAAGCGAGTCGTTTGGCACCGGTGGTATCCGTTTAACATTCTACATTCTTCAAGAATAAACCCCCACCTACGCCTTTAGACTCCTGACACTGCCCTTGGTTTACGGCTAAACTGGACTTGTCAATCTAAAATATTCCTGAATAGTAAAGGAGATCAAAATGACTATAAATAATTTAACCAAAATAAAGATGTTATTCTGGACTCACAAGTACGTCACCGTCAGCATTTTACTGATCGGAACATTCCTCAATCTGTCCTTCCTGGTCTTTGGGATGGAACCAGCAGTAAAGTATGTGTTTATTCCCAAAGGGGAGATTATTCTGGCAACATTTATGCTCACCTCTCTGGTGCTTGGTCTGGTGGTCTATCGGTATCTTGACCTCCACCACAGAGTAACCCGGATTATCCAGCGGGTCATCCTGGGCTACTTTGTGCTACTGGTCTTGATGCATACCATCAATAACCTGCTTCTAGGGCATACAGCGGCGTATCTAGCCACCTTTAGTTCCCCGATCTATCCTTATGGTGCCACGCTTGTACTTGCTCTGATCGCGGCCTTCACTGCCCATTTAAAACTCTCGTCCAATACCACAACGAGATTTTAACATCATGGCAAAGATACTCTTCTTTAACATCCCGGCTTATGGACACGTCAATCCATCCTTACCCGTTGTAACCGAACTGATCCGGCAGGGACACCATATTTGCTACTATAATGCAAAATCTTTTGAACCTGTGATCAAGAACACTGGCGCTGAATTTCGAGCCTATCCTGACTCAGCCTCAACCGAAGCGGACTTCGCCAGTCGAATAAATAACTTAGTCAGTGTTACCGTATTTCTCCTCGAAGAAAGTATTTACCTGTTACCCTTTGTCTTGAGCGAACTTGACCGGCGAGAAACCTGATTTAGTCATTTTCGACGCTCTCGCGCTTTGGGGGGTGCAGGCAGCCCACTTACGAAAGATACCGTCAGTAGCCTCCATTGGGCTATTGGTCCAAGAAGGGGTTTCGGGTTTGCTGACCTGGCGTGATTATATCCACATGATCCGCCAGGCTCTCCCAAACTTGCCAGCTTTGTTACGACGCCGTCGGCAATTGGTCAATACTTATGGAGCTGATGTCTTCCCAAACAAAGTCATTATGCCCTGTACCGGTGACCTGACTATTGTCTATACATCACGAGAGTTTCAACCAGACACTTCATTCATTGACGACAGTTTTTGCTTTGTGGGGCCATCGATTTTACCAAGTTCCCGAACTCAAACGGATTTTCCCTGGAATTTGCTTGATCCTAATCGCCCTCGAGTCTACCTATCCCTGGGTACGCTCTATAATACCAATAGCGCTTTTTATCAGGCCGTATTTACGGCTTTTGCTGACCATCCGGCTCAGTTGATCTTGGCCGTTGGCCGCCAGACTAATCTAGCCAGTCTGGAACCCATCCCCGATAACTTCATTGTTCAACCGGCTGTGCCCCAACTAGAGTTACTTTCGAAGGTGGATTTGTTTATCACGCATGGTGGCATGAATAGTATCAGCGAAGGCTTATATTATGGCGTGCCATTGGTTGTTGTGCCGCAACAGATTGAGCAAGCCTTCAATGGGAGGCAGGTCGCTCGTCAAGGGGCTGGCATCGTCTTAGCCGACAAGCCGCCTTATGGTCATGTCGAAGCCAGCGTCTTACGGCATACGGTAGATCGGGTACTGGCGGCCCCAACCTATCGCCATAAGGCCGAGCAACTCAGAGTTTCTTTTGTAGAGGCGGGGGGGGTATCAAAGGGCAGTTGAAATCATCACAGCAAGGTTAACATAGCCCGCGTCAAGCCCATTTGACAAAAAATTAGGACTACAACTCTCTACTTTCGGAGTTTACATGACCACACTTGTCTTTTACCAAATCAAAATCAAAGGCCATCTCGACCCACGCTGGTCGGAATGGTTTGATGGGCTGACCATCACCCACGAGCCGAACGGTGAAACGACCCTTTCCGGCCCGGTGGTAGACCAGCCTGCCCTGTTTGGCTTGCTGCTCAAAATTCGTGATTTGAACCTGATGTTGCTCTCTCTTAATCGTAGTGAGCCAGACTCAGCCGAGACAAACCACCCCTTTTAGTCTGTTGGGTCGCTAGGGTATCCCACACCTGTGTTTTTTTAGTGCCACGATGTGTCCGAAGCAGGCGATAGAAAAACTCAATGCCATTCATCCCACGAAAGCTTTCTCTCAAAGATATGCATAGTTTCTGTGGTCTCGATGGTCAAAGTTCTGTTAATAAAGGTTCAATAATTGCCTCAAGTTGTTGTTTGGTAATGGCGCCGGTTTGAATATGTTGAATAACACCGTTACGGTCAATAATGTAAGTGGTTGGCAGACCAGGCGCCTGATACAGATTCATAACCTCTCCCCGGATGTCAAGCAAAACCGGAAAATGGAAGCCTTTAGCTTGAATAAAAGCATCTACTGTCCCCTCATCTTCCTGGATGTTGATGGCCAGCACCGTAAAGCCTTCATCTTTATGGACTTCATAAAAGGCGTTGATGTCGGGCAATTCTGCCTTGCAAGGCGGGCACCAGGTAGCCCACATATTTACCAGCACCACCTGTCCCTCGTAATCGCTTAAAGTTATGGACTCGCCAGTGGGTGAGAGCAAGTTAAAGTTGGGGGCAGGCAGACCAATTTGACCGGCAGGGCGTGTTGCAGCAATGGCTACATTCTTTGAAGATGATTGATTCCCCTGCCAAAACAGCAGTCCTATGCCAGCAATTATTAACATAACGGCCAGGGTAATGTTGGCATAAAACCAGGTCTTTTTGGGTTGTGAGTGATGCCGCTGATGGTGAATTTTCTGTTTATGTTTTTTACTCATAATACAACACCTCAATAATGATGGTTATCCTGGTGGACCAGCGCCGGGTTGTTCGTTCAATGCTTGTTGTTAAAATAAAGAGCGTTTGAATAAACCCCATTATATAATACAAGTCCCAACCTCATTATGGCGCGGGTCGAGAATTTGTAACGATATATGACGGCTTTTAAACCCACCGCCATCGCCGGTGTGAGCAAAGTAACAAAAGCCGGGAGCATCGTATGAATGTTGGTAAAAGCGGCAGACAATTGGAAGAAGATGCCGTGGATAAGACCGGATACAAAGTTACGATGGTAGTAGCGAGCGCTGTCGGTTTCAAATTGGGTTATTGTGGTGGTTGAACTTGTCATCGGTTTTCTTAGTCGTGCCCAACCTTTTACCGGCTGTAGGCGCATTTATTTAATTAGATGCGGCACCGGCCAAAAAGGTTACATGAGATCAAAAGCTCGGCCTTGTAAATGTGAGGCCACTCATATGGAAGCGGTGAAAACTCTTATCGACCGATATGGCCTGGCAGACCCAGCCACACAGGATATTGGTGTTTTTACCAATCCAATCCTACAGCAGCTTTACGATCAACTGGTGGCAGATGGTAGCAATTCGCTGGCAGATGCGCTAAGAGTTGGGGCTGCTATCGAGGAGATTGACATTCTCGACCTTGAGGAACGCATAGCTCAGACTGATAAGGCTGATATCCAACTGGTTTATGAAAATCTCATGACAGGCTCCCGCAATCATTTACGTGCCTTTACCTCAACTTTAGGAAAACAAACGGGTGATATTTACCAACCCCAGTATCTTGATCCTATAGCTTACGAAGTAATTGTTACCTCGCCAACAGAGACCGGCAGTGGTGGTCAGGGGCGGGGTCAGCGTCAAGGCCAATGAGGCAATGGATAGCAGGAGACAAAACTCTTGCTGTTCTCTCCTGTAACCTTTTTCCTCTCGCTACATCAAATTATAGTAAAAGACAGCAATCGCCGAGTCCATCAACGAAAAACAGGCTTTCATTCGATTTTGATTTGTAGCTTTTCCTTACGAAACTATATCTTACATTTTTAAAAGACGAATAATGAACAAAGAAAGGATTTTCTGTAATTGTCCAGAATTAGTTGCAGAGGCATTATTTGTCATTCCCGCATGCTTTAAGCGGGAATCCACCTTTGCCCACCCGTATGGATGCCCGATAACTGCATTCGGGCATGACGCTACTGCAATATTTTGTGAACCTCTACAAAAGAAAGGATTTTCTCAAATGAATAAGCAAATTCTAATTGCTCACCTGAACGAAGATCTCGCCGGTGAGCTCAGCGCCATCATTCAATACCTGACCTATGCGGCAAAGGTCGGTGGTCCGTACCGGCCTCAATTGGCCCAGTTCTTCCAGACCGAAGTAGCCGATGAGCAGTCGCATGCCCAATTTTTAGCCAACAAAATTGTGGCGCTTGGCGGTGAGCCGACGACTCAGCCACGTCCGGTTCCGGCTGCGCATACTAATCGCGAGATGGTTGAAGCGGTGCTGGCTGCCGAGCTTCAGGCGGTGAAAGACTACACCCAGCGGGCGAAAGAGGCAGAGGAGTTTGGTGACAAAGGGTTGGTTGTGCAATTGGAAGACATGGTGCGGGATGAGAGTAATCATTCTGAAGAGACGGAACGACTATTGCGGGATTGGCCGCTCTGATTGCCTGCACCTTATTTACACAGTTCCTCCATATCTTATCCATATCTAGGTGTTACACTTTGCTTAAAGATAAAGTATATCACCCGATTTTCACAATCGGGTGATATTTGAAACATCAAAGAGGCGTAACAATGATCAAAAAATCTATTATCATAGCATTAGCTGTTTTTCTGGTTGGCACAGTGAGTGTTGGCGCTTACGACGTTTATCAGGGAAACAGTAGCCTTAATCTGCCCGATTTCAGCTTAGGTCAGGCCAATCAAAATCAAGGTTGGGGACAGGGCCAACAGCAAGGTCGAGGACAAGGTCAATCGCAGGGCCAAGAACAAGGACAGGGTCGGGGTTATGGCGATGGTTCAGGTATACCCCAGGCTATGGCAAATGCTGAGTGGGTGACTCTAACCGGGAGCATCGTGTCTATCGACCAAAGAGGTATGACCGTCGATACAGTGGAAATGGGCCAACTCAATCTGGAAATGGGGCCACCCTGGTTTGCTGGTGAACAGGGCATAACCTTCAACCCCGGCGACCCGGTCACTATTGTCGGCTTTGAAGGCGAAGACAGTCTGTTTCAAGCCGGTCAGATTACCAACGACACCACCGGCGAAACCTTGCTCTTACGCGACCCCAATGGACGCCCCCTCTGGGCCGGTCGAGGCCAAAATTAGTCGTTAGTAGATTGTAGTTAGCTGTTAGTAAGTTAGACAATTACGACTTATAACTAACAGCTAACTGCTAATTTCAAGGGAGGAAACGATGTCAACTCCAGAAACTGATACTCAACCCTCGCCTTCTTTGCCTCGCAGGGTAAGAGACTCGATTTTTCGAGGACCGCTCTCCCCCGAAAGTGACCGTGAACGGAAGCTGATGGTTCTGGAGAGCTTGATGTTGCACCTTCACCCCAGTACTATCCCGGAAAAAACACTTCGCTTTACGCTGACCTGGGGATTAGGGGGAATGGCTGCTGTACTGATGATGATTTTACTGGTCACCGGGGTGATGCTGATGTTTGTCTATACCCCCGCACCCGCCCAAGCCTACAACGACATTTTGAATTTGCAGACTAACATCTGGTTTGGACAACTGGTGCGCAATCTTCATCATTGGAGCGGCAATGCGATGATTGTAATCGCTTTCTTGCATATGTTGCGGGTCTTCTTCACCGGTGGCTTTCGCCAGCCTCGTCAATTCAACTGGATACTGGGCATCATCCTGCTACTGCTAACTGTGGGAGCTAATTTTACCGGCTATCTGTTACCCTGGGACCAACTGGCCTATTGGGCGATTACGGTTGGCATCGGTCTGGTCGAGTATATCCCTCTGGTGGGCAACTGGACTCAGACTGTCATCTTGGGTGGCCCCGAAGTAGGCGCGGCAACACTGCTCAACTTCTATGGCCTGCACATTGCCCTGATTCCCATCGGGCTGTTGGCTATTATGTCCTTTCATTTCTGGCGGGTGCGTAAAGATGGCGGCGTGGTGATTCCCCGTGCGCCCGGTGAAGAAGTTGAGAAAAGAGTGCCACGGACAACCACCATTCCCAACCTGGTGGTACGTGAATTGGTGGTGGCCCTGGTGTTGATTGCTGTCATCCTTGTCTTTTCGATGGTGGTCAACGCGCCCCTGGAAGAGTTAGCCAACCCCGACGTTAGCCCCAACCCGGCCAAGGCACCGTGGTATTTTATGGGTATCCAGGAGTTGCTGTTACATTTTCATCCGCTGATTGCGGCGCTCGTCATTCCTTTCTTGGCTTTAGCTACGTTGGTGATTTTACCGTATCTGGACCCCGATTTAGATAGTGTGGGTATCTGGTTTCGCTCTGATAAAGGTCGCCGAATGGGGCTGGTAGCAGTTGGTATCGGCCTAATCATCACGCCGTTGCTGGTGCTGGCCGATGAGTTCATCCTGGATTTTGCCGGGTGGCTGCCCAGCTTACCCACCCTTATTAGCAACGGACTTGTTCCTCTGGCTATTGTTCTACTTTTTCTGATTGGCTATTATGATGGCATGAAAAAACGTTTCTCCGCCACCAACTGCGAAACCATCCAGGCAACCTTCATTCTGTTGCTGACAGTCTTTGTCGTCTTAACTGTCATCGGCGTGTGGTTTAGAGGGCCGGGGATGGCCTTGATGTGGCCCTGGGATGTGGCGGCTGCTGTTACCGGACACTGATATCGATTTCGGATTTCGGATTTTAGATTTTGGATTAGGAAAAAAAGTACAATGACAACAAAACGACCTGAAAAAATGCCGGGATCGGAACCCACCCGCCGTGACTTCCTAAAACTGGCCTGGACGGGTCTGGGAGTGTTAGCCCTGGCTGAAGCTGGCGGTATGGCCGTCGCTTTCTCGCTGCCACGTATTGCCGAAGGGGAGTTTGGTAGCGTGGTCACGGCCGGTCCGGTTGACGAATTTCCGCCTAACTCTGTAACCCCTTTCAACCAATCTCGCTTCTACCTGTCTCGCTTGACCGATGGCGGCTTTCTGGCCCTCTACCGCAAATGCACTCACCTGGGCTGTAGCGTTCCCTGGGAGCAGCCCGATAACCAATTCCTGTGCCCTTGTCATGCTTCTGCCTTTGATGCCAGAGGCGATGTGCTCAACCCACCTGCGCCACGGGCTTTGGACCTCTTTCCGGTTATCATTGAAGATGGCTTGGTGAAGGTAGATACTGGCACTATCATTGAGCGGGATAAATTCGACCCATCACAGGCAGTTTATGCTTGAGGAGTAATGATGATGAGAAAATGGACAATTATCGGCTTTATTGCGACTGTCATTATAGCTGTGGTTTTGCCTGTTTATGCGATGAACGAAGCCGACCGGATGATCAACGCCCAAGCAAGCTTACTGGCTACCTCGATTGAGCACGGTCAAGTGGTTTATGCTGAGAACTGCGTGGTCTGTCATGGCACAGATGGAGAGGGTATTGGCGCTTATCCCAGTCTGGCTAATGAGGGTGTGCAATCCATGGATTATGATATCCTCTTCAAGGTGATCGAGCGAGGACGTTACGATACCGCGATGGCTGCCTGGGGGGTCAATGAGGGAGGCGTGCTCAATGACCAGCAAATCGATCAGGTCATCGCCATGATTCAGCAAGGCGACTGGGCAGAAACTGCGCTCACCGTTAACCGCCTGGGCTTAAGCCCGCCTGTCGTAATTAGTATTGAAATTTCTGACGACATCTTAGCTGATCTGGCCGACTTGCCTCACGGCGAGGCGATTGTTAATGGGTTGCCCATCTATGCCGCTAACTGCATTGGTTGTCACGGTGCGCAAGCCGAAGGGACGGCCATTGCCCCGGCCTTGAATGATGACTCGCTACGCAGCCAAAACACTGATGCGGAGTTGAATCGCATCATTACTAATGGTGTGCCCGGCACGTTGATGGCGGGTTGGGATCAAGCCCTGACCCCCTCACAGATTGCCGATCTGGTTGGACTCATCCGTTACTGGGACGAAATTCCGACTGGTCTCATCCCTCAACCTGAATTGCCCCCCATCGCCAGCACCGATGCCGAAGTAATAGCTGCCGGGGAGCAGTTGTACAGCGTGGCCTGTAGCAACTGTCACGGCAGTAATGGTCAAGGGACGCGCATGGCTCCGGCGCTAAATGTACAGAGCTTTTTGACCGAAACCAACGACCAGGCCCTGAAAGCCATTATCTCTCAGGGTGTGCCCGACACGCGCATGCCAGCCTGGGGTGGGCGTTTGACTGATGAGCAGCTCAACAGCCTGGTTAGCTTTATTCGGGCCTGGGAACCGGACGCCCCGATTGTAGCCCAACCTCAAGAAGGCGGGAGAAGCCAGGGAGGAGGCCCACCCTGGCTCCGAGACAGCCAGCAAGAGAACCAAGGTGGTTTCCTTGATTGGTTGTGGGGCAACTAAAACGTTATCCGATTGACCGACTCATAAGGAGCGATATAATATCAGTACCTTACCCATTTTGGAAAGGTCGAATTTATGGCCCGTATACTTGTGGTTGATGATGATAAAAAAATAGTTCGTTTGGTCCGCTCCTACCTGGAGCAGAACGGTTATCATGTCCTCACAGCCCATGATGGCGAGACGGCTCTCCATACCATCCGGCGCGAAAAGCCAGATTTGGTCGTTCTCGACTTGATGCTTCCCGACCGTGATGGTTGGGAAATCACCCGTATTGTTCGCAGCGACCAAGCCCTGGTCAGCTTACCCATCATCATGCTTACGGCTCGGGTTGAGGATGTTGATAAAATCGTTGGTCTGGAAATGGGCGCCGATGATTACATCACCAAACCCTTTAATCCCCGTGAGGTGGTGGCCCGGGTCAAGGCTCTGCTACGACGGGCCGGTGGTGCGGCTATGCCTCCACCGATCCTCCAGATTGGTGAGTTGCGAATGGATATTGAGCGCCGTAGCCTTATATTCCACGACCAAGTCATCGACTTGACCCCAACCGAATTTGACTTGTTAAAGATGTTCATGGAGCATCCGGGTCGTCCCTTTACTCGCCAGGAGCTTATCGAAAATGGGTTAGGTTACGCTTATGTGGGCATGGAGCGAACCATCGATAGCCACATCAAAAACCTGCGCAAAAAAATTGGGGCCGAGTCGGAAAGTCCGGCCTACATTGAAACGGTGCATCGCATTGGCTACCGTTTACGAGGTGAGATGTGAACAAACTCTGGGTGCGTCTGGCCTTGGCTTTTGGCGTTGTCACTGCTATCGCAATTATCATCGCCGCCCTCCTGGCCAATCGTCAGGTCAGTACGGAGTTTCGCCTCTTTGTGATGCATGATCAAATGAGGTCTAGCCTGGAACCGTTGCTGATTGAATACTATGCAGCCAACGGTTCCTGGAGCGGTGTGGAGGCTGTAATTGATTCCACCCCCAGACAGGGTGGTATGGGCATGGGACATGGGATGCAACTGGGAAGACCCAATCTTGTTTTGGCTGATGCCACCGGCCAAGTGATCTACAGCAGGTCAGATGAAACCGGGTTAACCCAATTGAACGCCAAGGAAATCGCTGAGGCTATACCCCTTGAATGGCAAGGTCAGCTCATTGGCTATCTACAGGCGAGTCCGCCGGGCCAGACTGAATTGACCGGGCCAGCTCAAGCATTTCTAAATCAGATCAATCGCTCGCTCTTGCAAGCGGGGCTAATCGCCGGTATTTTGGGCGTGTTAATCGGTGTGGTCATTGCTTGGAGGTTATCAGCTCCGCTGGGGCGGTTGGCAACCGCTGCCCGGCACATCTCCCAAGGAGAGCTTGACCAGCGGGTACCCATCAAAGGCACAGATGAACTCACCGACTTAGCTCAGGCCTTTAATGAGATGGCAGCGTATCTCCAGGAGGCTGAGACCTTGCGCCGCAACCTGGTGGCGGATGTGGCTCACGAGTTACGCACTCCCCTGAGTGTAATTCAGGGTAACCTACGAGCCATCTTGGATGATATTTATCCTCTGGACAAAGAAGAAATCGCTTCTATCTATGATGAGACCCTAATCCTCAACCGGCTCATCAGCGATTTGCGCGAATTGGCTCAGGCCGAGGCAGGCCAATTAAGCCTCAACATTCAGCCCACGGCATTATCCCCCATTATCGAGGCTACAACCGATCTTTTTACCGAATTAAGTCGGGAAAAGGGTATCGAACTGAACGTTACCCTCCCGCAAAATCTGCCAGATGTACTCATTGATCCCGACCGCACCCGGCAAATCCTGCAAAATCTTTTGTTCAACGCGCTCCGCCATACGCCAGCGGGGGGCAGAATCGACGTCAGGGTCAAGCCCTCGCCTTTGTCCCCCCATCTTAATAAACAGGGCGACACTCCCTTGATTGACGCAAACGAGGACACTTTCATTTTGGTCACTGTGACCGACTCCGGCCCTGGAATCCCCGAATATGACTTGGCTCACGTCTTTGATCGTTTCTGGCGGGCCGACAAATCTCGCTCTCGGGAACAGGGCGGATTGGGTCTGGGGTTGGCCATCGCCCGGCAATTGGTTGAGGCTCAAGAAGGCCAGATTGGAGTAGAGAGTGAAGGCATACCAGGGCGAGGTAGCTGCTTCTGGTTTACGCTGCCAGTTGCCCTATACAACAACCGCTGACTACAAAGCATTAAGGGTATCCGAACGGTAACCGTGAAAAACAATACTGCCCCAGTTGAGAATTTCTTTGCCAGGTTCAAATTTTTCGGGGTAAGATCAACCTCATCTGCGATAGCCACCACGGTTAATGGATGTCACAATAGAGAATAGAGCTTTCTTATCACAAACCTCGACCATAGCAAGTGACTTGACTAATCGGGTCTTGATGGTCGAGGAGTTGCTACATACCCCAATTATAAAGCCAGAGGCTCCTGAACATTGCTGGCGGGTAGACAAAGGGTGAATTTGCTACCCTGTCCCGGTATGCCCTGACTGGTAACCTCAATCCGGCCTCCGTGCGCTTCAACAATTGCTCGAGCGATGGCCAGCCCCAGGCCAGCCCCGCCCTTGTCGCGGCTACGAGCGGTATCGGTCCGATAAAAGCGGTCAAATATGTGCGATAGATGTTCAGGGGGGATGCCGTCGCCGGTATCGGCTATTGAAAGCGAAACAAAGTTAGGCTCCAGTTGCATGCTTACCGTAATTGTACCGCCAGTTGGAGTGTGGCGCAGAGCGTTAGCCAGCAGGTTCTGCAATACCTGGGTAATGCGGGCAGCATCAACCTCAACTGCGGGTGAATTTTCCGGCAACCGGGTCTGTAACGTAACATCTTTGGCTTCAGCTCCAGGATGAAAAGCATCAACGGCTATTCTGACCAATTCTGCCAGGTTAGTTTCTTGCAGCAAAAGCGGCAACTGCCGGGCCTCGGCCTGGGCTAGCAAGTGTAAATCATCAACCAGATGGCTTAACAGGCGAGACTGCTCATAAAGATGTACAATTTCTGATTGATCTAACGGATAGACTTCATCCAAAATAGCCCGAAGGTTGGCTTGCAAGACAGCAATAGGCGTACGCAACTCGTGAGCTACATCGGATAGCAGATTGCGCCATAACTGTTCGGCCTGCTCCAAATCAGCGGCCATCTCATTAAAAGCTCTAGCCACAGCGATAAGCTCGTCGCTACCCTTTTCATCGACTCGCTCGCTCAATTTATGAGCGCCAATCGCTCTGGCGGCGTTGGCCAGATTGTTGAGTGGGGCGGCAATGGCTCGACTCATGACCACACCAAAAACAATACCCCCCACCCCACCTACGGCCGCAATGAACAGCAACACGTCACCTAATATTCTCACTAATGGTGATGGCCGAGGCTCATTGGCTGAATCTTCAGGGACTTTGGTTACTCCCAAATAGCCAACCGTTTGCTGATTAACCTGAATGGGCAACATCAGCATAGGCTCGGCCTGACCAACGGATGTGCTCACCCCCTGTAAAGTTGGCTGATAAAGAATTTGTTGCTGAGTATTCGTCAGGAAAAAAGCTTGATCAGGAGAGGGATATACTGCCTGAGCACCCTTAAGCATTGATTCAACACCCGCCCAACCCTGTTGAGTCTGATAATATCCGGCTAATTGGTCAACCAACCCGCCGGGTTGCTGTAAAACGTAGGCTGTAAAGTCTTCGCGATGCTGGGCCTGTTCAAGTACGATGCTGGTAACAACAACGATTAAGACCGCTACCAGAACCACCCCACTAAAAGCCAGACTCAAACGTACCCATAATCTATTCATGATATTCTTTCCTGTCTGCCACCGTTGGCGTGCACACCCGAGTAAGAGTCTAAACTCAGTGATCGTGAGCCTAACCTCAATGTTACGGTTCTACCAACCGATAACCTACCCCATAGACGGTTTGAATATAGGTTACTTCTTTAGAGCTAGGCTCAATTTTGCGGCGCAAATTGCGCATGTGGCTGTCCAGTGTCCGTTCCGAACCCTCATAATCATAGCCTATGGCTTGCTCAATGAGTTCGCTACGAGAAAAAACGTAACCGGGATTTTCCATCAAGGTCCGCAATAGGTTAAATTCGGTCACGGTCAACTCTACCGGCAGACCGTTTAGTGTAACCTCATGCTGGTCGATGTTCATCTCCAAGTCGGCCACGTGTAGCCGCCGAAGCTGGCTCGACAAATCATACCCTTGGCTGCGGCGCAATATAGAGCGAACCCGGGCGACCACTTCGCGTGGATTAAAGGGTTTGGTGATGTAATCATCAGCGTCCAACTCCAGGCCAATAATTTTGTCGGTGTCATCGACACGGGCGGTGAGCATGATGATGGGTATGTTCGCCAGCGTTGGGTCGCTGCGCACCAGCCGGGTGATGTCCCAGCCGTCTCGGTCTGGCAGCATCAAGTCGAGCACCACCAAGTCAGGGTGGTCTCGGCGCAAGGTGTGGAGGGCTGTTTCTCCATCGAAAGCAGTTAGTACCTGAAAGTTCGCTTTTTCCAGATAAGCCCGCACCACCCGGACCAGATTTTGGTCATCATCGACCACTAAAATTTTTTGTACTGTTGCTGGCAATGGCATCGCAACATCCTCCCTACCAGTTCATACCTCATTTTTGTTGTATCCTAAACAGCAAATAGCAACTCGGTTTATTGTACCAAATCCACATTGTTACCGCCATGAGATAACCTGCTCGTCCACGCCGTTGTACTGTAGCGAGATCCCCATCGTGGCCAACATCTCTGCCGACACTAGCGCCTGTTGATTGCTGCCGTCCGCATTCATGACCCAGATTTCCCAGTGGCCGCTCCGGTCGGTCAGAAAAGCAATTTTGTGCCGTCATCAGGTGACCAAGTGGGGGCGGCGTTGTTGTAGGAGTGGGGTGCTTCGCCGTTGAGTTGCTGCTGGACCAAAACTTGATAGGAGGTCTGGGTCAGCCGGACACGCCCGCTGCCGTCTGCGTTTATCACATGGACCTCCCAATGGTCATTTTGATAGTAACTGACGGCAATCTGGCTACCATCGGGCGAAAAAACGGGCGAGTGGTCGTTGACATCATCGGTTAATGCCCAGGTTGTCTGCCGGTCGAGGTCCAGGTTGACCAATCCCCTATCGCCATCGTAAATCAGCCGCCACGGGTTGGCCGGGTCCCAGGCTGGTGAGAGGGAGTAGGTATCGCCAGTCAGGTCTTCATATTCTCCGGTAGACACATTGACCAATCGCAACGCCCAGTGGGGATCAGGAGAGAGGGTGTACGTATATTTAACCACTTTGCGTCCGTCTGTGGTGGTCGAAATGTCGTAGGCATCTCTGGGTGGTGGTTGGTTGCCGCTGGTTCGCTCTGGCTGAGCTCGTCCTCCGTGCTGCATACTGATGACAATTTGCGTGCCGTCCGCCGACCAGACGGGAGTACGGGGGTTGTGGACGTTTTCGTGAATAACTCGTTCGCCGCTACCATCCACGTTAATAATCCATAAACTGCCCAAGGCTCCATCCTGGCTGGTCTCCCAGCGGGTAAAAGCCACCCACTGACCATCGGGTGAGAGAGCAGGGTCCAGCCCGGTGGTCAGATAGCGTAGATTGGCATCGCCTGTGCCTGTCAGAGTACTGGCATCGACGGCGTAGATGGGGCCGCCACTATCGGTCTGAAAGATGATCACACCGGTTAATGAGTTTTGGCTATTGTTTGTTATCTGTTGCGGCTGTTGAGCACTTACACTGGAAACAAAGCCAAATCCCGTCAGGAACAAGCCCAGCAATACTATCAGCCACACCCGGTAGATGTTGAATTTTTGCAATGTAAATTGATTTCTCATGATAATTAATCCTCTTTTTAGAGTTGTTTTTGTTATAAAATGGCCAGCCTTTAATTAGGGGGCGGAGGGCCACCAAACGGGCCACCACCAGTATTTTCAGTTTCATCAACAAATGAGGCCACCTCGCCAACTACCTGGTCGCCGCTTTGCAGATCAGGCGATTGCACCACAGTCCACTCGCCCTGAGAGGTACCAGGGGTAACCTCTACTCGAATTTCCTGACCGTCACGTATCACCACTACGGAGGTCTCACCCTCAAACTCGGTCAGGGCGTTACTCGGTACCAGCCAGCCGGGTTCTCCGGTCTCGTTGTTTATGGTGGCTACAGCGGTCATGCCGGGACGCACACCGTCTTCCAATTTCAAGTCGTTTAACCGAATAGTAACTTCATAATTAACCACACCACTATCCGACTCACTGGTAGGTGCAATCCGGCTGACCTCCCCGCTAAATACCTGGTCCGGCAGGGCATCAATGGTAATGCTGGCCGGTTGGCCGAGCTGAACCTTGCTGATATCAATCTCGGCCACATACACCGGCAGTTCCAGGGCGGATAGGTCGGCCAGAGACACGGCCTCAAGGCCACTACTGACCTGCTGGCCCACCTCAACCTCTACCGACAGCACAGTGCCATCAGTTGGCGTCCGCAGTCTGGCTTGAGATAGTTGGGCTTCGGCCTCTTGCAGGTCAAGTCGGGCCTGTTCTATCGCCAGTTCAACCTCGTGCGCTTCGGCTTCGGTGGGGCCGTTGAGCAGGCCGGCCAGGGTGGCTTCGGCACTGGCTACATCGGCTTTGGCCGCGGCCATATCAGCTTTGCTTACGTTCAAATCTTCCAATTGAGCCTGAGCCTCTTTGATGGTCTGCAACGCCGCCTGCACCTCAGCTTCGGAGGCGGGAGCGGTGGCAATGCCGTAAGCTGCTTTGGTCCCATCGTAATCAATGGTGGCCTCTTGCAATGCCATCGCCTGCGAAGAGGAGCCGACCGTATCGGCATAGGCAATCTGGTTATACGCTTCCTGGGCTTGTTGCAGGGTAATGAAAGCCTTGTGCAAATCCACACTGGCCTGAGTGATTTCAGCTTCATTTTGACCATCAAGCAACTCTTGGTAACTAGCTTGGGCTGCGGTCAAGGCAGTTTGGGCTGCGGCCAGTTCAGCGGTGCTGGGTCCAGCTTCCAATTCGGCCAGTTTCGCTTGGGCCGAGGTCACACTGGCCTGAGCCGCTGTGATTTCAGCCGCATCGGCAGGCTCTAAAAGTTTATCTGATTCAGTCTGACTAGTCTGGAGGCTCAGTTCGGCCTGTTGAACGGCTCGCTCCAGGTCGGTTGTATCCAGGGTTGCCAGAAGGTCACCAGCAGTTACTTTGTCGCCGGCCTCAATGGCAACTTCGCTGATAATGCCCTCAACTTGAAACACTACCGTTTGCTTCTCGACCACAGCAATGTTGCCCGCCGCGCTTACCTGAGTAGCATCGGTGGCAGGCCGAATGGTGACTGTGCCTTCGACCTCTTGGCCAGTTGTAGTAGCCTGAGCGGTGACCTGGCTCTCTAACACGGTGGTGAGAGAGTCTCGGAAAAAGAAGGTGGTTGCAGCCAGGGCCAGGATAATGAATATCGTCCATATTTTTTTGTTGTTCATTGTTGGTCTCCAAATTAGTTGTAACTTGTCACTTGTGGATTAGCGGTTGTTAGCAAATGGCTAATCGCAATTTGTTATTGAATACACTACTCTGTGCGCAAAGCCTGAATTGGATCCAGTTGGGTGGCACGCATGGCCGGGTAAATTCCGAAGAGCAGACCGGATAACAGGCTAAAGCCAATCGCTAAAACCAGCGAGTCAGTTTGGATGAGCACGCTGAAGGTAAAGGCTGGCACTTGGGCCAGCAGTGTCGCCAGGCCATAGGCCAGGCCAACACCAATCAACCCACCCAGTAAACAAAGAACTAATGCTTCCACCAGAAATTGCAATAAAATGTCGCTATCGTGTGCGCCAATGGCCTTGCGCAGGCCAATCTCGCGGGTGTGCTCGGTGACGGAAACCAGCATAATGTTCATAATGCCGATGCCTCCTACAATCAGGCTAATCCCCCCGATTGCGCCCAGAAAAAGGGTAAGGGTTTGCGATATATCGGCGGCTGTTTCCAGCAGGCTGGCCTGGTTGAAAATGGTAAAATCGTTGTCGTCGTCGGCTTGCAAGTTGTGCCGCAAGCGCAGGGTCGCTTCAATCTGGTGTTCGGCGGCTTCAACTTGATCGGCACTGACAACCTGAATGTTAATGCCTGAAACGGTGTACTCGCCCCGGTAGCGACTGGCATTGAATAACCGTCCCTGAGCCAGACTAATGGGCA
>Ga0210124_1000497_pt1 | contig 19740 bp, 17 predicted proteins | sample Muzzi_PWC_D2_FD_185554 | JGI IMG/M metagenome (GOLD analysis project Ga0210124, IMG submission 185554) | Wetland microbial communities from San Francisco Bay, California, USA, that impact long-term carbon sequestration - Muzzi_PWC_D2 (SPAdes) | ecosystem: Environmental > Aquatic > Marine >... | reverse complement strand
CCAACAGCCGTATCCTGGCCGGGCCGTTGGGCCCTGAGGAAGATATACTTTACGCAGAGTGTAATCTAGAGGTTGGAATTGGTATGAAGCTGCGTCACGATTTTGCCGGTCACTACAACCGGCCTGATATTTTCCAGTTACATATCAACCGCAATGTACCGCATCTTTACACGGTACATGGTCCTGAAGAGTTTACAGCCCTGTCCGGCACACTCCCTGCCCCAAAAGGATTGCCCGATCCAGAGACCCCAGCGCACATCTCCCCACCTACACGAGCGCAACTCGACGATGGTAAAAACCAGGAAAAATCGTCCGCCAGTGATGACTGAGCTACTAAGCTCCATAATGAATACTGGGCTTTGATTCTCGAAGCGTACCCTACAAAAGCCGTAACTGTTATACCTTCCAACTCAAACCAATATCGTTGGGTATTCATTTTGCCGTTTTTTAGACTTCTCTTAACTACCTTTTTTCTAATCCACGTCTAATCTACTACTAAGTTTCCCTTAATTATGTCCCTCTATCCTGGCAATATCTCTTGAAATTAAAAATATATCATAATGGAGGTCATCTGACATATGAAAAAAGAAACCAGTATACTCAAGCGTAATTCTCAGTGGTGGCTTATTGCCGTTTTTGTAGCCGTATTTAGCTTATTGGCAACCGCGGCCCTTAGCGGAATAGCAGGTTTTATTATTGCGACAAATTTAAATACCAATTCGCAAGCAGCTATTAATCAACCAGTAATAGACCAGTCCTCATCCCAATTCGATGTCGTTTCTAATCTCAAGCAGGAAGAACCGTCTACCCACGAGTTGCAACCATTGATACCCAATGACAAATCAGCAACCGTCAAAGCTGTAGAAACGGTCCTCCCAGCCGTGGTGACAGTCCTTAACCAAGGGCAATTTGGCGGTGGCAGTGGTTCAGGTTTCTTCATTGACTCCAACGGTCATGTGGTCACAAATTATCACGTTGTCGAAGGGGCTGCAGACCTTAGCGTTATCTATGCTCAGGGTGGTACGGCTCCGGCTCGCCTGGTAGGTATTGCGCCTGATTTTGACCTGGCCGTTATACAAGTTGATGGCCCGATCCCAGCTATCGCCAGTTGGGGTGACTCTGGCGAGTTACCACTCGGTGAGGATGTGATTGCCATTGGGTCGGCTTTGGGACGTTATCAAAATACCGTTACAGCCGGTATTCTCAGCGGCTTCAACCGTGAGTTGGGTGGCCTTCGTGCGCTACTGCAAACCGATACAGCCATCAATAGTGGCAACAGTGGCGGCCCGCTCATCAATACAGCCGGACAGGTTATTGGAATCAATACGGCTGTAGTTCGAGGCGGGGCCTCTAATAACGCCGAAGGTTTAGGTTTTGCTATCCCCAGTAACATCGCCAGCAACGTTGTACAGCAATTAATCGAGACCGGCGAGGCTAAACCTGCCTTTCTCGGTATCCAATATCAACCCCTCAATCCACAGTTGGTTGGCGAAGCCCGCTTGAGTGTTAGCCAAGGTGCTATATTGGAGGAAATCGTAGCTGGCAGCCCTGCGGCTCGTGCCGGGTTGCAAGCCAGTGATATCATCGTTGCCATCAACGGCCAGTCTATTGATGACCGACACCCACTCGTTAGCCTCTTGTTGGAACACGTTGCCGGAGAAAGCATAACCCTTGATATTGTGCGTGATGGCAATCCGCTTCAAATGACATTGACTTTAGGCGAACGAGCCTAAACTGCTCATCCCTTAAAGCAAGGGAAAAGGGATATGTCGTGCCTTTTCCCTTGCCCTAGAATAAGATCGAACAACTTATTTGAGGTATTGTCCGGCTAACCGGCGGAACTCGGCAGCGCGTTCTTCTACAACCTCTAGATCATCAGTCACGCTCACCCCAAAGGCTGAGCCTAAGCTTGGATCGGGTACGCCGATACTGATGTTAATAGCCCGCGACAACAATTCGTCGGTTTGGGGTAACATACCCTTGCTATAACGCATCTGCCCCCCGCTTTCAGTATAATTAGGACACGAAAAAGAGCAGTGAACCGGGGTTGGCATCCGTTGGTCCAGCAGATGTTCCATGTTATTGTAAACGTGCCAGCCAGCCTCGGCCACAACTTTGCTGCCCAGGTCTTTAGCTAGCTTCTGGGCGATATCGGGATCGGGCAGGAACACAGTGAGAATGGTGCCGAGTTCTTCCTCGGAGTCGAGAACCTCACGAAATTCCAGCCCGGGCAGGTCGGCAATCAATGACCTGAAGCGACGCTTATTGGTCTGTAAGTGGTCGAGCATCTTGGGTAACTTCCGTAATTGAGCCAGCAGCACTGCTGCCTGCAGCTCCGTGTACCGGAAATCTAGCCCCAGAAAGGGACGTTTGCCGATTTCGGCTCCGGTCCGCCGTGGGGAATGTCCCTGGTCATGGAAAGCAAAACAGCGCTTGTAGAGTTCCTCATCATCGGTGATAATCATCCCGCCGTCGCCAGAGGTGATAGTTTTATAGACATTGAAACTGAATGTTCCCACCTGACCAATCGAGCCGATAGGTCGTCCTCTGTACGATGCCCCAAAAGCCTGAGCGCAATCCTCTACCAGAAATAGATTGTGTTCGTCGGCAATGGCCTTTAATTCGTCCAGACGGGCCGGGTTGCCCATCATATGGACCACCATAATAGCTTTAGTCCGGGGGGTAATTTTCTTTTTTACATCCTCCGGGTCAAGGTTTAGGGTGCGGTCAATCTCGGCCAGCACCGGCACCGCCCCGGCAAAGGCAATCGAAGAGATGCTGGCGACAAAAGTAAAACCAGGCACAATCACCTCATCGCCTGGTCCAATGCCCAGCCCAATCAAAGCCGTCAACAAGGCTGACGTACCGGAATTGAGCGCGACCGCATACTGCACCTTAGATAGACGGGCTACATATTCTTCAACCTTAATCACCTTGCCTTGAAATTTGGTTTTGCCGGGGGCAACGTCATAACGATAGAGATAACCTGATCTTAAAACCTCTAATACTTCTTGAATTTCTTCTTCACCAACAAGTTCCATACCTGGTCCTGGCATAATTATGACCTCCTGATAACTTAAATTTGCAAGTAATTACGACATCTGGATCCATCTATTCCTCTATTGCCACCGCTTCGCCGATTTCAGCAGAGCGATATGCTGCCTCCAACATGCGCAGCGTCCATAAGCCATCGGCACCGCCTGGAATTGGCTCCTTATTATTCAGGATGCAATCCAGAAAATAATCCGTTTGAGCCTGATACATAGGGAAATCGACCTGTGTCTTACGTTTTGGCATCTGCGGATGCGTGATACTCCACATACCTCCAACATGCGTGTGAACTTCTGATGGCAGGACGCGAGCATAACCTTTTGTGCCGTATACCTGGGTGTAACCTTCCAGCCCATCGGCATAGAGGTGATACCATCCAGCCTCCACCAGGGCGGTAATACCGCCCTCGAATTCGAGTAGCAAGGTGGCCGTATCATCCAGTTCAATATCTTCGAAATAGGTTCCAACGTTGGCAAATACTTTGGTCGGACGCGCATTGCCCAACACGAAGCGCAATGTGTCAAGCGAGTGAACCCCCATATCAGCCAGCGCACCGCCCCCGGCCAAGCCAGGTTTGACAAACCAGCTCTCCGGCGGTGGGCCTTCATAAAGCCAAATCGCGTGAGATTTTGCCTTGAAAATTTTGCCTAACTTGCCGCTTGTAACCAGCTCACGTAACCAGAGAATCTCCCGGTCGAAGCGCCACATGTGGGCAATCATCAGTTTGCGATCAGCCTGACGGGCGGCTTCGACCATCTGCTCGCCCTCAGCAACGGACATCGCCATTGGTTTTTCGCACAGCACATGCTTGCCCGTTGCCAACATCTGGATTGTCACCGGCGCATGTAAGTAGTTGGGTAAGCCATTAACCACGGCATCGATATCGGGGTCGGCAGCCATCTCGGTAAAATCCGTATAGGTCTTGGGAATATTGAAATCGGTGGCCAGACGATTCAAAGACTCAGCATGTAGATTTCCCACCACCACCACCTCTGCTTGGGGATGATTTTGCAGGGTCAACATATGATAATCACGAATGATGATGCCCGTTCCTAAAAGCCCGATTCTGATTTTGTCCATTATTGCTGTCCTTTCAAGGCCACAGCTTTTGCAAAGGCTCGTAACTCAGAATAATTATCCCCTCTTCTCTAATGATGTCTCGTGCCTCTTCCGACATCAAGAAATCAAAATCAGCCTGGCGCACCGGCCATGAGGAGGTAATGGCCTGTAACTCGATGTTGCCAAGGGCGGGATGCATGGCCCATTCGCTTAACCCGGCTGGAAGCTCTTGCAGCAGTTTATGATACTGAAATGGCTTATTATGAGTCTCAATACGATAACTATCCAGAACTTCATGGTCAACCGTTGGGAAGCCTTGCCCTTGTAATTTAGTGATAAATGGCCCGGTGCTGGCTCGTAATGCCAGCCTATACTCACCCGCAAGATGAACTGTCATCTCAAAAATGTCTTCCCGACGGGTATGGATATGGCAGTGGCTATCCAGGTGGGTTGGTTTCAAGCCTGTAGCCAGTACTGCTTCGATTTGGGTTCTGAATTCAGTCTCCAATTCGGCCAGATTGACCTGTTCTAAGAATTCTGGGATTCGATCCTCACTGTAAAAACAACCTGCTTCGTCTACAAGCGACGGAACCTTCTCAGCCGGAATTAGAGGTCCCCAGCGATAATGGGTGTATTCGCTCACAGCCGTAAGATGTACACCAAAGGGAATGTCCGGATTTTCTTGAAGGAGATGAATACCGTGCAACCCCCACGGGCAGGGTATCATCAAGGTACAAGAAGAAGCCAGACCCTGTTTGATCGCCTGGATGGTGGCTTCATTTTCGGCCTGACACATGCCGAAATCATCTGCGTTGAGAATCAACAAACGCGCAGCAGGTGGATAACCCAGTAATTCATTAACGTGAGTATACGCTGCCATGGTTACAGATACTCTGGGCTGGCAATGACAACCTTCATACAATCCTCACTCATAGAAAGTTGTATGGCCGCCTCTGCCTGTTCAACCGGGTAGCGATGGGTAACAATCTTATCGACAGGATAGTGCTGCCGGTAGCGGCGAAGCGCCTGCATACTGGGGCCATAGGCGGTGGCTGCCTCACCATTGATACCGATGATACGCACGTTTTTGGAACACAGAAGATGGGGGTTAATCGGTACCGACCCCATATCACTGAAGTTACCGCACTCGATGTAAAAGCCGCCAGGACGAAGCAACTCCAAGCCCTCAGGTACGGCTTCCGGTACCCCGGCACACTCCACTACCACATCGGCCCCGCGTCCCTGTGTCATATCATAAACTGCTTGATGCCGTTCTTTCTGGTTGGTTTCGTTAAGATTAAGGGCGTAATCTGCGCCCATTTCCAAAGCCATCTTCAAGCGAAAAGAAGAGCGGTCAATAACAATGATGTCTCCGGCTCCTAGCATCCTGGCTTTCATAACATGACATAGGCCCAACGGTCCCACGCCTTGCACCACCACGGTATCGCCAAAACGAAAGCCTTCGCTATCTACAGCCGAGAATTGCTTGGCTTTGTCTAGACCGGTGGTCACGGCCATCAACTCCGTCAGAACGGCGATTTCAGAGGGCAAATCTTCCGGCACTTTGAAGAGATAGCTCCCTGGAAGGGCATATAAGTAATCAGCCCAACCCCCGAATAGGTGTGGTGGATTGGCTGCGCTAAGACTGTTGCCGTAGTCCTCTAAATGGGCGCAGTAGTAATATTCAAAGCCGTGGCGGCAATAATAACAGCGACCACATACCAGATTAGGACCAATCACGATTCGATCACCTTCTTGAAGGGGCTGATCGTAGAAATCAACGAGTTGTCTCCCTGATGGTCCAATCTGGGCAATGCGCCCGACATTTTCATGGCCTGGAATGATGGGGAAAGGGATGGTCCGCTCGTGTTCTGTGCCAACATACTGGGCCGTATGGCCGCTATAGGTATGCTTGTCGGTACCACAGATACCCGACATTTCCATCTCTACAAGGACGGCATCCTCGTCTACATTGGGCAGCGGAAAGCTCTGAGCCTCAATACGACCCGGAGCGATCATAACGGCAGCACGAACAGTATTAGAAGAACTTTGCATTGAAACACCATCCAACTTTCAGGATTCGCGCTGGCCCGTAATCAGATCGGCCACATCGTTCTCACTTACCTCATCTTTAGCGTAAATGCCAATCTTTCGGCCATGCCGAATGATCGTGAATGCATCGGCAACCTGATAGACCTGGTGAACATTATGGGTTATAAAAACAACAGAAAGCCCGCGTTCCTTGGCATTTGTAATGTATGTCAAAACTTTACGTGTCTCGGCTACCGACAGGGCGGAGGTTGGCTCATCCAAAATCAAAAGCTTGGCGCCAAAGTGCATAGCGCGACCAATAGCGATGGATTGGCGTTCACCCCCGGAGAGCATCCCTACCTTTTCAGTCGGTGACCGGATATCGATCCCAACCTCGGCCAATGCTTCAACCGTTAGCCTGTTCATCTCTTTCCGCAGCAGCCAGTTAAAGGGGCCAATCTGACGCACCATTTCACGGCCCAGAAAAAAGTTCCGGGTAATGCTCATTAAATTGACCAGAGCTAAATCCTGGTGAACGGTCTCAATACCAATATCACGAGCATCACGCGGAGAATTGATTTGGACCGGTTCGCCTTCAAAGTAAATTTGTCCGGCAGTCGGGGCATGAATCCCGGTCAGCACCTTAATCAAGGTTGATTTTCCAGCCCCATTGTCACCCAAAAGGGCCATGACTTGGTGTTTTCCAACGGTGAAATCCACTTTATCCAGGGCTGTAATGGTGCCAAAGCGCTTCACAATGTTTTCCATATGTACGACAGGTGTGTCTTGTCCATTGGTCGTCATAACAAATTCTCCTTGAAATTTAGGCTCGACTGCGGAACCAGGTATTCAAAATAACAGCCGCGACGATTGTTGCCCCAACTACGGCCGGAAAATTATCGGCTGGGACAAAAGGGATATCCAACAAGATGACGCCGGTACGCAGCATGCCAATCAAAAGAATGCCAATTAGAGCGCCCCAAATGCTGCCCGAACCTCCCATAAGGAATGCCCCCCCTACCACAGAGGCTGCGATTGCGGTCAACTCCATTTGGGCGCCACTCGCTACCCGGATTGTCTTGAATTGGCTAAAGAGCAGCACCCCGGTAAAACCGGCAAACAAACCGGTAATCATAAAGCCCATCACTTTGATTCGTTTTACATTGACCCCTTGGGCTGCCGCCGCCCCAGGATTACCGCCGACCGCAAAGACATGGTTCCCAAAACGGGTGCGAGTCAATACATATTGCATAACGATAACCAACCCTAAAAACCATAAAAACGAGGTGCGAAAGTTAGCAGGTTGGCCGGTAATGGCCCGCAAGGGGTCGTTTAGAAAATCGAAACGCCCGTTGAAAACCTCATAGATCGTGAGATCATTGATTAATTGCAACATTGTCCCGCCGGAGACAACCCAGACCAGTCCTCGAAAAATCGAGCGTGTACCCAAAGTAATGATAAATGATGGGATACCGGTAAAAATCAGGATCAAACCGTTTAGAGCACCCAACAAACACGGCACGAGTAAGGCTGCGATCAGCCAGAAGGCAATCACACCAGGGCGGCCATCTTGGACTCCAAATCCATATAAGAACCCTCCCATCGCTACCAATGCGGCCACAGAGAGGTCAAATTCGCCGGAGATCATCAGCATCGTCACGCTAATGGTGAGTACACCACCCAGAGTGGCTGCGCTCATAATGCCAGATATCGAGCGCAGGGTAAAGAAATTCGGGACGAATAATGAAAACAGAATAAAGACGACTGTCAAGGTAATTAATGGCCCCGCAACCGGCGAATCACTAATCCAACGACGGATCTCTGTTTGCCAACTTCTACCAGTTGTCACAATATCGCACCTCCGTTAAAAGTAAACGTTTAGGCAATTTTCCTTAACTAATGAGATGGGAAGGGGAAGAGATGAACAGATCACCTTCCCCTTCCAAACGTTTGCTACTCAAATCAGGCCGGAATTAGCGGATTGTGCCAGCCAGTTCCTTGACAACCGCCACGTTGCTCTGATCCACAAAACCGGGACCGGTTAGCGTTACCGGCAAGGCAGGCACGATTCCCTGGCGCTTGAGCAGGGTTAGGGTCATCACTGCACCGTAGCCTTGCAGGAACGGCTGCTGGTCTATGGCAAACAAGGTAATGCCACTTTCAATATTCTCGACAATTTCCGGGCTCACATCAAAGGTGCCGTGGAGCACATCGCCTGCTTGCAGGCCAGCCGCATCCATAAAAGCGTAGAACGGATTGGCGCTGTTTGGCCCCAGGGTCAGGAAGGTGTCGACATCAGGGTTAGCCGTGTAGAAATCGTCAATAATGGCCTGGGTTACAGCCGGATCATCTTCAACGGCCAACACTTCGGTGGTAAGCCCTCTCTCGGCAAAGGCATCAGCAAAGCCCTGGCAACGAGCAGCCAGGCCGGTGTGTCCCACCTGATGGTTGACACAAACCCCTTTGGTTCCGCCGGCATCGGCCAACCGCAAACCACCCAAATAACCCCCTTGGTACTCACTCGCTCCATAGAAGGTCAAATAGGGGATATCATCTTCAATCGGTCCGGCCCCGGAATCGTAGGCAACCACCGGAATACCGGCATCAAGGGCCCGGTTGATTGGCTCTTTGAATAAAATCGGGTCGGTTACGGTCAGGGCGATACCATCGGGATTGGCCGCCACCGCCTGGTCGATGAGGGAGGCGGTCTTTTCCAGATCGAACGAATCCGGTCCCAGTACCGTGAAGTTTACATTCATTTGTTGGGCAGCTGTATTGATCCCCTCGTACTCGATACACCAGTATGCATCCCAGGCACATAGGGCGTGTTGAACCAGGATTAAAGTGACGTCCGCATCCGGCTCTATTTGCTTACCGACATTATCTTGAGTTACAAAACCTGGACCGGTGGCTGTTACCGGCGAAGCGGGGACGATGCCGTAGCGATTGACCATTGCCAGCCACATCACGGCTTCATATCCCTGCAAATAGGGCTGTTGGTCGATGCCGAACAGGGTAACCCCATTTGCAATTGCTTCTTCAATTTCCGGACCCAGGTCAAAGGTGCCGTGGAGCACATCGCCTGCTTGCAGACCAGCCGCATCCATAAAAGCATAGAACGGATTAGCGCTGTTTGGCCCCAGGGTCAGGAAGGCGTCAGCATCAGGATTGGCGGTGTAGTAGTCGTCGATGATGGCCTGGGTCACAGCCGGGTCGTCCTCAACGGCCAGCACTTCGGTGGTAAGCCCTTTTTCGGCAAAGGCATCGGCAAAGCCCTGGCAGCGAGCATCCAGGCCGGTGTGTCCCACCTGATGGTTGACACAAACCCCCTTGGTGCCACCGGCATCCGCCAAGCGCAAGCCGCCCAAGTAGCCGCCTTGATACTCATCTGCACCGACAAAGGTCATGTAAGGTATGCCGTCCTCAATCGGGCCAGCCCCCGAATCGTAGGCAACTACCGGAATACCAGCGTCAAGTGCCCGCATGATTGGCTCTTTGAATAGGATTGGGTCGGTTACGGTCAGGGCAATGCCATCGGGGTTGGCCGCCACCGCCTGGTCGATGAGGGCGGCTGTCTTCTCCAGGTCAAACGAATCTGGCCCCAATACTGTAACATTGACCCCCATTTGTTCCGCTGCATCGACGATGCCTTGGTTCACCGTACACCAGTAAGCATCCCAGGCACATAGGGCATGCTGGACGAAAATAAAGTTAAGTTCCGCCCCAGAACCTTCGGCCATTGCAGCACCACCAAGTTGACCACCCAATAGAGTTTCAGCATCAGCCCCACTTGGAACACATAGTTTCCAGCCGACCGCAATAACGTCTGGATTGTCAATTTTGGCGTAGCTGTCATCAACGGCATTTTGCTGGTTAGTGGCTTCCATAATAGCCGGAAATGCTAAGGGGTCTCCATAAGCTTTTTCGGCTATAGTTGAGAGATAATCATCAGCTTGTACAGTTACGTCCTGTTCACAAGCTACAGCCTGCAGCACGGGAGCAGCCGAGACTGTCTGTGGCACCAGACTTTGAACAAAAGCCAGGCCTAGCACAACAACAAATAAAGCTATAAATAGTTTTTTCACAATTCACCCTCCATCTAAGCTAGTGTTTAAGTTTAACCATAATTTTTAGAAAGTACTGCCATGTCGATTTTTTGACCACCCCCTTTCTGACGAATAGTATTGTTAGCGAATAGCATTTTAACCTTCCTCACTGAGATAAGTATTGCTAATCACCGCGAAAATCAAAATGGCCCCGGCCACAGCCTGGAAAATCTGAACCGGAACGGCCATTAAGATCAAACCTTGCTCAAGCATTTGTAACAACAAAATCCCTACAACCGCGCCGAAGATGGTTCCATACCCACCCGACAGTTTCGCCCCACCAATGACGCAGGCTGCAACCGCGATCAGTTCCAATCCAAACCCTCGTAACGGATCGACGCTGGTCCGGTGAGCAAATTGGACAACGCCGGCCACACCCGCCAAGAAGCCGGTCAATATAAAATTAAAGACTTTAACCCGATTTATAGCCACCCCTTGGGCCAGGGCCGCCCCAGGGTTGCCCCCAGTGGCATATACCCAGTTGCCATAGCGAGTTCGCCTCAACACCAAGGCCCCGATGACCGCAATGGCGATAAACCATAAAATCGATACCCTGAGATTGCTAGGAAGTTGAGACAAGTCGTTAATAAAAGTGATGGGACCATTCAAAAAAGTAAAGATAGCCAGAGGTTCGCCCTGATAAGCGGCGAGAGTTCCCCCACCAATTGCCCGGGCAATACCACGATAGGCCAGTAATGTCCCTAACGTGATGATAAAAGATGGAATTCCCGTCCAGACGAGAATCAGGCCATTGATCGCGCCTAAGATAGCACTGACCACCAGGGCAAACAATACGGCCAATATTGGATCCATCCCGGCATTTAAGCTGAGAGCAAAAATATAACTGGCGACGGCCATAGTGGAGCCAACCGACAGATCAAACTCGCCAGATATCATCAGCATGGCTACACCAATAACCATGATACCCGTGATACTGGCAAAGGTTAGGATATTACTGATGGCAATGAGAGAAAAGAAATTGTCGGTGGCAAAAGTGAAGAAGAAAAATATAGCTAGGAAACTGACTAAAGCCACGCCTTCAGGAAAATCAGCCAATCTATGGCGTAATTGCGTCCAGGTACTTATTTGATTTTCCAATGTGGCTTCAGCCATAATGCTTTCTCCTAAATCTAGTTATTAATAGCGGGATTGCTAGTTGGTTTTCTATTCTGAATTTGCTATAGATTCAGGTTCTAATAGAAATCGCTCCTCGATGAACCCAAACAGGGCGTGAGCAGCCAGGATTGGCGTTATGTTGGTCGGGTCAAGAGGTGGAGCCAACTCCACTAAATCAAGCGCGACAATTTCACGATATTGACCCAGAAACCGCACAATAGAAATGAATTCGTCACTGAGTAGCCCACCCGGTACAGGGGTGCTGCAACCCGGTGCACAAGATGGATCCACCGAGTCGATATCGAGGGTGAGGTAAACAACATCACAATGTTGGAGTACCGCGGTCATCGCCTGATGGACTGCTTCTCGTAATCCCATAGCCCGCAACTCAGCCATAGGGATCACCGTGACTCCATTCTGAATTTCAAAATCTCGGACAATACTGCCGATAAAACCACGTAACCCAATTTCAGCGATCCCTCTGGGGTCTAAACCCGAATGTTCAATTGCCCGTCTAATTGGGGTGCCACTCCAATGCTTGCCGAAAACCGGGTCCGAATCGATTAGGTCGCTGTGGGCATCCACCTGGACAATACCCACCCGCGCATCTGGATGAGCATCACATACCCCCTGATAGGTAGGAAACATAACGTAATGATCGCCGCCAAGCATAATAGGAAAAGCATGGCTGGCTACATGTGCTGCGGCTTTCCGAATAGACTCATTTGTTCGCATGACGTCGCCGGGCCAGAGAGTCACGTCTCCGCAATCTACCATTCGGATACGGTCACGGGCGCGAACGCGTGGAGGGCCATGACCAACAAAGGGTCGCTCTTGCGGATTCCAGACTTCGTGAAAATAAATGGATTGTTCCCGGATTCCGCGAGGGCCGAGTCTAGCGCCAGGGCGCAGGGTGGCAGTAGCATCCCAAGGGATTCCAAATACAGCCACATCGGCATCCTCAAGCCCTACATATCTGGCCGGAGGAGCCTTACCAAAGGTGGCAATATCAGCATAGACCAGTTCAAAATGGTTGGTAAATAGTTCTTCTAGCATTTAGCCCCTATTTTGAATAGCCAGGGTACAATTTAATAACCAAATTTCATTGCCAGGGAAAACAAACCCCCTTAGCCCCCTGACCTGCGGCCAACTCTCTAATCCCCGCCGGAAGTTCCTGCAATGAGAGACGGTGGGTGATGAGACTGCTTAATGTCACGGCTCCGCTTTCTAATATCTGAACCGCTTTTGGGAAGACGTTGATCCCGATGAAACTCCCTAAAATCTGCAATTCCCGCCCTTGAATATCATGGGGGCGAATCGTACTCTCAGCCCGGTGATTTTCGCCAAAAACAATGATTCGGCCCCCTTTGCGTACCGCAGAAATGGCCGCCGCAAGTTCCGAACCAACGGCATCCACCACGATGTGTGCGCCGCCATTGGTCACGGCCATTACAGCCTCACTTAGATTTTCTTCTTTGGGATTAATCACTAAATCTGCTCCGGCTTTACGGGCGAAATCAATTCGCCAGGGGGCAACCTCGGCCATAATCACCTTCCCAGCCCCGGAAGCTTGGAAAACCTTCATATAGACCAGGCCAGCCGGACCGGCCCCAATGATGAGAACATCCTCACCCGGCAATAGAGCGGCTTTCTGGACGCCGCCTAAAACACATGAGAGTAACTCAACAAATGCCCCCTCGTCTACCGGCAAACCTGGACTGATCTTGTAAAGAGCCTTGGCTGGAACCAGGGTGTAATGAGCAAAACCACCATCCGTATCACCGCCGATAGCGACCATATTCTGGCACAGGTTGGGTCGTCCCTCCATGCAAAAGGTACAATATCCACAGGGTATGTCCGGAATGACAGCTACTCGATCACCGGGCTGAAACCGGGTGACATCTTTCCCGGCTTCAACAACCTCACCAACATACTCATGGCCTAGAATTATACCCTTTTTTGCCTGAAAAATGGGCGGCACTGCCAGAATACGAAGGTCGGTACCGCAAATACCGCAGACCTCCACCTTGATGAGCACATCCTGACGAGACTTGATTGTTGGGGTGGGCACTTCGCGTACGACCAGACTGCCTTCATCCTCAAAGAGAGCCGCTAACATACTTTTATCCGGCATAATTTATCTTTATAGCTCCAGTCACGTCACGTTATGACTTCTCTTAAATACGCATCATAAAATTACCGGCCAAATGGCGCCGTAGAACCCCGTACAACCAATTCGCCCGGTAATATTGTGTTCGCTGGTAACTTCTTTCCATCCAGCAAATTGAGAACCATTTCAACCGCAAGCTGCGCTATCTGGTTTCCTTGTTGGGCGATGGTTGTTAATGGAGGTGCCAAATATGGAGCCAAGCTAATGTTATCAAACCCGACAACGGACAAGTGATTTGGTACACTTAACCCTGCCGAATGAACAGCCCCAATGACACCAATTGCTGTTAAATCGTTATAACAGAAGACCGCGCTAGGCGGTTGAGGGAGTTTAAGAAACCGTTCGACACCTTGCCATCCCGTTCTAGACCAGTTATGGTCACCCTCATAAACCAAGTTAGAGTCCGGAGCAATACCTCGCCCCTCCAAGGCTTCCTTGTAACCAACCCACCGCTGGAAATTTTCATCCCTATTTCTGTTGGTACCGATATAAGCAATCCGTTCGTGGCCTAAATCTAGCAGGTGATTAACTGCCTGCTGAGCAGCAGCCACGTTATCCGTGCCAACAGAGTAAGGGTAATTAAGATTATTTATTAGAATAACGGGCACACCGATTTTTTCCAGATGAGAAAGCGACGTATTCGCTACATGAGGGTCAGGCACAATGATGCCGTCTACACGCTGCTGGCGCAATATCTTGATAGCAGCCAATTCTCGCTGTGGGTCTGCCCCACAATTTGACAGGTTAACACTATAGCCATGATCAAGAGCCGTTTTATCAATCGTGCGGACCAATTCGGCAATAAAGGAATCGACGATATCCATGACCACCACGCCAAGGTTATGAGTTCGTTTAGTAGCTAAACCTCGGGCGATAGCATTTGGCAAATACCCCATCTCATCCGCGAGTTGCTGGATGCGCGTCCGAGTTTCCAATTTGACCCTTGGACTGTCGGCAAGCGCTCGTGAGACTGTAGAGAGAGAGACACCGGCAATTTTGGCTATATCTTGCATGGATACGTCATTGTCCATGATTTTTATATTATTTATAATTTTCTATGGTAACTACAGAATAGAGATTGTGGCAAGGTATTGAGAATTTGTGTCGATGGAAAAATCCTCAATAATAGATAATACAAGCGCTTGTATTATACTTAAATACAAGCGCTTGTCAAAGTTATTTTTGATATATCTCTCCTAATTCTATCTAATAAAGATAAGCTGAACAGGGATAGTTTTTGTCCTTTGATTTCAGATAGGTCTATGGCATAAGGAGTAAGCGAGGTTTAATTGGAGTAATTACGATAAAATTGGCGAGACAAATCCCCAGTTATATCCGTTGTGGTTTAAGCCGAAATCAAACCCGTTGCGGACTTTCCACTTTCCTTAACCTCACCTGACCGACAGCCATCATTACCCCGATGATAACAGCAGCGCCGCCAATGAGTTGCTGAAATGTTGGCCAGACTCCAAACAGTAGCAACGTCCAACCAACAGTAACTACCGGGCTGAGAGTCAAGATAATAGCATGCAAACTCAAGTTTAGGCGCTTTAAAGTCAGGTAATATAAGCCTCGGCTCAAGACAATATTTACAGTTCCAGTCAAAAATAAAATTGTCCAGGCCTGCCAGCCAGGTGGTACGATCAATTCATTTCTGGCAATGACAACAACCAGTAAAAAAGCCGTTGTACCACCTAAACGGAATAAAAAGAAATCGGGCAGACTCATTCCCCCACCGTAAAGCTTGAAGAGTGCGTTATGCAGCGCGTACATTAAAGCGGCGGTTAGGGCAATTATTGAGCCAATTCGCAAATAGTCGCCCGGTTGAAAGGTGATTATGATGACACCGGCTATGGCAATGAGCGCTCCAATCTTTTGGGTAAAGACCAAACGCTCTCGAAGCCAGACCACACCAAACCCCAGACTAAATATAATAGAACTTTTGAGTAGCAGCGCCCCTGTGCCGGGGTCGATATAGGCCACCGCCATAAAGCTAAGAATAGTGCTGGAACCAACCAAAAAACCAGTAACCAGGAAAAACCAAAAGTATCGGCGCAACACATCTAAGTGGATGTTTCCCCATATTTTGAAAACAAGGGCAATTTGTACGGTGGCAATAACCATCACATAAAGCGACGAAGTTGTTGGCGGAAAATAGGGTAACAACAACCGAGCAAAAACCAAATGCAAACTATCAAGCATTAATAGACTGGTCATGACCAGTGGGGTATTGTCAAGATGACGTAGTGGAGTATTAGTATTCACGGTTTTAATGTTTACTAAGCCTGCCTTTGCTGTATTAGATATTTTGAAGCAATGAATTGTTTCTATTGATGAACGGAGATGATAACATGATCCGGTATTAATGCCAACAAATCGCTGGCCCAGAAGTAACCGACACATCCATTATCAATTGTAGCAACAGATGATGTGTGGCCTAGCCTTCTGCTTTTGTGTTATGCATAATCATCGTGGTCGATGATGGTGACGTCATCGGGCTGGTATTGAAAGGGCGTTTCGCCATAGGTAGCCGTGATGATTTGGCCGCTGCGAATGGCCCGTTCTATACGAGACCAAATCACTCTTTTTATCATCCGACGGGTAGCCGGGATAAGGCATAAAAAGCCCAATGTATCGGTTAAGATACCCGGTGTCATCAACAACGCCCCGGCAATAAGAATAATAGCCCCATCGAAAATGGCATCGGTGGGCAATTGGCCCGCTCGAAATTCATCGGTCATACGGGTGAGTACCTTTAGTCCCTGCCGCCGGGCCAGAAAGGCCCCCAAAACACCAGTGAAAATAATCAGGCCAATGGTCGGCAGCGTGCCGACTAACTGCCCAATCTCAATCAAAAGGATAAGGTCAAGCGCGGGCACTAAAATGAAAAGTAAAAGTAATCTGGCTAACAATGTAATCCTCCAAATCTAAAGCGCAACGTAGGGAGTGGACCGGGCCACAAGAAATGTCCGCCATGTGGAAAACGGAATTTCCCAGCCTATCTGGACCGCACTATCTAAATCTTACCAACACCCAAATTTTTATTCCCTGTTAAGTATCACTAGTCTTGAATCCAAGAAAAATCCATCCTCTTGTATCACCTCTCCATCAAGTAACACCTTACCGCCTCCTTTTCCATCTGGTCTGCGATGCATCAATATTGTCAGGTCCCAGTGGACAGAAGTATGCTCATCGGTATTCCCATTATCCGCCACCACAGGTATTCCCATATATTCTGTAAAGTCATAACAGTGCCCAATAGCCATATGAAAACTCCCGCCCACCTTCTCATTCAGCAAAGCATTAAAAAATCTTCTGGTCAGTCCCGGATTAGTTCCCAAAGCTACTTCGCCAAAAAATCGTGATCCAAAACCTTCTTCACCATTATTTCTATCAAGAATTGCTTGCAAGTAATCATTACCTTTCTCAGCATAAGCCTCAACTATCATCCCATGCTCAATTTTTAGATAAATATTCTCCATTAGATAACCATCGTACATGTATTCTCCTTCAGCAAAAATCTGCCCTTCTACAGAATCCAATTTTGGTGCCGAAAAAACCTCTGACCCTGGATAATTAGCATCTATAGTCGAATTTGCAAAAGTCATTCCTGCTATGCTCATCTTTACCCGAGTTCTTTTTTTTGGATTAGGGTCATCTTCATTAGCAATCAGTACTAATTCCTTACCATTATCAAGCATCTCTTTCAGAACTTCTTGGGCTTTATAAATCTCAACCCAAGGTTGGTCACATGCTTCCATATAAACTTTAAAGTATTCACGATACGGCATTCCTTCTTTCTCAGCCTCAAACTGGGTTGGCCAATAAAATAAAGTCCATTTCACTTCACCAGATATTCTCCTTTGATGCACTTGACTGTATCTATTCTGATAAACTTCAGCTTTTTCAACAGGAACATTTTCAAAAGCCAGAGGATTATCAGGATTTCTCACTATCAAAACATTATCAGCCCAATTTATCAACTCTTCTTCTGCATCAAACATCTCTCTTATCTCTTCTTTATTCAAATGGGCAATTGCTTCTGCATCCGACTCATACTTACGCATAAAAAACCTAACTTCAGCCCCTCTTGCCAGACATGCCAGTTCCATCTCCTGAACTAATTGCACCCCAGGAATATCAAACCACAGCAAAACCTTCTCTCCTTCGCCTACTTTTGCTGCATCCTCAACAATCGCCCTGGCTGTAATCCTTATTGCTTTACTTATAAAAGGATCATTTATTATTTCTGTTTGATGGACAAATATTTTAAGTTCCACCTGATTAGCAGCCATAAACCACCTCTTTAAATAATATTAAGCCATCTCTTAAAAAACTAAAAATTCTACTTTAGTCTGTCCACTTTTCAAGTTGTGGAAGTTCCATTTCCCACATCGCAGACATTTCTTGTGGCACGGTCCAGTAGAGAGTACTGTGACATTATACCTGAAATCCTGGTAACTTGATAGGACATTCAGAATCCAATCAAAAATAATTCGAGAAATAAACAATATTTTTACAGTTTAATCAAATATTTTGTAAATTTGTATAATTTTTTGCAATTTTATATTGACATTTACCAAAATATTTGATAAACTCTTGGTATATAAAGGATTGAATTCATGCCCAGAAAAATTTTAGAACATTGCCCAAGCTGCGGCGGCGACTTGGAAGTAACTCGCTTAAGTTGTACCGAGTGTGAAACGGTCATTTTGGGGCGCTACGAGGCTACCCGTTTCTCCAGGTTGTCGCCGGAAAGTCTGGGTTTTCTTGAAGTTTTCATCAAGAACCGGGGCAACATCAAAAAGATGGAGCGAGAACTCAACGATTCCTATTGGACTATTCGGGCCAGGTTAGATGAGGTGATTCAAGAACTCGGCTTTGAAGTAGAACCTGTGGCAGATGAAGAGGCTCTGGCTCAACGACGACAGGTTTTGGAGCGTCTTGACCGGGGTGAAATTACCGCCTCAGAAGCAGCAGAAATGCTCTCAAAATTAAAACAGGGGTGACAAATGCGAGAAGAACGAATGGCTATCCTACGGATGGTCGCCGAAGGAAAAATTACGGCTGATGAAGCTGAAACCTTATTGGATGCGCTCGGCGCAGAACCGGAAGAAATCTTCGCCCACCACAGACAGCGGCTTAGACACAGGGCACACTCGCTGCCCAGACCACCCAGACCACCCCGGCCACCGAGAGGAGCACGCAGATTTATCGTCGGGATGGAAAATTTTGCCCACGATTTGGCCGAGTCGGTGGCGGGTTCTATCGAAGATAGCCTTGGCCCTTTTGAAGAGGAATTTGATTTCTTCGAGCAAGAGTTTGACTCAACCCCCAGTTCTATTTCTGTGTCTCCAGGGACCACGCTTATTATTAAGAGCCATGGCGGGGCGCTGACTCTGTTTGGCACGGATGAACCGAACTTGAAGATATCCGGCGCGCTAAGAGGTCACTATAAGATTCGACAAAACGAGGACAAGATTGAGATAAAGGCTAAACGGTTTGGCTCGGCTTTGACCATCCACGTCCCTCGAACTGTGGAACGGCTCAATATTAAAACAAATCTGGGTGAGATTATTGCACGTAACTTTACCGATACCCTGAAAGAAGCCCAAATTCGTACCCATACCGGCAATATCGGCTTTGAAACCAGGGCAATCACCGCAGGCAAAATCGGCTTGAAGTCGCATACCGGGATGATTAAGCTTAACGTGCCAAGCCAGTCGGCCTGCAATATTCAGGCCATTGCTCACAGTATGGGTGATATCGAAACAGATTTGCCTCTGGAAGACATCGAACAAGGGATGGGATATCTCAAAGGGTCGCTCAACGGCGGCGGGGCTGATATTCGCTTGGTAACACACACCGGCAGCATCTTTATCAGGTCATCGACGCCACTCTCGTCTGATGCCTCTCCTATTGTCACACCGCCTCCCTTTGAAGAAGAGACTAATGAAGATGATGATGAAAATTGAGGAGCCAAAAAGTGTACTTTTTGACTCCTAGCAGGTTACTTTCAGAGGAATGCAACGGTCTCTAAGGGAACAACAACGACCGTAGGTGAAGATGTGTAGGGGACAGGTCTCAGATGGAAAACTGACTGTTGATGAGGCCTCGCTGCTGCTTGAAAGCATTGCCCGGCTGGAGGTTAATGATCCCATCCCAAGCGAAGAAAATCCTCCGATAACTGAAATCGTAGCAGAGCCA
>Ga0210124_1000496_pt1 | contig 19752 bp, 9 predicted proteins | sample Muzzi_PWC_D2_FD_185554 | JGI IMG/M metagenome (GOLD analysis project Ga0210124, IMG submission 185554) | Wetland microbial communities from San Francisco Bay, California, USA, that impact long-term carbon sequestration - Muzzi_PWC_D2 (SPAdes) | ecosystem: Environmental > Aquatic > Marine >... | reverse complement strand
GGCGTCGGCCCTAGAAACTCCAGATCACCGTCGGTTTGCAGTTCAGCAGCCGCTTCCTGTGCTCCTTGATCGGCTTGGTCAAAGACCAAGATACCCAGGAACTTGGGTAGCAAGACCGCATTCATCGCTTCCCCTGGCTTCGGTACAACTGTCTCGGCCATGGCCTCACCACCTTCACTCTCAGTAGCCGCCGCCTCCTGAGGTCCAGCCGCCGCTTCGACATTATCAGCGTTGTAGACGGTGAACGGACCCATCAGAACCCGCAGACCAGCATCGCGGGTGGGGTCTTTCTCGATGGTGTAAGTCCCCATCCGGCCCGCTTCAAAGGTAGCTCCTTCTTGGGCTTGCATCTGGTCTGTCGCCAACAAGTAAGTGGTATAGAAAGTCAGATAACCCAGGTCAACAAAGCTCCACAGAGCAAACTCAGGAGCACAGCCATTGAGGGTGTAGGAGACCATCTCAGCAGGCAAGCCCAAGCCACTGACCTTGACCGTATCACACAAGCCTTCATCCTGCATGGCTTTGGCCGCAGCGGCAATGCCTACCGTGGTTGGGGCCATAATCAACTTCATATCAGGATACTTGTCCACCAGACCCAAAGCCTGGTTGTAGCTGTCTTCAGACTGGTCATTGCCATAGACGGTGTCCACCAACTCCAGGTTGGCATACTTGGGGTCTTGCAAGGCTTCTTCCATAGCGGCAATCCAGGCATTCTGGTTGGCCGCATCTGGTGAGGCTGACAGTACCGCAAACTGACCGCCCTCGTCACCCAGAATGTCCAAAGCCATATCGGCCATCACCTGACCGGTTTCATCGAAGTCTACCTGGGCCACAAAGACATCCTCTCCCTTTGCCGAGGGGATAGGGGAGTCCCAGGTGACCACCGTCATTCCGGCATCTTTGGCCGCCTGGACTGCAGGCTCAAGCTGGTCACCGGCATTGTTGGAAATCATAATGGCGTTCATGCCTTGGGTAGCCGCCGTGGTCACAATATCGATCTGTCCAGCCACACTGTTCTCCGGCGTTGGCCCTAGAAATTGCAAGTCTACAGGGTTTCCCAAATCCGCGTTTGCTTCCATTGCCCCATCATGGGCCTGATCAAAGACCAGGATACCCAGGAACTTTGGCAGCAAGACCATCTTTAATCCTTCAGTTGGCATGGCAGCTTCTTCAGTTGGAGCAGCTTCCTCAGCCGGAGCAGCTTCCTCAGCTGGGGCTGCTTCCTCAGCCGGAGCAGCTTCCTGAGGGGTCTCTGCCGGAGGCGCCTCTGTTGGCTGGCCTGAACTACAACTTGCCAGCACCAATGCCACTATGGTCAATAGAATGTAAAAAGTAATGGGATATTTCTTCACGTTAATCCTCCTTTGAATATGGATATTTTCCGTTACTACTTACAGTAATGTGATTTGAGCATGGTCGCTTCTTCCGATAGGCAAACCTCCTTCGCTTGGCAAGTTATAAGCAATACTTCAAAAGAAGTATCATTTAAGATAGATAGTTTGATTTGCTCGACATACCGTGTGTTTAATCTATTGTGCTTCGGCTGTGCGACGACGACTCAACATGTTACGGACACTTTGGGTTATATTTGGTATCAGCACTGACAGGATCAAGAGTGCCCCAATTACCCCGGTTTGGATGTGGCCCGTAATATTACTCAGTGACATCCCGTTACGAAGATTAAGGACAATCAGGATGGACAGGAGTACACCGTAAATCGACCCTGAACCGCCAAAAATACTCACTCCGCCTAATAGCACCATCGTGATAATGTCGAGTTCAAAGCCCAAGGCCAAATCGCCTCGAACCGCACCCAAGCGGGCTGCATACAGTAACCCGGCTAAGGCAGAAATCGCACCCGAAGCAATGAACAGGATCATCTTCACCCGCTGTACTCTCACCCCTGAATAACGCGCTACTTCACTATTGTTCCCGATAACATAAACGTAGCGTCCAAAGCCGGAGTATTGTAAGATGATGATGGCAATGACCAGCAATATGAAGAAGACAATTAAGGCCAGAGGAAATGGGCCGATAAGTGGCTGCTGTCCCAGTGCGTCAAACCACTCTGGGAAATCGCCTATTGATTTGTCTTCGAGCAGAACACGAGCCAGCCCCCGAAAGCCTATTAACATTGCCAGAGTGACCACTAAAGATGGCAAACGAACCTTGGTAATCCAGAAAGCGTTGAACGCGCCACCTAGCACGCCTACTACCAGCCCGGCCAAAAATGCCGTAAAAATAGGCGCTCCTTGCGAATAAAGCCAGCCCAACGTACATGCGGACAGGCCCATCATTGAGGCCACCGACAGGTCAATCTCTGCGTTGATGATGATAAAGGCCATTATTAAGGCCACAATGATTTTCTCAATAGAAAGGTTGAACAGGTTTATCTGGTTCCCAATACTGAGGTAAGCTGGCGTCTGAATACTATTAATAACGATGATCGCTATTAAGATAACCAGCAAGAACCCTTCCCAGCTTTTAAGCCTGTCCCAAACTACCAGTAAAAAATTTTGCCTAGGCGGCATAACGGGGTTCCTCCTGTTGCAACGGCTCCTCGGTTTCTTGCTGGACCATCTGCAGTTCAGTGCGGGCCCACATATTTCGCAGGCGATTCATAATGACAAGGTCTGAGGCTACAGCCAGCAAAATCATTAAGCCCAGCAGGGCCTCTCGCCAGAATTGGCTGATTTCCGGCCACCGAATCAAGCTGTTGTCAATAAGATCTATCAGGATGGCTCCCAAGAGTGTGCCGATTACGGTGCCGGAACCTCCAAAGATATTGACGCCACCCACTACTGCTGCCGCCACCGATTTCAACTCAAACCCAAGCCCGGCCACCACGGTGATATTGCCAAATCGAGCCAGAAACATAAACCCGGCCAGCCCGGCCAAAGCGCCACACAACACAAAGGCAAAAAAAACAATTCGCTGCGAGGGAAAGCCAGCATTACGAGCTGCATCGGGGTTTGAACCAATGGCGTATAGACGGCGACCATAGGGCAGGTAGCTAAGCACCAGTTGAAAAATAATGACCACCACCACCATAAGCCCCACCAGCAATCTGAAATCCAGGTTACCTATACTAAAGATATTGGCACGTGGTAAATAATCTACAATCCAGCTTGGCAGACTGGCTGTAATTACAGTTTGGGCATCGGAGTACTGTACCAATATGGTACGGTACAGAGCCAGCGTACCTAAGGTAACAATAATGGCCGGCACCCGTCCATAGGACACCAATATTCCGTTAAACGCGCCCATTGCCGCGCCAATACCTGTAGCCATTAGTACAGCCAGTAGGGGGGCCATCTCGTTGTTATTGGCCAGTTGTTGCCCCACAAAATAGGCGGTAAAGCCCACAATAGAGCCAACAGACAGATCGATATTTCGGGTTAATACCACCAATGTCTGCCCAACGGCAATTACAGCTATAATTGCCACACTCGTTGAAACTCGAACAAAAAAGCGAGCACTAAGATAGTTGTCTATTTGGCTGGCAAAAAAGAAAATGACCACGATGATAAGGAGTAACAGGACCAACCAGCGAATCTGTTCAGGTCGAAAGCGACGCATAAGCCAGTTCATTGTTCAACCTCCTGGACATGTTGTCCCATAGCTGCGGTCATAATGTTTTCCTGCGTGGCTTCTTCCCGGCTAAAGATACCCATTTGCATACCTTCTCGCATCACCAAAATGCGGTCGCTCATTGCCAATACTTCTGGCAGGTCTGATGAAATAAGAATGACGGCCAACCCCTGCTCGGCCAGTTCATTGATAATATGGTGAACTTCGGCCTTTGCGCCCACATCAACGCCGCGGGTCGGTTCATCAAGAATGAATAGTTTGGGATGAGCGTTAAGCCATTTGCTCAATACCACTTTCTGCTGATTGCCCCCGGAAAGCTTCCCAACCTCAAGTTTGACCGACGGGGTACGAATTGAGAGTCTCTGGCGGAATTCTTCGGATGTGGTATATTCTTCGCTTTGTTTGAGCAGCCCCAAGCGTGTTAAATATTTACGTAGCATGGGTAATGAGATATTGGAGGTAATCGACATAGACATGATCAACCCAAGTTGGCGGCGGTCTTCGGTGAGGTAGGCGATGCCAAGCTGAAGCGCCTTTTCAGGCGAGTGAAGCTTCAGCGTGTTCCCCGCAAAGATAATTTCGCCAGAGTCAGCAGGTTCAACTCCGAACAAAGCCAGGCCAACATCGGTGCGGCGCGAGCCTACCAATCCGGCAAAACCCAATACTTCCCCCCGATGAATATCAAAGTTGATATCTGTGAAGGTATTCTCTTTGCTCAAACCGTGTACAGACATTAACAATTCGCCACGCTCGGTTTGATCCTTGGCAAAATAGTCCTCAATATCACGTCCCACCATATCGCGGATAGCACTATCAAGGGTTACTTTCTCGACTGGCGCTGAGGAGATGAATTTCCCATCGCGCAGTACGGTAATGCGATCAGAAATCTCAAAGACCTCCTCCATACGGTGGCTGATAAACAAGATAGCCACCCCCTGCTCGCGGAGGGTATTTGCCACCCTAAATAGCTGTGCTACCTCATGCGCCGACAGCGAAGCCGTAGGCTCATCCATAATTAGAACACGGACCTTTAGCGAGATTGCCTTAGCAATTTCAACGGCCTGCTGGGCAGCCAGCGTCAGACCATGGGCCTGCATTCGCACATCCAGTTTTACGTCTAGTTTGGCCAGGATAGCCTCAGCCTCTTCATACATCTTACCCCAACGCACCAGGAGACCCCGATCACGGTGGCTGATGAAAATGTTCTCGGCCACATTCAAATCGGGAAATACCATTGGCTCCTGGTAGATGGCGGCAATGCCGTGGGTCTGCGCTTCTTGGGAATTGCTAATCTGTACCGGGTCACCATCCAATAAGATTTCACCCTGGTCGGGCCTGTGGATACCGGTCATGATCTTAATCAGGGTCGATTTCCCAGCCCCATTCTCACCTATCAAACCGTGAATCTCGCCAGGGTAGAGCGTGAGCGGCACATCATCCAGAGCCTGGGTCATGTCGAAACGCTTGGATATATGTCTCATTTCGAGTATGGCGTCTTTCATAATTAACTGACTCCCCAAAGCTTTAAACCAAAATCACATCAATCTGCTGTTGTCGCAGTTGCTCTACCAAATAGAGCGAAGCTTTCGTATCGGAGATAATCCTGTCCACTTTACCGAGTGGGGCAAAGGTGGCTGCAGCTACCCGTCCCCATTTGCTGGCATCAAAAACGCCCACTACCTGTCGACAGCGTTCAACCATGACCTGTTTCATGGCAACTTCACTCAAGTTAACATCCGTAAGGCCCTCTTCAAGGGTCAGACCCCTGGCTCCAAAAAAACCAATTTGGACATTCAACCGCTCTAAAATATCATCTTGAGGTTTTCCGACTAAAGAGATTGACTCACGGCGTAGATTGCCTCCTGGTAATAGTACTTGAATTTGAGGCGCATCAAGTAAGCTCATAGCGGCCTTCAGGCCATTGGTAATAACGGTTAGTTCTGAAAAATGTTTTAAAAAGGGGATAATAGCTTGGGCGGTAGTGCTGGCATCGAGGATTATGGTATCGCCAGGCTTGACCAATTCGGCAGCGGCCTTTCCGATCCGAATTTTTTCAGCCGATTGTTGCTGCTGGCGCACATCAAAGGAGAACTCTGGCATACTATTGATGGAGACAGCCCCGCCTCGGGTGCGTAACAACAAATCTTGTTCACCAAGAGCTTGCAAATCGTGGCGGATGGTGACCTCTGATACGTTAAATCTGGTGCTTAGGTCAACAACAGAGAGTTGCCCTGCTTCTTGTAACGCCGTCAGAATTCTTTGTCTTCGTTGAGCCTGGCGATGCGCTTTGCCCAAAAGGAACCTCATTGTCACTTTATAATTTGTTGTAAACTGGCAATTTCAAAAGAAATCGAAAGTATAATATAGCAAAAAAATATATCTGTCAAATTCCACACGAACCAGAAATTGAAATTGTGGGCTAGCGGCAAAGCCGGTTGGTAATATTGTGTAGACCCGTGCCCCCGGCTTTGATACACACCCTCCACCCCATAAATAACCATGGCTCATTATGGATTTCAAGGAGGTCAGATTAAACGGTGGCAGGTTGCAAATATGCAAGTGGCAAGTACAGATTTTACCCCCAATATCGCCTTTATTGGTACCTGCGACCTTCCACTTGCCACCTTCCAGCAGCTATGTTTCACAGTTCCTTAAAACGCATCAAGAGCCATAACCGTTTGTCTCTACCTTTGCCAAAGTCACCATAATTTACATCTTAAAGTTCTTGTCGTACAATAGACAGATACTTTAGAATTTACACACTGTGAGGAAACAAGCCAAGAAAGCCGAATGGGGGTATCCCACCTCCGGCAATCTTACTGTAGTGCAGAACATCGCCTCAACCAGAGCAAATTGAAATTGTGCCCAACACACAAAACAAGCTCAAAAACTTTAGCAGCAACGCCGTTAGTTGTAGTTGATCAGACCCGATTACCAGAACACACAGCAAACCTCACACCCGGAAAGGGGGAATGAAGATTACAAAAGTAAGTAGTATGGTCACAAAATTGTCACAAGATGTTCACATTCTCAAATGCACTTTATGTTATTATGATAATCGACGATATTGCATCTTGATAAACCCACTATCCCCGCCCAACTTCTTACCAGTGAAAAGGAATTGCGTCGCTTAACTCAACGTTATTAGATAAACAAATAGGCGCAACATTTTACACTACCCACCAACCACTAAAGGAATTTATAGAGTTCGTCTTCGGGTAAATCCCTTATGGAGAAACTTATGAGACTCACAATTGACAGTATGCTATCTGGTTTGAGCCTAACACTCTTGATGATAGTTTTTATACTGGTCAGTTGCGGACTAGCCAGCCCAGAAAGAGAAACTGACACCCCGCCAATACCAATCAGCCTACAACTGGGCTGGGTGCATGATTATAGCTCCGTACCCTTTTATGCCGCCGAACAGAACGGCTACTTCGCCGCCCAAAATCTCGAAGTTGAACTGCTTAAGGGTGGATTCAAGGAAGGGGCATTTATTAACGCGATAGATGAAGTGTTCAATGGTACGGCGGATTTTGGGATTACCGATGGCTACAACTTAATTTTAGCCCGTGCCGAGGGCAAACCGTTGGTGGCTATCGCCGCAATTCTCCAGCGCAGCCCTTCGGCGATTATCTCGTTACAAAGCAGCCATATCGCCCGCCCCCAGGATTTGGCCGGTAAACGGGTGGCGATGATCGCTGGCGGGGTCACCTGGACTTATAACACCATGCTAGCCTCGCAAGACATGACTCTGGACCAAATTGAGGTAGTACCCCGCACTACTTTTGGCATCGACCCACTCATCAATGGCGAAGTGGATGCCATGACCGGCTGGATCATCAATGAAGGGGTTCAGGTGCAGGAGGCCGGCTATGAAGTCAACTTTATTGTGATGAGCGACTACGGAGTCGATACCTACCCCTCGCTGATCTTTACCACCGAACAAATGGTGACCACCCAACCTGACCAAGTGGAGCGATTTCTACGGGCCGTGCTGGCCGGGATGCAGGAGACGCTGGCCCAACCCAATCAGATAGTTGAATTAGTCTTAATGTATGATGATACTTTAGACCTTGACGGACAGCGTCGTCGGCTCTATGCTGCCTTGCCCTTTCTCAACCCGGCCAACAGTAAACCGCTGATGGTGCAAGCCGAAATTTGGCAGGCCACGCAACAGGTTTTACTCAACCAGGGCATACTTGATGAGCCTATTGATCTTGAGGTGGCCTATACCACCTCATTTTTGGATAAAATATACAAAGAGTGAGATTATTTAAGCTACGATCCATAGAAGAGTTTTAATGACCGAAAACCCAAAATCCAAAATACACACAGCCCTGCGGCCTGTGCAGGGAAATCCAAAATCGACAGTCTTTTTTTGGCAACGGTTGCGCTGGAATCTGACCATCGCCTCTGTGATACTGGCCGTGCTGCCGGTGGTATTGGTGAGCTTCTTTACCCTCACCCGTTTATCCGAACAAGCCGAACGACAATTTATCCATCAGCTTGAGGGGATAGCCACCTTAAAGCAAGACCAAATTACCCGCTGGCTGGAGGATAGCGGCTATATTCTGGATTTAATTTGGGCCGAAGATGACCACAGACAGGCCTTGATTGCTGTGGTTGCCGCCACCTTAGACCCCGCTTCCTCACCGGATGAAGCCCAACTCAACCATGTCAACCGGCTGCTGGCTGAAACCGCCAAGGCCCAGGCTCTCTTTGAGGAATTTTTGCTTTACAATGCCCAAGGGCGAGTGATAGCCGCCTCTGACCCCAACCAAATCGGCAAAATTCTCAACCGCAGGCCCTACTTTGCTAATAGTTTGGAGCGAAACTTTATTCAGCCTCCCTATTACGAAGTCGGGGTCGAGGGAATCACCATGTTCATGACCCGCCCTCTGTCTGGCTCAAACGGCCAGGCTGTGGGGGCGTTAGCTGGTCGGCTGGATATGAAGACTCTGGGCCAAATTATGACCGAGCGAACCGGCCTGGGCCAAACCGGCGAAACTTACCTGGTTAGCCCGGAGAGCCACTACCTGGTCACACCCAGCCACTTCACCGAGCAGGGCTATAGTCTCACCCAAGCCTATTACAGTGAGGGTATTAATTGGGCTTTACAGGGAAAAAATGGCTCCGGCCTTTACAATGATTACCGCACCTCCCCCGTGCCTGTCATTGGGGTTTATCGCTGGCTACCCGATTTGCAGGTGGCTTTCCTAGCCGAAATTGACCAGGCCGAAGCTCTAGCCCCCTTCATTGAGATCCGAAACTTTAGCCTGAGTATTGCTGTGGTAGCCACGCTGTTTGCCCTCCTGATTGGCCTGTATACTGCAACCCTCATCTCTCGTCCGGTAGCTGAACTGACCCGAACTGCGCGTCAAATTGCCGCCGGAGATTTAACTAAACAGGCCAGAATCTCCCGCTTGTATGAGATTGGCTCGTTAGCCTCCGCCTTTAATACCATGACCTTGCGTCTGAGGGGCTTGATTGATGATCTGGAACAGCGCTATTCCGAACTACAACAAGCGCAACAGACCTTACAAGCCAGCGAGGCACGCAGCCGAGCCCTCATTAATGGCATACCCGATATGATCTTTCGGATTACCAGTGAAGGTCTCTTTTTAGATTTTAAGGCGGAGCCAACAGACCTAGCGATGCCAGCCGAGGAGATTATTGGCAGCAACCTCAACTTCAGCCCCTTACCGTCGCCCGTCGTCGCAGAGTTGCTACGGCTGACCCGGTTGGCAATAGAGACAAACCAGTTACAAACCTATGAATATGAATTGCCGATGCCAAGCGGATTGCAAATCTATGAAACGCGAGTAGTGAAAAGCGGGCCGAATGAAGCCATCCACGTGGTACGCAACATCACTGAGCGCACTCAAATGGGAAAATCGCTGCGCGAGAGCGAAGAGCGTTATGCTCGGATGGTACGTGGCAGCAGCGATGGCGTCTGGGATTGGGATATCCTTACCGGCGAAGATTATCTCTCGCCTCGCTGGAAAGAAATATTAGGCTATGAAGACAAAGAGTTGCCCAACGTAGAAGCATCATTTTTCGACCTGCTTCACCCAGACGACAAACCTCGCGTGAATGGGGCCATAGAACGCCACTTGAAAGAGCAAACTCCCTATCACGAGGAGATAAGATTGCTACACAAGGATGGCACCTACCGCTGGGTGCTGACCCGCGGCGAGGCTGTCCACGACGATGAGGGTCGTCCCATTCGTATGGCTGGCTCCATCACCGACATCACCGAACGCAAGCAAGCCGAGGAATCTTTAGCGAAGAGTGAAGCCCGGTTGGCCGAAGCGCAACGGATTGCCCACGTGGGCAGTTGGGAAAGAAATATGCAAACCGATACGGGGTATTGGTCTGAGGAGCATTACTGGATTTTTGGCTTGACCCCCCAAAAGGTTGCCCCGTCTCTGGAAACCTTCCTTAGTTTTGTTCATCCCGATGATCGCTCTTTGATCCACCAATCACTGCAAGAACTTGCAGAACAGGGAAATTCTGCTGACATGAGCACTTACCGCATCGTTAGGCCAGATGGTGAAGTCCGGGTTATTGATTCTCGGCGCGAGGTCACTTTTGATGAGGCCGGTCGGCTCTTGAGGGTAGCTGGCATTATCCAAGATGTTACCGAGCGCAAGCAGGCCGAGGAAACTCTGCGTACCCACTCCCAAATTCTGCAGGCAATGGCAGAAGGGGTGAACTTTGTTGACACACAAGGCATCATCCGTTACACCAACCCCGCCTTTGACCAGATGTTTGGCTATGAACCAGGTGAACTTCTTGGGCAACCCGTTTCGCTTCTAAACGCCCTGTCGCCGAAAGAAAATGGTCATTTCATAGCCAGCATTTTGACCACTCTCCACAACGGTCAACCGTGGGAGGGCGAGGTTACCAACCGTAAAAAAGATGGTACGCTCTTTTATACCTATGCTCGCATCAGCACCATGCACCAGGGAGACGAGGTCTGGTCAGTGACAGTCCAGGAAGACATCACCGAGCGCAAGCAAGCCGAGGAATTTTTAACGAAGAGTGAAGCCCGGTTGGCCGAAGCGCAACGGATTGCCCACGTGGGCAGCTGGGAAAGGAATATGCAAACCGATGCGGCATACTGGTCTGAGGAGCATTTCCGGATTTTTGGCTTGTCTCCCCAAGAGGTTATCCTGCCTCTGAAAACCTTCCTTAATTTTGTGCATCCCGATGATCGTTCTTTGGTTCGCCAAGCACTGCAAGAGTTTCCAGAGCAGCGAAACTCTGCTGATGCGATCACTTACCGCATCGTCAGGCCAGATGGCGAAATCCGGATTATTGATTCTCGGCGTGAATTCACTTTTGATGAGGCCGGTCGGCTCTTGAGGGTAGCTGGCATTATCCAAGATGTTACCGAGCGCAAGCGGGCAGAGCAAGAATTACGAGAAGCGCACCAGTTATTGGGTACAATTTTCGATCATACTCATATTATGGTGGCCTATATGGATGCGGAGTTCAACTTTATCCAGGTGAACCGGGCCTACGCTCAAGCAGATGACCAAGAGCCATCTTACTTTCCCAGCAAGAATCACTTTGAGCTTTATCCCCATCCAGAAAACGAAGCGATTTTTCGTCGGGTGGTGGAAACCAAAGAAGCCTATTTTGAATTTGCCAAGCCCTTCGAATACGCCGAACATCCAGACCGGAGCATAAGCCACTGGGATTGGAGTCTGGTGCCCGTAAAAGACGCAAATGAGACTGTGACTGGGGTGATTCTGACCTTGCAGGATGTCACTGAACGGATACGGGCGGAGGAATTGTTGAAAGAGCAGGAGATGTTGATGGAGATATTCTTTTCCCAGTCTCTGGATGGCTTCTTCTTTATGATGCTCGACAAGCCGGTTCGTTGGCACGAGACAGTGGATAAAGAGCAAGTATTAGATTACGTTTTTGCTCACCAACGGGTTACTAAAGTCAATGATGCTCTGTTGGCCCAATATGGCACAACTCGTGAGCAATTTCTTGGCCTAACTCCAGGCGACTTCTTTGCCCATGATATTCCCCAGGGCAAAGCAGCCTGGCGCTCCTTTCTCGACCAGGGCCGGATGCAAATAAAAACGGACGGACGGAAATTTGACGGAAGCTCGATGTGGGTTGAAGGCGAGTATGTCTGTATCTATGACTATCAAGGTCGAATCATGGGTCACTTTGGTATTCAGAGAGAGATAACGGATCAAGTGCAAGCCGAGGAGACGCTGCGGCAAAGTGAGGCCACGTTGGCCGAGGCCCAACGCATCGCCCGCCTGGGCAATTGGGACTGGAATGTAAAAACCCAAGATTTTTACTGGTCCGATGAAATCTACCGTATTTTTGGCTTAACTCCGCAAGAGTTTGAGCCAACCTACGAGGCCTTCGTAAACATAGTTCACCCCGCCGACAGGAAATCTATCAGAAAGGCGGTTGATCAAGCTCTGGCTGACAAAACCCCTTACAGCGTCGATTACCGGATTGTGCTGCCCAACGGCGAGGTTCGCATTGTTCACGAACAAGGTGAGGTGATCACTGATGAGCAAGACCAACCCATTCGGATGCTTGGAACTGTGCAAGATATTACCGAGCGCAAGCAGGCCGAGGAAGCGCTGCGAGAAAGCGAAGCCAGGATGCGCCTGGTGGTGGAGAACTTGCCGGTGATGGTCGATGCTATGGATGAAAATAATAATATCATTGTTTGGAACCGGGAATGCGAACGGGTCACCGGCTATAGCGCGGCGGAAATCATTGGTAATCCAGCAGCATTTGAATTGCTCTATCCTGACCCGGCTTACCGTGAAAAAATGTTTGACAGCATTGCTCATCTTAATGGAGACTTCCGCAACCAGGAATGGAGGTTGGTTTGCAAGAAGGGAATCGTAAAGACTGTTGCCTGGTCAACTGTGGCTGAGCGTTTTCCCATTCCCGGCTGGAAGACCTGGGCCGTGGGCGTGGACATCACCGAGCGCAAGCTGGCCGAACAAAAGCTGATAGAATCTGAAAAACGCTACCGCACTTTATTTACCCAGTCGCCTGATGGCATTATGTTGGTTGACCCGGAAACAACACGGGCAGTTGAGTTCAATCCGGCTATAGCCCGCTTATTAGGCTATTCCAACCAGGAATTTGCCCGCTTGCGTGTTGCCGATTACGATGCTAACGAAAACCCGGCCGAGATCATAGCCCAAATAGAAAAGGTCTTGCGTGACGGACATGATGTTTTTGAGACCAGACTGAGAACGAAAGGGGGCGATATCAAAGAGGTACAGGCTAACATTCAGGTGCTCGAACTCTCCGGCCGAACAATATTTCACAACATCATCCATGATCTGACCGAGCGGAAACAGGCCGAGGAACAAATCAAAGCCGCGCTCTATGAGAAAGAGGCACTGCTCAAAGAAATTCATCACCGAGTTAAAAATAATATGCAAATTATTTCCAGCCTGCTCGACCTGCAAGCTGATATGATTCAAGATAAACAGGTACACGATCTATTCAAAGAAAGCCAACAACGTATCAGGTCAATGGCCCTCATCCACGAACGGTTATACCAAAGCCAGAACCTGGCCCAGATTGATTTTCTCGAATATGTTACGGGCCTGACCGATTATTTATTGCATTCGTATGGGGCCATGGCCGGGAATATCACCTTAGACCTGGATATTGCGCCGCTATTGTTAAGCATTGAGACGGCTATTCCTTGCGGCTTGATTATCAACGAGTTGGTCTCCAATGCCTTCAAACATGCCTTTCCCAATGGAAAATCTGGTAAAATCCATATTAGGCTATCAGCGATAGATCATCTTTTGATCCTTCAAATTCAAGATGATGGCATCGGCTTTCCTGCGAAGTTGAATCCTCATCGTACAGAATCATTAGGGCTAACCCTGGTGGCGACCCTGGTTCATCAACTCAAGGCAACTATTGAGATGAAGAACAATAACGGCGTACAAATTGAAATAGTATTTAGCGATCCCACAGTCAAAGCAGGAGATTAAAATTGTGATGGCCCTTTATAAACACCAAGCAGAAATAGAACGAGAAAATTTGTACCCAGAGTATTCAGAAGGGCATAATATTACAATGTAATGCTGTGTAGAGAAGATCCATGAAAACCAAAACAAAAATATTAGTGGTCGAAGACGAAGGTATTGTTGCTCTCGCTATCCAGAAAAAGCTGATCAGCCTGGGCTATGAAGTGCCGGCCATTGCTACCTCCGGCCAACAGGCTATTTTACGGGCGGCTGAAACCCAACCCCATTTGGTGTTGATGGACATTATACTGACAGGCGATATGGATGGGGTAGAGGCTGCCGCGCAAATTCGTTCAGCGCTTGATATTCCTGTTATCTATTTAACCGCCAACTCCGATGACAATACCTTGCAGCGAGCTAAACACACCCAGCCACTAGGCTATCTGCTTAAACCCTTTGAAGATAGAGAACTTTATGCGGTTATTGAGATGGCTCTTTCGCGGCATCAAGCGGAAAAGCAATTAAAAGAAAATGAGCAATGGCTGGTTACTACTCTCAAAAGTATTGGCGATGGCGTAATTACTATCGATAAGGCCGGAGTCATCACCTTTATGAATCGCACGGCCCAGCAGTTGACTGGTTGGACGCTAGTTGAAGCTATCGGCAAACCTTTTGAGGATATATTTAAGGTGTTAAATGAAGAAACAATCAGCTCTATAGAGAATCCACTGGAGCAAACATTACAACAAGGTTATGCCGCGAGCCAAACCAATTATTATACCCTTATAGGCAGAGACAAAACAGAAATCTCAATTGAATATAATGCGACACCCATTAAAGATGATGCTCACCAGATTACAGGTGTTGTTTTGGCCTTCCGCGATGTGAGCCAACGCAAACAAGCCGAAGAAAGGCTAGAGCAATACCGTGACCATCTGGAAGAGTTGGTAGCCGGGCGCACCGTTGAACTCAGCCAAGCTAACGAGAAGTTACAACGTGAAATTAGCCGTCGTCAGCAGCTTGAAGAACAACTACTCTATGACGCTCTGTATGACAAGCTAACCGGCTTACCCAATCAGGCTCTCTTTACCGACCACTTGCAACGGGCTATTGTCCAGACTGCTCATAACCCAGACCATTTATTTGCAGTACTGCTGCTTGATTTAGATCGCTTTCAACGGGTCAATGATAGCCTGGGCCATCCCTTTGGTGACCAGGTACTGACCGCCCTGGCCCAACGTTTGACAGCCAACCTTGGCCCAAATGACATGGTGTCCTATTTAGGCGGCGATGAGTTTGCTATTCTGTTGAGTCACATTGATAATGTTAGCGAGGCGATAACCTACGCTAATAAAATAAATGAAGCTGTTGGGCAGCGCATGATGGTGGACGGGCAGGAAATTGTGACCACCGCCAGTATCGGCATTGTCTCGAGTAAGGATCAATCTTTTGGCAAACAGTACCAACAGCCTGCCGATATACTCCGTGATGCCGATACGGCCATGTATGAGGCCAAAGCACAGGGACGCAACCGGGCGGTTCTGTTTGATGTGGGCATGCGTGCTCGGGCTGTGGCTAAATTGGGGTTGGAGACCGAACTGCGGGTGGCCCTTGAACGCCAGCAATTTCAAGTTTTCTACCAACCTATTGTGTCGCTTGCCACCTGTCAGATGGTGGGGGTTGAAACCCTGTTACGCTGGCAACATCCTTACAATGGCTTTATCTCGCCAGCCGAGTTTGTGCCAATCTTAGAAGAAACGCGCCTTATCCTGACTGTGGGCGAGTGGATATTAGAGCAGGTTTGCTGGCAACTGAAAACCTGGCACAAAGCCGGATATACCAATTTGCGAGGCGCCGTTAATTTATCGGTTCATCAACTGCGAGAACCAACCCTACCGGCAATAGTTCAAACCATTCTGACCCGGACAGAACTACCGGCCAGTGCGATTGAGGTAGAGATAACAGAAAGCGCAGCCATGCAGCATGCCGATTTTAGCCTGCAAGCTCTACAACAACTTCATCATTTAGGAGTACACATTTCAATTGACGATTTTGGTACCGGCTACTCTTCGCTGGACCGCCTAAAACGGATGCCAGTCCACACCCTTAAAATTGACCAATCCTTTGTGCGTCACATCCCTGACCATGGTGGTGATATTGCGATTATTAAGGCCATTATTGCTCTGGCCCACGTGCTTGACCTTAAGGCGTTGGCCGAAGGCGTGGAAACTCAAGAGCAATTAGCCTTGCTACAAAGCTTAGGTTGTGATGAAGCTCAGGGCCACCTTTTTAGCCAGGCGGTTCCGGCTGAAGAAATCACCAAATTGTTGGCCGAAGGTCAACCACTCAGGATTTAACCTATGAAGGTGCCCCGAAATTTAGGACCATCTTTTCAGCAAGCCAGTCTCACCGCAACCTTGACTAATTTATTATAAACAGGGTACACTTTGGATATAGAGGAGTTGTAAGACCCCACTTTAGTAATTTAGTGATTTTCTCGTTAAATTCTTGAGATTAACCGATCCCCTAGATGTAGGGGCAATGGCATTCACCCTCAAAATCCTACGACTCCTTCGGTAGGACGTTTGCCAAACGCCTCTACATTTGCGAGAGAACTATTGAGGGATAGATACCCAAGGGAATAAATGTTATGCAACCTCATCAAACCGACCTGAACAGAGACCTTCCGTCCAAACCCCTTGAACATGTTCTGGCTCAAGTTGAGCAGGCCAAACAGGAATGGGAAACCACAGTCGACGCGTTGCCCCAGCTTGTTTGCCTGCTCGATAGCCACAGGCAGGTGTTGCGAGCCAATCGAACTGTGGAAAGATGGGGCTTGGCCCAGGTGATAGAGGTCAAGGGCAAAAATATCCACCATCACCTCCTTCATCCCGGTTGTCATAAATCCACCTGTTATCTACTAGATTGGTTAATCCAGGCTTGGCCAAAAATAGCTGGAGGTCAGGCAGTTGAAATTGAAGCTAATGACCCATTTCTCAATCGATACCTATACATGCAACTGAGACCCATTGTCTTAACGGCGAAAAATGATAGATACGGCAGCTTTGCTGCGCTGATTATTCAGGACATTAGCCCCCGCAAGCAGCTTGAAGAAGCTCTGCGTCAGGCTAATGAAGTGTTAGAACAGCGGGTCGAAGAACGGACAGCCCAACTTCGGCGTGTGGCATTGGAAAATGCTAATCTATACGAAACCCAACGCGAACAGAATCGCCGCCTGCAACAGTCGCAAGAAGAGTTGATTCGCATTGAAAAGATGGCTGCTCTGGGCCGATTGGTGGCCTCTATTGCCCACGAGATCAACAATCCACTGCAATCGGTGCAAGGTTTTTTGGATTTATTGCAAGAAGAGGTAGCCGGAGGTCAACGTCCGGAGAAGTTACAACACTATTTGCAGATTGCCGACGGTGAAATTGAGCGCATCTCGGTCATTGTGAGTCGCATGCGTGATTTCTATCGTTCCACCAGCCCAGGCCAATCACCCCGGCCCGAAACTTTGGATGAGTTCTATCATGCCACTCACACCGATTTACAAGCCATTGATTTACACGAAACCCTCGAAAGCGTATTATTATTAACCAACAAGAAATTACAACACCATCATATTACCATTCAACGCAATTGGGCCAAACTATTACCTATCATTCAAGCCAATCCCGACCATCTTAAGCAGGTCTTCCTCAATTTAACCCTGAATGCCATAGATGCCATGACAGAACAGGGTGGCACATTAACAATTTCTACCGCTTTCAACCCGTCATCATTAAGCGACCAGCCACCAAAGGTAATCATTCAGTTCGAAGACACGGGGCACGGTGTAGCATCACAAGCACTACCACGTCTCTTTGACCCTCTTTTTACCACCAAAGAACAAGGATCGGGCTTTGGCTTATATACCAGCCGCGAAATCATCGAGGCCCATCAAGGCCAGATTACCGCTATTAGCCTTCCTGGTCAGGGTACAACCTTTACCATTGAATTGCCATTAGAGCAGTAGATATTATTGGTTATGAGTACTTCTGTACTTTACTAACAAGGAGTAGTGGATGTCAGTTGCTAAAATCTTGGTTATGGACGACGAAGCGGGTATTCGGTTGTTTCTAGAAGAAACCCTGACCAGCGACGGGCATGAGGTTATCACCACCGAGAGTGGAGAACAGGCTCTGACTCTGATAGATAACCATACTTTTGACCTGGCTTTGTTAGATTTGAACCTGCCTGGTATTGGCGGCATGGATGTATTATCAATTCTGCGAGAACAAGCGCCAAAAACCGTGGTCATCATTTTGACTGCTCATGCCACGTTAGAAACAGCCGTTGAGGCATTACGCCAGGGAGCGCACGATTACCTATTTAAGCCGTGCAAAACTGTGCAATTAAGAGAGAGTATTCGCAAGGGTCTGCTTAAACGCCAGCAAGCTATAACCCAACAAAATGTACTGCATCAATTAGAACAACACGTGAGTAACAGCCTGGAAGAGTTGCGTGCCTCTCTAGGGCAGTCCGGGCCTGAATTGTCGCTTATTACGCCTGAAAATTTACCCAAAATACAACTGCCTGAGCCTGTTGAGGAAACGGGTCGTTTTTTACAGCACGGTGAGTTGATAATTGATTTTTCGCGCCACATTATTACCCTGGCCGGGCATTTGCTAGAACTTAGCCCTACCGAGTTTGACCTGCTGGCTTACCTCACCAGCGAGGCTCCACGTGTTATCTCACCCCAAGAGTTGGTGCGAGAGGTACAGGGCTACGAATGCGAACCCTGGGAAGCCAGCGAGACGGTACGCCAACATATCCGTCGTCTGCGCCAAAAGATTAAAACGGCCACCGGCCGCACGGACATTGTTGATACCCGACGCGGGGTGGGCTATACCATAAAAACCTAATCTGTTATGGCAGGCGCAGTTCATTGCGCTCTTGTTGTAGTTTAAACTCTAGCCAGGCTTGTTTGGTGACATCAGTGACCATTACCAACAGGGTTACACTAGCTGTTGTAACAAATGGCTCAATCTGCATATCGAGGTAGTGCCCAAAATTGTCGTTAGCCTGCGTACCTAACCGAGAAGAGCGATAAATTTGAGGAAGCATAAATACTTCAGGTTGCTGAAACAGGTGGTGCAAGTCATTTTCACCCCCTACCAATTCTGGAAAGACTTCTAATAGCAATCGTCCGGCTAACTGTTTTGGCTGGCCTTCGACCCAATGGTTGAACTGGGCGTTGCTCGTCACGATGACCAGCTCTTCATCGACCAAAGCATAGCCAATATGTCCGGCTGCTTGGGCCTTAATGGATAGCTCTAGTGACTGGCTTAAGTCTGGCAAGGATAGCTGGCTGGCTTCTCCATGCTGCAAAAGTTGGCTCATTTCTTGGGCTGATAGCGGTGGACTATAAAGATAGCCCTGAATCTCATCACATTGCTGCATGTGTAAGAAGGCCAGTTGTTCTTTGGTTTCCACTCCCTCGGCTATTACTTCTAAATTCAGGTGGCGAGCCACGCCAATCATGGCCATCACGATGGCCCGGTCTCCAGGATTGGTCAACATCCCTTGCACAAAAGATTGATCTATTTTTAGGGCATTCAGCGGCAAGGCTTTTAGCGTGTTTAACGAAGAGCCAATCCCAAAATCATTAATTGAAATTTTAAAGCCTATTACTTTTAACTGGTTGATAACGGTCAGGTTGAGGTCACGTATCGAGACAGTTTCGGTAATTTCTAACTCTAGAGCAGAGACTGGTAGCCTATTTTTAACCAATATCTCCTGTAGTAAAGCTGGCAGCTTTGGCTGTTGCAATTGGCGGATCGAAAGATTAATAGCCAGGCGCAAGTCTGTGTGCCCAGCCGTGTACCAGGCAGCAAACTGCGTGCAGGCCTGTTCTAAAAGCCACTCGCCAATAGGTATAATTAATCCTGTTTCCTCGGCCAAGGATAAAAAGGTGTCTAGTACAAGCAAGCCCTGTTGTGGATGCTGCCAGCGGACCAAGGCCTCGACACCCATCAAGCGTCCACTAGTTAAAGCGGCAATGGGCTGGTAATAGACCTCAAACTCTTGCGTTTCCAGTGCCTGCCACAAATCGCTTTCCAACTGCCAGCGTTCTATCTGTTGGGTCTGCTGCTTGGCGTCAAACAGAACATATCTAGCTTTGCCTTCGGCT
>Ga0210124_1000494_pt1 | contig 19775 bp, 17 predicted proteins | sample Muzzi_PWC_D2_FD_185554 | JGI IMG/M metagenome (GOLD analysis project Ga0210124, IMG submission 185554) | Wetland microbial communities from San Francisco Bay, California, USA, that impact long-term carbon sequestration - Muzzi_PWC_D2 (SPAdes) | ecosystem: Environmental > Aquatic > Marine >... | reverse complement strand
GACATCATGTCGGGCATCTGCCAATTGAGCAATAGCGAAATCCCGCTTTGCGGGGCTGAGCTACTGGGGATCAAATGTAAACGTTTTAAATAGTAAAAACCAAATACCAAGTCAAGCAAAAACACCGTTTGGATTATTATAAACTTTTTTGAAGATATCCTTTGGAAATACAACAAAATACGAAGTGTTTTCCAAAATCAAAGGTTTGACGAAGATGATTTTCACCTTTTATGTTATTATTTTTCGGTTGATTGTTAAATACTAATTTATCATAATCGAAATTAATTATTAAAATATTATCAAAAAGGAAAATGACATGATCTATTATCAATATATGGATAGTCCCATAGGGAAGCTCCTGGTGGCCGGGGACGAAAAAGGGTTGCATCTCATCAACTTTCCCAAAAATGGAAAGCCCTCTTTGCCGGAATCCGATTGGACTGAAAACCCAAAGCCCCTTCAAGAAGCTTTGCTCCAGCTTGATGCCTATTTTTCCGGAAGACTGAAAACCTTTTCTCTAAACTTATGTTTAGACGTCAGGCCGTTTCAAAAAAAGGTGCTCACCACACTTCGCCGGGTACCATACGGACAGACCATTTCCTACGGCAAATTGGCCGAAAAAATCGGAAGCCCAAAAGCAAGCCGGGCCGTGGGCCAGGCTAATGCAAAAAATCCCATCCCCATTGTGATTCCGTGCCATCGGGTTATCGGCAGCAACGGCAAACTGACGGGATTCGGCGGCGGCATTTCGATAAAGCAGGCACTACTTGACCTTGAGCAGCAGTATCGGTGAGACCTTTGAAAAAATCAACAAAATCGAGTCTGAGAAATATCGACGTTTAAAATTTTTTCATTGCTTCTTCCAAGCATTTACGCGCCTCATCCGAATACCAGCTCTCGATGAAATACACCTCTTTCTCATCCTGACGGGCCGTCACCTGTTCTTCGATCACCTCCACCCGATTCTGTTTGATCATCTCATACCCCACTTTGGGCAGCGATCCCAACGTGTCGGCGTGTTCTATGGCCGTTTTCACAACATTCTCGATGGGTAGAATTTTATCCACGATGCCCATTTCAAGTGCCTCATTCGACGGATAGAGATGGCCGCTCTCCATTATCTCACGTGCCTTGCAAACCCCTGCTATAGCGTATAGCAACCTGTCCGGCAGATACGGAACCGGCAGGCCCAGTTTGACCTCGTTTAGGCCCATTAATTTGTGTCCTTTTGCAATGAACCGATAGTCACAACACATTGCCAAAATGCATCCACCGGCAATGGCGTGGCCTGTTATTGCCGCAACCGTGGGTTTGGGCAGTGTAAAGAGACCCAAACAGACTTGGTTGAACACACGATAAAAGCCTCTGAAATCATCCCTGTTCATCTCAAACAGTTCCGGAATATCAAAACCGATGGAGAAGAACTTCTCATTGGAACTCCCCAAGACAAGGCCGTTTATACCGTCGTCGGTTTTTACCTGTTTTAAGACCGCCTCCAGTTCCCCAACCACCGTTGGATTCAATGCATTGGTGACGCCGTTATTCAGCTTTGCAAACAACACCTTGCCATGATGTTCCAGGGAAATCATTTCCATCTTAACACTCCTTTAACACTTCAGGTGGCAGCCCGATCGGTTAGGGTCAGGCTGTTTTAATTTACTATAGTTCCACACTTTATTTACAAACCGAATTCCGAAATGTGTCAAGGCTTTTCTTGAGCAACCGATACGCCGTTATGATTCATCTCATTTGTTTGAAATTCGAACCTTTAATTTTAAGGAACGCCAATACAGCGGAGCCGACCGAGAAAACTTTTTAAAGTAAAATTATTCGAAGCCATCGGCAGGCAGAATGATCTGTCACGAATCTTTCAAACATCAATGCCTGCGTGTCAGCAATATGACACTTTATGACAATTTTCGTCAGCCCCATGTTCCATAATAGCACAAATAATTTCTAAGTCTTACGAAATTGTTATCATTTCTTTTCATGCTCTATTTTGGCACATTTCCTGCACCGTTTTCCGAACGATACGGCGGACCTGTTCTCCGACAACATCCGCTTTCATCGTTAAAAGGCTTTATAATTAACAAGGGGGTGCTGTATGCGGGTAACCTGTTCGAACTGCCATAAAGGATTTATTATCCCTGATGAACGTCTACCGATGGGTAAAAAAATCTCCTTTCCTTGTCCGGCGTGCAAGGAAACCATTCAACTTGATCTCAGAGAAAAACCGTCTCGTGATAACGGCCTTCGCGCCGACAATAAACCCGCTGATCTCCCAACCGGCGAAGCCTTGAAACAAAGGATTTTGCGGCATATGATGGATTTGCCTCCCATACCTCAAACAATCTTCAAAGCCCGTGAGATTATGACAAATCCGGATTCGGACTTCAAGGAACTCGCAAATCTTTTTGAAACCGATCAAGCCATTGCCGCAAAGATCCTAAAGCTTGCCAACTCTCCATATTACGGATACAGCGGTAAAATTACCTCCATCCAGAGAGCCTCCGTTATCCTCGGGCATAGAACACTGGTAGAACTTTTAACCGTGATCGGTACCGCCGGTTTGTTGGGTAACAAACTGGTAGGCTACTGGCTGGATTCAGGGGCCCTTTGGAAACATTCCCTGGCGGTCGCTTTTGGCTCCAGAATTATCGCCAGCAAGACCGAACCGGCATTATCAAACGATGCATTCACATCAGGTCTCATCCATGACGTCGGAAAGCTCATTCTTGATTCATATATACAGGAGAGATGGGAACTTTTTGAGGAATTTATGGTCGATGGTGAGCATACATTTCTGGATGCTGAAAAGAAAATCTTAGATCTCGACCATGCAGAAGTCGCATCTGAAGTTTGCAAAAACTGGAATATACCGGAACCGCTAACCGTGGCCATACGGTATCACCACCACCCCTCCCAGTCAAACAGCAGCGAATTGGCTTACATTGTTCATGTCGCAGATGCCATCGCCATGATGACCGGTCTGGGACTCGGTATAGACGGAACGTTGTATCAGATGGATGATACGGCCATGGCGTTTTTGAACCTTCGTGAAGAAAATCTAAACGACATTATGAGCCAAGTCTTGGAAGCCGTTCAAAAGATATCCGAACAATAGGGCCGCTTAGAATTAGACCCGAGCATTCAAGGGTTTTATCTGCCAAGAAAAAGGAATTGTGGATGGCAAGAATCAATGAACAGGATCTGTTGGACGAGATTCGATTCGACATCAAAAAACAGGATTTGATCAAGGCTAGACTCGTTCTTTCCGCCCTTGGACACGTGAGTCGGAAAACTCAAAAGCAAGCCTTATTTGAAATCAGTCGGACAGCGGATGATTTTGCCATTCCCCTGCTGGCAGGCGTTGTCGCAACAAATTCGGATGTAACCGAATCTTTCCCTCAACTCAAAGAGACCCTGTTTTCAAAAATTATAGATAGCCCGGAGATCCTTCTGGATTTGCTATCGAAAACAAAAGAATCTTCTATCAGGGCGTTATTGGCGGAAGCGGCAGGAGAAATCCGGCTTGGAGAGGCTGTACCGGTCTTATTGAGCATCTTGACAAACGAAACAGATGTTAAAATCATTGAGTCGGCCATCATCGCTTTAGGAATGATCGGAGATCTTTCCGCGGTTACCGTTGTAAGCGAGTACCTCAATTCAGACAGTCGGGAGGTTGTTGTCGCAGCCATACAAACCCTAGGTGAAATAGCGACACCTTCTGCCATACGAAAACTGGGCGACAAGCTTGGCGGAGACTCTAAAATAGATCGTATGATCATCGACATTGTTGCCAAAACCCAGGTTCCGGAAGCACTGGAAATGCTCAATCAAACACTAGGATCGCAACACACCCATTTACACGCCGCCGTGAAGCAAAAACTCGGCGGAGTCGGCGTGATGAGTATTCGTATATTGATCAAGAATCTGTTCCTTAATAATCGCGACTTGGCGATTCATTCTTTGAATGTACTCGGCGACATCGGAGACAGCGCAGCCATTCCAGCCATCCGAAAGCTTATTCACCAGCAGCCTGAAGATCCAAATGTCAGATTTGCAGCCTACGAAACCCTGGAAAGATTGCCACTGGATAAAGGGGTTTACACATTGACCGCCGGTTTGGATGACCCCGATGATAATGTTCGAAATGCAGCAGCAAAAGCCAGCGACCGTCACTATAACGCCGCCCTTGCCGGCGGCATCCGGAATCTTGTCCGACCCGGCAACATAGAAGCATTGAAAATCATAGCAGCCATCATCGATTCCCAATGCAACACTATATTTTTGGATCTTTTGGAAGAGGATTATTTTAAAGGTCCGGCCATCGATTATATGCTTGACAAGGCCCACCCCGACGTCCGATCTTACTTTTCGAGAATCCTTGAAAACGCAGGACACGATGATCTGGCCAAAGAAATCATGCCTAAAAAAGCAGCAAAAGAAAAAGCGAAACTAAAAGTATTTGCAGTGGACAACTCCAAGATGATTCTGAACATTTACAGAACCGTGCTTTATAATTTGGGATGCGAATCCCGTCTATTTGAATTTCCCGCCAAGGCTATAGAACGGGTCCAAAAAGAAAAACCCGAGGTGATCCTCACCGATTTGTTTATGCCCGATATTAGCGGCATCGACTTCACCAACGCCGTTCGAAAACGGTACAGCAAAAGCGAACTACCCATTATCATGATAACCACCCAGAAAGAGGGTCAGGAAAATAAAGCGGCATATGACGCAGGAGTCAATGACATCATTCACAAACCCTTCACCGAAGCACAAATAGGAAAGGCCTTGGCCAAATTTGCAGGAAGAAAACCCCCTTTTTAACACTGGTCCGTTGACACAACACGCCTGTTATCCTATAGTCATTCTGTTAGATAAATTAGTAACTATGAGGGGGCGGGGAGTTTTTATTGTAACCCTTTAAATATAAGCGGGATGGATATTTTTTTTAAAAAAGCGTGTACTGTTTGAGGGGTTTAGGGTGTTGAAACAGATCGGCGTTAAAAAAACTTCAGATATGGTTAAATTTTTGCTGAATGCTGTTCTTAAAAACATGAAAAGGCAGATAAGGACATGATTCCATCACGGCAATACATAAACCTATTCAGCGGATTAATGCTCACTCTTTTGATATTATCCGGTTGTGCGGGATGGGGTAAGCGGCTGGAGACCCCTCGAATAACCCTTTCGAATTTTAATGTTCAGGAAATAAAGATCTTTGAGTCGGTTTTTACCATCGAAATGCGCGTCTTTAATACCAATGAGGTCCCACTGGAAATCAAAGGTCTCAATTGCGATCTGGAGCTCAACGGTAAAAGGCTGGCCACCGGTGTGGCCAACGTTAAAATAAATATCCCTTCCTATGAAACGGCCCTGATTCCCATGACGTTGTATTCATCGGTATTGGACGTCGTGACGGTGCTTCGGGGTCTGGCGAAAACCGAAAAGCTTGAATATAGGCTCACAGGACATCTTCGCCTTGGAAAGGGAGCCATGCCCTCAACGATTCCGTTTAAATCCACAGGTGAGCTGCCTCTGAAAGAGTTTGTCGTTCCAAATACCAGTTAGTGTCCATCCATAAATGGTCTTTTTGCCCGATATCTGCGTTATGCTCAAAAAATAATCCTCGGAATATTATACATATGCCTGCCTGCCCCGTAGGTCCGGCAGATCGTACTGGGGTGGCTATTTTTTTCGCATGCCTTTTTATCCCGGTATTTCCAACGGGAGGTCTTGAACTAAAATCCTCATTTGTGGATGGACACTATTTAACTTATTTTTTTATCTGCCCGGCTTGCTTATTGTAATTAGATGAGAAGAGAGGGAGTTTTTCTAAACAATCGCTACATGGATAATCTTTTTTTAAACCGCATGAACTCGCGGCAAGGGCTCGTAAAGAAAAAACAGGAAACTATCTTTGAAATATCAATAGGTTCTCAACATCATTTTAAAATTCTCTTAAAGATACAATTTCGGTATGCGCCTGTTTTTCCTAAAGATCCCTAAGCCACTCAAACAGCATCCGATTTAAAAAAAGATCATCCATTACGCTAATATCAAAGGATTTAGAAGAAAAACTCCCCGAGGGCTCAATTAGATGTATTTTTGAAATGGCTTGAAGGCAGGTTCTAAATTTTCTTTTCAAACAACACCTTCGGGTCACCTGGATGATTGTAATCCAGCGACACTTGAATCCCGTCAACTTCAGCATTTCCATTTAAAATATTAAATCCGATTTTTCTATGAAACTCAATGGATCCTTTATTCACGGGCGACGTGCAAGACCTGATCGTGTCGCGATTATTTGCTTTGCAAATCTGAAAAAACCGATGATACAAAAACTCTCCAAGCCCCATACCTCGATAATCGGGATGAACCCCGACAAGATGAATATAGCCCTCATTTACTTTCGACTGTGATAGAAATCCGATCAAGAAAGCCATGAGGTCTTCACTTTTTTCGATTATAAATGATGTATCGCAAAAATGCACAAGAAACAGTTTCGGCAACATCCACGTCAGGTCTCTTCCCCCCCACCAGTCTTTCATCACAGAGATGATTCGCTGGTGGTCTGAAGGTTTGCTATTCCTAACTGTTAGATCTTGTGGCAGTTTGGTAATCATCATTCAATTGGCTGTATATAATCTCATTGGTCGAGAAACTTCCTGGCACCTACCCGGATCCCCTTTCCCGGCAATACCATAAGGGTTGAGGTCCCATGGGCAATAAGGTTCCCTTCTTTATCTTTTACACTCGCTTCGGCATAGTTGATGGTCCGACCCGCCCTGATGCAACGCCCCTGTGCGGTCATCAGCCCCGTACTTATTGATTTCAAATAGTTGAGCTTGAGATCGATATTTACCAAACCCGCCTCTTCAGGCAGTCTCAGAAATACAGACCAAAACGTTGCGGTATCGACAAGTGTGGCCAATACGCCACCATGAACAATCCCAAATGGCTGCAAATGGCACTGCTCGGTTTTAAGCTTCACCACAGCCTCATCCACAAAAATCGAGACCAGCTGCATTCGAAGGTGGTGAGGATAGGGGCTGGTGTTTACCATTTCTATCAATTTGTTGATATAATCATCATTTGGCTGCTTCATAAAAAAACCTCGATAGGCTATTCTTTCTTATCTTTCGGTATTCTTTTTAAAAACCAATCTCTTTACGACTATTTGTCCTTCAGCAAATCCTTCAGACTCTCGAACGGCCTGTTGCCGTATCGTGGCTCTTGCCTGCCAGACGGCGTTGTTTCGTCATACCATTCCGCTACCTGATCCCTAGAATGCTCATCATCGTGACAGTACATACACAGCAACTCCCAATTGCTGCCGTCCGGCGGATTGTTATCGTGGTTGTGATCCTTATGATGGACCGTGAGTTCTCGAACTCTCTTGCCTGAAAATTCGCGCCCGCACCGCGCACAGATCCATGGAAACATCTTGAGCGCTTGCCCCCGATAAGTCTTCTCCAGACGCTCTCGGTCATGTCGGACCTCAGCTATAATCTGATCCGACCTGCCGGGCTCGGTGCGCGTCTTCTTCGATGACATGTGGGTACCCTCCAATCGTTCGGTATAAATTATATTTAACACCACCCCCATTTGTATTGGACAGAAGAATGTTTAATCTAAACTGAGCGGTTCACATATTGACAGGGTTATAAAAAAGCAATGATTATAAATCAGCATAAATTGCTAAAGTCGCTAATGGGTCTCATCTAATAGATGAATTTATTTTAGCACAAAATTTTCACTATTTGAATCGCTCTGTTTAGGGATGATATTTGATGCACAAAAGGTAAGATTGCGTATTGACAGTTTTCAATATGATTTCTATCATTTAAATAAAACGATGTCAATATGGATGAAAAACCTGTCCGGGAAACGGCTGGGGTAAACATATATCATTCATTAACCAGTCAGAGATATAGGTTCTCTGCATTGCCATCCAACCGAAAATAATAGGATAACGAAATGAAAAAACTACTTATTTGCTTTGCAGCCGGATGCCTGGGTGGTCTGGCAAACAGCCTGGCAGTGTGGGCATTCGGTGAATACGGAATCACAAAACATTTTGGGGTGGCCATAGCTCCGGCACTGAAACTTGCCTGGTTATACCCAAGGGTCGTGTGGGGAGGACTCTGGGGGTTGGTATTTGTGCTGCCCTTTTTGAATGGCAAGCTCATTACCAAGGGCGCGATAATCAGTATTTTCCCAACCCTTGTCCAGCTGTTGGTGATATTTCCACTTAAAGCCGGCAAAGGTTATTTTGGAATGGATCTTGGCATGTACACCCCGGTGTTTGTTGTCTTTTTCAACCTGATATGGGGGGTGGTCGCAGCACTAGCTATCAAATATTCAAAGTGATCGTAAACAAAATTGGAAAAATATCTTATGTGCTTAATTGATCTATTTTTCGTCTGACTTGAATTGTTCTAACTGGTGTCCATTCATAAATGAGGATTTTTGTTCAAAATCAAGGTATGCGAAAAAAATAACCACAGGCATATGTTTGATATTCCAAGGATTATTTTTTGAGCATAACGCAGAGATTGGGCAAAAAGACCATTTATTGATGGACACCAAATAGGAGGAAACATGTCGGTCCAGGAGATCCTGAAAGACCTTTTCTTTATCGAACGGGGATATCTCAACGCCAATCATTTTGTGTATCGCGCCGAAAATTCCGTGCTTATCGACAGCGGATATGTTTCAGACTTCGACATCACCGAAAAAATGATCTCTTCTCTGGGTGTCAATGTAGAGGACATCCGGCAGATCATCAGTACCCATTGCCACTGTGATCACATCGGCGGTAACCGGATAATTCAACAGCGATCCGGATGCGACATCGCCATGCATCGAATCGGAAAACACTTTATCGACACCAAAGATAACTGGTCCACATGGTGGACATACTACAATCAGAAGGCTGATTTCTTTAACTGCACCACGGCCCTTGAAGACGGCGACGTCATTTTCATAGGTCCCCATGAATTTCAGGTCATTTACACACCCGGGCATTCAGCCGACGGCATCGTGCTGTACAACCCAAAAGAAAAGGTCCTCTTATCTTCGGACACCCTCTGGCAAAACGATCTGCCGGTGATCACCATTCGCATCGAAGGAAGCCGGGCCCTGTTTTCCCTGAAAGAATCCTTGGAAAAGATCGAATCGCTTGATGTCGACAGGGTTTATCCCGGACATGGCAAGCCGTTTACCCAATTCAAAGACGCTGTATCTTTATGCAAAGATAAAATCGACCTGTACTTAAAACACCCGGAACGCATGGGAACCGATTTGTTGAAAAAGATCATGATCTACACTTTGATGATGCACCTTTCAGTTCAAGCAGATACATTTTACGATCATTTGATGGGAACCTGGTGGTTTAAAGAAACCGTAGATCTTTATTTTGACAAAGCTTATGAAACAAAATACCGCCAGATTCTTGATAGTTTCTTAGAACGGGGAATCGTAAAACAAAAAGGAGGGCAGTTTTTCACCACGGTAAAGCCGTAAGGCTTTAGGGTTAGATTAAAAATTTGAAATTCAAATACTTAAATTCCCAAAAGACGGAAATATCGCTTTTTGTTCAGGCGTAATTAATTATATAAAAACGCCTTCAAACGGGCAATATGGTTCTTTTCTTCTTGAATGATGGCATGCAGTTGATCCAGAGTCTTTTGATCCTCAATCAGAGGCTGGAGCATCCCATAGAACAACACCGTGTCCTTTTCGAACTCTATGGATAGCTTGAGCAGGTCTTCGATGTTCTCCATGCTTAATAAATCAGCATCCTCAAGGGAAAAACTCTGTGCACCGACGGCATTCTTGAGCAAAGCTCGACCCATTTTTTCCTCCTCCGGGAAATCACCGGTACCGGGCACTTTGTCTATCAACGCTTCAAACCATTTTGCATGCTGAGTTTCTTCATCGGCCAGCCATTGCAGCATAGAACGCAGCGAAGGATCTTCAATTTTTCCCGCTGCACGTCTATACACACGTTCACCGTTTCGTTCGATCTGTACGGCAATATCGATAATATCGTTTAAAGAAAACATCTTTTTTTTCCACAACACAAACTGAACCAGGTTAACTTTCCAAAAAAATATCAAGAGGAATGACGTGAATGTCGTTTGAGATTTCCTGGGTTGACCCAAGCTGCCAGTCAACACACCGGCCCCTGCCGTCAAGGAGTACTTCGATGTTTTGAACCAGACCTTTGATGTTGATGATCGGATGACGGGTAAAGACTTCAGGAAGGCCGTAGGTAAGACTGCAGGTGATACATTTTCCGGGTCGCTGGATCAGACGCAGCATAAACTCAAGCCGGTTTCCCCGATAGCTGATGAATTCAAGACTGATGTCGTAAGCACCTTCTTCGGCATCTCCGTAAAGGGCATCAAAAAATTGGTCTGATCGGTCTTCCGGAAATAGCTGTTTCAAAACATCTGGTGCAAAAAGCTTGTCAAAACCTTTGTCTTCCATCATCCTAAAAATCTCACATGATCATATTAGGTTCGTCAATCAAGTTCTATCCGATATGAGGCATCAACGTCCACTTGATCACCCAGGATTCGGTAACCGGGTCTGTGTCCAGACAGACGATCCCGCTGTTTTGGAATTTAAATACCGGTTTTTCGGAAGATCCCGTGATCAAATAGGCGGTCAGCCGTTCCATGAACGGCAGATGGCCCACCAGCATAACATCTTTTGTGCTGTCTATGGTGTCGACAAAAACGGTCACGTCATCCAATGGATTCAGCCCGGTGCCTTCATGAATCCCGCCTGGGGGTTTCAGGGCTGCGTCAAAGATTTCAGCGGTCTGATGGGCCCTGACTTTCCCGCTGTGGGTTATTTTTGACACAGGGACTGCATATCCTTTGGCGACCTGGGCAATACGTTCGGTTTCGGCAATCCCCTCTTGAGAAAGACTCTTTTGGGGATCTTTGTCCTTGGGCAGGCTTTTGCCGTGTTGGACAAGATACAGTGACATGACACCCTCCCTGAGACCTTTGTAACATCCCCCTTTTTGCCCAATTCCTGCGTCAGGCTCAAATTTTAATCCTCAAAATACTCAATGTATGTCTGCGGTTAAAATTTTCGCCTTCCTTGAACTTGAACAAAAATGAGCATTTTTCAAAGGTCTCACTTTGTCAATTAGTTGAACTCAGGAAGTTTCTTTTGTAATAACCTTTTGATTAGCTTCCAACTCCGCTTCCAGGCCAGCTTCCGGCTTGTTGAGCATACAGCTCGGAGAGGGGGGAGAGCGGAATGGATCATCTTTTTCTTAAGTTGTTTAGGTTTTAAAAATAAATCAGCGCTAAAGGAGCCGCAGGTATGATTTAATTTTTTCTGGAAGCTGTTTGAGTGGATTAGGAATCGTTATGAAAAAACCCTCATCGATTCGAGGTCATGTGAAAGGATTGTCTTCAACCGTTTTTTCATTACGAGCCCTTATCCACGAGATCTTTCAGAAATAATTAAATTATATCAAGGCGACCAAATTCTTTCTTTACGATCCTTTAACCACGAGTTTTATCCGCCTCACCGCCGGCGGCATCTTCGACCGGCGTGATTACACGGTTTGAAAAAAAGCATTATCCATGGAGCGATTTTACAAATAATACTCCCTGCTCTCTGACCTATTTTTCAGCCTCTTTCTCACGCAAAGCTGCATGGGCGGCAGCCAAACGTGCAACCGGTATGCGGAAGGGAGAGCAAGAAACATAGGTCAATCCCAGTTCATGGCACAACTGAATCGACTCGGGATCACCGCCGTGTTCTCCGCAGATACCGCATTCCAGATCGGGCCGCACGGACCGTCCTTTTTGAACCGCTATTTCCATGAGCAAGCCCACTCCGTCCCGGTCGATAACGGCAAACGGATTTTCCGGCAGAATTTCTTTTTCCATATATTCAATCAAAAACCCGGCTTCGGCATCATCTCTGGAAATACCGAAGGTGGTCTGGGTCAGGTCGTTGGTCCCAAAGGATATGAAGGCGGCATATTCAGCAATTTGATCGCAAGTTAAAGCTGCTCGTGGGATCTCGATCATGGTTCCGAACTTGTAGTTCGGTTCAATGCCCTGTTCCTTCATTACTATTTTAGCTTCAGCCTCAAGAATCTTCTGCTGAACCTTCAGCTCGTTCACGTGGCTGGTCAAAGGAATCATTACCTCGGGATGAACGTCAATGCCCTCTTTGGCCACCATACAGGCCGCCTCAAAAATGGCACGGACCTGCATAATGGTCAGTTCCGGAATATGGATGCCCAGCCGAACACCTCGCAGACCCAACATGGGATTTGATTCATGCAGACTTTCCACTCGTTTGAGAATGTGTTCTTCCTTTTCGATCCTGTCCAAGAGCGCATCGATTTCTTCGAGTGTGCCGGCGTTTCTCAGGCGAATCTTGTGATCCGACAGATCGCGCATCAGATCAATATGGTTAGGTAAAAATTCGTGCAAAGGAGGATCGATCAAACGGATAATGACGGGCAATCCGTCCATGACCCGGAAAAGACCTGCAAAATCTTCCCGTTGAAAAGGCAGCAACGCATCAAGGGATTCACGCCGTTCACTCGGCAGATCTGTCATGATCATTTTTTGAACAAAAGGCAGACGTTCGGCCTCGAAAAACATGTGCTCTGTGCGACACAGGCCGATACCTTCTGCGCCGTAATCCCGCGCACGCTGGGCATCGGCAGGATAATCGGCGTTTGCCCATACACCCAAGCGTCGGATCTCATCCGCCCAGGAAAGCACTTTCATCAGCCAGAGATCCTGGATGTCCGGCACCATTGTTTTAACCTTTCCGGCATAAAGCTCGCCGACAGTTCCGTCGATTGAGATCCAGTCTCCCTCTTTGATGACTTTGCCTTTGACTTCCACTTGGCGCTTGATCATGTCAATTTTCAGTTCGGACACGCCCACCACGGCGGGTTTACCAAACTGGCGGGCAACCAAAGCCGCATGGCTGGTGCGACCGCCACGACTGGTGAGAATACCCTGTGCCGCGAGCATCCCGTGTACGTCGTCCGGCCGGGTTTCAGGTCGAACCATGATCACTTTCTTGTTTTCTTCCTTTGACCACAACTCGGCAATATCCGCGTCCAAAGCAACCACACCGAATGCCGCACCGGGTGAAACATTTAGACCTCTGGCCAGCATGTCTCCTTTGGCTTTGAGTTCTTTTACGGTCTCCCGGTCAAACTGTGGGTGGAGAAAAAAATCGACCTGTTCAGGACTGATTCGCTTCACCGCTTCTTCTTTGGTGATCAACCCTTCCTCCACCATTTCAACGGCGATTCGAACTGCGGCCTGGGCCGTACGTTTTCCGTCACGGGTTTGCAGCATCCAAAATTTACCCTTTTCAATGGTAAACTCGACGTCCTGCATCTCACGATAATGCGTATCCAGCTGTTTGCAGATGTTCTCGAATTCACCATAGGCATCGGGCATCTCTTCTTTCAGTCTGGAGATCTCATTGGTTAAACGAATTCCGGCAACCACGTCCTCGCCCTGGGCGTTGGTCAGGTAATCCCCTTCAATTTTATTTTCTCCTGTGGAGCCGTCCCGGGTCATGGCAACACCGGTGGCACTGTCATTTCCCATATTTCCAAAAACCATAGTCTGAACCGTCACCGCAGTGCCCAGGTCATGGGAAATCCCAGCTGCATTGCGATAATCAACAGCCCTTTTGCCGTTCCAGCTCCTGAAAACAGCTTCCGTGGCTAAAAAAAGCTGCTCAAACGGATCGGTCGGGAAATATCGGCCGGCGTATTGTTTGAAGATCACCTTAAATTTTTCTATGACATTCTTCCAATCATCGGCAGATAGCTCGGCATCGGTTTCAACGCCTGCTTTTGCACGAGCTTTGGTAATGACTTCCTCAAAGGCCTCATCAGGCGCTTCCATGACCACATTGCCGAACATCTGCACCAACCGGCGATAAGAATCATATACAAACCGTTCATCGCCGGTCAATTTTATCATTCCTTCGGCGGTTTTATCGTTCAGCCCAATGTTAAGAACCGTGTCCATCATGCCCGGCATGGAGAACTTGGCGCCGCTTCGACAGGAAATCAACAGCGGATTTTTCGGGTCACCAAATTTTTTACCCGTAGTCTCTTCAATGGCTTTCAGAGCTTCAAGCATCTGTTCTCTCATTCCTTTAGGAAAAGTCTCTCCTGAAGCAAGATAGGTATTGCAGGCTTCTGTGGTAACGGTAAATCCAGGGGGTACAGGAATATTGATGCGAACCATTTCCGACAGATTTGCGCCTTTGCCTCCGAGCAATCCGCGAACATTATCCCACTCACCACCGACATACGCTTCTGCCTGGTCAACTTCATCCAAGAGATAAACCCATTTTTTAGCCATTTTGAAGATCCTCCCAATCGTTGTGTTAAGATTAAAAACTGAAAAAAACAAAACTGTCCATCTTTTAAATCACAAAACGACACGAACTTTATTTATAAAAAGTCGGTGACTTTAATGCCGATATTTTATCAGAGAATAATCGAAACCGCGAAAAAGATCCGGTCTTGAATTGAACCGATCATAAATGTTATGGGAAAGAATATAACATGCGAGAGAATTTAATATAATAAAAGAGGGTTGCCTGTCAACTCAAAAGGCATGCGTCCAAAAACGCTCAACTTAGATTAAATTAACTAAGCGGATCAAAGGAGTACAACTGTGAATATCATCGAAGCCATCAGCACTCGAAAAAGCATCAGGGATTTTACGGCCGACCCTGTTCCTCAACACATTTTAAAGAAAATTTTGGAAATAGCATCCCGGGCTCCCTCGGCTGAAAACAGCCAGCCATGGGAATTTACCGTCGTTTCCGGAATTATACTGGATACCATCAGAAAGGCGAATATCGAAAAGTTGAAATCAAAAGCAGTGCCTCACCCCGATCTTCCGGTCAAAAGCTTGCCCCGAGGCAGTGTGTATCGGAGGCGCCAGATCGAAATTGCCAAACAGCTTTTTGGACTCATGGATATTTCAAGGGAGGATTTAGAGAAAAGGGACAGGTGGATGGAACTGGGATTCCGATACTTCAATGCACCCGCGGCCATCGTTATTTCAATGGATCGATCCTTTCACTATCCCAGACCGATTTTCGACATCGGATCAATAACCCAGAGTATTTGTCTGGCTGCCCTCCATTATGGACTGGGCACCTGTATTGCCAACCAGGGGATCACGTATCCTGAAGTGTTGCACGAATTTGCCAAAATACCCGAATCCAAACGGATTGTCATTTCCATTGCCATCGGGTATCCCAATTGGGATTTTCCGGCCAACAAGGTGGTCAGCAACCGGGAACCGGCTGAAAATATTACTAATTGGATCGGCTTCGAATAGAGAATTCTTGTGCAGGCATCGCCCCAGAGGGCTCTGCCCCGGAGGGAAGACCAGACTTTGTTTTGTCCATGAAAGGGGCTGTTAACTAAAAAAATAATTAAGTGATCAGTGACTAAAGTGATCTAAAATATCCGTTTATCCCGTATTAAGCGGAGAAATTCTGGTGTCGCTTCGCTCTAGTATTTTATATCTATAAAGAGTTTAAATTAGCAGCGGGTCCACCCACACTCCATATTGGAACAGAGCAGACAGCCTTCGGCCCGGTGAACCGCTGCACCGCAGTCCGGACATATCATATTTTTAATGCCGGATGCATCGATCCCGTTAAAATGGATGTCTGCATCTTCTATGCGTTTTGCAACCTCACGGTATATTTCCCCATACGCCAAAGCCACTTCAAGACCCTTTCCCATTCCGGCCGCGCAGCTGTTGACTTCCACATCTTTACCTGAAGATATGGCTTTGGTGCATGCCGGGCAATGAATCGACTTCATCGAGCCGATGATTTTTTCGGGAGGTACACCGGCCCGGAGGCAGTAAGACAGAAGTATGCCCAGTGCTTTTGTGTTGGCCGCACAACCACCGCCCACGGTTCTGATAAAAATTTCAACAACCCCGTCTTTATCGAAGTGAGGATCCACATAAAGTTTGCCGCAGGCGGTTTTCATTTTCAAACTTGGCCCTGTTGTTGCCCGGGGCCGATGCTTGAGCGCCCCCCGGACCAAAACCTGTGCTTCTTCAGCTTCCATGAGCTTTCCCCGGATGGTTAACGCCTGAACAGCCCGGGAGCCGTCTCTGTAAAATGTAATTCCCTTGCATCCCATTTCCCACGCTGTGAAGAATGCTTTGGAAATTTCTGATTTTTCAGTATCATACGGGGCATTGATTGTTTTTGAAACACCGGAGTCCACACCGTTTTCCTGAAATGCAGCCTGAACCATAATATGCTCTTCAACAGAGACATCTTTTGTGGTTACAAAGAATTCAGGCAATGATTCGGTTTTTTCCTTTTGATACCATTCCCAAACTACGGCAGGAACGATGTCAATCTTTTCACCTTCCAGACACGCCTTGGTATAGTTGAATGCAAAATTCGGTTCACAACCGGATGAGCAGTTCGCGATCAAAGAGAGCGTTCCAGTAGGGGCGACGGTTGTGAGGGTGCTGTTGCGTCTTTTCGGACCGGAAAGCGGATATTCTTCATAGGCCGGCGCCACCCCTTTTTCTTTGCCCAACTCAACGGAAGTTTCATTGGCCACGGCATAAATGTCGGACATGATCTCTTTTGCCAGATTGATGGACTCACCGGATCCATATCGGATATGAAGTTTGATGCACATATCGGCAAACCCCATGATCCCCAGACCGATCTGTCTGGTTTTTAGTGTCATTTCTTCGATTTCTGAAATGGGATAATTGTTCACAGAAATGACCGAATCAAGAAACCGTATCGCCGTCCTCACGGTATGTCGCAGTTTCTCCCTGTCAATTTCTGCATTTCCTTTGACCCAATCCCCTTGAATCATTTGAGAAAGGTTGATGGATCCTAAATTACACGAGCAATACGGTAAAAGCGGCTGCTCTCCGCACGGATTGGTCGCCTCAATTTCACCCATGGGCTGCAATGGATTATTTCTGTTAATGGTATCTAATAACACGATCCCCGGCTCGCCGTTTTCCCATGCACCATCCACAATTTTTTCCCACAGTTCAGAAGCGGGAAGCGTCTTATATACTTTCCCGGCAAAAATCAGGTCATAATCCTCTTTATTTTTAACGGCATTCATAAAGTCATCTGTGATTCCCACCGATAAGTTAAAATTTTTCAGGGCCCCTTCTATGGCCTTGGCGGTCAAAAAGCTTTCGATATCCGGATGGTCCACTCGCAATATTCCCATATTTGCGCCCTGGCGGGTTCCGCCCTGCTGGATAATATCGCCGATGGTGAAATCGAATATTTCCATGAAGGAAAGAGGTCCGGAAGCGATGCCCCCGGTTGAACGAATGTGGTCGCCTTTGGGGCGAAGCCTGGAAAAACTCATTCCGGTACCACCACCGTAGGCCTGAACATCCACGGCATCGGAAAGGGTTTTAAAGATACTCCGACGACTGTCTTCCAAAGGGAGGACAAAACAGGCACTTCCGCAGCCTTCGTTCCTTCCGAAGTTACGCAGAGTGGGGCTGTTGGGCAAAAAGTCAAGATTCAGCATCAAATCCTTATATCTTTTTTCCCATTCCCCACGATTTTCTGATCGTGATTCATCCTTCGCCACCTTACGTGCTACCCGCTCACACAATTGTTCCCAGGTTTCACCGGGTGCAAAGTATCTTTTTTTCAATATTTTGAGAGCGTTTTTTGAAACTTTCATTTTTTATCTCCAAAACGTTATGCTCTGCATGTCAAAAACCAAATTGACATACAAACCGTTTTGCCGCTGTTCAAGCAAAAGGCGGGCTATAGGACTATAGAAAAGGTATCGGTTTCCCGGTGTGATAGGCCAGCGCCTGACACGTTGCAATCAACGAACCATCCTTTTCCGATACTTTGATATCAAAACTTGCTGTTTTTTTTGTTCGGCTCACCTGGCGGGCTTCGGCACGCAAACACGTTCCCGCTTGGGGACTTGATACATAAGTGACATTCACGTTCAATGCAACAGCAATGGTGCCTTCTGTCTGACACGCCGCCTCAAAGGCTTCGTCTATGAGGCCAAAAATGGCCCCGCCATGGGCCCGATCATAGATATTGTTCATGGCTGACGGGTCATAGATCATCTCCACTGCAGAATATCCGAGTTCCAACTCAACCAATTCCATGTTCAATGCCCGCGCAAAGGGCTCTTTTTCCACCGCACGATAAATCGCTTGTCTAACCTTTTGGTCCAAGAATCACCTCGTCAGATTTTTTTATTTAGTTATAATAACAAAAAGAAAGTTGCGGGGCAAACAAATAAGGCAGAATCAATAGTGATTCTGCCTTGTTTGCTTGATTGTGTTCAATTTAGCGCCGGTTGGGGTGGATCCGGCAACTTAGGTTAGCGTTTCTTTTTTTTGGTTTCATACATGTTTTTATCGGCTCTGTTTATAAAGTCCTCCACATTATCACCTTCTTTTGACATGGTAATACCGGCGCTTACCGCAACGTTGACATTTCCGACGCTGTGCGAAAAAAATCGTTTTTTGCTAAACAGCTCGTTAAAATCTAAAATTTTCTTTTTCGCGATGTCCATGTCCAACCCCTCAATGACAGCGGCAAACTCATCTCCGCCATATCGTGCGATGAAATCACCTTTTCGAAAGGCATCTTTCAAGCACTGCGCCACTTTTTGTAAAATCTTATCACCCGCAACATGCCCCAGGGTATCGTTAATCCATTTAAAATTGTCTACATCGAAAAGGATCAGGGAAACGGGTTGCCCTTCCTCGTGAAACATCTTCAGCGCTTCATTGATACGCCGGTCAAAAGCATTACGGTTATAAACTCCTGTTAACCCGTCTTTTGTGGCGGCCGTTTGAAAATAATCCACCTTTTTGGCCATGACACGGGCATCCTTTTCTGTTTTTACGATCCTTTTTTTGAGTTTGTTGATATTTTCCTGAGCTTTCTTAGCCTTATCCACCTCTTCTTTTTTTCTTAAAGCCATCAGGTGTTTTATTTTTTTCAACTTTTCGACAACCGCACTTTTTATTTCATCGATGGAGGTATGAATATTGAACGAATCTGCGATGGAGCCGACTTCAGTATTGACTTTCGTCTCAAACTGTTCAATCTCCTTGAGCCGGACATCCTGGCCAAATTCGCTGGTCAATGTCTTTTCCAGTTCCTTGACGTGATCCAGCAGTGTAACAAATGTGTTGTTAACGTATCTGAAGTCTTCCGAAATTTTACCCTTAAGTCCCCTGATATAGCTTAAAAATACGGTTGTTGGCCCTTCTAAATCCACTTGAGCCGTCTCTTTTCGGCAGTTGATATCAATAGAATCGGCTTTGGCTTTCAACTCACCGGTTGTCGGGTAAAAATCATCCACAAGAGCAACCACGATTCTTTTAATAATTCTGCATGACTTCAGCAGGCTGTTGTTTAATTCATCCAGCTTATTCCGGTCATCAAAGACTTGTTTTGTTTCTTGTGTAAAAATCCTTTTTTTAAGCGTTTCGACCTGATTTTCAATCTGTACAAGAGCCAATTCCCGGTCCGGATCAATCAGCTTTTTAAGGGTATCAAATTCTCCTAAAAGATCGTCATGCAACGCAACAACCCTGCCCAGAGCATAAATGACGTTTGAAAGGCATTTCTTTTCATCCTGACAGCGCTGTTCCATGAGCAGATAATCTTTTTTTAAACGCTCCAGTTCCGAATCTTTTGTATTATCCATATAACGT
>Ga0210124_1000492_pt1 | contig 19817 bp, 15 predicted proteins | sample Muzzi_PWC_D2_FD_185554 | JGI IMG/M metagenome (GOLD analysis project Ga0210124, IMG submission 185554) | Wetland microbial communities from San Francisco Bay, California, USA, that impact long-term carbon sequestration - Muzzi_PWC_D2 (SPAdes) | ecosystem: Environmental > Aquatic > Marine >... | reverse complement strand
TGAAATTAAAGCCCAGAATCCTTTGCACCCACTAACCCGCAAAACTGCCCAGATTTTGATGGCAAATCGGAAAATTTTTCCTCGCCAATTGTTAGAAGTTGCTCATAAATTGATAGAACAAGCAAAGAAGGATGGCCAGTCAGGACCACTTAAAGAAAAATACGTGAGAACATTTATGGAAAACCGCATTGGACCGGAGACAATACAGGATGACAATCCAGAAGACTGGCTTGACGCATAAGATAAGAGAAATGAAAACCGGCCTATCTTTAGTGCTCGTTTTATTCTCGCTTATATCAGGAATCTTGCCAACGCCCAGCCAGGCCCAATCAGGTGGCGAGGGGATTGCTTTTGCGGCTTATCGCAATGGACAGTGGGACATTTACAGCATGGCCTCAGATGGTTCCAACCTGCGCCAACTGACCAATGATACCTTCGAGGATACCGACCCGGCCTATGCGCCTGATGGAACCAAAATCGCCTATGCTTCTCGCCGTAACAACAACTGGGACATCTATATTCTCAATTTGCTTACCGGCGAGGAAACACGTCTCACTAACTCGCCTCACTATGATGGTGCGCCTAGCTGGAATCCCGATGGCAAGCACATCGCCTACGAGTCGTTTCAAGCCGGTAATTTAGATATTTGGCAAGTAGCTGTCGATGGTAGTGAGCCGGCGGTCAACTTAACTCCAGAGTCGCCTGACGGTGATTTTGCCCCGGCCTGGAGTCCTGATGGTCACTCTATCGCCTTTACCAGTTGGAGAGAAGGAGATAATGATTTATTTCTACTGGATGTTGCTACAGGGGAGGTTACTCAGCTAACGGTCAGTCCGGCCGCTGAGGAATGGCCTGCCTGGAACCCAAGCGGCGATAAACTCACCTTTGTTATCAATGATTTGGGGGACCGCGAAGTATTTACGTTAGACTTAGCCACTCCTCCAGCTAAAGGTGGGCGAGTTGAACAAGTTACCTGGCAAGGTCGGAGCGATGGCCCAGCCTGGAATCCTCACGGCGGAGCGATTGCGGCTATCTTTCGCCGTTGGGATGGAGATATTTTGACCATTCACACCCCCAACGCAATCCGCGAACTCCCTCGTGAGTTAACCGATGTAGTAAAGATTCAAGGTCGCTTAAGCTGGCACAATCCGGCGGTTGAATTTGGCAACCCAGTAGATACTTTGGTAGATGCGGGTGTATCCCCCTTATATAAAGAGCAATTAACTCCCAATGAGGGGGATGGTGTTGAACCCTACAATTTAATTCGCCAAGATGATCTGGTTACAGGTACTCCCTGGCTGGCCGATACTGTGGATGACTCTTTCCAAGCCTGGCGTTCACGCCTTCGTCAGGAAGTTGGCTATGATTTTTTGAGCGAATTATCCGATGCTTCACGCGCAGTAGGCGCTTATAGCGAGACTTCGCAGTATGCCAGTTGGCACAAAAGCGGGCGGGCTGTTGATACTCTATTTGACTATTGGATTGGTCCACAGTTAGCCCACGAAATTGTGCGCGAAGATTACAGCGGAGAGACCTACTGGCGGATTTTTCTGCGATGCCTCGACCAGAGTGGACAGTGTGGTCGACCTCTAACGGCTAATGCCTGGAACTACAGCGCTCGTGCCCGCACCGAGATAGCCCCAGAACAAGGGGGTATTGAAAAACCTAACATAACGGGCTACTATGTCGATATGACCGAGATGGCTCGTGAATATGGTTGGGACCGCATCTCATCATACGATGATGTTGATTATAGCTGGACCTGGCATTTCTTGGCCTTTGAATATTGGCACTATCAGAAACGTCTTGAACACAACCCTAGCTCTGGAATCGGAGCCGGGAACTGGTACCAGGCTATGCAACAAGTTTATCCCCAAGAAACATTAGACCGCTACTTTTCCTGGGAAAAAATGCGCAGCCTCAATGATGACCCATATTTGATTGCACTTAAAGGAGTACCCCTTCCCCCAGAGGTTAAACCTTGGTGGGCCTTAGTGAAGCAGTGAATCAAATATCACTGATCCGCTTGCTCTAAGGTATTAGTATTTGTCTTAGATGAGGGTTGTAAATTATCCTGTATTTGATGTGGTGTTGCAACCTCATGTTTATCAAGCGGCACATCAGAAGTTAGTTGTAACCCTATATTTATTAGGATTCCAAAAATTAAGGCCCTTAAAAAGAGAAAGACCGTTTGCCGTACCATCGATATATCTCCTCCCAGTAGATATATTTCCAAAAAAATAGAAGCAACTTAATCTCTAACTTTTTCTAACTTGCATTATACCAACCCTCCGCTATTTTGGCTATTGGCACCCCATCTAATTGTCCCAATTTTTCAATAATCCCAAAAAAATGTTATTCTATGCTAAAATTGGGCAGTAGCTGGAAAGCAGGTGATAGTCTCTGTAACAAACGCTTGCGGTTAGCCTATTATCTAAAACTGTTTGTTGGCTTATCTCCCTTTTTGGGAGCAGATGAATAACTACTTCTTTTCTAAACTCTAGTAAAATTTATAGAACCGAGGATCATCATGGATTTTGAACTTAACGAAGAGCATAAGATGATTGAAAAGATGGTGTATGATTTCGCTCGTAAGGAGATTATGCCCATCATCAAAGAGCATGACCGAAACCATACCTTTCCCCACGAACTGCTGCCTAAACTGGCCGCTCAAGGCTTTTTGGGCGTCTGTTTGCCAGTACGTTACGGCGATGGACTATATCGCGCTAGGGCTTGTCTCCGAAGGATTGGAGTGGGCCGATTCTTCCGTTCGGGAGACCATAGCCGTGCATTTAGGGCTTCATTCTTTGCCCATCTTTCAATGGGGAACAGACGAGCAAAAGGAGCGATTTTTGCCACCGCTGGCAACCGGGCAAAATATCGCTTGTTTTGGCTTAACCGAACCCGGCGCTGGCTCTGATGTGGCCGGAATGACTAGTCGTGCCCGCAAAGAGGGCGACCATTACATTTTAAACGGCGAAAAGATGTGGATCACTCTGGCCGATATTGCCGACCGCTTTTTGGTCTTTGCCAAAACCGACCCGGAAAAAGGATCACGCGGAATCACTGCCTTTATTTTAGAACGCGGCTGGTCAGGATTGACAACGGGCACCATCGAAGGCAAAATGGGCGTTCATGCCAGCAATACCGGCTGGATTAATATGGATGAAGTGCCTGTGCCCGAAAGCCATCGCTTGGGCGAAGAGAATGAAGGCTTTAAGATTGCCATGAGCTGTCTGGATAACGCACGTTATACGGTAGCTGCCGGAGCAGTAGGCGTCATGAAATCGTGTCTGGAAGAGTCGGTCAAGTATGCCCGCGAACGCAAGACGTTTGGCAAACCCATTGCCGAGTACCAACTCGTCCAGCAGATGATTGCCCAAATGCAGCAGCGCATCGATCTCGGCGAGTTGATGGTCCGCAAAGTCGGCTGGCTGAAAAATAAGGGAGTGCGTAATACCCGCGAAACCAGTATGGCCAAGTGGTATTGCACCGAGGCCGCCTTTGCCACTGCCAGCGATGCTATCCAAGTTCATGGCGCTTACGGTTACTCCGATGAGTATAATGTGGAACGCCATCTACGTAACAGCAAAAGCGCCGTTATTTACGAGGGCACATCTCAGATACACCAACTGATGCAAGCAGCGTATGTTTTTGGCAATCGTGTGGACAAACCACTGCGCTGTCAGTTGCCTGCTTATGATCCAGAATATTGGCAGGCCGAGGGATAGAAAGACAACTATAAGAACATTAAAAAGGAAAACCTTATGAATATTATTGCCTTAATCAAACAAGTTCCCGATACCGCTCAATTATCGAAGACGGTTGACGGGCTAAAACTCTTGGGGGAGGGCAGTCCCAGAATTGTCAATCCGTGGGATGAATACAGTCTTGAAACTGCCATCCAGTTAAAGGAAGCTCACGGCGGCAAAGTGACCGCCATATGTATCGGCAAGCCTGAAGCCACCGAAGCCTTGAAAACAGGGCTGGCGATGGGTGCTGATGAGGCCATCCTCATCTCAGACCCGGCCATGGAAAATAGTGATACTCTGACTACAGCCCGTATCCTGGTAGAGGCCATTAAAAAAATGGGTGATTTTGATATCATCATCGGTGGGCGCTCTGCCATTGATGGTAATAGCGCCGCAACCGCTGTTCAAGTGGCCGCATTATTAGACATTTCTCAAATTTCTTACGTGGCCGAACTGAATGCCGATCCCAATGCCCAAACGATCAGTGCAGTACGATTGTTAGAAGGGGGGCGCGAATCGGTCAACAGCAAACTACCGGCAGTGATTACCGTCGTCAAAGAAATCAACGAGCCACGCTATCCCAGCTTTATCGGTATCCGCAAAGCCGCCAAAGCCACAATCCCCACCTGGGGCGTGGCCGATTTAGGCTTAGATGCCAGTCAGGTAGGGCCAGCCGGTTCTCAAGCTCATTGGCCCGAGGTGAATTTACCCCCTGTTCGTGAGGCTCAAGTAGAAATTATCGAAGGTGCCCCTGAAGAAGCTGCCAAAACTCTGGCCGATAGATTGGTAGCAGAAAAGGTTATATAGCTTTTCTGCGTGTTATGTGTTTCGTTGATCTTACGAAATACGCAGCATGGTCTCGAAAAACTTAAATGCGTTTATAGCAAAGTAAACTTTCTAACAAGGAACTACGATGTCAAACAATGTATTTGTATGGATTGATCAATCCAATGGTGATGTAGACTCGATTGCCTGGGAGGCGTTGGGTGTTGGGCGTAATATAGCGAATGAGTTGGGCGGCCAGCTTGGCGCGGTTGTTTTAGGCGAGAATGTCTCCGGGGTGGCCGAGCAGACGATTCAATATGGGGCGGATAATGCCCTGGTGGCCGATGATGCCACCTTAAAAAGCTTTCGTCTGGAGCCTTACGCCGCTGTTATTACCAAATTGGCGCAGGAGCATGAACCAGCCGCCCTTATTATGGGAGCCAGCAACTCGGGTTTGGAGTTGTCCGCCTATGTTGCGGCTAAACTGGGAGTGGGGCTAGCCGCAGACTGCACTGAAGTGGCGGTTGAAGATGGCAAAGTGGTAGCGACACGCCCAGCCTTAATCGGCAACGTGATTGCCAAAGTATCCTTCGGAGAGGCACGTCCCCAAATGGTCACCCTCCGTCGTCGGGTCTTCCCTGTGCCGGAGATGGATGCTGGTCGGAGTGGAGATATCACCAGTGTTGGCGCTGTCATGGCAGAAGATGATATTGCCACTAAAGTGGAAGGTTATGAAGTTGCTGCCGGTGAAGTCAGTTTGACCGATGCCAAAATCATCGTTTCAGGTGGGCGTGGCGTAGGTGGCCCCGAAGGGTTCGCCCCCATCAAAGCCCTGGCCGAGGCCATGGGCGGCGCTATGGGGGCCAGCCGGGCCGCCGTGGATGCAGGCTGGATTCCATACGCACATCAGGTTGGTCAAACCGGTAAAACTGTTCAACCCGATCTTTACGTGGCTTGTGGTATCTCCGGTGCGATTCAACATCTGGCCGGGATGAAAACCTCCAAACTGATTGTAGTTATCAACAAAGACCCGGACGCTCCTATCTTCAAGTATGCTCATTATGGCATTGTGGGCGACCTATTTCAATATGCCCCCGCCTTAACCAAGGAGTTTAAGCAGCGTTTGGGAAAATGATGTCTGCTTATTTCGCCGACGGCCAAGAATCTTGATTTGAAATCTTGGCCGTTGGCTCCCCTTACAGGTGTTGAGCTTATGAATAAGTTTATGAACAGCATCCTCAATCATATGTAGTGGGTTATTGAATACCCGTAGAATTTATGGCAACTTTGGAACGGATGCTGGATTTTGTATGGAAAATGCGAAGACATCTTACTGCCCTTTCAAATGCCAGCTAAATGCTCGTGAAGAGGTTTCACAGATCACTGTGCCACCACGTTCAACCTGGTCGAGACCGAAGATGGTTTAGTCCCCATTGAAGAAATCGAAATCGGTGACAAGGTTCTCAGCGAAGACCCGGAAACAGGCCCGAAGGGCAAGGCTACTTGGAGGTGGTGGTCATTATCTCGCAACCAATTTGCCTAAGGTATATATCACACCAGGCTTTAACAGTCCATAATTTTTATTCGACATTTGAGCAGATGAAGTTATCTTGTATTCATTCGCCAGACAACAAAAAAGCCAGCCCGAACCGGCTGGGGTATGATTGTTCCGTCGGCATATCGACGGCCCTCGCCCACAAGCCAAATCTTATTTGGTTTAACCAAGCAGCGGATGGTAAGATTGGACCAAATTTGAATCCAGGGCTTTTTTAGAGTTCAAGCCACCCGGCTCCTTCACCCCAATTGATGATATGGTCGGCGGGGGTTCCTTTCATCCTCAAGCCGGTCAGTGGACAGATGATACCTTGATGACTCTGTTCTCACCAGAAAGTAAGAAGTATTACTCTCCACTTTTGATACCCCTGGCTCATTAGCTGATACCATTTGAGCCTTGTCAGTTTGCCTTCTTACATTATAATTCAGGCCTAATAAAATATTATATATAATTAAGCTGATAAAATGGCCAATGTCGGTTTGATATGTTATCCATTCTATTAATTATAGAGGATATCTCAGCAATTGTTCTTTTTGACTCCATTATTATCCCTACATTATTGCACAACTGATTTAATGATCCAACCCTGATATTCTCACTGTCGATGTTGGCAACCTAACTATTAGTGATCGACGACAATGCCGATCACGTTATATTGCATCAGGAGGCAATTACCACAATATGGCGGATTATCGGATAGCAGTAGATATTGGTGGCACTTTTACCGATATTGTCGTTATGGATAAGACCAATGGTACGGTTGAAACCGGAAAGGTTCTGTCCACCCCACAAGATCTCTCCATCGGTATTCTCAACGGTTTACAACGACAGGTTTCTGAGCTTGTCGATATTGACTTCTTCGTTCATGGGACAACAGCTGGTTTGAATGCCTTTCTTGAACGAAAAGGAGCCAACCCTGCCCTCATTACCACTGCTGGTTTTCGAGATGTATATGAAATCGGCCGAGCGAACCGGCCCGATATGTATAACCTCTTTTATCGCAAACCCACCCCCCTGGTACGACGTCGTCACATTTATGAATTGCAGGAACGATCACTATACAATGGAGAGATTTTGACCCCACTAACTGACGAGCATCTATCAGGAATTGTGGGGCAGATTGCTGAGAAGGATTATAGCTCTGTTGCCGTCTGCTTATTACACGCTTATGCTAATCCTGAACATGAACTACGGGTTTCCGCTGCCTTGAAACAGCACATTCCAGGTATCTCCGTCTCCCTCTCACATCAAGTGGCCCGTGAGTGGCGAGAGTATGAACGCACCAGTACCACTGTCCTAAACGCCTACATTGCCCCCATTGTCGAACATTATCTGGCTCAGTTGGAGACAAAAACTGAAGATGAAGGCTTGAAAAGTGGCATTCATATTATGCAATCCAATGGTGGAATAATGACTTCTGTTGCCGCTCGCCAGCGACCAATCCAGACCTTATTTTCTGGTCCAGTTGGAGGCACAATGGGTGGTGTTGGCTTGAAAGAACAGTTGGGGAGCGACCACCTGTTATGTGTCGATATGGGTGGCACCAGCTTTGATGTCAGCCTGGTTGTCGGAGGACAGCCGGATGTCACTTTAGAGTCTAACCTAGAAGGCTTTCCGGTGCTGATGCCCATTGTCAACATTCACACCATTGGCGCGGGTGGCGGTTCAATCGCCTGGCTTGAGGCTGGTGGTTTGCGCGTTGGTCCGCACAGCGCTGGGGCTGACCCCGGTCCAGCATGTTATGGTCAAGGTGGAACCGAGCCGACCGTCACCGATGCCAATGTGGCATTGGGCCGCATCGACCCTAACAGCTTTCTGGGCGGAGAAATGACACTTGATGCTGATGCAGCCCGACAAGCCTTAGCAACGTTAACCGAATCGCTGGGTTTGTCGGTTGAGTCCCTAGCCGAGGGGATCATCGATATAGCCAATGCTAAAATGGCCAACGCCATCCGTGCTCTCACGGTAGAACGAGGCATTGACCCACGTCAATTCACCCTGATTGCTTTTGGTGGGGCGGGGCCGGTTCATGCGGTTTTTCTGGCAAAAGAGTTGAGTATTCCAAAGGTGGTGATCCCCCATTCACCAGGCACGTTCTCCGCCTGGGGGATGCTGCATACCAATATCAAACATGATTTAGTACAGAGCTTTTATCGGCCCATCGCCGATGTGACCGCTGAGGAGATAGAAGCTGTCTTTGGTGAATTGATTGTGGAAGGGACCAATATTCTCAAACAAGAGCATATTAAAGCTGATTCCATGCAATTTCAACGCAGTGCCGACATGCGCTATGTTGGGCAAGAGTATTTTGTCAGTATCCCACTGCCTGATCCGATGGATACAGCCGTGTTGGCTGCCCTGTCAGATCGATTCCACAATGCCTATCTGAACCGATATGGTCACAGCAACCCCGAGGAAGCCATCGAATTTGTCAATGTGCGAGTGAGTGCCGTTGGTCAGTTGCCTCGACAGGAAATCGCTCCACAAGAGGTTTCAGATTCTCGACAGGCTCAACCACAAAGTCAGCGCCAGGTCATCTTTGGTCGTGAGGTCTGGGATACTGCCGTGTTTGACAGGGAGAAGTTGCAACCTGGTGATACATTTGAGGGACCAGCCATTATTGAGGAACTCTCTTGCACCACTGTAATACCGCCAGACTATGGTGTTTCAGTGGATGCTTACGGAAATGTGGTGATTGCTATGGCCAATGGAGCATAAGAATGCCCGATCCAATAACTGTCGAAATTATCCGTAACGCACTTAATGCCATCGCTCAGGAGATGAATGTCAACCTGGCCCGGAGCGCCTTCTCTCCCATTATCTATGAGATGAAGGATTGCAGCGTGGCGATTTTCAACGAGAAGGCGGAATTATTGGGACAAGCACCGGGTCTGCCGATTTTTTTGGGCGCTCTTGATGAAGCAGTTAAGATTGTGCGGGATCATTTCTCGACACGTGGCATTCAAGAGGGTGATGTTTATGCTTTGAATGATCCTTATCTTGTTGGCTCTCATCTGAACGACGTAACGGTCATCTCCCCTATCTTTTTTGACAATGAGTTGGTCGGCTTCACTGCCAATAAGGCCCACTGGCTGGATATGGGCGGCAAGGATGCTGGGGTGTCGGTAGACACAACCGAGATATTTCAAGAGGGACTACGCTTGGGCCCGACTCGCTTATATAAAGCCGGTGAACCACAACGTGATATCTTGGACATCATTGCTCGCAATAGTCGCTTGCCTAAATCTATCCTGGGCGATATGAATGCTCAGGTGGCTGCCTGTCGTACTGGTGAGCGCCGTTACCAGGATCTATTGCGACGCTTTGGGTTGGATACCATCCGCGAAGCTACCGTCGAAATCTTTGCTCAAGCGGAAAAAGCGGATAGAGACGTCATTGCCGCCATCCCTGACGGTGACTACAGCGCCGAAGGTTGCCTCGATAATGATGGGCACAGTAACGAGCCAGTGTCGGTTAAAGTTAAGGTGACAATTAAAGGATCGGATATTCATATCGATCTGACCGGCTCCAGCTCACAGCGGCAGGGGTGTACCAATTGTGGCGTTGCTCAAACCATCTCAGGAGCACGCTTGGCTTATAAATTTCTCATCAATCCTCATCAACTGCCCAATGGTGGCCATTTCCGTCCGTTGTCATTGACGGCCCCCCGTGGAACACTTTTCAACGCTCAAGAGCCAGCGGCATGTCTCTATTACGGTCCACAGATTGGACTGATGATTGAATTGATCTTACAGGCTCTTTCAAAGGCGCTTCCCGAACGAATACCCGCCGGTCAACCTTCCGACCAAATGAATTTTATGATGGCCGGACGCACCTCAGATGGGATGGTCTTTATGACTGGCGAGGCCAGCGCCGTTGGGTGGGGTGCGTTGCCCGATGATGATGGACTAAACGCAATGGTCAACTATATGGCCGGAGACCTCAAGAATCTTCCGGCTGAAGTTGAAGAGGCTAAATACCCATTACGTGTTACCTGTCGAGCATTGGAAACTGATAGTGGTGGTGCTGGACGGTATCGAGGGGGGTTGGCCTTAATCAAAGAGTATGAACCCACAATGCCCGGCTGTAACTTATTGCTGTGGCTAGAACGAACTGCAACACCGGGCTGGGGGGTAGCCGGAGGAAAAAATGGACGGACTGCCCGCTGTGTGATTGATCCTGGTGGGGACTCTGAGAAGGTGATGAAAAAGGCCAATCATATTCCCATCGCTCCGGGAACGACTGTACGCTGCTATACAGCCGGAGGCGGTGGATATGGCCCGCCCTGGAAACGGGATATACAGATGGTTTTGGAAGACCTGATTGACGGCTACGTTTCCCGCACAGCAGCCGAAACCCAATATGGGCTTCGCTTTAATGATGATACATTAGTGCTTGACCAAGCAGCTACCCAACAAGCCAGAGCAGCTTTAGCAGAGACTGCATAGATGATTATAGACTTTGCCGTGCGTCCACCTTACAAAGGATTTCGCTCTCTGGTACCGTCATTTGTCCATGACCCGCCATCGAAGAACCCACGCCGGATATCTGTGTGGAAATCTGATACTGAGCCATCACCATCGAAGGTGCAAGGCTCGATGGAACTTTTTATCGAGGAGATGGATGAGGCCGGTATCGTTCAGGCCGTAGTCAATCATGAGGGCGGGCGGTCAAATCCCGAGCTGGGTTCCGATTATGCTGTCCCCAATGATGAGATTGCCGAACTGGGAGAGCTTTACCCGGAACGGTTCCATCTACTGGCAGGCATTGATTTATATGATGTCCCGGCAGGTGTGGCCGAGGTTGAACGAGTTATTAGTGAGTTGGGTTTCAAAGGAATTACAGTCAATGCGGGCTGGCATAGCCCTCCACAATATATGGATGATGAGCGTTTTTATCCTATCTATGAGAAATGCCAGGAGCTAGGGGGGATTCTGTCTCTGACTTTGAGTATATACATGGGGCCGGACATGAGCTATGTGGAGCCTATTCGATTGCAACATATCGCGGCCGATTTCCCGGAGTTGCCGATTGTAGTCTGTCACGGTGGTTGGCCTTTTGTCATGGAGATTTTGGGGATTACCTTTAGGTACACCAATGTCTGGCTGGCTCCAGATTTTTATATGTTTAGAGAAGGAATACCAGGGGCCAATCATTACGTCGAGGCGGCTAACCTTTACTTATCAGATCGCATTCTCTTTTCCAGTGTTTATCCGAGCCGCCCGCTCAAAAAGTCGGTCGAGGATTTCAAGCGCCTCCCGTTACGTCCCGACGTTCTTGAAAAGGCTTTGTATAAAAATGCCCAGTGGATTCTTGGATATCGAACATCTTGACCTAAAGCTATAAAAACCATAAACCCCTGATGCATTTGAGAGGAGGTGAAGCACAAATCGCGCATTAGAACCGTGTGTTAAGAATTTGCAATTTATTTAGTAAGAAGTTTTTACGGAACAATTTTTAGCAGTTAAAAAAGGAGGTACTTAGATGTTATTTAGAACATTCAAACCTTTGGCGACGATGATCGCCATCATTATGCTGGCTCTTTGGCTGACCGGTTGTGGAAGTGCCGCGCCCGAACCCGAAGCCGAAGCTCCAGCGGCAGAAGAAGCAGAGGCCCCTGCGGCAGAAGAGCCTGCCGCTGAAGAAGTTGAAGCTGAAGCACCGACAGAAGAGCCTACCGCTGAAGAAGTTGAAGCTGAAGCACCGACAGAAGAGCCTGTCGCTGAAGAAAGTGCTGGCGAGGGGAAAACACTGACGATTGCCTGGTTAGCCACAGACCCACCCACGCTTGATCCCCAAGTGTGCAATGACTCCGGCTGTCTGACGTTGGTGCGCCCCATGTATGAGTCGCTCATTGGTTACAAATACGGTACCACTGAGATTGAAGGAGTACTGGCCGAGTCGTGGGAGGTTTCGGATGATGGCTTGGAGTGGACATTCACCTTGCGTGATGGCATAAACTTCTCGGATGGCTCCCCTGTAACAGCCGAGGATGTGGTCTACTCATTTGATCGACTGAACGCCATTGGTAAAGGGCCAGCCTTTGTCTTGGGCGGCGCGTATGTGGGCGCTGAAGCCATCGATGAAAAGACGGCTGTTGTTAAGCTAGAGAAACCCATCGGGCCATTCCCCTATATGCTTCCCCGGACCTTTATCGTTAATAGCGAAGTGGTCCAAGCACAAGCTACCGACGAAGACCCCTGGGCCGAGGAGTGGATGTATGACCATGATGCCGGTTCCGGAGCTTTCGTTTTGGAAAATTGGGAGCATGGTGTTGAAACGTCCGTGGTCAAGAATGAAAATTATTGGGACCCAGAATGGCCCAAGATAGACCGCTTTGTCGAAAAGCAAATTTCAGAAACAGCCACCCATCGCTTGCTGTTAGAGCAGGGTGATGTCGATATGGTGATGTTCCCCAGCGTCGACGACCTTGAGGCGTATGAGGCTAACCCCAATATTGTGGTTGATGTGCAAGACAGCCTGACTGAACTCTTCATTATGATGAATACAATTGCCCCGCCACTGGACGATGTGCGGGTGCGCAAGGCGGTTGCCCTGGCCTTCGACTATGATGCTATGGTTGATGGCGTGTGGTTGGGCCAGGCGGTACAAGCCCAAGGCCCCTACTCGCGCCGGATGAACTTCCATGATGGGTCACTGCCCGTATACAAGAAAAACCTTGAGGAAGCCAAAGCTCTACTGGCCGAGGCAGGTTATCCAGACGGTGGTTTTGATCTGGATTTGCTTGTGGTTCAGGGTGAGCAATATGAAATAGGCTCTGGTCAGATTCTACAAGAAGGGTTAGCCGAATTGGGAATCAACCTCAATCTTGTTGAGGTAACCTGGGCAACGATGGTCGGCAATATGCAGGATGCTGACAATCCAACCCACATGTTTGGGTACTACAGCTTCCCGGCCTATCCCGATCCAGACGCCAGTTTATATTCCATGTTCCACACCTCGCAACAGGTAAATGGTTATAATGCTTCCTTCTATGGTAATGAGGAGACAGACGCCTTGCTCGAGCAAGGACGCTTCAACACCGATCCGGCTGAACGTGAAGCAGCCTATACCAAGTTGCAACAAATTCTCGTAGAAGATAACCCGGCAATCTGGCTAGGTAATCCCAGCTCTCTCTTTGTTCATGGCAGTTGGGTTGAGAACTACAAGTATGAACCAACCTGGAACCAGCAGATTCGAGCAGATAGAATTATCCTTAATGACAAGCCCTAACAGATAGGGCAGCATATATGCGGGTTCTGTTTGTGAACGGAGCAGAACCCGCTATATAAATTTTTCATGGCGTGGACTCAGGAAACGCAGTATGGTCAGATATATCATCAGGCGATTGGCGTGGATGATTTTTGTGGTGCTGGGCATGACCTTGATCACTTTTATGATCAGCCATATCATCCCCGCCGATCCGGCTAAAATTGCCGCAGGCCTGGGGGCAGATGCCTCGGCTGTGGAAAATGTTCGAAGAGACCTTGGCCTTGACCGGCCACTGCCGGAGCAATACATTCGATATTTGGGTGGCTTACTACACGTGGACTTGGGCCGCTCCATCTTGACGGGGCGACCCGTGCTGGATGACATCAAAGACTTTTTCCCAGCCACCGTGGAATTGACCTTCTATGCTATGGCAGTAACGATGTTTGTTGGGGTTGCCCTGGGTATTTTATCTGCCATTCAACGGGGACGATGGACAGATAATCTTATTCGGTTGTTTGCGACCTTATGGGTTGCTATGCCGGTTTTCTGGTTTGCGCTGATTTTACAAATCGGTTTTTACGGCAACTTGCAATGGCTACCGGCAGGCGGCCAACTTAGTTCAGGTATCAAATTGACGGAGATTACGGGTCTCGTCACCCTCGATGCCTTACTTACGCTAAATTTCAGTGCTCTATTCGACGCCTTAAAACACTTAATCTTACCGGTGTCGGCTTTGGCCCTAACCAGGGTGGCGGAAGTGACCCGTATCACGCGCTCCAGCATGCTGGAAGTCCTCGGTATGGATTACATTCGAACTGCACGAGCCAAAGGGCTACAAGAGCAGATTGTTATCATATGGCACGCCCTTAGAAATGCCTTAATTCCTGTTATCACCACCTTTGGTTTGCAATTTGGCTATCTGTTAGGTGGGGCAGTTCTGGTTGAGGCGGTTTTTCAATGGCCTGGAATGGGCCGCTATGCTGTTTTGTCTATCACCAGCGTGGATTTTCCTGTTGTTATGGGGGTCACGGTGGTGGCCTCAATTGTTTTTGTCCTGGTTAATCTTCTTGTCGATGTGATGTATGTATTGGCCGATCCTCGAATCGGATACCAGTAGAGGGTTATTTAGAAATCGGGTAGTATTACTAAACTGGAAAATAAGAACGTGTCCACTGAAACCGGTTTGGCGCCAAATTCGCCTAAAATAGTATCGATGTTGTCTAACCCAAGCCGCTTACTTCCGTATATCCGAGGCAATGAGTTAGCTATTCTGGGATTCATGTTGTTGGCGATTCTGCTCTTTTTGGCTATTTTCGGGCCTTCGTTGGCTCCTTTCGATCCGTTGAAGCTCAATTTCAAAGAAAAACTACAGCCACCAAGCCAGGAACATTGGTTTGGCACAGATGAGGCGGGCCGAGACATCTTTAGCCGCGTCATTTATGGAACCCGTATCTCATTTCGAGTGGCTATTATTGTGGTTACGATGGCCAGCGGGATTGGGGTAACCGTAGGTACCATTGCCGGTTTCTATGGTGGTAGAGTAGATGACATCATCATGCGCATCACCGATATTTTTATGGCGTTTCCGGGTTTGATTCTGGCAATGGCCCTCTCCGCAGCAGTGGGGGCCAGCGTAGAGGCCGCTATTTTCGCTATATCTTTTGTTTGGTGGGTGGTTTACGCCCGCCTCGCTCGTGGACAAGTGCTGGCGGCACGTGAGGAAGTATATGTTCAGGCTGCTCGTTCTATTGGCGTGACGAACTGGCGGATTATCACCCGTCATATACTGCCCAACATCTTTCCTGTACTGTTAGTCAGAATGACAATAGACAGTGGTTATGCCATCTTATTTACCGCCAGTCTTGGCTTTATTGGTTTGGGCGCTCAAGAGCCTACTCCAGAATGGGGACGTATGGTGGCCACAGGACGCAACTACATTTTAGGTCGTGCTTATTATTCAACGTTTCCCGGATTGGCCATCTTTATCACGGTATTGGCTTTCACCTGGGTTGGCGACGCGCTACGGGACTGGTTGGACCCCCGTTTACGTGGTAGCCGGTAATTAGATCAAGGCAGATCATCCTGATGACAAGTCAAGTTGACCCAATTACAGTTGAGATTCTCCGCAACGCTTTCACGGCAATTGCTATGGAGATGAACGCTAATCTGGCCCGCAGCGCCTTTAGCCCTATCATCTATGAGATGAAGGATTGTAGTGTGGCCCTCTTTAATGAGCAGGCCGAACTACTGGGACAATCGACCGGTTTACCTATATTTTTGGGCGGGCTTGACGAGGCTCTTAAAGCAACGATTAGTAAGGTTGGGCTGGAAAACTTTGAGCGGGGTGACGTTTATATTCTTAATGATCCGTACCTGACCGGCTCTCACCTAAATGACGTGGTTATTCAATCGCCTATTTTTTACCAGACTCAGTTGGTCGGCTTTACCACCTCCAAAGCCCACTGGCGTGATATGGGGGGCAAAAATGCCGGGTTGATTACGGATAGCACCGAGATTTATCAAGAAGGATTGCGGCTTGGCCCAACACGGATTGTAGCCGCGGGTCAGATGCGGGTCGACATTTTGGATATCATCACCCGCAACAGCCGTATACCGGTGATGTTGACCGGTGACCTGAACGCTCAAATTGCCGCCGCGCGTACAGGTGAACGACGCTTGGTGGAAGTCATTGAGCGCTTTGGTCTGGATCGTGTCCAACAAGCCATTCAGGAAATTTTCGCCCAAACCGAGCGCATTGAGCGGGAAATTGTGGCCGGTCTTCCAGATGGCGATTATACCGCCGAAGGATTTTTGGATGATGATGGTCACGGCACAACTCCAGTTCCGGTTATGGTCAAGATCAAAATTGAAGGGGAGAATATCTACATTGACCTCACTGGTAGTAGCCCCCAAACGCCGGGTTCACTTAACTGTGGACTGGCTCAAACACTGTCGGCGGCCCGGCTGGCTTTTAAGTTTCTGGTGCAGCCCCATGCTCCGCCGAATGGAGGCAGTTTTAAGCTATTGCATGTCAGTGTACCACCGCGCTCGGTTTTTGCGGCGGAGGAACCGGCAGCATGTCTATACTACTACCCTCATCTTGGCCTGATGATAGACTTGATGTTACGGGCATTGGCCCCAGCCATTCCCGAACGGGTTGTTAGTGGTCAAACCGCCGACCCGATGAATGTCTTTTTCGCCGGGTGGGATGAAAACCGCAAGCGTCGTTTTATGACCGGCGAAGCAACCGCTATCGGTTGGGGAGCAGCCAGCTCAAAAGATGGCGAGAATGCCTTGGCTAACTATGGCGGGGGGGATCTGAAAAATATGCCGGTAGAAGTTTTGGAAAGCAAGTTTTCACTTCAGGTTGAGCGTTATGCTCTGAACATCGGCTCCGGAGGCGCCGGCTGCCAACGCGGAGGATTGGGGCTCATAAAGGACTATCTCACCTTGAAAGATGGAATTGCCTTGACTCTCTGGTTTGAACGATCCAAACTGCCAGCCTGGGGGCTTTTTGACGGGCAAGGTGGAAAGGCTCCGGTAGTATATTTGAATTCGGAGGGTGCCGATAAACAAGCAGTCTGGAAAGTGAACCATTTACCTTTAACCAAAGGGACGCGAATTAGCGCCCGCACCGGCGGTGGCGGCGGCTATGGCCCCCCCTGGCAACGGGAAGTTGAGGCTGTGCTAGATGATCTGTTAGATGGCTATATCACTCAAGATAGCGCTGAAGCTGACTATGGCCTTCGCTTTCAGAAGGATAAGGTTCAAATTGATGAAGCTGCTACTCGCCAAGCCCGAGGCCAAACGACATAAGTCTTCCAATATTGATCATTTTTACGATTGATGATGAAAACTTCTCTATTTGAGCAGCATTGAAAGGACTAATTATGGGGAAACTCCAAGGTCAAGTTGCCATCATTACCGGTAGTAGTTCGGGCATAGGTCAAGCTACAGCAAAGCTTTTTGCTGAAGAGGGGGCTAAAGTAGTCATCGCTGCTCGCACCTCCGAGCGACTGGGCCAGATTGCCGGGCAGATTTCCCGACTAGGCGGGGATTGTCTATCAATTCCGACCGATGTTTCTAGCCAGCAACAGGTTGAGCAGTTAATCCAGCGTACCTTGGACCGTTATGGTCGAATTGATATTCTAATCAACAATGCCGGTATGCTGCCTGTCCCCACCCCCTTGGCCTACATGGAAGAGATCGAATGGGATCGGGTATTTGCCGTTAATACGAAGGGGATTTATTGGACGGTTCGTTATGTCTGGCCGGTCATGGAAGGACAAGGCAAAGGCGTTATCATCAATACAGCCTCTGTCATTGCCTTTAAGGGGACACCTGAAATGGCCGCCTATTGTGGCAGCAAAGCTGCCGTTGTAATGTTGACCAAAGCCTTGGCCCTAGAAGGAGCGCCACTCGGCATTCGAGTCAATTGTGTTTGTCCCGGCTTCATTGATACCCCTATGAATGATTGGTTGGAGTCGCTCCAGCCAGACCGAAAGGAGTGGTTGAAGGAAATGCACGAACAGATACCACTACAACGGTCGGGTACGCCCCTAGAAATTGCCAGGGCCAGTCTCTATTTGGCCTCGGGTGATTCTTCTTATATGACCGGCCAGACGATGATTTTGGATGGTGGCGCGACAGCGTAATATGTCACGGAGTATGAGGGTATGGCTGGACGTCTGACAGGAAAAGTTGCTATCATCGCCGGAGCCGGGAATGGCATGGGGCGGGCCACGGCCTATCTTTTTGCCGCCGAAGGAGCAAAGGTGGCTCTCTGCGCTCGACGGCAATCACAAATCGAACAAACCGCCCAGGAGATAAATAATAATGGTGGCTTGGCCATTGCCCTACAAGCTGATGTGACCATCGAAGCCGAGGCTCAAACAGTAGTCGAAAAAACTATAACTACCTATGGTCGTTTAGATATTTTGATGAACAATGCCGGGATGTCAGGCTTTAACGAGGCAACCTTGGTTGAAACACGATCTGAAGATTGGGATAGTTTGATAACCCTGAATTTAAAGAGTGTTTATTGCTGTTCAAAATATGCGATACCACTTATGGTAGACAATGGGGGTGGCTCGATTATCAATGTGGCCGCAGCCTTTCAGACCCGCCAATGGGTGAACGCTGCTTATGCCGCTTCAAAAGGAGGGGTGGAAAATCTCACCCAAAAGATGGCCCGCGAGTGGTTTGAACACAACATTCGGGTGAACTGTATCAGTCCCGGTTCAATCCGCCGTTCGCCAGTTGAGTGGCCGATCAGGCCAGTGACAGAGCCGATCACCCGAGGAGGTGAGGCGTCGGATATTCTTCATTTTGGTGGACGGCCAGAAGATATCGCCTACACCGCTCTCTTTTTGGCATCCGATGAGTCATCCTGGCTGACCGGTATTATTCTGCCAGTGGATGGTGGGGCGGCTGTACGTTAAAGGATTAAGGAGACATGGTTGGGCTACTGCTACCAAACAATCGGACAAATGTTTTGATCGCTGCGGCGATTGCTCACTTCAATGGTGGGTATTTCCAACAGAATGTTCCACCCGGCTGGATTACAGTTGAGTGTGAGGATTCTATGAAAGTGGAGCGCAAGATGATTTATTATGCCCTTGGTCGCCCTTGTTCCGATGACATGTGGGAAGCTCTGCTGATTCGACCACAAGGAAAGGTGACTCAACAAGATGAAAACATTATTGTCGTTCAACAAGAGGAAGAATAATGGCTATTGATGGAGAGGAGGTGTTTATTGCCAAAAAGGTTAAATCTTCACCAATTTAGATTAAGTTTCAATTTTTTAATAAATTCATTAAATTATGGAGGAGTTAGTTATGAAAAAGGTATTAACAATTCTATTTGTTGTGGCCCTAATCTTCAGTTTCAGCCCGCAGCAAAGCCTTGTTCATGCTCAGGCTGCTGGCTGTGAGTCGGATGTGGTAGTTCAGGCCGATGACTGGCTGTCAAAGATGGCCGATAAATTCTACGGCAATGCCTTGGCTTTCCCGGCCATCGTAGAGGCTACAAATGCAGCTAATAGCGCAGATGGTAGCTACGCCCAAATTGCCAACCCAGACGTCATCGAACCGGGCTGGAAACTCTGCATCCCCAGTTCAGATGCTGCGGCTCAAACCTTAACCGACGAAAGCGCTCCCGCTGCGAGCAGTGGAGAAGAACTTGTTCTCACCGTGGCTATTCCTAATGATGTAGAGCATATCGATCCCTCATTTGGATCCGCAGAGATGGCCAATACTGTTATCAAGAACATCTATGACCAGCCGGTTCGGTACAAGCGCCTTGATGGCGGCAATGGTATCTTGACCACAGATGTTACTCAAATGGAAGGGGCTGTCTGGGAGTCATTCGAACTTCAGGATGATGGGGTGACCTACAAGATTAAAGTTCGCCCTGGTATGACATTTGTTGGTTCTGGCGAAGAAGTCACGGCAGAAACCATCAAATATAAATTTGAGAGTGCCTTTGCCATTGGCGCCAGTGACGCTTGGGTGGCCAACACCGCCGGTGTCTCT
>Ga0210124_1000491_pt1 | contig 19826 bp, 22 predicted proteins | sample Muzzi_PWC_D2_FD_185554 | JGI IMG/M metagenome (GOLD analysis project Ga0210124, IMG submission 185554) | Wetland microbial communities from San Francisco Bay, California, USA, that impact long-term carbon sequestration - Muzzi_PWC_D2 (SPAdes) | ecosystem: Environmental > Aquatic > Marine >... | reverse complement strand
GTCTATCCCATCGCGCGCGGCGCGGCCCCGGCGCTCGTCGCGCTGGCCGCCTGGGTGTTCGCGGGCGAGGCCTTGAGCACGGCCGAGATGACCGGCGTCCTGGTCGTCTCGCTCGGGATCATGAGCCTGTCGTGGCGCCGCGGCCTGCGGCTCGGCGACGGCGAGGCCAAGGCGATCGGCTTCGCCCTGCTGACGGCGCTCAGCATTGCGGTCTACCTGCTGGCCGACGGCCTGGGGGTGCGCCGCGGCGGGAACGCGCTGAGCTACATCTGCTGGCTGTTCGCGATCGAGGGCCTGCCACTCCTGACCTTCACCTGTTGGCGCCGGCGCGGGCGCATCCGGGCCGCCTTCATGCCGCACCTTTCCCGCGGCCTGCTCGGCGGGGCCGTCGCCACGGTGTCCTACGGCATCGCCATCTGGGCGATGGGCCAGGCCGCCATGGCGCACGTCGTGGCGCTGCGCGAGACCAGCGTGATCTTCGCCGCGGCGATCGGCGCCCTCGCCCTCAAGGAGCCCTTCGGGCGGACCCGGATCGCCGCCGCCACCGTGGTGGCGAGCGGCGCGGTGATTCTCAACCTCGGTCTGTAACGCGCGGCGCCGGGCCACGGCGCGACCTCCCCGGACGCCGCGGAGCCTCAGCGCGGCATGATGTCGCCGGTCTCGCCCGGCGGGTTCGCGCGCGGCGCAAAGTCGGCGACGCCGCGCACGTCGCGGTGATGGGCGAGCGCCCAGTGCACCGAGGGGAAGGCGATCTCCTCCCAGGGAATCTCGTCCCAGGCGAACAAACCGGTCTCGCGCGTCTCCGGGCCCGGCGCGATTTCGGGCGACAGCAGCCGGGCGCGGTAGATCAGCTGGATCTGGCTGAGGCGCGGAATCGAATAGACGGCCAGGAGCTGATCGATTTCCAGCCGGGCGCGCGCCTCCTCCCAGGCCTCGCGCAACGCGCCCTCGGCGGCGCTTTCGTGCAGCTCGAGATAGCCCGCCGGCAGGGTCCAGTACCCGGCGCGCGGCGCGATGGCGCGGCGGCACAGCAGGATGCGCTCCCGCCAGGTTGCCACGGAGCCGACGACCATCTTGGGATTCTCGTAGCGGACGAAGCCGCAGTCGTCGCACACCAGCCGCGGCCGGTCGTCGCCCTCGGGCACGCGGCGGACGAAGCTCGGTCCCGAATCGCGCGGTTCCCGCGATGTCGTCATGCGGCTAATCTGGCGCGCCGGCGGCACGCTCGCAAGCGCCGTGCGGGGGCAAGCGGCAGCCCCCGGGGGCGCGGCGCTTCGCCGCTAGGCGCTGAGATCGACCAGGCTGCCGCGCGGCGGCAGGCGGCCCTGGTCGTCGAGCAGCTTGACCGCCTCCTCGAGCGTCCGGACCCGCATCAGTTCGCCGGCGCCGGCGGCCTTCGCGGCCGGTGGCGCGGCAGCGGCGGCCTGGGCCGCCTTGCCGGCCTGCGCGGGCCGTGTCGGCGGCGTGTTCGGCGCGGTGCCGGAGACCTTGGGCGCCGGGAAGCCGGGAATGAATTTGGAGGAAGGACCGCCGACCTGCATGGGCGGCACAGTGCCACGGCAGCCGTGAACGCAAGGTAAACGGAATACGGCGTCCGCAGCCACGAAATGGACCAATTTCGTTAACCATTTGCTCTTTATAGTCTAGCTTCGTGGCAGAGCGGAAACCGGCACGCCGGAGCAACCGGCGGTGGCAGGTCCCCCATGCTTCAGTAACCCTCGGCGGTGCGATGGCGCGGAAGGCAAGCGAAAACACGGGCGGCGGCAAGGGCCGCGACCTGCAATTCCTGCTCGATCTGGCGGTCGACAAATCGCTCGAGGCGCGCCGCACGCTGACCGCGACGATCGGCGACCTGTTCGGCGAGGAGGACAGGGTCCTGACCGAGCGCGAGCGCGCGCTCATGACCGACATCCTCAACAAGCTGATTCACGAATGCGAGATGGCGGTGCGCCGCGATCTCAGCGAGCGCCTGTCCAAGGCGCCCAACCCGCCGCACGACCTGATCCTCAGCCTCGCGAACGACGAGATCGACGTCGCCCAGCCGATTCTGATGCGCAGCTCGGTGCTGCACGACGCCGAACTGATCGAGATCATCCGGCACCGCACGCAGCAGCATCAGCTGGCGATCGCCATGCGCCGCGCCCTGAGCGAGCACGTCACCGACGCCCTGGTCGAGACCGGCAACGTCGACGTGGTCAAGACCCTGCTGGAGAATCAGGATGCGCGCATCTCCGAGGCGACCATGCTCTATCTGGCCGAGGAGTCGCGCCAAGTCGACAGCTACCAGGAGCCGCTGATCAAGCGCAAGGATCTGGGGCCGGAGATCGCGGAGCGCATGTACCTTTGGGTCTCGGCCGCCCTGCGCGAATACATCCTCGAGAATTACGAGCTGCAGCCGACCGAGTTGGACGATCAGCTGGAACACATCCCGCGCGAGCTGTCCGCCAGCCGCGAGGAGCCTGGCGCGGCGGACGCCGAGGCACCGGCGCGGGTGCTGGCCAAGCGAATTGCCGAACGGAAGAAGATCTCGCCGGAGTTCCTCATCCAGGTTCTGCGGCAGGGCGAGATACGCCTGTTCGAGGCGCTGTTCGCGGAATTGAGCGGCATACAGCCGCCGAGGCTCAACCGCGTCCTCTACGACAGCGGCGGCGAGGGGCTCGCGGTCGCGTGCCGGGCGTTGCGCATGCCGAAGACCAGCTTCGCCACCATCTTCCTGCTCAGCCGGCGCGGCCGGCCCGGCAAGCAGGTCGTCGATCCGCGAGAGCTCTCGCGGTCGCTGCTGCTGTTCGACAAGATCCATCCCCATACCGCCGTGGACGTCGTGTCCGCCTGGCGGCGCGATCCGAAGTACGTTTCGGCCATCGAACAGCTCGCCATGTCGAAACGCGGCGACGGGAGCGAATAGGCCGTGGCGTCGCGCGCGGAACGACAGGAGCCGGCGGCACCGGCGGAGCCGGCCGGCCGGCAGCAGGAGCCGCAACAGGAGGCGCCGCTCGAGCGGTTGGTCGGGCGGATCGCGGCCGCGCTGCTGCCCGACGACGCGCCCGGCTGCATCGTCGACACGCAAGGGCGCGTCCTCCGCGCCAATGCCGAATTCGAGGCGATCTCCAAGGCCCTGGCGGACGAGGTTCCGGGCCTCGGCGCGGCGGCGCGTCCCGCGGGCGACGAGCCCGGGACCGTGCCCGGCGAGGTCGTCGTCGCCGTCGAGGCCCTGGCGGCCGCCGCCGGGCGCCGCCTCGCGGTTACGGTTCGCGGCCGGGTGGAGCACTTTACCCTGCGCCGCGTGCCGCTTCCCGGCGATGACGAAACGATTTTGGCGACCGCCTATATCTTCACGCCGGTCAAGGAGGAAGCGGAGGCGCACCGCAAGCTGGCCGCGGCAACCGGGCGGCTGGAGGACATCTCGCGCCTGGTCTCGGACTGGATCTGGGAAACCGACCGCGACCTGACGCTGACAGCAGTCTCGGCGAGGGTCAGCGAAGCGCTCGGCTATCATCCGCTGGAGATCGTCGGCCGGCGGCTCCACGACCTGCCGCAAAGCCCGGACGCGTTTCTCAAGGGGCTGTCCGCGGCAAGCGGACGTCGCCCGTTCCGCGACCACGAGGTCCGTATTCCGGACCGACAGGAGCGTTTGCGCTGTTTTCTCCTGAGCGGCCTGCCCGTCTACTGCGACGAGAGCGGCGACTTCCTAGGCTTTCGCGGCACCGCGAGCGACATCACCGAGCTGCGGGCCCGTGAAGACGCCTTGCGGCTGGCAAAGGAATCGGCCGAACTCGCCAACCGGACCAAGAGCGAGTTCCTGGCCAGCATGAGCCACGAGCTGCGCACGCCGTTGAATGCCATCATCGGCTTCTCGGAGATCATGAGCAACGAGATGCTCGGACCGATCGGGACCGAACAATACAAAGGCTATCTTGGCGATATCACGGAGAGCGCCAGGCATCTTCTGGTGGTCATCAACGACATCCTCGACGTGGCCAAGATCGAATCGGGGCAGGTCGCACTGTCCGAGGAGCCGTTGGATCCCGAAACCCTGGCGACGTCGGTGGCGCGCCTGATTTCACCGCGCAGCGACGAGGCGGACATCACGCTCTCGCTCGACCTGCCGGTGGATCTGCCGACGCTGCGCGGGGACAAGACGAAGCTCAAGCAGATCCTCATCAATCTGCTTTCCAACGCGGTGAAATTCACACCCGAGGGTGGCCGGGTCGAGTTGCGCGCCGCGCTCGCCGAGAATGGCGACTTTCTCTTCGTGATCGAGGACACCGGAATCGGCATGTCGGAAGCCGACATTCGCATCGCGCGAACGCCCTTCGGCCAGGTCGACTCGCGCCTGAGCCGACGCTTCGAGGGCACCGGCCTGGGTCTGCCGTTGGCGGAAGGGCTGACCGAGATGCATGGCGGCACCTTCACGATCGAGAGCCAACCGGGCCGGGGCACTACAATCACCGTGCGTCTGCCCGCGGAACGCGTGATCAAGTCCTGATCCGTCCCGGGGTTCCGCGCATTCCCGAGCCGGTCGCGGACCGGCATCGTTTTCCCTTGCCGCCGCCGTCGCGCCCTTTAGCCTTCCTCGGCGAGGAGGCCGCATGGCAACACCGCCGATCAAAGCCAGAATCGGGACGGACTTCGGATCCGGGCGCCGCGCCGCCCTGGTCGGCGCGCGCCGCGCGCTGGGAACTCCCTCCGTCGTGTTGGGCGCGAGCTTCATCGGCTTTGGCGCCCTGGTGCAACAGGTCGGCCTGAACGTCTGGCACGCCCTGTTCTCGACCGCGACGGGCTGGGCGCTGCCCGGCCAGGTGGCCCTGGTGGAGCTTTACGCCTTGGGCACGCCGCTGCTGTCGATCACCCTCGCGGTCGGGCTCACCAACGCGCGCCTGCTGCCGATGGCGATCACCCTCCTGCCGATCGTGCGGGCGCCCCGGATTCCCCACCTCGTCTATTATCTGGCGGCGCACCTGATCGCGGTCACCGGATGGGTCGCCGCCATGCGGGACTGTCCGCACCTGCCGGTCGCCCAGCGCCTGCCCTACTTCGTCGGCTTCGCCAGTGCGCTGTGGTGCGTCACCCTGGTCGCGACGGCGCTCGGCTTCGCGCTCGCCGGCGCAGTGCCGCGCGAAGTCACGCTCGGCCTCGTGTTCATCAATCCGATTTATTTCATGCTTCTGCTGGTCGCCGACCTGCGGATCGGCAGCCGCATCCTGGCCGCCGTCTTTGGCGCGCTGCTCGGCCCGCTGAGCTACCTCGTCGTGCCGGACTGGAGCCTGCTGCTGACCGGCGTGACGGCCGGCACGCTCGCCTTCGCGATCGGGCGCCTGCACCGACATCGAACGGGCCGGCGCCATGACTGACGGGACGGTGAGCGAGGCCGGGATCTGGTGGCCCTTCGTCGTGATGATCGCCGGGGCGGCCGCAACCTACGTCTGGCGCGCGCTCGGGGTCGCGCTGTCGGGACGCATCGACCCCGAAGGGCCGGCCTTCGACTGGGTCGCCTGCGTCGCCTACGGCCTCTTGGCCGGCCTGATCGCCCGCATGATCCTGCAGCCCAGCGGCCCGCTGGCCGATGTCGCGCTGGCCCACCGCGCGATCGCGACGGCGGCGGCGGTGGCGGCGTTCTGGCTGTTGCGCCGCAGCGTCATGCTCGGCGTCGGCGCAGGCGCGGTCACGCTCGTCGTGCTCGTTCTGCTGAGCGGGGCTCCCGGCTAGCGCCCCGGACAAATTGCGGGTCGGCGCTCAGCCGGGAAAGTCGGCCGCCGCCCTCTCGAGCGCCGCGACACCGGGCAGCGGCTTGCCCTTGAGCCATTCCAGGAACGCGCCGCCGGCCGTGGAGAGGTAGGAGAAATCGTCGCTGACTCCGGCGTGCGCCAGGGCCGCCAGGGTATCGCCGCCGCCGGCCACGCTGAACAGCCCGCCGGCGCGGGTCAGCTCGGCGACCTTTCGCGCGACCGTGTTGGTCCCGGTGTCGAACGGCGGCACCTCGAAGCAGCCGAGCGGTCCGTTCCAGATCAGCGTGTGGCAGGATTCGATCTGCCGGCAGATGTCCTCCGCGGTCTTGGGCCCGACGTCGAGGATCATGCGGTCCTTGGGAACGCGCTTGATCGGCACGACCTTGACCTCGGCGCCGGCGGCGAGTTCCGCCTCGACCAGCGCGTCCGTCGGCAGCACCACCTTGCATTCGGCCGCCTTGGCCTTGTCCAACAGGGTACGCGCGTGGCCCGCCATCTCGTGCTCGCAAAGCGAGGTGCCGACGTCGATCCCGATGGCATGCAGAAAAGTGTTGGCCATGCCGCCGCCTATGGCCAGCACCTCTGTCTTTTCCACCAGGTTGCCGAGCAGGTTGAGCTTGGACGACACCTTGGCGCCGCCAATGACGGCCGCGACCGGGCGCTTGGGATTGCCCAACGCCGCATCGAGACTTTCCAGCTCCGCCTGCATGAGTCGGCCCGCCGCGGACGGCAGGATGTGCGTGACCGCCTCGACCGAGGCATGCGCGCGGTGCGCGGCGGAGAACGCGTCGTCGACGTAGATGTCGGCGAGCCGGGCCAGGCTGGAGGCGAACTCCATGTCGTTCGACTCCTCGCCGGCATGGAAGCGCAGGTTCTCCAGCACCAGAATGTCGCCGTCGGTCATCGTCGCGACCGCCTGCTGAGGGACGGGCCCGATGCAGTCCTCGGCGAAGATGACGGGCCGCCCCTTGAGCCGCGCCGTCAACTCGCGCGCCACGGGTTCGAGCGAAAGGTCCCGGATGCGCCGGCCGCCCGGCCGACCCATGTGCGAGGCGACGACGACGCGCGCGCCGGCTTCCGCCAGTTCGACGATCGTGGGCAGGCTACGCTCTATGCGCGTCGCGTCGGCAACGTGGCCGTCCTGCATGGGCACGTTGAAATCGACGCGCAGCAGGACCGCCTTTCCGCTCACGTTGATGTCGTCGAGGGTCTTGAAACTCGCCATGCCGCAAAGAACCAGTGTGCTCGGGGGCCGCCGCCGGGCGCCAGCGGACGAGAGTGGTACATAACGGACTCGAGAGTGCAAGCCCCCGGCGGCGGAGTTCGGCGCCGCGCGACACCGACGCGTGTGGCGCCCGCGAAGAGCGCAGCCGCGAGGCGAAATCGGCGCGCGGGATCAGGCGTCCGCTTCCGCGATGACCGGATTGCGCAGGATACCGATGCCCTCGATCGCCATCTCGCAGAGGTCGCCCGGCTTCATGAAAAGTTGCGGCCGGCGGCCGACGCCGACTCCCGGCGGGGTCCCGGTGGCGATGACGTCGCCGGGCTCGAGCGTCATGACGGCCGAGATCTCTTCGATCAGCTGCGCCACGTCGAAGATCAGGTCGTCCGTGTTGCCGTCCTGGACGGTCTCGCCGTTGAGCCGGCAGCGCACCGCCAGGCCGGCGGCGCCCGGCGGCAGCTCGTCGGCGGTCACGATCTCGGGACCGAAAGCGCCCGAGGCGTCGAAATTCTTGCCGAGGGTCCACTGGCTGGTCTGGAACTGGATGTCGCGCAGCGACCCGTCGTTGAAGACCGCGTAGCCGGCGACGTGATCGAGCGCCCGCGCCCTGGAAATGAACCGCCCGCCGATGCCGATGACGGCGGCGAGCTCCGCCTCGTAGTCGAACTGCTGGCTCGCCTTCGGCCGCACCAGCGGCGCCTCGTGACCGACCAGCGAGGCCGGCCAGCGGGCGAAGACGATGGGGTGCTCCGGGATCGCCATGCCCAGTTCCTCGGCGTGCGAGCGGTAATTGAGCCCGATGCAGAGGATCTTGGGCGGCCGCGGAATCGGCGGCAGCCAGGTCAGGCCGGCGGCCGGCCGGCGTGCCTCCGGTCCCGCCGCGGCGGCGCGCGCCTGTGCCTCCTGCAAGGCGCCCGCCGCCAGGATTCCGGCCCAGTCGCCGGCCAGCTCCGGCGCCGCGCGCGACAGGTCGACGATGCTGTCGCCGTCGCGCAGGCCCGGCACGGCCGCGCCGTCGCGCACGAAGGTCACGAGCCGCACGATGCACCTCAGCCGTGCGTCGGCATGATGAACTCGGCGCCCTCGCGGATGCCGGTCGGCCAACGTGTGGTCACGGTCTTCAGCTTGGTGTAGAAGCGCACGCCCTCCGGCCCGTGCATGTGATGGTCGCCGAACAGCGAGCGCTTCCACCCGCCGAAGCTGTGGTAGGCCATCGGCACCGGAATCGGCACGTTCACGCCGACCATGCCGATCTGCGCCTTGCTGGCGAAGTGACGGGCGGAATCGCCATCGCGCGTGAAGATCGCCGTGCCATTGCCGTACTCGTGCTTGTTGACCAGATCGAGCGCGGCATCGTAGTCGGGCGCCCGCACCACGACGAGGACCGGGCCGAAGATCTCATCGTTGTAGATCGACATCGCCGGGGTGACGCGGTCGAAGATCGACCCGCCCATGAAGTAGCCGTTCTCGTAGCCCTGCAGGGTCAGCCCGCGGCCGTCGAGCACGAGATCGGCGCCCTCCTTGATGCCGGCGTCGATGTAGCCGGCGACCTTGTCGAAGTGTTCCTTGGTCACCAGGGGCCCCATTTCGGCCTCGGGGTCGGTGCCGGGTCCGACCTTCAGCGACTGGACGCGCGGCACCAGCCGTTCGATTAGGTCGTCGGCCACCTGATCGCCCACCGCCACGGCGACCGAGATGGCCATGCAGCGCTCTCCGGCGGAACCGTAGGCGGCGCCCATGACGGCGTCGGTCGCCTGGGCCATGTCGGCGTCCGGCATGACCACCATGTGATTCTTGGCGCCGCCCAGGGCCTGCACGCGCTTATTGTGGGCGCAGCCGGTGTGATAGATGTACTCGGCCGTCTTGGTCGCCCCGACGAAGCTGATCGCGGCGACGTCCGGATCGACGAGCAGGGCGTTGACCGCCTCTTTCTCGCCCTGGATCACGTTGAACACGCCGTCCGGCAGGCCGGCCTCCGTGAACATCGCCGCGAGACGCAGCGAGAAGGACGGGTCCTTCTCCGACGGCTTGAGCACGAAGGTGTTGCCGCAGGCGATGGCGATCGGCGCCATCCACAGCGGGATCATCGCGGGAAAGTTGAACGGCGTGATGCCGGCGCAGACGCCGAGCGGCTGCCGCATCGAGAAGCTGTCGACGCCGGTCCCGACGTCCTCGGTGAACTCGCCCTTCAGAAGGTGCGGGATGCCGCAGGCGAACTCGACGACCTCGGCGCCGCGGGTGATCGACCCCTTGGCGTCGGGCACGGTCTTGCCGTGCTCCTCGCTGACCAGCCGGCCGAGCTCGTCGAGGTTGGCTTCGATCAGCTGCTTGAGCCGGAACATGACGCGCGCCCGGCGCAGCGGCGGCGTCGCCGCCCAGGCCGGAAAGGCCTCGCGCGCGGCGCCGACGACCTTGCGGACCTCGGAGGTATCGGCGAAGGCCACCCTGCGCGCGACCTCGCCGAGCGCCGGGTTGTAGACGTCGCCGAAGCGGCCGCTGGTGCCCTCGGCGACGGCGCCGTTGATGTAGTGATGAATGACCTCGCTCATGCCTGCTCTCCGGATTCTTCCCTGGGATGACCGCCGCCTCCGGCGCGAATGCGGGGCGGCGGCTCGGTTGGCCGCGAGCATAGACCAGCCCGCCGGAGGCCGAAAGGGCCACAGACGCCGGTCCGTTGGGGTCAGATGATGGCGTGGCGCACGCGCGCCGAAACCCACTCGCTGAGCACCACGGCGCCGAGGATGGCGATCAGGATGAGGGTCACCTGCGGCCAGGCCAGGATGTTGAGCGAGGCCTGCAGCTGCAGCCCGATCCCGCCGGCCCCGACCAGCCCGAGCACCGTCGATTCGCGTATGTTGATGTCCCAGCGGAAGACCGAGATCCCGGCGAAGGCGGGCAGGATCTGCGGCACGATCCCGTAGGCCATGACCTGGCCGCGGCGCGCGCCGGTCGCGGTGATGGCCTCGACCTGCGACGGATCGATCTCCTCGATCGCCTCGTAGAGCAGCTTGGCGACGAAGCCGATCGAGCGCAGGCCGATCGCGATCGTGCCGGCCAGCACGCCGGGGCCGATGATGGAGACCAGCAGCAGGGCCCAGATCAGTGAATTGATCGACCGCGAGGAAACGATGATCAGCAGGGCGACGGGGCGCACCAGGGTCCGGCTCGGCGTCGTGTTGCGCGCCGCGAGAAAGGCGACCGGCACGGCCATGACGAGGGCGAGCAGGGTGCCCAGCGTCGCGATATTGATGGTGTCCCACAGCGGTTCCCAGATCTTCGTGATGTAGGACCAGCGCGGCGGAACCATGCGTCCGCCGATGTCGGCCGCGATGCGCGGCGCGTCCCACACGAAGAACCAGGTCGTCGCCTGCGAGACGATCTGCCAGCAGTACACGAACAAGGCCGTGCCGCACAGCCAGCCGAACCAGACCGCAAGCTGCTTGTTCCGCTCGCGCCGCCGCCATGCCTTGGTTCCGCTGCGTTCGACGAGCGGCATCACTGCACCCGGGCGCGAATGACGCCGGAGACGTACTCGGCGACCATGACGATGCCAATGATGGTCATCAGGATCGCCGCGGCGGTGTCGAACTCGTAGCGGTCGAAGGCGGTGTTCAGGGTCGCGCCGATGCCGCCGGCGCCGACCAGGCCGACCACCGCCGACTCGCGGAAATTGATGTCGAGGCGGTACAGCGACAGGCCGATCAGGCGCGGCATCACCTGCGGCTGGATGCCGTAGTTCATGAACTGCAGCCAGCGCGCGCCGGTCGCCCGGACCGCCTCGGCCTGGCTGCGCTCGATGTCCTCGATGTCCTCGGCCAGCAGCTTCGACAAAAAGCCGATCGTCGCGAAGGACAGCGTCAGCACGCCGGCGAGCGGCCCGAAGCCGAAGATCGCCACGAAGAAGATCGCGATGATGACTTCCTGGAAGCTGCGCGAGACCGCGACGATGCCGCGGCACAGCAGGTAGACCGGCAGCGGTGCGATGTTGCGCGCGGCGCCCAGGCCGATGGGCACCGAAATGGCGATGCCGATGACGGTCGAGGTCACGGTCATGACCAGGCTTTCGATCAGCCCGGCGCGAATGTCGTTCCAACGTTGCGCGAAGTCCGGCTCGGTGAAGGCCAGCGCGAAGGCCAGCCCGCGGTCGAGCCCTTCATAGACGCGCAGCCAGTTGACCTCCAGCGAGCCGACGGCCACCGCGAGGTAGAGCGCCGCACCCAGCCCCAGCGCCCAGCGCAACCGCGGATTCTTGATCAGGGGGGGCGGACGCCAGCGCCGGGCGTCGAAAGCGGCGTCGCTCATCAGCTCATCGCGGCCATGCGTTCCTCGTCGGTCAAGGGGACGTCCTCCTCGGCCTCCGCCCGCTTGCGGCGGCGCACCGCGGTCCAGTCCTCCTCGCCGTAGATCTCGGTCAGGACCTCGGCGGTCAGGCTGTCGGGCGGCCCGTCGTAGACCACCTCGCCGAGGCGCAGGCCGACGATGCGCTGCACGAACATCTGGGCCAGCGCCACGTCGTGAATGTTGATGATCGCCGCCAGCTGGCGCTCCTCGCAGAGCTCGCAGATGAGGCGCATGATCTGGCGCGAGGTCTTGGGATCGAGGCTGGCGGTCGGCTCGTCGACCAGCAGGATGTCGGGCTGCTGGATCAGGGCCCGGGCGATGCCGACCCGCTGGCGCTGCCCGCCGGACAGCTCGTCGGCCCGGTTGTCGCAGAAGTCCTGCAGCCCGACGCGCTCGAGCAGGCGAAAGGCCTCGGCCACGTCGGCCCGCGGAAAGCGGCGGAAATAGCTCTGCCAGAACCCGACGTATCCCAGCCGGCCCGACAGGACGTTTTCCATGACCGTCAGGCGCTCGACCAGGGCGTACTCCTGAAAGATCATGCCCATGCGCCGGCGCGCCCGGCGCAGGCCGCCGGAGCCGAGCCGCGTGATGTCCTCGTCGCCGAGGATCACGCGGCCCGCGCTCGGCTCGACCAGGCGGTTGATGCAGCGGATCAGGGTGCTCTTGCCGGCCCCGGAGGGTCCGATCAGGGCCAGGACCTGGCCGGGCGGCACCTCGAGATCGACGCCCTTCAGCGCCTTGTCGCCCGTCCTGTACTGCTTGACGAGCTGTTCAAGGCGCAGCACGGCGCACCTCGGGCATGCGCCCGCCGGCTCTCGCCGGCGGGCGCTGCATCATGCTCCGCAACGGATCACTGACAGGCATAGGACACGTCGTTCGCCCGGTCGATCTTGCGAATGACGTCCCAGTGCTCCTTGAAGGTGATCGGAATGAACTGGCCTTCGCCGTTCTTTTCGAACTCCTCTTTCAGGCTGGTGCCTTCCCAATTGAACGAGAAGAAGGCGTCCTTGATCTTCTGCGCCAGCTCCGGCTTCAGGTTGTAGACGTAGCCGTAGCCCGTGGTCGGGAAGGTCTGCGACTTGTACAGCACCTTGAGGTCTTGTTCCTTGACCACGCCGCGCTTGATCATGCGCGCCTTGACGCTGTTGGCGATCGAGGCGGCGTCGTAGTCCTTGTTGGCGACGCCGAGGATCGAATTGTCGTGCTTGCCCGAGAAGGTGGTCGAGAAGTCCTTTTCGGCAACCATGTTGAAGTCGGCCTTGAGCAGCGCCGAGGGCGCCTTGAAACCGGAATTGGAGGTCGGCGAGGTAAAGGCCAGGGTGCGCCCCTTGATGTCCTCGACCTTTTCGATGCCGCTGCCCGGATAGGTGATGATTTCCATCTCGTAGCCGAAGCTGCCGTCCAGGCCCGCCATGATGGTGAAGGGCACGAAGCCCGCGCAGTTGACCGCCAAAGGATTCGAGCCGGTATTGAAGCCGGCGACGTGCAGGCGGCCGGAACGCATGGCCTCGATCTGCGCCGCGTTCGACTGCACCGGGAAGAACGACACCTTCTTGCCCGTCACCTTCTCCATGTGGACGAGGAAGTCGGACCAGGCCTCGCGATAGACGGCCGGGTCCTCGACCGGCGTATAGGCGAAGATCAGCGTGTCCGGATCGACCCACTGCGACGAATCGGTCGGTGCATCGGCGACCAGGTCACCGTTGCGATCGCAGAAGCGGCTGTCCAGGTCGCCGTGCGGGCAGTCCTCCGCGCGAACGGGTGCACTCGCGAGGGTGAGACCCGCCAAGGCGGACACCGCCAGAAGCCCGGCCAAATACGTTTTTAGAGTCTTCATGTTCTTCTCCTCCCTATCTTGGACGCTTGCTGCGCCACGTGCGTTGTTGGAACGCCCCCGACAGGCCCGGCGCAATTGCCGCCCCGCCGCCGTCATAAAAGTGTCATAATCTAGCCTGCAATGGTCCGCCGTGACTAGCCCATGAGTTTCGCGAAGTATCGCGCGGCCGTCGGGAAATTCATGGCCGCGCGCCGAGCCGTGCTATCGTGGCGTTCAGGGGGAAACGGGTGCAGATGGCCGAAAACCGGACGCTTGCGGGGATTCGCTTGTTGGCGGGCTTGGACGAGGCGGAGCTCCGCCGACTCGAGGGCCGTTGCCGCTGGCGCCGCTTCAAAACCGGCGAGACGGTGATCGAGCGCGGCAGCGAAACCCGGGACGTGCACTTCATCGTGGCCGGGTCCGTCAACATCGTGAACTTCTCGCTCTCGGGCCGCGAGGTCACCTATGCAACGCTGCGCGCCGGAGACTGCGTCGGGGAACTTTCGGCGATCGACGGCGAGCCGCGCTCCGCCACCGTGGTGGCGGCCGAGCCCAGCCTGCTGGCCAGCCTTGCCGCCAAGGACTTCCTGGACCTGCTGCAACGCTGCGCGCCGGAGACTGCGTCGGGGAACTTTCGGCGATCGACGGCGAGCCGCGCTCCGCCACCGTGGTGGCGGCCGAGCCCAGCCTGCTGGCCAGCCTTGCCGCCAAGGACTTCCTGGATCTGCTGCAACACCGCGTCGAGGTGACCTTCCGCATCCTGGAGCGCCTGGCGAAGATGGTCCGCGGCGGCGATATCCGGATCATGGAATTGAGCACCCTGGCGGCGACCCAGCGCGTCTTCGCCGAGCTTCTGCGCATGGCAGAGCCCGACACCGCGGTGCCCGGCCTCTGGGTGATCCACCCCCTGCCGCCCCTGCGCGAGATCGCCAGCCGGGTCAGTACGACCCGGGAGACCGTGGCCCGGGCCTTGAGCCAGCTCTATCCCTCCGGCCTGATCCGGCGCAAGGGCCGTAGCCTCTACATCATGAACCGGGCCAGCTTCAAAGACCTGCTCGACAAGATGCAGATGGAGGGCGGCGCAAGCCCGCGCGGCTAGCCCCATCGCCCCGGCCGATTTCTTCCAGGAATCAGCGCTTCGTGTGACGGCCGTCACAGTGGCCGGGCGCCCGGGCGACCAAGTACCGCAACGGAACCCCGCGCCGGCGACGCCGGATCGGCCAACCAGGTAGGAAAGACCGAGGAAACAGGATGTCCTGGCGCTCGAGCGCACGCTTTACGGCGGATTGCCTCGCCGTGGCCGTCGGTATGGCGATCGCCATGCCCTTCGTGCTGATGCTCGTCTCACCCTTTCTGCCGGCCCATTGAGGCCCGAGGCGGATCGCTCCGCCCCCTGAAGCGGCACCCCGAACCGCGGAAAACTGCGCTTTTCGGCTAGGACGTGCCGCCTGAGGCGGCTAACAACACCGAGTGTGACGGCGGTCACAGCGGAAATCCGCTTTCCGCCCTAGATTCATACTCAGGACGACGCGGGAAGGCCCGCCACAGCAAAGACCAAGGAGCGAACGATGACCCGGCAGATTCACACGATCTTCACGACGGATTGCCTCGCCGCTGTCGCCGGCCTGCTGATCGCCAGCCCCTTCGCCCTGATCCTGGCGGCGCCCTTCCTCGGCGGTTTCTGATTTGGTCCCCGCAACCGCGCTCCGCCGCCCCAGGGCGCAGCGCGGTACCTCCCCCGGACTGGCGTGATCCCATCGGGGTCACGCCACACTTTTTGCTCCACAGCGCGCCGGCAACGCGCGAGGCTGGCCCGGTAGACCGACCGCAACGCGCCGACGAAGCCCGAAGATGAGCGATCCCGCCCTTTCTGCAGCGCCCTTGCCCAGCCTCTTCGTGTCGCATGGCCCGCCCGATATGGTGCTGGACGACATCCCCTTGCGCGCCGTACTGGCGGAGCTCGGACGCGCGCTGCCGCGCCCGCGGGCCGTGCTCTGCGTCTCGGCCCACTGGACGAGCCCGCGGCCGACCGCGAGCCTGGCGCCGCACCCCGCCACGATCCACGATTTCTTCGGCTTCGCGCCGGCGCTCTACGACATCGTCTACCCGGCGCCCGGGGCGCCCGAGACCGCCCGGCGCACCGTCGCGCTGCTCGCCGCCGCCGGGATCGACGCCGGCCTGGACCCCGAGCGCGGCCTCGATCACGGCGCCTGGGAGCCCCTCATGCTGATGTACCCCGAGGCCGACGTGCCGGTCGCCCAGCTCGCATTGCCGGCGGTACCGGCGGACGAGCAGATTCGCGTGGGCCGGGCGCTGGCGCCGCTGCGCGACGAAGGCGTGCTGCTGCTGGCGAGCGGGACGGCGGTCCACAATCTGCAGCAATGGCGCGCCGACCCCACGGGCACGCCGGCCTGGGCGCAGCGCTTCGAGGACTGGCTGGTGGCGAGCGCCGTCGCCGGCGACGCGGCGGCCATCGGCGACTACCGCCGGCGCGCGCCGGCGGCGCGCCAGGCCCATCCCAGCGAGGAGCATTTCCTGCCGCTGCCGCTCGCCCTCGGCGCCGGCGGGCCGGACGCGAGGGGCCGGGTTTTACATCGCGGTTTCTCGTATGGCAGCTTGTCCATGGCCAGCTTCGCTTTCGAGGCCGCGCGCTAGCGCAGGGACAAGAGCCATGGCCGACAGCCTTAAACCCGGCCCGCAGGACGTCCTCCTGGTGGTCGACGTACAGAACGACTTCTGCCCCGGCGGCGCCCTGGCGGTGCCCGACGGCGACGCCGTGGTGCCGATCGTCAACGGGCTCATGACGCGCTTCGACCATGTCGTCCTGACCCAGGACTGGCATCCAGCCGGGCACGAATCCTTCGCCTCGTCGCACGCCGGCCGGCAGCCCTTCGAGACGACCGAGGCCGCCTACGGCCCGCAGGTGCTGTGGCCCGACCACTGTGTCCAGGGCACGCCGGGCGCGGCCTTCCACGCCGATCTGGCAACCGACCGGGCCGAGCTGATCCTGCGCAAGGGCTTCCGCCGCGAGATCGATTCCTACTCTGCCTTCTACGAAAACGACCGCCGCACGCCGACCGGCCTGACCGGCTATCTGCGCACGCGCGGCTTCACGCGGGTCTATCTGACGGGGCTGGCCACCGACTTCTGCGTCCGCTGGTCGGCCGAGGACGCCCGGCGCGAAGGCTTCGCCGCGGTGCTGATCGAGGAGGCCAGCCGCGCCATCGACCTGGAGGGCTCGCTGGCCGAGGCGCGCGCGGCGATGGCCGGGGCCGGGGTCGTCTTCGCCGACGCCGGCGCGCTCGGCCCATAGGGCCCGCGGATGGCGGAGTTGGAGGCGGCCCTGCGCGCGGCGCTGGCCGAGGTCGCGCGGGCCCGCACGACGATCACCTATCAGGACCTGGCGCAGCGGATCGGGATGCCGCCGCCGCATCGCATCCACAAGGTGACCCTGGCGCTGGAGGACCTGCTGCGGGCCGATCACGCGGCCGGACGGCCGCTGCTCGCTGCCCTCGCGGTCAGCCGGGCCGGCGGGGGCTTGCCGGGGCGCGGCTTTTTCATGCTATTGAGCGAATTGGGCCGCTATCGCGGCCCGCCCCACGGACCGCAGGCCGGGGCCGCGCACGCCGCGGAAGTGGCCCGCGTGTACGCCGATTGGGGATCGACGGAACAGACCGGAGAGACCGATGGCGAAATCGCATGAATTCCACGCGGCCCTGCTGTGGACCGGCGCGACGCAGGGCCCGACGGCGGACTACCGCAGCTATTCGCGCGACTATCGCATCGCGATCGAAGGCAAGCCGCCGCTCGAAGGCTCCGCCGACCCGGTCTTTCACGGCGATGCCGGCCGCTACAACCCGGAGGACCTGCTGGTCGCCTCGCTCTCGGCCTGCCATCTGCTGACCTACCTCGCGCTCTGCGCCCGCGCCGGGATCGCGGTGACCGCCTACGAGGACGCGGCGAGCGGCACCATGGTGCTCGAGGGCGGCGGCGGGCATTTCACCGAAGTCGTGCTGCGCCCGCGCGTGACCCTGGCCGCCGGCGCGGATACGGCGGAGGCGCGGCGCCTGCATGAGGTCGCGCACGGCCACTGCTTCGTCGCCGCCTCGGTCAACTTTCCGGTGCGCAACGAGCCCGAGATCGTCGCCGCCGCCGCCTGACGTGCCTTTATCCCGCCACGCAATCAGCAACGGCGCGCCCGGCGTGCCCTGCGAGGAGCCCTGTATGCTGCTGAAACTGATCCCGATCTTCCTGACCGTCTTCCTGGCCGAGTTGGGCGACAAGACGCAGCTCGCCACCGTCCTGTTCGCCAGCGACCGCGCCATGCATCCGATCCTGGTGTTCGTCGCCGCGGCGTCGGCCCTGGTCGCCTCGACCGCGCTGGCGGTGCTGGTCGGCCACCAGGCCGCGCGCCATCTCGATATTCTGCCGATCAAGCTGATCGCCGGCCTGGGATTCGTGGCGATCGGGGTCTGGTTCGTCGTCGAGCATCTGCGGCAGGCCTGAAGCGGTGTCGCCCGGGGTCGGACGGAATTGATTCAATCCGACCGGATAAGGCTTTAGGGTAGGGCCCGGCCCGAAGGGGCGCGGATGGAAGGTCCGCGCCGCGCTCGGGCGGCAACGGGGGATTGGGCCGAAGGCCCGCCGCGCCCGAACGTCGGGCCGTCGCGCGGGCCGCCGCACCGCATGAAAGAAGCCGCTGCACCGACCGCCGAGACCGCCCGCGACGGCGATACGCTGAGCGTCACCCTGCGCGGCGCCTGGACGACGAGCCGGATCGACCGCCGCGCCGCCGGGCTGTCCGGCGTGTCGGCCGACGGCGCGCGGCACGCCCGGCTCGACATCGCCGCCGTCGAGGCGATGGACACCGCCGGCGCCTGGCTGGTCTACCAGACCATCAAGCAGCTCCGCGAGGCGGGCGTCGAAGTCGCCCTCGAGGGCAAGGGCACCGTGACGGCCGGCCTGATCGAGACCGTGGCACGCCACGACCGGCCCTATCCGCCACCGCCCGAGCCCGAAAATCCGCTCGTCGCCCTGGTGCTGCGCGTCGGCCGCGGCACCGTCGATGTCGCCGAGGAGGCGCGCGATCTGGTCAACTTCCTCGGCCTGACCCTGATCGTGCTGGTCCGCCTTCTGCTCAAGCCCTGGCGGCTGCGCCCGGTCGCGCTATTCAGCCAGATGGAGCGTTCCGGCCTCAACGCGCTGCCGATCGTCGGGCTGATCTCGTTCCTGGTCGGCGTCGTGCTGGCCTATCAGGGCGCCGACCAGCTGGCCCGTTTCGGGGCGCAGATTTTCACCGTGAACCTCGTCGGCATCGGCGTGCTGCGCGAGATGGGCATCCTGCTGACGGCGATCATCGTCGCGGGGCGGTCCGGCTCGGCCTACACCGCGCAGATCGGCACCATGAAGGTCAACGAGGAGATCGACGCCATGGTCGTGCTCGGCCTCGACCCGGTCGAGATCCTGGTCGTCCCGCGCATCGTCGGCCTGATGCTGGTCATGCCGCTGCTGGCGTTCTACGCCGACATCATGGGCCTCGCCGGCGGCGCCGTCATGGCGATGGCGACCCTCGACATCTCTCTCTTTCAGTTCGTACGCCAGGTCAACACCGCCGTTCCGATCTGGTCCTTCTGGGTCGGCATCATCAAGGCGCCGATCTTCGCCTTCGTCATTGCACTGGTCGGCTGCTACGAGGGATTGAAGGTCTCGCGCAGCGCCGAATCCGTCGGTCGGCAGACGACGCGCTCCGTCGTCGAATCGATCTTCCTGGTGATCGTGCTCGACGCCGGCTTTTCCATTCTCTTTTCGGTGCTGGGAGTCTGAGGAGCGATGCCCGAGGATTCGGCGCCGATCATTCGCATCGCCGGTCTGGTCACGCGCTTCGGCCCGCAGACCGTGCACGACGGCGTCGACCTTGCCGTGCGGCGCGGCGAGATCCTCGGCATCGTCGGCGGGTCGGGCACCGGAAAGTCGGTGCTGATGCGCTGCATCATCGGGCTCGTTCGGCCCGCCGCCGGCACGATCGAGGTCTTCGGTCAGGACATTGGCGGGCTGAACGAAGCCGGTTGGCGCGCCCTGCGGCGGCGCTGGGGCGTGCTGTTCCAGGACGGCGCCCTGTTCAGCTCCCTGACCGTCGGGCAGAACGTCGAGGTTCCGCTCAAGGAGCACAGCCGGCTGCCGCCCGCCCTGCGCCGCGACATCGCCGATCTCAAGATCTCATTGGTCGGTCTGCCGCCGGAGGCCGCCAACAAGTATCCCGCCGAGCTTTCCGGCGGCATGCGCAAGCGCGCCGGGCTGGCCCGCGCCTTGGCGCTCGACCCGGAGATCGTCTTTCTCGACGAGCCGACCGCCGGGCTCGATCCGATCGGTGCGGCCGCCTTCGACGACCTGATCGGCCGACTGCAGCGTTCGCTCGGCCTGACGGTGGTGATGGTGACGCACGACCTGGACAGCCTCTATGCCATCTGCGACCGCATAGCGGTCCTGATCGACAAACGTGTTAAGGTCGGTACCATCGAGTCGCTGATGCGCGAGGACAACGCCTGGATACAGGACTACTTCACCGGCCCGCGCGGACGGGCCGCGGCGCAGACGGCGGACCGCACCCCAGCGGGCCAGGGGACGCCGCCGGAGACGGATCGGGGGGTCAAGGGCTAGAGCCATGGAGACACGGGCCAACTATCTGCTCGTCGGCACCTTCGTGCTCGCCTTCACGGTGGGC
>Ga0210124_1000488_pt1 | contig 19896 bp, 11 predicted proteins | sample Muzzi_PWC_D2_FD_185554 | JGI IMG/M metagenome (GOLD analysis project Ga0210124, IMG submission 185554) | Wetland microbial communities from San Francisco Bay, California, USA, that impact long-term carbon sequestration - Muzzi_PWC_D2 (SPAdes) | ecosystem: Environmental > Aquatic > Marine >... | reverse complement strand
AACCCATCATCATGACGATCGACGACGAGCCGCACGTGCTCAACGCCATCGCGCGCGACCTGCAATCGCACTACAAGGACGACTATCAGATCGTGAAGGCGGGATCCGGTGCGGAGGCATTGGAGACCGTGCAGGAGTTCAAACGGCGCAATGCACCGATCGCGCTCTTCCTGGTCGATCAGCGAATGCCGACCATGAGCGGGGTCGAGTTTCTGGAGAAAGCGATCAAACTTTATCCGGAGGCGCGCAAGGTTCTGCTCACCGCCTATGCCGATACGGACGCCGCGATCGCCAGCATCAATGCCATCGATCTCGATTACTACCTGATGAAGCCGTGGGACCCACCGGAGGAACGTCTCTATCCGGTGCTGGACGACCTGCTGAGCGACTGGCTGGCCAGCGCACAGGTGCCGTACGACGGCATTCGCGTGGCCGGCACGCTGTGGTCGGCGGGCTGCCACAACGTGAAGGACTTCCTGGCCCGCAGCCAGATCCCGTACCAGTGGCTGGATATCGAGCGAGATTCCGCGGCACGGGCGCTGATCGAGACGACCTCTGAAGGCCGGCCTCAGCTGCCGGTCGTGTTCTTCCCCGACGGGAGTGTGCTGGTCAACCCGGACCGCCGGGCTCTGGCGGAGAAGGTGGGCCTGCGAGCCCCGGCGCAGCAGCCCTTCTACGATCTGATCATCGTCGGTGCGGGGCCGGCAGGTCTGGCGGCCGCCGTCTATGGCGCGTCCGAGGGATTACGGACCGTGGTGATCGAGAAGGAGGTGACCGGGGGGCAGGCCGGCACCAGCGCGCGCATCGAGAATTACCTCGGCTTTCCCAACGGGATCAGCGGCGCGGACCTCGCGCGCCGCGCGACGACGCAGGCGAAACGCCTGGGAGCCGAGATCCTGACCGCCCAGGAGGTCACCGGCGTGCGTATCGAAGATCCTTACCGGTTCGTGGCCCTGGACGACGGCAGCGAGCTGAGCTGCCACGCCCTCCTGATCGCGACCGGCGTAAGGATTCGCGAGCTCGACGTGCCCGGCATCGAGCCCCTGGTCGGGGCCTCGGTGTACTACGGGGCCGCGACCTCCGAGGCGATCCACTACCAGGGCAAGAAGGTGTTCGTGATCGGCGGCGCCAATTCGGCCGGTCAGGGTGCAATGTTCCTGGCGCGATACGCGAGCGAAGTCACGATGCTGATCCGTGCGGATTCGTTGAAGAGCAGCATGTCCCAGTATCTGATTGACCAGATCGAAGGGACCGGGAACATCTCGGTGGTGGCGAACACCGAGGTGGCGGCCGTGACCGGCACCGACCATCTCGAGGCCGTCACGATGAACAACAACACCACCGGTGCAACGGAGACCGTGCCGGCCGACGCGATGTTCATCTTCATTGGCGCGGTACCGTACACGGACATCGTGGCAGGGATCGTCGAACGAACGGCCGAGGGCTTCATCCCCACCGGACCGGACCTGATCCACGATGGGCGACGGCCGAAGAACTGGCGGCCAAAACGCGACCCGTTCCTGCTCGAGACGAGTGTGCCGGGCATCTTCGCCGCGGGTGACGTACGCCACGGTGTGGTGCGGCGGGTGGCCTCGGCCGTGGGCCAGGGCTCTGCATCGGTCAACTTCGTCCACAAGTACCTCGAAACGGTCTGAGGGGAAAAGGAGCCGGCCGTCCCTCTGCCCGCGGCCTGGTCGTCACCGAGTCCTGCGCAAGCTCTGGGCCCCATTTCTCACCAGGGATCGTCGCGAGCCCGTGCCAATGGCCGTAGATCCTGGCCGGCCCGCAAGTCCGAGCCCGCAGGCAGGCTTGCGACCTGTTGAGGACTCGGACGAGGTGGGCCCGGAGACGCGGGCAGTGGCGCAGGTGCAGCAAATTCGTGGTGAGAAACGCGGGGTAAAAGGTGATCTACGGCAGACGTCGTACCCGGCAGCGGGGGAGGTACACTGGTGGTCGCCGGCGCCGCAGACGAGGCTAAACGAGGCCCACGGATGGGACGCGGGTGGGCCGGTGGCGATGCCGGTAGGCAATAGCGAATGACCGGACGGGAGCCAATGGGAACTGGGGCTACGACATCGCGAACGCGGACCACCCTGAGTCATCGTCGGGGTGTCGGGCGTAAGCGATCGCCGATCACGCCTACCGAAGCGGCGGGAATCGGACTGTTGTCGTTACTCACCATGGCCTTGCTCATGGCCTCGCCGGCCGCTGCGTCGGGCGCGGGGTCGCGATCGGAGACGGAGGCGGCCCGTAGCTGGATCCAGGAGATGAAGACGTCTCCACGTGGCCCTTTTTCACGCATCCGCTGGTTTTGCCACGACGGCACGGTCCTCGCACCGGAGCCCTTCGCCTGCAAGGAGCACGGAGGCGGTGTGCAGCACGGGGAGCTGAACGCCCGCGCTCGTGCCCTCCGCGATGCGGGCTACCGGATTGCCAACGTTCTCGCCGACATCGATCCGCAGGCGTTTTTCGCCGAGCCCGGTTCGCAGGAGGCGCTGAAGCAGATCCTTCTGGAACGTTTCCTGGTCGAGCGTGACGATGGCTGGATCTTCCGGAAAGCGCGCTTCTATCACGGCGCCCTGCAGGCCGAAGAGGAGTCCTGGGCTGCCTACAATCTGCTGCTGGCAATGCTCCGGGAGCCCGCCTGGCGAGTCGACCGCTACCCGTTGTTGCGCGAGACGGCGAGGCTGCTGCCCCATCGCCAGGACGCACCGTCGCTCGGTGAGATGCGGGGGTTGACGGCCTACCTGGTCGAACAGGACCCGGGCTTTGCGTCGATACGCAACAAGATCCACGGCTGGCCGGATGTGGAGGATGCCCGGCGGGTCCGGGAGTACGCCGCGAGCCAGGGCAGGCCCGAGCTCCAGGCGAACTACCAGCGGCTGGCGGAGGGGATCGAAGCCCTCGATCGCTACGATGTCGGCGAGCACATCGCCTCCCTCGCCCGACAACGGGTCAGCCCGGCGTTGGGAGCGGCGTTACGCAACGCGGCCACACGGCTCGACGGCGCGAGCGATGCCGAGACCCGCCTAGCGGTGAGCAGTGCGCTCCTGGCGGCGATCCGGGAGGAGGTGATGCGATCCCCGCGCGCGGCTCTGCCGGCTCTCGATGCGAGCTTGGCCCTGGAGAACGAGGCGTTCGCCGCGGCCAACCTCCTGAGGGGGGAGGTCGTTGGCCGCAGTCGGCGCCAGCGGCTCACCTATACCGGCTATCTCAACGACGCGCTCTATGGAGTCGGGCTGCTCTCCGCGCGCCAGCGACAGGCGATCGCCAGCAGCCTCGCCGTACTCGCCGCCGACGCCCTACCCCTGACAGAGTACCGCGCGGAGGTCTCCTACCTCGCGCGCGTCGCCGGGTGGGCCGACCGGCGACTGCGCTTCTATTTTCAGCCTGCGATCGATCATCTCACCGCCATCGAGCCGCGGGTCCAGGGGTATTTTGACGATCGCCTGCGCAGCTCTCCGCTGCTGGGCTACACGGCCATCGTCGACAGCCTCGTAGAGGACGCCGACCGTGCCGCGGGGCTGCGCCATGAGCTATTCGGGCGATCCATGGTCACCGGCCTACGGCCCCTGAACCCCGGATTGGCGCGGGGTCCCCTGCGCGTCGCGGGGGGAGGCCCGTGGGATTCCGGGGCCATCTACATCTTGCCGGCCACGGCCACGGAGTTGTTGCCGCTGGCGGGGATCTTGACCCTGGGGGAGGGCAACGCCCTCTCCCATGTACAGTTGCTGGCCCGCAACCTGGGGATCCCCAACGTCGCCATGGATGCGCACCTGCTGCCGCAGGTAACCACACGGCAAGGTCAGCGGGTGGTGCTTGCGGTGAGTCGCGGTGGGGTGGTGGGGCTTTACGACGACGGGCCATCCTGGGATGGCCTGCTCGAGTCTCAGCCCGCGGCCACCCCGGCGGTGATTCGTGCCGACGTCGACAAGCTGGATCTGCGCGCCGACCGCTTCATCCCCCTGGGCGAGCTCGGGGCGGAGGATTCGGGGCGCCGGGTCGGGCCAAAGGCGGCGCACCTGGGGGAGCTCAAACGACGGTATCCGGAAGCGGTCACCGAGGGATTGGTCATCCCGTTCGGTTTCTTCCAGGCGTTGTTGCAGCAACCGCTGGAGGCTGGCGGTCCGCCGATGCGGGAGTGGATGGCAACACAATACGCGGCGTTGGCCGCGATGGAGGGGGCGCCGGAGCTCCGCCGACAGGCCGTGGCGCAATTCCTGGGCCGGGTGCGCGGGTGGATCGAGGGGGCAGATCCGGGGGAGGAGTTCCGCCTCCGGCTGCGCGCGGCGATGGCGTCGGAGTTCGGGGCCGATGGCAGTTACGGGGTCTTCGTGCGCAGCGATACCAATGTCGAGGACCTGCCCAGCTTTACCGGCGCGGGGCTCAACCTCACCGTCCCCCATGTGATCGGTGTCGACAACGTGTTGCGGGCGATCTCCCGGGTGTGGGCCTCGCCGTTTGGCGACCGGGCCTTCGCCTGGCGTCAGGCCCACGTGGCCGATCCGCTGCACGTCTATCCCTCGGTACTCCTGCTGCGTAGCGTACCCGTGGAGAAGTCGGGGGTGATGGTCACCGTCGACGTGGACACCGGCAGGCCAGGCTGGCTCTCCATCGCGGTCAATGAGGGGATCGGCGGCGCGGTGGCGGGGCAGGCCGCGGAAGAGCTGCGGGTGGACCAGGCCACCGGGAGGGTGCGACCGCTCGCCGAGGCGACGGCACCGACAAAGAAGCGCCTCCGTCCCGACGGTGGCCTGGCCACGGTGCCCGCCAGCGGATCGGAACGGATCCTGGAACAGCCGGAAATCGAGCGATTGATCGAGCTCGCTGGCGAGCTCCCCGATCGTGTTCCGACCCTGCGCGACGACCAGGGTCGGCGGCTTCCGGCCGATGTCGAGTTCGGGTTTCTCCAAGGGGAGCTGGTGCTCTTCCAGATCCGGCCCCTGGTCGACAGCCCGGTGACGCGGCGCAATGCGTTTCTCGCCAGCCTGGACCGAGGGCTCCAGGGTCGTGAGGATCTGGTGATCGATCTGGCGCAGGTCCCGTCGAGCACGGATGACCCGCCGCGGGAACCATGAATATGCTGCCACCATGGCGTTGGCCGGCGCTACTGGGCCTCGCGGTGCTCGCGCCGGCGTTGGCTGCCGCCTATCCTCTGGATGGCATCGCGCAGACCGGGATCGCCCGATTGCAGGGCTATCTCCTGGCCCAGCAAGGCGATGTGCCAGGCCCCAAGCAGCCGCCCGGTGCCTTGTTGCCGGCCGAGGCGGTCGACCTCCGCTTGCTGGGTCTACGGGATTTCGTTCTGCCCGAGCGCGATGCCGAGTTCTCGCAGGCGGTGAAACGCTTGCTAGGGGCGCACGCGGACCGCTACGGCGTCGCGGTGCTCGATCTCAGCGACCTCCGGCGGCCGCGTTACGCCGAGCACCGGGGCGAGGCGCGCTGCAATCCCGGCAGCGTCGGCAAGCTCCTGGTGGCGCTCGCCCTGTTTCAGGAATTGGCGGATCTCTATCCCGACGACCTCCCGGCCCGCCTCCGGGTGCTGCGCGAGACGCCGGTGGTCGCGGACGACTATATCCGGGTCGACGAGCACAAGGTGCCGTTCTGGGACCCGGCCAGGCGCCGCCTCACCCACCGCCCCCTCGTGGTCGGCGACCGAGCCAGCCTCTATACCTATCTCGACTGGATGTTGTCGGCGAGCTCCAACGCCGCGACCAGCATGGTGATGAAACACACCCTGCTGCTGGCCCACTTCGGACGGGGCTATCCGGTCAGCGAACAGCGGGCGGCGGCCTTCTTCCGGGACACGCCCCGTGCCGAGCTGTCGGCGTTGCTGGCGCAGGTCCTGCAAACGCCCCTGGGTCGCAATGGCCTGCCGATGGATCGCCTACGGCAGGGCAGCTTCTTCACCCATGAAGGCAAGCGCCGCATCCCCGGCACCACCAGTTACGCGACCCCCCGACAGTTGCTGCGCTTGCTGCTGCTGCTCGAACAGGGCCGGCTGGTCGACCCCTTCTCGAGCCGTGAGATCAAGCGTCTCCTCTATCTGACCCAGAAGCGGATACGCTATGCCTCCGCGCCTGCGCTCGGCGATGCCGCCGTCTACTTCAAGTCGGGCTCACTCTATCGCTGCACCCCCGAGCCCGACTTCACCTGCGGGAAGTACCAGGGCAACGTGGTGAACTTCATGAGCTCGGTCGCCATCGTCGAGGCCCCGGCGCGATCTCGCGACCTCTTCTACCTGGTGGCGGTGATGTCCAACATGTTGCGCGAGAACCAGGCCGTCGCCCACCAGACACTGGCGACCCGCCTCCACCGGCTGATCAGCTCATACCACCAAGCCCGGCGAGCTGAGTCGGGGGACGCTGGTCGATGAGCTCGTCGAGGGCGACGATCAGCCGCCGCAACCAATCCCCGCCGCGGGGGTCGTGGGCCAGGGCCACGGCGATATAGCGGTGGCCATCGCGTTCGACGATGGCGCTATCGGCATGCCAGGATCGCCAGGTCCCGGACTTGCGATAGATCCTCGCCCCGGGGCGGGCCTCTTCCAGCCCCTTGACGAACTTGTGGTGGATCGCGGTGTCGCCAAGGATGGCCTTCATCTCCCGGCTCGCCTGCGGTGACACGAGTCGTCCGGTGTCCAGCAGGTAGTAGAAGCGGGCGACCTGCAGGGCGGTGGCGCCGTGGGAGAGGTGGTGCAGGGGATCGCGTTTCCAGGCGGAACCCTTGCCGTACTCCTTGCCGACCCACAAGCCGCCGTTGTACTCGGGGCTGTACAGGTGGTAGCGGGGTGATTGTAAAACCCCGGCGGTGTAGGCCATGCCGACCCGGTTCAGCATCTCCGTGGCGGCGGTGTTGGAGGAGTTGCGGATCATCCGGATCAGCGTCGCGCGCGTCTCGTCGCCGTAGGTGAGGCTGCCGTCGGCGATGCGCTGGAATGCCCCCAGGAGGATCGCGATCTTCGGCAGGCTCGCGGCATACATCATCTCGTCGCCATTGACGGAGGCGAGCCGCGGCCGGCTAGTATCGGTGATGTCGACCAGGGCAATGCTCAGCGCCTCGCGCTCGACCGCCGCCGCGAGGCCGAGGCGGTCCACGGCCTGTTCGAGGCCGCGCTGCAGGCCGGCGTCCCTCGATTCCCGCAGGGACGGCTGATCGGCGACGGCGCTCGCGCCCATGGCGAGCTGAACGAGCAGCAAGATGGCCGAGAGCCAGGTTAAGGTGGCCGTCTTCATGCGCTTCGCATCGGTAGCCGAATCTTTCTCTTTATCGCTGTTTGGCAAGAGTCTTGGCGGGCGCACCCATCAGCCACCCGCGCGACGGAAATAGATCAAGGCCATGCAAAGCGCGGGGGAGATTACTGAGCCGCACGGAGAGGATCAAGCCGCAGGTGACGCGCCACGCAGCGCGGCGGTGCGGGCGGGTCTCCTGTTCGTTGACTTCTTTCTGATCATCACCGCGTACTACCAGTTGAAGCCGGCCAGCCGGTCGCTGTTCATCGAGTACCTCGGGGCCGACCGCCTCCCCTACGTGTGGATCGCGACCGCCGTGGTGCTGGGGGCAGCCATGGCCCTCTACCACCACCTGGTGGAACGCTATAGCCGCTTCGGCCTGGTGCTCGGCACCAGCCTCACCTTCGCCGCCATCCTGGTGGGATTCCGGATCCTGATGGCCCGGCCCGGGCCGGCCGTGGCGTCGGCGTTCTACATCTTCGTGGATATCTTCAGCGTGGTACTGGTGGAGCAGTTCTGGAGCCTGACCAACAGCCTGCACACCACCGAGGATGGCAAGCGCTGGTACGGATTGGTGGGCGCCGGCGGCCTGTGCGGCGGCGTGGCGGGGGGAGGGATTGCGGCGGCCTTCATCGAGCTCACCCCGGCCACCACCGCCGACCTCCTGCTGGTGGCCGCCGCTATCCTGCTGCTGGTCGTCGCCCTGACCGTGGCGATGGCGCGGCTCGGCCTCTATCGAGAGACCTCGCCTGCTCCTGCCGCCGCTGCAGCGGGCGGTGGTTGGCGGGTCCTGGCGGGCAGTCGCTACCTGCTGCTGGTCGCCCTGCTCTTGCTCCTCGCCCAGCTCGCGCAACCGATTATCGACTTCCAGTTCATGAAGACGGTCGAGCGTGTCTATGTGCAGCAGGATGCCCGTACCTCCTTTCTGTCGCTCTTTTTCAGTGTCCTCGGTCTGGTCTCCATCGCCGTCAACCTCGCCTTCACGCCGCTGGTCCACCGGCTGTGGGGGGTCATCGCCGGTCTGTTCGTGCAACCGTTGGTACTGGGGGTGAGCGTCGTCGCCTTCGTGATTCAGCCCTCCCTGGGGCTCGCGGCGATCATGAAGATTGCCGACCGTGGCCTCTCCTATTCGATCAACCGCGCGTCGCGGGAGCTGCTGTACGTCCCGATCGCGCCGCGCCTGATCTACCAGGCCAAGGCGTGGATCGACATGTTCGGCTATCGCCTGTTCAAGGTCATTGGCTCCGCGCTCATCTTGCTGCTCACCCAGGTGCTCCCCTGGCCGCTTTCCATCGTGCAGCTGAGCACCCTGACCATGGGCATCTGTTTGCTGTGGCTCGCCCTCCTCGCCTACCTCCAACCCGCCTACCAGCACGTCGTGACGCATGGCCACGACCCGGCGCCGGGAGCGTTTCCCCGATAGTCGCTCCGCGGTTGCAGAAGTATCGGCGCGATCGCTCCCCGGTGGGGCTCGCCACCATCGCTCTCCTCCGCTTCCACCACTGAATCGCCACGGCGCGGAGAGCGGGGCCACGACGGACGCGGGCCGACAAGTGGTCGCCGACCGTCTCGTTTTGAAACGGCCACGCACCCGTATCCTTGATCCCAGCGAACAGTTCTAAGACGCCGTCGGTGGCCAGTCAGCGGTCCCGCGCTGCCGCGTGACTGCGCCGGCAATCATAGGCTTTCACCCACAGTTCCAACAGGTTCCGTGTCTCGTGGGAGCAAGCACGAAGCCGTTCGGCAGGCGAATCCGGACGCGGCATCGCCTTTGCTTGGTAACCGCACAAAGCGGAGGAGGTCAAACGAGCCCACAAGCCCAATAGAAATCGAAACCCATGCGCCTCCACCTCTACGCCCGCCTTGCTCTCGCCACACTCTTCATCGTGCTGTCGGTCACCGCGATTTTCTCCCCGTTGGACGACCAGGGAGGAGGGTCGACCGCAGCCACAGTCACGCCTGCCACGGAAGCCAATCCTCAGGTCACGCCCTTGGACGACCGGGCAGAGGCCATCCGGTTTTTCCACCGGCAGTAGATGATCCAACCGTGGGACCGTAGGACTACCAAGCCGGCGGGCCCCGGGTGGGCCGGAAGCGGCGCCTTCGCCGGAGACACGATGCCAGCGTGCGCGTCCTGTGATACGCCCGTGCTACTGGGTACCGCGCCGAGCACAGCCGTCCATGCAGAGAGTGGACACCGTCGGACACCAATCGCGCGAGCGGTCCCCGTGGCGCGCCTCTAGGAAATTGAATGAACCGGCGCCGCCGGTAGGATCCAAACCCGCGACGGTCGGAGTGCGGATCCGTGGGCCGCGATCCGGCGGGTCGTGACCGGATCCCGAGGCGCCAAGCGGTCATCCCTACGCCCTGCCAGCCGGTCTCGACGTTGCCGAGCCCCGTCGACACTCGATCTACGCCGTAGGTCCGGCTCGCCGACGCCATGTCCCCGGACCTTCCGGCGTCGTGCGAACAGGTTCGCACCGACGGGAAGGCGTCGCATCGGACCGGAGCCCACCGCGCGCCGGTCGTGAAGATTGCGGGCTCGCCCGCCTGAGCGACCCGCCATGGGCTCGTGTAGTGTTGGGGAGAGGGAGACCTCCCCGATGGTGTTCCGCACCCTCATCGCCGCCGTGGTGGCGGCTGGCCTGGCCGCCCCCGTGGTGACGGCCACCCAGGGCGACCGCGCCGACGAACGGCGGCGGATGGTCGAGACCCAGCTCGTGCGCCGTGGCATCGCCGACCGCCGGGTGCTGGAGGCGATGTCCACGGTCCCGCGCCACCGCTTCGTGTCGGCGGGACTGCAACGGGCCGCCTACGACGACAACCCGCTGCCCATCGGCTATGGCCAGACCATCTCCCAGCCCTACATCGTGGCCAAGATGACCGAGCTCCTGGGGTTGACGCCCGCGAGCACCCTCTTCGAGCTGGGCACCGGCTCCGGCTACCAGGCGGCGGTGGCCGCCCGCCTGGCGGCCCACGTCTACACCATGGAGATCCAGCCGCCGCTGGCCGAGCGGGCGCGCGCCACCCTGGGGTCGCTGGGCTACCGCAACGTCACCGTGCGCCAGGGCGACGGCTACTACGGCTGGGAGGAGCACGCCCCCTTCGATGCCGTCATCGTCACCGCCGCGGCCAGCCATATCCCGCCCCCACTCCTCGCCCAGCTCAAGCCGGGGGGGCGGATGGTGATCCCGGTCGGCCCCGCCTTCGCGACCCAGCGGCTGATGCTGGTAGAAAAGGGGGCGGACGGCGGGATCACCACCCGCGCCCTGTTCCCCGTGCGCTTCGTGCCGGTGACGACCAGCGGAGATCGCGATGGGAACCGGAAACCGCACCATCCGTAGGGCGGGCTTCAGCCCGCCGGACGCCGAAACCGGTTGCAGACGCGGCATCGGCCGGTTGAAACCGGCCCTACAGATTGGTGCCCGGCTGACCAGACCTGGCAAGCATCTTCGCTTCTGCGGATCCTCTGTAACGTTTCAGGCCCGGGGAGGAAGTGACGGCGTGCTACTAGCGCGAGGAGGCGCGGGATGGTCGCCAGGGGTGGGCGGACGGGGCGACGGGCGCGGCCGGTGTGCGTAAGCGCCGCCACGGACCGGCGCGTCGGGTCGCCCGGGGAGAGCGGCCCCGGCGCGGAGACCCGCGTCGGCGCCCGCGCGCCGCTGCTGCTGGTCTCCGCCGCCCTCCTGCTGCTGGAGATCTACTGGCTGCGCGCCTTCGCCGAGGCCGAGTGGGGACACCTGGCCTCCATGGTGGTGTCGACGGCGATGCTCGGCTTCGGCGCCGGTGCCGTCGCCATCCAGGTGGCCGGCGAACGGGGGGTGCAGCGGGGGGAGCGGCTGTGGTGGGGGTTGCTGGCCCTGTTCGTGGGCCTCGCCAGCCTGGCGCCGGCGGCCGCGGCCACCCTGCCCTTCGAGCCCCTCTTGCTGGCGTGGCGCATGGACGCCTGGGGGTGGCTCCTGGTCCGCGACCTGACCGTGGCCGCCCCCTTCGCCGCCGGCGCGGCGGCGGTCACCCTCGCGCTGCGCCTGCGCGCCGACCGGCCGGGGTCGACCTACGGCACCCACCTGCTGGGCGCGGGTCTCGGGGTGGCCCTTGGCCTGGTCCTCATCGCCGTGCGCCCCACGGGAGACCTCCACCGGGTGGCGGTGGCCCTGGGGATCGGGGCGTGGGTCATCGCCACCGGCGGCCCGGCGCGGCGGCGCGCTGGCGTGGGGTTGGTGGGGATCGCCGTCGCGCTGATCGGGGCGCCGTGGAGCGCCCCCCACCTCGCGGAGGAGAAGGACCTCGCCTACGCCCTGCGGCTGCCCGACGCCCACCTGTTCGCCGATCGCCCGGGGATCCGCGGGCGCTGGAGCCTCGTCACCGCCCCGGCTCTGCACGGCATTCCGGGGCTCAGCCTCGCCATCGCCACGCCGCCGCGTCCGCAGCGCGCCCTGTTCGTGCGGGGAGATTCCGCCGGGGTGGTCCTGGGTGCCGGTGGGGCGGGGCTCCTGCGCCACCAGGTGGACTGGTTGCCGTACGCCCTCCGCTCTCCGCAGTCGGTGCTGCTCCTCGACCCCGGCGCCGGCCTGCCCGTGCAGGCGGCCCTCGGGAGTGGCGCGGCGTCGGTGACCGCCGTGGTCCCCGATCCGCGCACCCGGGCCGCCCTGCGCGGCGAGCTGGGGACCTTTGCCGGCATCGACCTCGGCCGGGTGGCGCTGCGCGGCGGCGCACCCCGTGCCGCTCTCACCCCCGACCGGCGGGTGGATCTGGTCTTCATCCCGGCCGAAGACTCCCTCGCCGCGGCCACCGGGGGTTTTGCATCGGGCCTGGAGAACGACCTGCTCACGGTCGAGGGGATCGCCGCCGCCTTCGACGCGCTGGCGCCGGCGGGCCAGGTGGCCGTGACGCGCTGGAGCCAGGCACCCCCCCGTGACCTGCCCAAGCTGGTGGCCACCTTCGTGCGGGTGCTGGCGCGACACGGGGTCGATGACCCCCGGCGCCACCTCTGGTGCGTCCGCCACTGGGATGCGTGGGTGCTGTGCGCCAGCCTCGCCCCGTACACCGAGGCGGAGCGGCGGCGGGGTACGGCGTGGGCGGACGAGCACCGCTTCGACCCGTTGCTGCCCGAGGTCGCTGTCTCACCCCACCACCGACTGCCGGGCCCCGACGTGGTGCCCCTGCTGGAATCGATCCTCGCCGCCGGGGACGGCTCGGTGGACCCCGACTATCCGTTTCACATCGCCCCGGCAACGGATGACCGGCCCTTCTTCCACCGCTTCCTCTCCTGGCATCGCCTGTCGGTCTACCTCCGTGGCGCGCGGGAAGGGAACATCCCCTTCGGAGATTGGGGCGACCTCTTCCTGGTCGCCCAGCTCGTCCTCGCCCTGCTCCTCGGCGGCGGGTTGATCGCCGCCCCCGCCCTCCTCCCGTCGCGGGTGCGACGCACCGTGCGCGGAGGGGTCTCCGCCACGCTGCTGTTCACCGCCCTGGGGTTCGGCTACATGTTCCTGGAGATCTCCTTCGTCCACCAGGGCAGCCGCCTCACCGCCAACCCCGCGGCCGCGGCGACGGTGGTGATCGGCGCCTTCCTCCTGGGGAGCGGCTGCGGCAGCCTGTGGCTGAGCCGCGGCCACGAGACCGGGGCCGCCGGCCCGGTGGCGGCGGCGGTGGCGGCCGCCCTGGCGCTGGTGGTCGCCGCCGGCCTCTCCACGCTCTTCGACCAGGTCATCGCCGCGGGGGCCGGGGCGCGGTGGCTGCTCCTGTTCTCCACCGCCTTCGCTGTCGCCCTGCCCCTGGGGATGCCGTTTCCCGCCGGGCTCGCCTGCGCCGCCGTGCGCGGGCCGGGGCGTATCCCGTGGCTGGTGGCGGTGAACGGCTGGGCCTCGGTGGTGGGTGCGGTGGGCGCCACACTGATGGCCACCAGTCTCGGGTTCCGGGCCTTGACCACCGCCGCGGCGGCCCTCTACGCCCTGGCCGCCCTGCTGCTGTGGCGGTCCCTGCTGGCGCCGGATGCGAAGGAAGGGATGGCCCCATGAGAGCGATGGCGGTGAACGGGCGGGGGCCACAGCTTGCCAGGAGGCCGCTTTTCCCCAACGCCTTGGGGGACCTCATCCGGGGACCAGCTCTTCATGAGCTGAAGGGATTGGCGCGTCCGGATAAGCGCAGCGGAGTGCGACTATTCGCCATGCACCAGGCTCGTGGCGTTGCGGTGCTTGGTGGTGCATCTTGTGGCCCCTTGATCAGGTGAGGGGGGCGCGAGGGCGGGCAGGCCCAGCCTGGCGATTCCGAGGTCGGCCGGGTGCTGCAACGAGCCACCTCTCCCGCCCCATCGTCTCGGCGAACGTGAACGAAGCGAATTTCTACCCGTGGCTTAACAGGAGGAGAGTGCGATGTCCGAGCAAACCCCGCCGCATGTCCAGATCACCAAGACCTACGTCCACTTCTATGTGTTGCTGACCCAGATCCTGGATCGCTCTCTGGACGAAGATATTCACCGGGTCGTACCGGAAGAGGATTTTCAGCACCGCCTCGACGAGATCCATGCGCAGGTGGAGGAGCTCCTGTCGACGAACCGGGTGGTCAAGGACAAGGCGGAGCGGGATTACGAGCGGGTCAAGGCCCTGGCCGCGGACCTCGCCAAGGAGCCCGGCAATGCGCAGCGGGAGCAAGCGCTCAAGGCGGAGCGGGAGAACCTGCAGACCAAGACCGCGGCATTGAGCGACCTCCTGGCGATCTTCTGTTCGGACTGAGTCGCAGGTTCGCCCCGAGCGGGACCCCTGTCCTGACGGGGTCGCCGCGACGGCGTGGCAAACTTGGCCCGCTCACCAGGGCCCTGTCGCCATGCGAGCGGTGGCCTTGCCCGGGCACCTCGCCGCCGGTGCCCACCAGCCTGCACTCCAAGAGCGGGGAACCGATCCGGACCCTCAGAGGGGGAGATTGACGATGTGGGACGCCGCGCCGATCTTCACCCCCAGGCGTAACGTCTTGGCCGATTTCGCCTCCTTGTCGCCCGGGAAGAAGAGGTAGCCGTAGGCGAGCTCGCCTCGGCCGACCCGCCGGTTTTGCAACGACTGCCGTGCGAGGTCATTGCTGACCTGACTCCCCAGGTTGTCGTAGCGGCTGGCACCCCCGCCCACGGCCCCGGCCGCGGCACCGAGGACCGCGCCCTTGCTCGTGGCCTCCGCCAGGTTCTCGCCGGTGAGCACACCCACGGCGAAGCCGGCCACCGCGCCCGCCGCGCCCAGCAACGTCGCGGGCTTGGCCGCCCCCAGAAACGTCTCACCCATCTCCACCTTGCCCTTCACCCGCCGATACGCCTGGTCGGAGCTGAGCAGGGGCCAAGCGTTCCCATCCACGTCGATGAGCAGGGTCTGACCGGGCACCACCTGGACCGTGTCGCTGCTCTGGTTGTCGATGACGAAGCGCACCGGCAGCAACCCCGCACCGCGGATGTCGAACCCGAACACCTCCTTCGCCTCCCGCTTATCGACGTACGGCCTGGCGACCAGCTTCACCCCCTCCACCTCCACGTGGTCCGCCTGGGCCTCGGGCAGGGGGATCGGCGCCACCCGTTCGCCGTAGGTCGCGCAGCCGGTGACCAGGGCCGCGACCATCCACGCCACGACCGCCCCCCAGGTGATCCGGCCCCGTTGCCGATGCCTCCCCGGCGCCTGCGGAACCTCAGGGAGCACGCCGACCGAGGACTGACCGAGCACAGAATAGCGGTGCATCACGACCTCTCAGAAAAACCACAGATATAAGCTTAGCGCACCTACGCCAGTCTTCTCGGCGACCGCCGGACGCAACCGGTCCCGACCGGCACCGTGATTCGCTGGATCGGGCGATGGGCCATGAAGACGTGGGCGGCCAGGAGAGGCGCGTGGTGGCGGGCTCGTAGCGGATCTGTGGTGAGAAATGCGGGCCAGATTGCAGCCGCCGGGCTTCCCGCTTCCCCTTGCGAGCTAGACTCCGTGCGATTGCTGGCCCGGGACAGTCTCGATTTCGTGGGATGAGGAGCCGCCGTCGGCTCGGCTTTCGCTGTGCTGCCATGCGCCTCGCACAGGCAGGAGACGCTCTCCGCTCAGAGGGCCGCTTCCACCTGCCGCAGATACGCCTTGATCTGGCGGACATGCGCCGGTCCCATTCGCATCAGCTGTTTCTGCAGCGGCGGCAAGGCCTCGAGCGCCGGGTCCGCGAACTGATACCGCGCTTTCGGCTGCACCAGCTCGACGGGGGTGTCGAGCTCGGGTGTGGCCAGCACCATGGAGATGGCGTCTCGCAAGGTCGCCAGCGGCTCCTCGGCGGGTTCTCCGATCTCGAGGAGGGCCTGCGTCAAGAGCGGGGCTAGGGTGGTCAACAACGCCGCCGCATCCTTGGGCGGGACGCTGGTGAAGAGGGCGACGAACCTGTCGTAGCGCGCGTAGCCCTTGGGATCCATGACGAAGCGATCGTTACCCCGCGGGAGGACCGGGAAGCGTCCGGCCGGGGCGAGAAAGGCCAGTTGGCGGCGCGGATAGTCACCGACCGCGACGTTGTCCATCACCACCGCAAACCGGCGCACGAGCTCGTCACGGTCCAGCCAGTCGGCGAGCTTCGGTGAGCTCGCGAGCACTTTCTCGCGAACGTACGGGTCGCTTTCGTCGAGCGCCGGCAGGACGGGCTCTTCTTCCACCGGCGCCTCGACCGTCGGCAGCGGCTCGGGTGCAGGAGCGGGAGCCGGAGCCGGATTCACCTGATCCGCGGGCTCCGCGGGGCTCGGTGCGGTGGCTAGCGGCTCGGGCGGCGGCGCGGCCTCCCGACCCTGCCACCAGACGACGCCGGCGACCGTGAGCGCGGCCACCAACAAACCGAGGACGAGGAAACGCAACCGCATGGTCGTCTATCTACGGATATCCCGACTTCTGCAAGCGTCTTGGCTGTCGGAGGTAGAAGAGGTCACACCCTTCATGGGTTGACGTTGGTTCCGGGCGACCCAAGGGGTCGCCTTTGGCCACGAAAAAGCTACATCACGTCGGGGGCGGGTGAAAGCCGAACAACGCGCGGTCTCCAGCTCCGGGCCGCAAACGTTGCGTGCCATGGCATCGTTGCGCCTCGTTGCGATCCGCGCCACGGAATTGTAGCAATGATTGCAACAATCGATCTCCGCATGGCCGGCCCATGAATTCAGATGGGGTTGGTCCCCATCTCTCACGACCCCCGCGTGGGTGGGTCCCGATCGGATGAAGCGCCTTGCCGTAGGTGCGAATTCATTCGCACGACGCCGGCAGGATCGGGGACACGCCGTCGGCCGAGTGAATTCGGCCCTACCACTTGCCGGCCGTGCTTTCCCATGAATGCCCCGATCCCTGGTGAGAAGGGCAGGGTAAATCTCGTTAGAAGTCCTTCCGCAGGATCGCCTCGGCGCGTCGCAAGATCTCGCGGCCGTAGTCGGTCCAGGTCCCCTCCCCCCAGTAGCGGAAACAGCTGGTCTGCGAGGCGAGCAGATGAAAGAGCGCGTTGCGGTACCGGTGCTCGGTGGTCGATGCGCCGCCGCGCACCGCCTTCTCGTCGAACAGGGCGCTGACCCTCTCCATCGGACCCAGCAAGCTCTCATAGCCCTGCACCCACGAGCGGTCGTTGGTCCAGCTCCCCCCTTCCATATGAAAGTGCGGGTCCTCCCGGCGCAGCGCCTCGACCACTTTTTCCAGCGTCTCGGCACCCTCACCGGTCGCGAACCGGTCCCAGATGCGCTTCTGATGGACCGGCTGCAGCGTCGGCAAGTCCTGCTCCGTCAGCCCGCTGGCGAACAGGTAGGCGAGGTACTCGGAGACATTGACCATCGGCACGGCCGATCCGGAGCATTCCTGGACGACGGCGAGGTACTTCGGGGGAAACTCGTTCATCATCACGCCGCCGTTCTCGCCATCGGCGATCTGCGTGACCAGCGGCGGCACCGCCTTGCCGCCCAGCTCCGCGCGCCCGAGGCCCCGCGCCTCGTAGTAGGGCTGCATCTGCCCGACCAGCTTGGTATCGCTGCCCTGCGTCTTGATGATGGCGATGATCTCGGCCTCGTCGCCGCGCGCGTTGCGGCAGACGAGCCGATGCGGCAGGTGGGGTTGCTCCGGTCCGCCACCGGTTTCCGGCCGCTCCACCGAGTGCTCCTGTACCAATACCCACTGGTAGCCGCACTCGCGCAGCGTCTTGACGAATTCGTAGGCCACATCCGGATGGTTGGGCAGCGCCATCTCGGACGGCGAAAATCCACGCACCCTGGCCAGCGCCTCCAGCCCGAAGATCGCGGCGAAGTGGTGCTGCCAGGCCCGCACGTGCAGGCGGTAGTCCTGGACCGGCGTCGATGGCGCGACCGCGTGCCCCCACGGGCAGCCGAGCCACTCGATGGTGTGACGGGTTTGCGGGTCGCAGGTGACGCCCTGCAACGCCTCGAGGACGTCGTCCCGGCCCATCTGCCGCAGGCCGTGCAGCAGCTCTCCCGAGTACTCCACCATCACCCGCGGCTGCTTGCCCTCCTGGATGAGCTGCGGGAGGTACTCCCCCATGCGCTTGTAGCACTCGGCGAACACGGCCGCGTTGTGGTTATCGCCGCTGCCCGGGTGTTCCATCATGTGTTGCAAGTTGCCAATCATCGCCGCGCTGTGCAGATCGTCTCCCCCGGCGGGGATCAGCGGCTGGTGCATGTGCAGACCGATGGCGAAGGCACTGTCGATCGCGCCGAAGTCGATCCCGCCCCCCTGCACCGAAACGGCGGGCCTCCTCCCGTCGCTCGTGACGCTCGCCACCAGATCCTCCTGGCCACAAATATTGGGCAGGCCAGCGATGTGCTCGGGTAGTCCTTGCATGGGCTCTCTCCTCGAATCGTTGTTCAGCGCGCCACTCGCTCCCCTACCCGGGGCCGTCCTCACCTTGAGGCGGCTCCGTTTGTTGCTATCGGGGCACCGGGACTGGGTGGCCGGTTAGGTAGGGATGCAGCGCCGAAAGGTGGAGCACGCCGCCCGCCACCGCCAGAGAGCCCGGACATCACTGGTGAAGGGTATACGGGGGGCGGGGAGAAGGGGGTGCTCTCAGCAATTTTCTACATCCGCCTCAGGTAGCGACGCCCCGCGCGTTCTTGCGAAGAGCTGCGATGGTTCCGGGGTCTTGTCTCAATTTTGAGCGATGTGCTTCTCATTTTGAGACAAAGCCGATCTCATTTTTCAGCAATGGCCCCCAGGAGAGGGCTCTTGAGGTGGGATTCCTGGGAGGAAGGCCGAGGTCTTGAAGACTTAACCCGCTATTTTCATTGCTTCATTAACCCAACTAGGACGCGAGCCCCGGTATTTCGCCAAACGTGGACCGGCGCTTGCTAGAGAGGTGATCAAGCGGGGCTATCTTCCCCAGGTGGAGCTCCAATGTCGTCTACCTTCTCGCTTTACCACCCGGCACGCGGATCGTGGCCCGTGCGCGCGACCAGACGATGCCTATGGTCATGGTGGGTGACACAACGCTCTTCTCACGGGCATTCATCGGGAGGCTGATGTCATGCGTGACGTACCATTGCGGCAACTCGTTTTCGGGCGATTTCCGGCGAGCCAGGCACTAAGGGCGGCTAGTCGTCCGACCTGGGCGGGAGACGCTGCCTGCTGCGCCTGGCAATTTCTCCCTGCCCGGCCCGCGAATCCAATTCAGCGCGACGATCGGGCCGGCGGTCACGGGCGAGTTTATACCGCGCCCACCGCAAGGAGACGGTGGGCGCAGTTCGGCGCCGGGCTGGTCATCGCCCTCGCCGCCATCATGGCGGCCGGGACTGCGCTCGCCGCCACCTGTGATGTGGATGATGACGGAGACATCGACAAGCTGGACCTGCGGGAGATCAGTCGGGCGCGGAATACCCCGGCCAGCGGCCCCGACGACCCACGGGACGCCAATGGCGACGGCATGATCACGCCCGCGGATGTCAAGGCGTGCATACCGCAATGCACCCTGCCGGGGTGCGAAGAGCCGACCGCCGGCATCCCGCCCGACGCCTGCGCGGACCCCGGCGCGGTCGACTGCAACGGCTCGGTGACGGTCGACAACACCGCCTTCACCACCGACCCGGGCGATCCGCCGTTCAGTTGCCATTTCGGCGGGCCGGCCCAGGGCGTGGGGACGGCCTGGTTCACCTTCGTGGCCACCGAGACCTCGGCCTGCCTCGATACCAACGACAGCTTGGTCTCCGACACGTTGCTGGCGGTCTACGATGGGACCTGCGGCTCGCTGGTCGAGCTCGCCTGCAGCGAGGATGAAGGTGATGGCCTGCTCTCCGAGCTGTGCGTCGACGGGCTGACGGTGGGCAACACCTACTACGTCCAGGCCGCGTCCTACAGCGCGGCCTCGCTCGGGTCGATCACCGTGACCACCACCTGCCTGCCCCCGCCGCCGCCGTTCGACTGCGTTGACCCCGGCGCCGTCGACTGCAACGGCTCGGCGACGGTCGACAACACCGACTTGACCACCGACCCGGGTGATCCGCCGTTCAGTTGCCATTTCGGCGGGCCGGCCCAGGGCGTCGGGTCGACCTGGTTCACCTTCGTGGCCACCGAGACCTCGGCCTGCCTCGACACCAACGACAGCCTGGTCTCCGATACGTTGCTGGCGGTCTACGATGGGACCTGCGGCTCGCTGGTCGAGCTCGCCTGCAGCGAGGATGAAGGCGATGGCCTGC